>JADMIO010928568.1_pt1 | contig 70499 bp, 62 predicted proteins | sample 8958161 | NCBI WGS metagenome assembly JADMIO01 (sample SAMN16585339, study PRJNA669376) | soil metagenome | isolation source: Crop rotation soil | place: USA: Cullars Rotation, Alabama | collected 2011 | reverse complement strand
GCCGCGACTTCAAGTCACGTGAATTCCAAGCTTCGGATCCCACTGTGCTGGAAAGGTTGTCGCCGTGGTGCGAGAGCGCGTGCAGTCCTTCGGGCACACCAATCTGGGGGAACGCCCGACCTGTCTGCTCGCGCACCAGTAGAAAGGTCGTTACTCGCGTCAGATCCGCTTGAAATGCGAGCACCTGCAGGTCATACAAGAGCTTGACGTGTTCTTCGTAAGACGCCGGGATGCCGGACGGCTGCTCTATCACTGGCAGTTCCTTCCCGCTCTGTTCCTCGGCCTTCTGAATACGACGCTCGACATCACGAATCGACTCTTGATACTCGTCGAACTTGGATCGGTCCTCTGGCCCGAGGCGCTTGTTCAGGCTGGCCGCCTTCTCCCGTACCGAATCCAGAATGCTCGCGCGCCATTGCAGCCGTGTTAAGCGAGCGTGCGGATCGGTACTACCGCCGTCGCCGAACAATTGCTCGAACACGAGGCGCGGATTGTTCTGCATCGGCAGTGGTGACGTCGGACCTTTCCACGCGAGGGTATTGGTGTAGACGCAGGCATAGCCCGTGTCGCACGTGCCACCGAACTCCGGCGACTCTGTCGTGACCTCGAGTGAAGCCAACTGGGTCTCGCTGGCGAAATGACTCGCCGCGATTTGATCGACCGAGATCCCAGCCCTGAAGTCGCCGCCAACAGTGGGCTTGCAATGAACGCCGCCCATGAACGCACCGGGGATACGCCCATGGCCGCCCCGTGGTTCACCCTCTAACGCTTCCGCGATGGGGTTGTCGAGGCCGGATAGCACCACCATGTGATCACGATGCGCCGCCAATGGCTGGAGAATCGGCGTCATTTCGTACCCGATCCCCGCAGTCTTCGGCTCAAAGAATCCCGGGGCCATGCCGTTTCCCGAGTAGGCAACGGAAAAGCGCCGAACGGGTTTCGCCGGGCTCTGGGCAAGCGCAGTCATGGCGGGGACCATCGCGTCCAATAGAGGCAGCGCGAGAGTCGTACCGAGCCCACGAAGAATGGTGCGACGAGAAAGCGACTTCTTCATGATGGTCATATGACTGTCCTATTCTCCGAGTGATTGCGTTTGGAATGCCTGGCTCTTGACGATGCCTACGACAATGGACGACCAACGATAATTGGTCGCCGCTGCATCCTGTGTGATTCTGCGCACCGTCGGCATCTCATAAAATTCGACGCCGCGACCGAGTGAATATGTCAGCAGTTTCTCGGTGATGGTCCGGACAAACTTCTGCGGTTCACCGACGATCAGCTGACGGAGGCCGTTGACCCCTTCAACCTTTCGCCCGTCGGGCAGCGAGCCTGTCGCGTCGACAGGCGTTCCGCCGTCAGTCGTCCGCCACCGTCCAATTGCGTCGAATTGATCGAGGGAGAAGCCGATCGGGTCCATCACGGCGTGACAGCTGGCGCATGCCGGGTTCTTCCGATGCTCCTCGATTTGCTGACGAACGGATCGCGTCTCTTTTCCGCGTTCGTTCTCCGGAAGAGCCGGCACATTCGGTGGCGGTGCTGGCGTCGGGTACCCCAGCATGTTCTCCAGCAACCATTTCCCTCGCAGGACCGGGGACGTCCGGTTTGGCCTGGACGTCACGGTCAGTAAGCTCCCCTGTCCGAGGAGCCCGCGGCGAGTCGGGTCCGTGAGTGTTACGCGGCGAAACTGGCTGCCACTAACCCCCGCAATACCGTAGTGACGAGCCAAGCGATCGTTCAGAAATGTATAGTCCGCCGTCAACAACTCCGGAATCGGTCGGTCGGCGCGTATCTGGCTGTCGAGAAACATTTCGGTTTCGCGCGCCATTGATTGCCTCAGGTTTTCGTCCCAGTCGGGAAACTGGTAGGAATCCGGGTTGATCTCGCGAAGGTTTCGTTGAAACAGCCACTGCGACCCGAAACTGGTGACCAGCGCCGAGGCTCGAGGATCCGCAAGCATCCGGCGAGTCTGCTGCTCGAGCACGGCTGGATCCTTCAGGGCGCCGCGTTCGGCAAGAGCGAGCAACTCGTCATCGGGAATACTGCTCCACAGAAAAAACGACAAGCGTGACGCGAGCGCGACGTCACTAAGCCGATAATTCCCGGTACCGTTCGCGCCTACTGGCCGTGGCTCAATCCGGTAGAGAAAGTCCGGATCCACGAGTAGACGTTCCACCCCAGCCTGAATACCGGCGTCGAACGAGCCGCCTTCTGCGCGCCGTTTTTTATAGAAGGCGAGCACTGTGTCGACGTCTCCAGGTTGCAGGGGGCGTCGGTATGCACGATGCGTCAGCGTCGTCAAGATTCGCGATGCGCACGCCGCCTCGTCTCGGGTGCTCGTCGGCCGGCAGAGGAAAATTTTTCGCCGGCTCGGCGTATCGCCTGAGCCGGTAGCTGCCGATGGGCCAACGATCTCGATGTCATTAACATGCAGATACTGACGCGCACCGTTGACGTTCGTCAGAGCGCTGTTCCCCCACGGAAGGAAAGCTGGAAACTGGCCTTCGGTAGCCTGCCAGGGCTTGATAAAAACTGCACTCAGGGCGTGCGAGCCCGCCGTGGCAGAGAAGCGAATCTTGGGGCCTGCCGTCGCGGCACCTGCTGCCGCATCCGGGTCCGGAGGGGCGCCGCCTGCAGCGGTTCCCCCTATTTCACCGACTGCCACACCATCGAGACGCAGTTCGACGCGCTCAGTGGGGCCAGGACCGCCAGTGACATGGAGGGTGACCTCGTATTGCCCATCGAGGGGGAAGTAGTGGCGCACCGCGACCCCGCCCTGTGCGCCAAGCGGCAGATCGTCGCTGATGCGCCCCTGCTGCAACAGCGATGCGGCGAACTTGTATGCTGAGAGAACCGGAGGCATTGAGAGGTCGCCGACTACCAGGCTCGAGACTTTATTTGCAGCTGACAGGTATCCATCAAGGAGCGTCGACGACATCGTCAGCACACCTGCGTTGTTGTCGAACCCGTACGCTGCATCATCGCCAGGGAACCACTGCGTCGCGTCAATCTCGAGCGCGAGCAAATCACGGATCGCGTTTTGATACTCGGTGCGATTCAGGCGATGGAACGTCGCTGTTCGACCGTAACGGGGGTTGGCGGCCGCAGCAAGATCGAGTTGCGTTTCAAGGCTTGTGATGAACGCGCGGCGTACCTCGTCTGACGGCCTTGGTCGACCCGCCGGGGGCATCGCATTCGCGTTCAGCTTCGCGGCGACTTTCTCCCATAGCGCGGCGTCGGCGCCCACATGTTCGACATCGGCGGTGTCGAGCGCCAGACCGGCGGTGCGAAGACGGGCGTTGTGACACGTGACGCAGTACTGATTGAGCAGTGCGCGTGGCGTCTGCGGTGACGGCGCCGGTTGAGTCTGGAGGGGAGGAACGCCACCCGCGGTCAGACGAATGTCACCAGTCAGAACCGCTGACAGCGAAACGAAAAATACCGCAACAAACCATCTCACGTACCGCATGAGGACCTCTTCGGAGAGCTTTACTTAGGCCAACGGGGTGCAACCTACCACAGGGATGTCAGGCGATGTACTCGCATCCCGGCATGTGAGACGGCCGGCGGAGGGGGGGCCACAGTCCGGACCTACGCACGCACATTGTTTCGAAAACGGTTAGGCGGGTGGGCGAGTCGAGAAGCGCCCCGATCGATGAGCGGGAAGGCTGCGCAGCGACGTGAATCGCCGCCAGCCTCCCCTGCACTAAGATGCGACTACTTCGCCAGTGGCGAAGGACGCATTTGGAACTTCACGACCTTGGGCAACGTTCCTTTGCCACCTTCCTGGTGCCATGTGGCGAATGTGGAATAGCTCGACCACAGTCCCTTACCCTTCCAACCCGTGTTGGGATTGTCCAATCTGGCGGTCGCCGAGCGTGGCAGAAATCCCATAGGATAGGGCACTCGCAAATGGACGAACGTCTTCGTCTTCCGGTCGAACGCCTCAATCGAGTCCGTGTTCACCGTGCCGTACATCGGTGCATCGATACCCAGGCCCAGCGCACCAACCGTATCGGCGTGATTCAGATATGGCTCCATCGCGTGATACGGACTATTTGAATATTCCGGTTCATTGTTGCGATAGATCGTCCAGCCTTCCGGGCAGTGCTGGCCATCACCCTTCGTGTCCGCGGCTTTGCATTTACGGCGATCAAAAGCAATCAACTGCCCACTCACGCGCCAGCTTTGCCACACAATTCCATCTTCATCGACCGTCACTCCTCCTGTTCCCATCATCGGAGGAGTCTTTCCTGCAGGCGGCGTATACAGTTCAGCGTGACAGGACAGCGGCGGGTTCGGACCCTTGGCAATGAACGTAAGCTTATTCTGGGTACCGTTGTTCGACGAACACCACACACCGTCGTCTTTCTTGCTGTAGGCAATCGCATAACAGCCGAACTGAACGCGCCGATCCTTGGCTGCGTCAAGCGGCTGGTCCGGTTCGGTCCAGGGAGCAGAGACTTTTCCATCGCCATTCGAATCGACGACCGCGGGACACCAACCTTGTGACTGCGTAGCATCTTTGGTCTTGTCCCATGCATCCATGTCGACCCAGCCAACGGAATTGTTGGTGCCGTAGTAAATCACGTTGTCTTTGCTGAGCTTGTTGTGATCGACGCCGAAACAGACATCAACGTATTCCCACTTATTAGTTTTTGAATCGAAGTTGGCGACCTGCTTGGCACCACCACCTCGCCCGGCCCCCTGGGAGTAATTCTTCGCGAACTTATTCTTGTCGACATCTGCACACCAAGCCGGGCGTCCGCCATCGTGGTGACGCACGGTCAGCCACGCGCGGCCAGTTGCGTCAACCTCGACACTGCGTGGATCCGCCTGGCGCTGGTAAATCGGGCCGCCCCACGTGGGCGAGACGCCATTATTCTGAGTGGCCGCGACCATGGACGGGATTTTGAACGTGGTCGACTTGTTGGCAACCGGATCGAGAATCATGAACGTATTCGTCGGCTGCGACACACCAAAGATTGGACCGTTCGCATTGACGCTGGGATTGCGTTCGTCAGTCGCAACGTTGTCTGCGCGGCCGTCCTGCGCGGTTCCCCAGTCCCATAACGTGAGGACCAGGTTACGTTCGACGCCAATCGGCCGCGCAGGCGCGGTCCGCGGAAGCTCGCCATTCGCAATCCGGTCCGTCCAGTCTGCAAACGCCTTGCGGGCCTCGCCGAGAGACAGAAAATCGCCGCCCATCTGAGGCCCCGAAGGCCCAAACTTGGTGCGCTTCTCCCATGCTTCCAACGTCGACCGCGTGCCTTCGCGCGCAGCGGGGCTCAGTTCCCGAGTTGCCTTGTTACCCAGCTGATGACAGTCGAGACAGCTACGCATAGTCTGCTGAAACTTTTCCTGATCCTTTGGGGCATCAGGCAACTTCAACATCGACATCCACCAGGCTGCCGGGTAGTACTCCGCGGCGGCCTTGGGGCTTGGTGCCACGACGGCTTTCAAATTCAGCTGTTGGCCCGGCTTCGCTTTCACCCGTGGCGAATCCACGAGGTCATAGCCGCGGACAAACACTTCATAGTTGGCGCTGGGCAGGTCCGGCAGCACATAGCGACCCTGACCGTCGGTGACGACGATCCGGGCAAATTTCGTCGGCAATTCGGTCGTCTCGGCGACGACCCAGACGCCGGCTTCCGGCCCCTTGGCGCTTGTGACGACGCCCCCGATATCATCAGGATCAATCGCCACACGAGTGCCGGCACCCTGGGCAGATACCCATGGGTGCATTGCGGCACTCACGCCAATCGCGATAAGAACCCCAATTACAATTCGAATCCCTCGCCTCATCGTTCCCCCATCCTTGAGCGGTCAGAACGTTGCCGCTGACGGCGGACTCTACATCAAGGATTGGGATCGATAGAGCCCGTCTCGTATGGCAGGACAGAAGCCACACGCGACACGGATGACGCGTGCTAGACTCGCCGACGCTAGGGCCTCTCGTCCTAGAACCTGGGTCAAACGATGGGACGGTTCAGCGTTCGCGGAGCACACGCGACCGTAGCTTGGTTCGCGGCAGTGGCCGTTCTAAATTGCGCCAGTCCGCAATCAACCACCACCGCCCGGCTGGAGATGATTCGCGCACGCGGCTACGTTGGATGTGGCGTCCACGCCGCGGTGACCGGCTTCGCCAGCATCGACAGCCTGGGTCACTACAGCGGATTCGACGTCGATATCTGCAGGGCTGTCGCGGCGGCGATCTTCAATGACGCGGATCGCGTTCATTTCGTCGAGGCACCGTCAGTGTCAGACTTCCTCGACTCTGAAAACGTTGACATCATCTCGCGGCGAATTTCGTGGACCCTCGAACGCGAAGGGTCTCGCCTGCAATTCGGCCCTGTGAGCTTCTTCGATGGGCAGGGATTCCTTGTCCCCGAACGCTTTCACCTGAAAACGGTGAACCAGCTTTCTGGCCTGAAGATTTGCATCGTGCCCGGGCACATCACGGAATTCAACCTGGTCAGTTTTTTTCGTTCCAACCATCTCGAGCTTCAAAAAGTTGCGCTTCAGTCAGTCGCTCTGCTTGACAGGGCGTTTCAGACCGGCCTATGCGACGCGTTTTCTGGAGATTTTTCGGAACTGGGCTCGGCGCGCGTTGGGCTCACCGACCGGAATTCCTACGAGATTATGGACGCACAAATCTCGAAAGAACCACTGGCGCAACTGGTTCGCAGCAACGACGTGGCGTTCCTGAGAGTTCTGCGATGGACCGTCTATGCCTTGGTAGCCGCCGAGGAATTTGGCGTCGGCTCGAAGAATCTCGAGGTGATGGAGAAGAGCGACGACCTGGAAGTGAAACGATTGCTCGGTGTCGTTCCAGGCAATGGTCGCTCTCTCGGACTCGATGAACGCTGGGCCTACAACATCATTCGTACAGTGGGCAACTACGGCGAGCTCTACGAGCGAAACCTGGGAAGCGCCAGCCAGGTTCGTCTGCCGCGTCGCCTCAACGCGCTGTGGACGGCCGGAGGCCTAATGTACGCACCCCTATTCCAACCATGATGATGGCCAAGACGGCTAGCAGGATGGACATTCGCATGGGAGTCAGAGTGATGCCACCGTCGGCATCCGTCACGACCGCCGGAGCGTCATCGGCTGGCTCGAGGAGCAGATTGAGTTCGACGATACCGCTCGCCTTGCGCGGCAATGCCTCAAGGCTCTGTGCCTTGTAGCCTCCGGCCATTATTTCCAGCGAAAGATTCTTGGGATCGACCTTCGAACCCATGTCCTTGAGCAACGCGCCAATATCAGGACTGCGGAAATGCCCCGGCTGATCGCTCATAAAGGGATAGCTCGTGCCTGACGACTTGTCGGTGATGGTCACGTAAATATCGCCGACCAGCTGCCGCCTCGTCCGTGCGTCTTTCACACGGCCGACATATACAAGGTCAATGGGGCCGTCGTTTGCCGCCGTGAAAAACTCACCGCCATTCGCCCAAGCCTCGCCGGACGCCAACATTCCCAGCCCGAACACCGCGATTATCGGTAGAGCCAAAAGGCGCTTCATGGATGCCTCGCTTCGTCTGATTGTGCGCGTCTGATGTGTGAATTTCAACTGATGCTTCCCCCTCCACGCACTCATATGAACCACTGCCGCTCGTAGATCAAAATCACCATCAGCACCACCACGTTCACGATCCACACCGCGTCATTTGGTATTCGATCGACCACCCGGCGCGGTACCAGAGCGGATACCACCAGTGCCATAACGGCCGCGATCCCCAGCCACCCATACCAAAGAATCGGTGGCCCCATCGTTGGCTGCAGGTCTATGCGAAACTGTGAGGTTACCGGGTAGTAGCGAACGGTAGCCCACTCCATGTAGAAGACCGTGAAATAGCAAATACCGTAAATCATCGCGAACATCTTGCGGATGGAGTCGGTCATAAAGGCAGCAATCCTTTGATGTTGTTCAAAAGGTGACCGATCACAAATCCCCACCATGTGATAAATGCCAGAATCCAAGTCAGATAGCGCCTCGACCGTGCATCTTTCGGTGCGAGGGGGGCTCGCCAGAACAGCAAATACCCGGGAAGAACGCCCAGCCCAACGGCAACAAGGTGTTCCTTGATTTCAAAAACGCCGTTCGCTGCCCTGAGTTGCAAGTCCTCGAGACTCGGGCGCACATCAATTCGATACTGAGGGTACAGAATCCCGCCGAGCAGCGCCGTCACTAGAAACAGAAACCCAATCGGAGCGGCATAGGCCGCCGCGTTGACGTGTCGGAAGCGATCCAAGAATGAGCGCTGTCCAGATGTACGAGCCACAGCCGCCACGGCGAATGCCTGATGGGTCAGGGCGCCAAGCAGTGCCACGGCCATAAGACTATGAGCGAGCAATAGGGCGACAATCATCCTTTACCTCTGCGTAACGTCACGAGCACCCCAGCATAATCATGGCTGCGCTAGCACTTCCCGGGCGGCGCGTTCGCCTGATTCAAGAGCCCCTTCCATCCATCCCATCCAAGAAGAGGTGTGTTCACCGGCAAGATGGACGCCTTGCTCCGATCGAACAAGCTCGGGCATCGAAGCCGACATCTGCCCCGCACTGAACACCGCAAACGCCCCGCGGGACCACGGTTCCGTCGTCCAGTTGAACGCGGTTCCCTTCTCGAACTCATTGCGAACTGCTGGGTATGAGTCCGCGACAAACTCGACTCCTTCAGCAACAGCCTCGCTGATCGAGAGGTCGTCCGCCTGTCGGGCGAACTCTCCACCAATCGATGCGCCGAGCAGGCCGCGTTTGCCATCGAAGCGTTCGTAGTTGCAGTCCCAGACCTCCGTGCCCCTCGCGGTCCGTGCGGAGCCATTGTAGTTACCGCGATTCCAGAAGCGAGTTCTCGTCTGCAACAGGACACGCACGACGGGGTAGTAGCGGACCGTGTCGATGATGCGTTCCTTCGCAGCAGAGAATCTCGGGCGCATTTCAATCTGTCGTAGTGTGGGCAGCGGAATCGCCAGAATGACTCGACTCGCGAGGACGGTACGAAGGCGTGACGCCTGCTCATAATCAACTTTGAACTCTGTCGCCGTGCGGCGCTCGACCCGCACGACCGCGGCGTCGTACTGAATCACCTCCCGCAGGTCGGCAGCCATAGCGCGGGGCAGTTTCGCCATTCCGCCGGCGATCTTCAGCCGGGACGGCGTGCGACGAAGCATTGCGAACTGGCGCAAGACATACAGCGCAGACACCATTCGTGCATCGGTGCCGAGCGTCATGAGTTCCACAGCTGCTTGTGACGCCCCCCGAGCACGTAACCAATCGGGCCAGTTGTATCGATCGTATTCGCGCCACCCTGCGTACGATGCTGGTGTGGCCGTCGGCTCGGCAAGATCACTCGGCAGAGTGCCCACGTACCGGTCCAACAGTGTGCTCGGTTCTATTCCGCGTTCATCTGGACGAAGCTTCTCTCGGGCTGCCCGCCCGCGAAGTACCTCGCCCGCCGCACTCTGGCCCGACGGCACGGGCCTACCGTTGGGTGACTCGAAGGGAATTAGAGGCAGCTGATACCTGCGCGCCAGTCGCAACACACGGCTGTGGGACGCCGGGATTCGAATCGCACCGGCCTCTCCGAACAAACCATCATCGAACGGCATTCGCACGGTGTGCACGCGTCCTCCTGGCCTGCTCCGTGCTTCGAGAACCAGAGCGGTGCGTCCAGCGGCTTTGAGCGCCGCGGCTGCGCCAAGGCCGGCCAAGCCAGCGCCCACGATTACCACTGGCCTCGTAGCAGGCCGTTGCGCCAGCGCCAAGGCTGGCGCCCCTGCTGAAAGCCAAAGAAAGTTCCGGCGGTCCAGTGCGGACATCTTTATCACCTGGGCACGACGATCATGGAGCTTCGGGGACCGGAGTGAAATCAAGTATGCCCTCCGCAGGCCCGACCGTGCCGGACGGCATCACGGGGCGTAGATAGGGCAGCGATGAGGCCTTGTGACAGGAGTAGCAGCCATCAAGTGCCTGCTTATACGCCGACTCAAACTTCGTTGAATCCTTCTGTGCAATGGCGATCTTGACGGCGGCAAAGGTAGAGGCGTCAAGGGCGTCGAAAATCGACTTCAGGTCGACGTCCATCCCCTCCGCGTCCTTTCGCACTGGCCGAATTCGAATCGTCCACAGAATGTGGTTCCGGGTTTCATTGAAGTAGAACCCCGCAAGTGGCCAATTCTTCTTCTGGGCTGCGTACCAGAGATTTTCCCATTGGTACGCGACGTCCATCATGGTGTGCGATTGCGAAGGAAGATATGGCCGCAAGGACTCAACATCCACGCTGGCGGATGCCGTTGGCGTGCTTTGCTTACAGGCCACGCCGACGACGGCCAACGACAGCACGACGGAGAAACAGCAGGTTCTAATGCTCATGTGCATTTTTTACGTGCAAATACCTCGAAGTTCGGGCGCTGTCTCGCGTTTCGCAGAGGGTTCTAGCACGCCGTGACCTGCGAGAACACGCTGTCCCACATTGCAAGACGACGGGCGCTGGTGCGACGCCGCGTTTTATCGGACGTGTCGCGCGATGAGCTGAACGAAATTACGGCGCCAGTGCCTGATCTTCAGCTCGGCCTGAGCAAAGGCGTCCTCGCCGCTGACATTCGCATGCCTACTTCTTCCGGAACACGTCCTCGAGACTAAACGGCAGTGTCTCCCGCACGCAGGCCAGGGCGGCCAGCGCAGCAAACATGGGTGGACCCGTGCCGTCGCGAAGGAAGTCCAGCGCCGAGAAAGAGCTCGTGGCTATGTGGAAGTTCATGATCATCAACAGTGCGGCAGCCGCTGCCAGGTGTGTTCTGACCCCTGTCAGGAATGCGAGGGCTGCGAGCAATTCGGCGATCGGCACGACGCGCGCGAACACGCGGCCGCCAGGGATAGCCACCGCGCGCAGATAGACGCGCGCATACGGTGAAGCAGTGGGCATCCATCGTATGAACCGATCGGTTAAGAGATTGGGGTTTCCAAACCACCCGACCTTGTTAAGGCTCATCGCCAGAAAAAATACGCCAAGGCCTACCGAGACGATTCGCAGCGCCACCAACCCGATGCACCGGTTTTGAAGGAGCAGGTCGTTCGACTCCGGCATTACAGAGTCAGTAGCACAGGGGTCACGATTCATGGAGTTCGTTTCATGCTATGAGACGTCACCACCGCCCAGACCCGTCGGTCCGTAAGTTGTCACCCGGTATCTAAACCGCCCGGCGGCCGCCGGCTGGGAATGGATCTGAAAAAGAGGCGTCATGTGGCAGCAGAACTATGAACCGGTAGGTCAGAGTTTAGCCCTTTCGGCAGCGGTGGCCGCCGTTCCGATTGCCATGCTGTTCATCATGCTAGGTGTTTTGAGAAAGCCAGCCTGGATGTCAGCTGCGTCCGCACTCATCGCTGCCCTCCTCATCGCGCTGATTGCCTACGGCATGCCCCCATCCGTGGCATTGATCTCCGCCGCGTATGGCGTCGCCTTCGGCCTATTTCCGATTGCATGGGTGGTATTCACTTCGATCATGCTCTACAGACTGGCCGTCGAGACTGGCAATTTTGAAATTATCAAGGACTCAATCGGCGGACTGACGACAGATCGGCGTCTGCAGGCGATGTTCATCGCCTTTTCTTTCGGCGCATTCATTGAGGGGGCCGCGGGGTTCGGCGCGCCGGTCGCGGTGTCTGGAGCGATGCTGGCAGGCCTCGGGTTCAACCCATTTTACGCGGCAGGCATATGCCTGCTCGCCAACACTGCTCCCGTCGCGTTCGGATCAATTGGTATTCCCATTACGACGCTCGCGAACGTGACAGGATTGCCCTTAGGCAGTCTCAGCGCGATGGTCGGTCGTCTGTGCTCGATGATTTCAGTGATCATTCCTGGTTATCTCATCGTCGTTATGGCGGGACGGAAGCGGGCCCTCGAGGTGCTGCCGGCAATTGTTGCGTGCGGCGTGTCGTTCGCCGGGATGCAGTTTTGTGTGTCGAACTATATGGGCCCGGAATTGACTGACATCATGAGCTCGCTGACCTGCATTGTCGTCATGGTGGTTGTGCTGAAGGTCTGGTCGCCAAGAACTGTCATGCGGCTGGAGACCGATACGCCAAATCGCGCGGCGGCCACCCATGAGCCGTGGCAGATCTTCAAGGCGTGGACGCCTTACCTAATCCTCGTCGTATTTGTTCTGGCGTGGGGCGAGCCCGGCATCAAATATCGGCTTAATCACTTCGCAGACAGGTTCGTGCCGGCGACATTGCCAACGGTCCCCGAGACACCAAGAAATGCGATTCGACTAAAGGTGCCAGGACTTCATAATCGAATCGAGCAGGCACCGCCGGTAGTACAAAAGCCCACTCCGTACGCGGCCCTGTACGAACTAAATTGGTTAACCGCATCTGGAACCGCGTGCTTACTGGCAACGCTTGTAACGGCTCTGATTCTCGGAGTACGGCCACGCAAGGTCATTGGCGTCTACATCGCGACGTTCAAACAGTTGTCGCTCGCGCTCGTGGCGATCGGATCAATGCTTGGTCTAGCGTACGTGATGAACTATTCAGGCATGACGTCAACGCTTGGCCTCGCGATGGCGACAACCGGAGGTGCCTTTCCCTTCTTTAGCGCCGTTGTCGGTTGGATGGGCGTGTTCCTGACGGGCAGTGATACGTCCGCAAACGCCCTGTTTGGCAATCTGCAAGTGGTTACTGCGAATGCCCTGGGGCTGAACCCGATACTAACCGCGTCAGTGAATTCGGCCGCGGGTGTCATGGGCAAGATGATCTCGGTTCAAAGCATCGCTGTGGCCGTGGCCGCCACCGGAATGACAACTGCAGATGAGGGTCGCCTGTTTCGATTCACCATAAAGCACAGCGTGTTACTGATGGCTGTCATGGGGATCGTCTCAATGATGTACGCGTATGTCTTTCCGGGCGCGGTTCCAGCGTTACCAACCCAATAGGCGGTCCGAAACCCTGGCAACGCATGCCTGGCGCGCCGTCCTGGCTCCGTTACCTCATCGCTGTGAGGACAGCTGCCCGTTTGAACTGGCCGGTCGCGAGGCGTTTTTCGACGCGCTCATTGCACGCGTCGGAGCAGGTCGGCTTAGACTGATGCGACCAGCGCCGTAATCTTCCATAAGCTGCAGGAACAGCGCTCGGACAGGCCAGCCTTCGCGCCATCCCCGGTCGAGAAATCGACGCCACACCGGGTCTGCGATACGTCGAATCTCGTAATGGTTGCTGTCAGTTTCGTTTCCAGTTCGTTCCATTAGTTCTAGGGAGAGCCGGGTGTCCAGCCGCGGGGTAGGCCGGACACCCGGCGAGTGGTGACATGATGCGCGCATGCCACCATTTTCGGTAGTGGGGTCCTCGCATTTCGATCGGCGAATCCGGTTGTCAAGGTCCTGGGCATCTTCGAGACCCCAACCGACGTGCCCCTCTTCTAACACGGAGACCCCAACGTATTGCGACGCGTCTCACTGTGTGTGACAGTAATTCACCAGTTTCATAGATGCCCAACAACGTGGGAAAGCGCTGCGGCGGCACCTAGTACGGCGTGGGCGATCTGTGGCAAGGCTTGACGAGTCACACGAATGGCGGGAGCAGCAATGCTGATCGCCGCGACCGGATACCCGTTATGGTTCAATATCGGCGCGCCTACGCACCATAACCCGTCGTGAGCTTCTTCGTTGTCTGTCGCGTAGCCTCTGCGCCGAATCCGATGTAACTCAGCTCGAAGCGCGCTTCGCGTCACAATGGTGTTCTTGGTGCGGCGCTGCAGCGTGAGCGTATCGATAAGAGCGGCACTCCTGGCGGGCTGCAAAAAGGCCAGGAATGATTTCCCGACTGACGTGCAGTGCATTGGTGTGCGACGCCCTACGGTCCAGGGTCGTTGAAGTGTCAGCGGCCCCTCCACATTCGCAATCGACACCATCTGCCCGTCGTTGAAAACACAGATATGAGCGGTTTCCCCGGTCACGTCGACGAGCTGACGCAGAAATGGCAGCGCACGGGCGGCAAGGTCGACGCGCGCGACCACCCGGCGCCCGATCTCCAACAGTCTGATGCCCAGGCCGTACTTCCCCGCAGTGGCGCTCTTGCGGATAAATTGACGTTGCTCGAGCACCTGCAGGAGACGATGGGTCGTACTTCGAGGAAGAGACAATCGCGCTGCGAGTTCAGATGGACCGAGGTCGCGTTCCGATTCTCCCAGCAGTACCAGAATTCTCAGCGTACGGTCCAGTACCTGAACGTGATACTTGTCAGGCCTGGCCATCGTTTGTCCGCTGCACGTGCACCAAGAGCGTCTTGTAGCATGAGACTTAACGACCCACGCCACAGTCTCGCCATATAGGACGCCCTATGGGTGCGGTGGCATCGCCACAACATCGGAACGCAACTCGCAACCACTCACGTGTTCGATGCTGCAGCAAGCGATTACCGTTTAATTGTCGTGCAGCAGCTCTCACTCGAGGATTTCACACTCACCGTAGTACTGCTCTGGCGTCGACGTGTACCCGGGCACCGCAACATCGGTGTGTTCGTGGCGCGAATGCACCGCTTTCAATTTTCCTGTAATGGTTTTCTTGTCAAAGACGGTGGTGATGTACAAGGGTCCGTTAAGAAACGATTGAATAAAGTGCAGATAGCCTCCCGCGTATCGGGTGACGATGTCCGCCTTCCCCATTCCACCTTTCACTTCGGCCGTGCCTTCATCTGAACTAATCTGATCAAACTCAAGGACGAGTTGCGCGGGCTTCGCAACAGCTTGCGGGCGCTCCTGCCCCCATGATCCGACGGCGACCAAGGGAAACAGACATCTGAGGCTTTTTACACCTGCGAGAGGTCCTCGTGGGGCGTTCTGAACGAACGCTGGTCCGGCAGACAGCGCCGTTCCGATTGAAAGCGTGGCTACCAGTAATTTGATTGGCATCCGCTCCCCTTAAATCCCTGGTGCGGCGTAAGGAGGCGCCGCCGGCGCCGGCACGGCTCGAGAAAGACTGCGCGCGGGTACTCGTTCAGCAGCATCGGCCCTGGCGGTACTTGCTACGCAAGCGGTTGTCTGAGAATTTTTTCCAGGCTTCGCGCGAGGGTTGGCATCCGGTCGCCGTCAGATACTGGCGGTATGCGCGCTCGTCCGTCAGCTCTCCTATCAGCCCGACCAGAATAGCGACGAACGTGCGCAGACTCATATCTCTTCAGTTCCGAGACGTGAGAGGACAAAGGGGGCTTCGGTCACCCGTCCTTGACGAGTGCCACGCAGTACGCCGAGCCACAGGCGAATTGAATCAATCAGAATTGCCGCAACGAGGAGGACAAATACTCCACAGACTGCAGCGTCCAGTCGCGCATTGAAAATAACAGCCTGCGTTTCCGCAATGCGAGCGGCAGGTATTTGACCGGCGGCAATGGCGACCTGCAGCTGATTTGCCTGAGCCAGGAAGCCAAGACGCGGGAGCGGTGAAAATATTTTTTGATACGACGCAGAAAATGTGACGGCTACCAGCCACACAAGTGGAAGCACGGTCACCCAGATGTACTTCCAGCGATGCATCTTCACCAACACGGTAGTCGCAACGCACAGCGCTACAGCCGCTAATAGCTGATTGGCGATTCCAAACAGCGGCCACAGCGAATTGATTCCGCCGAGTGGATCAACGACTCCCTGATAGAGAAAATAACCCCACGCACCAACGACAAGCGCACTCGACAGAATTACGCTGGGCATCCAGCTCGTACGCCCGAGCGGCGCATAGACATGTCCAAGCAGATCCTGAAGCATGAATCGTCCAACCCGCGTTCCGGCATCTACCACTGTCAGAATGAACAGTGCCTCAAACATGATGGCAAAGTGATACCAGAATGAGATGATCGCGCTGCTCCCTCCGCTGCCGAAAATGTGAGCCATCCCAAGTGCGAGCGACGGGGCACCCCCAGTCCGAAAAAATAGAGTGCTCTCGCCTACCTGCGTCGCTAGCTGCTGCATCTGGTCGACCGTCACCGGAAAGCCCCACGTGGTAATCGTGTGGACAGCATCCGCGGCCTTCGCGCCAACGATACCCGCCGGCGAATTCACCGCGAAGTACACCCCCGGGTCAAGCACACACGCCGCGATCATCGCCATGATGGCCACGAAGCTTTCGAGGGCCATTGCGCCATATCCAACCGCCCACGCATGAGACTCACGCGCCATGAGCTTCGGTGTCGTTCCTGACGAAATTAATGCGTGGAAACCGGATACGGCCCCGCACGCAATGGTGATGAAGCAGAACGGGAAGATCTTGCCGGCAAACACAGGCCCATTACCATCAACGAACTGTGTCAGCGCTGGCATCTGCAGCACGGGCTGCGCAAACAAGATGCCTACCGCAAGCATTAAAACCACGCCCAGCTTGACGAACGTGCTCAAGTAGTCCCGAGGGGCCAACAGGAGCCACACGGGCAAAGCACTGGCAAAAAAGCCGTACGCCACAACCGACAGGGCAAGCGCTGTGGCAGACAACGTGAAGAACGGCGCCAAACCAGGTGACTGCGCAACCCACTGTCCTGCGAAGACACTCAGGATGATCAGGACAAAGCCAATGATCGAGGCCTCGAGGACTTTACCCGGCCGCCAAAAGCGCATGTACACGCCCATCAAAACCGCGATCGGCATCGTGGCGGCAATTGTGAAGGTCCCCCACGGGCTATCGCGCAATGCGTTGACCACGACGAGGCTGATCACCGCTAGCAAGATGATCATGATCAGCAACACCGCCACCAGTGCGATCAGGCCGCCGGCGCTGCCGATTTCGTCACGGGCCATCTGTCCGAGGGATTTGCCATCACGTCGAACCGAGGCAAACAGGATCACGAAGTCTTGGACACATCCCGCCAGGACGGCGCCAATAATGATCCAGAGCGTCCCTGGCAAGTAACCGAACTGCGCCGCCAACGTCGGCCCGACGAGCGGCCCTGGTCCGGCAATCGCAGCGAAGTGGTGGCCAAACACAATCCACTTATTGGTGGGTTCGTAGTCGTGGCCGTTTCGAAGTCGCTCCGCAGGAGTCGCGCGCGCGTCATCGAGAGCCATCACCTTGGAGGCGATGAAACGCCCGTAGAACCGGAATCCCACCAAATACGTACAGGCCGCTGCGACCACTAGCCATACGCTATTGATGTGCTCGCCGCGGAACAGGGCGATGGCACCGAGGGTGCCACCACCCAGAATCGCTAAAGCGCCCCAACCGATTTTCGTCAAGAGAGTCGACATTGGGCTAACGTCTTCCAGAAAGGATGCTCCCGAGCGCGTGTCACCACGCGCTCGGGACCGGTGACTACTAAAAGTCCAGCTGTGCGCCGAACTTGAAGACTCGCGCGTCGAGAACGAAGGTTGGGTTCTTCCACGCTGGGCCGTATCGGGTGTTGATTCCGAGAATCGGAGTGTTGTTCAACACGTTGTAGATGTCGAACATCGCTCGCAGCTTGGAACGACCAAACGAGAAGCCGCGGTCTATCCGGATATCAAGCTGTGTGCTCCGATCCTCAAACATCGTCTGCGGCGGAATGATGCCTGGCGATGGGAACGAAAAGCCGGGCGCAGGCGCGGTGCCGAGCGCCGCTCCGCCTTCGGGAATCGTGATGTTCGCAGCCCCGCCGGCAAGCGGTCGTCCGAGGGTGGGAATTACTTCCGCGTTTGTCGCGACATAGCTCGCCGCGATCGGGACCCCCGGCAAGCTCTGAAAGACGGCGCTGGCCTGCACACTGGCTGGTAATCGGTAACTGCCCGACAACTTGATCTGGGGCTGCCAGAAAGGTGGCTTGACGTGACAGAACAGCATCGACTGCGGATTGTCGACGACGAAACAACGATCCGTTTCGGTCCGGCCCGTGCTGAGTCCGCCCTGTACTGTCGCGCGTGGCAAACGAGCGGCGACGGTGAGATCGAGCCCGTTGTAGACCTCGCTTTGCTTGCCGAAGCGTGAGGCCTGCGTTACCAGCAGATTGTTATTGACGCCGAACTTGGCTGGCTTGATGTCGTACAGGCCGCACACCTTGTTACCGCCACCGGCCGGAAGTCGGCTGTCCGCCGGCAAGGTCACACAGAACTGGTCGTAGTCGGCAGGGGTGACGTCCTGATTGTCGGTCGCGCGGAAGTTATGCCATGAGGTTCGGAAATAGCCAAAGCTGGCGGCCATGCCTGGCATGACCTCATGCTGGATCAGAAATGATGTTTGATAGTTATAGGGTCGGTTCCCCTTGAGGACGTCGTCAGCGTAACGACGAGTGATCACCGTTTGTCCAAAACTCTGATTGGAATATGGGCCAAGCTCAGATTCTTGTGGCACGAAGTCTCGATTTGCGTCGTTCCACGAGCGGTTCGTAGTTGGATTCGACGAATTTTGAGGGTTGACGGCGTCCGCCAGGTTCAGCAGCTCCGCGCCAAGATACTTACCGAACGCGAATTTGATGGCCGTCCTTCCATTGCCGAAGAGATCGTATGACGCACTGGCCCGAGGCGTCACGTCGGTCCAGCACGGCACACAGTCAACCTTGGGATATTTCCGCGCCGGAACGTACACACCGGCGGGCAAGCTCACCTCCGGCACCCACGAATTCAGGGTATCGAGGCGTACACCTAGGTTGAGCGTAAGGCGGTTCATCGTCCACTGGTCCTGAAGATAGCCGGCCAACGCAACGCCCGTCGCCTTGATTCTCAAAGGACGGGCATACAGAGTGACACCCGTCGGTACCCCGCCTCGGAACGTGTAGCTAATCGCCGAACCGAACTCCTCGTAGTCTTTCCGTGGGTTCCGCATTTCGAAACCCGCTTTGAACGCATGACTACCCGTCACGTACGATGCCGACGCGCGCGTGTTGTTCACCTTGCTCATCGACCGTCCATATCCGCCGGTTGAAGCGCGATAGGAAAGGTTGAGTAACGTGTCATTGACTGGAATGTCGAACGCATCCTGGAAGTCATGCGGCTCCGAATCCAGCGGAAGGTACGAAAGCTGGGTTCCTGCCTCTAAGAGGAGCCTGTTGCTGGCCGGCAGGCTCCATGTAATAGCGGTGACCTGCGGCCAATAGAGGCGCACACGCGCTGCCTCGGGCGAATTCGTCGCGCTGACATCGCGGTGGCAGTCGCATCGGTACTCCCAGTCGTAGGAAAAATTGACCTTATTTCGCGGCGATGCCTGCCACGTCAGCCGGACGTTGTCACTCTGCTGAATGAAATCGTTGATCGCGGGTTTGCTGGTGTCCTTGGTGTAGAACCAGCTGTCGTGCGGCTCTTTGTTGTAAAACTGCCCGACGACGCTGTTTTGACTGCCCCAGCTACGATGAGCCGTGAAAAACCACAGTCGGTCACGCATCAACGGCCCGCCTATCCCGCCGTTCACGTCCCAGACGTTGCCGATCTGTGGCAACCCTGCTTGTGTCACGCCGCGAGCAATCAGTTCGCTCGACAGGTTCGCCGCGCTCTGGAGTTTTTCGTTGGTGAAATTTCCGAACATGCTGCCGCGGAACGCATTTCCGCCGTCGCGCGGAATGAAGTTGATCTGAACACCGCTGGTTTGGGACTCGGCGGCGCCAGAACCGAGACCAAGACTTACCTCCTGCGTGCTCATGGGGTTAGGAATGAAGACCCGGCCGCCGCCGCCGTTATCAGGATTGTTCGTCTCGAAACCGTCGAGAATGGTGCGGGACTCAAGACCGTGACCGCCGTGGATGGCCGGCGTCACGTAGGTCTCGCCCTTACTGCCACCAACATCCTGAGCTGAACCCGGTGCGGCACCCTGTGTATTGATAAGGCCAGGTGTTAGCGAGATGAAGGCTTCCAGCGTCTTGCCCGTCGGCAACGTGTCAAGCGTTTCAGCAGTGATCCGCGAACGAGGAGTGGCGTTCGAGACATCGACGATTGGACTCTCGCCAGTCACGGTGACTGTCTCGGAAAGATTTCCCAGGCCGAGTTCGATGTTGATGGTTGCAGTGAAGCTTGCCGGAAGGTCAATGTTTTCCCGCTTCACCGAGCTGAACCCAGTCAGCGAGAATGTCACAACGTAGACGCCCGGACGGAGATCCACGATGCGATACTGTCCCTGTCCGTCGGTGACCACCGAGCGAACCTTTTCGATCAGCGCCGGACTGCTTGCTTCAACCGTCACGCCAGGCAGAACGGCGCCGGAAGTATCCTTGACCTGACCGGCGATCGCGCTGGCTGTTTGGGCGCGCGCAACTACCGGCATCACGAGCATGCCGACAGTGCCCAGCACCACCAGCATCCCACGCAATAGAACGTTCATCGGTTCTCCTTTCGCGTAACAAGCTTTATTTGCATTTGTCAGCAGGCGAGGCTGCGGTTTCCTCCAGAACGCGCAACCAAGGCCCTGCAGTTCTAATCGCGCGCGCGCCTAACGCGCGATGGCCTCGGCCGAGACCTGATCACTGGCGTTGACATCGACCGAATCGAACACGTCGTACACGAAGTCGTAGGCTGTGAGTAGACCCTCAGCACGTTTCTTTGCCTCTGGGTCACGCGCGGTGGCGACGTCAGTCACAAGCTGGTCCCGATCGCCGCTGATCGCATCGAGAATTCTCCATTGCTCATCTCGCGAACGCTCAACAAGCGACAACAACACACGCGAGCCGTATTTCACCCACCTTCTTTGAGCCGTTACAACGCTGCCGTCCCGCTCAACGATCTGGCGTTGGAGGATCTGAAGCACTAGCTCCGCATCCGAGGCCTCGTAGTCCACTCCGAGTCTGGCGAACAGATCCTTCACGGTCTGACGCCGCTCTTCCAGAAGCGTCATGAATAACTGCGGTGTGACACGGTCGCCTTTTCGAGAATAGGTACCGTCTCCAGTCAATGACACGCCGTGGTACACGCACAGGTAAAGGAAGTGCCAGAAGATCTCGTACGTCGCCAGATCGTTCATGAAGCGAAGCCCGGTGACGGGATCATCGATGGCGGCCGCATTGTTTCCGTGCAGCTGCTGGTACACATATTCGGTAGCCATGTACAGGGCGTATCGGAGACCATCCTCTGTCGTCGGACCATCTGGCCGGTTGAAGAGACGACGGCGGGCGTCTTCGGAATACATCTGCTCTGCCGAAATATCGGCTTCGGCCAGCTCTAGGGGCGTCGCTTCGCCGTTCGCAATCAGGCCAAGTGCCTCAAGTCGCGCGCTTTCTTCTGCAGTCAGTCGCTTGATCAAAGATGGAATGTCGTTCAGGTCTGCTACCAAGGCTTCGCGGCCGGCAGCGACATAGTCGGCACTGACCGTGGCGACCCAGCTCTGACGGTAGGTGTCGTAAAGGGTTCCGTTGATACGAAATAGTCCTGTCAGTCTCTCGCGGAGTTTGTCGAACCAGATATCGCGAAGCGCGCGCGCGTCGTTCTGAGGTGCTCTTGGATTGGGCATATGAGCTGCCATACCTCCGATCGCTTTCGCTCCAGCGAGGGTCGTCAAGATGGCATTCCTGCGGGTGTAGTACGTCAACGACGGTTCCGTCATGGATACCGCCGTGGGATTTGGAATCACCATGTTCGGATCATGGCGAAACATTTCTTCCCGGCTGTTCAGATAATCCCAACGTCCCACGTTTGCGCCGATCAGGTTTTCGCGGAGTACCCACTGAATCACTTCCTGCTGAACCGCAAACTCGCCGCGCTCGTTCAGCACTTTGATCTTCAGCGTCCCGCGAGCGACACCCAGCGCCGCTTCGATTCGCTTCAACAGCAGCGAAACGACACACGCCTCCTGCCAGGATTCCAGCTTCGGGATGTAGTAATAGATGCCGGACTTGTTCCGACGCTGTGAATCGAAGTTGTTCACCGCGTGGAGCACCAATGCCGGCACGATTGCCGGCACCTCGGCTCCATCTAGCGTGATCTGGCGATTTCTGAGGTGTAATCCCGGCACCCGGTGGAAGATCGTGGGCCACTCAGCGGCCTCGACCTTAATGGCGTACGTGCGTCGCTGGCCTGCAACAGGCCGACCGGCCGCGTCCCGCGCGAGCTTGTTCGGATGGACGTATTCACGCCCATCCCATTCATGCGCCAGGATGGCGTGCAGATTGGCCCACGCCTCATACAGCTGAACGCGGTAATCTCCGCCGGCGTCTTCCCAGTCCCACATCCACGAGGCCGCACCAGTGTTCAGCGCACTGATTGCCATCCCTAAATCGATCGCTGGACCTGTACCTTCTAACCCTGGCCTCGTTGTATCTGCCGGGATCGGGACGCCAGCTCCAACTTTCCAGGCCTCGGTAGTGTTACGACCAAAGAAGCCGTCCAACATCCCTTTGCGGATCGCCGCGACGCTCGCCGTGCGACCATCCGCGTCCGACACCGCAATGGAACCGTCGAGAAAATCATACGAGTCTGTTCCGCTGGCAACCCGCGACTGCTTCGCGGCTCGCTCGCGCAGCAGTGCCTGGACCGTACCCTGAACCTCACTGACCAACTCCTCAATGAGGCGTTCCACATGGACTGAACGTCCATTAACGACCTTTTCACCAAAGAGATCTGCAAACTGACTCAATACGTCGGGACGAACCCGCAGCGTGTGGTGCATCACAACTCCTAATTGGCGCGACAATGCGGCGCGACTTGCCGGCGATGGCGACGCGCTACCTACCTGTGCTCGTAACCAAGCTCGCTGGACAATCCAAGTCCGGCTGTCTTCACGGCACGAACGATTTCAGGAAGACGCTGCTTCGTCATTCGAAAGACAGGGCCAGCAATGCTAACGGCGGCGACGATTCGGCCGGCGTGATCGAACACTGGCGCACCAATGCACCTGAGACCCTCTTCGATTTCCTCGTTGTCCATCCCGAATCCCCGTCGACGCGTCAACCGCACTTCGGTTTCCAACGCTGGACGAGTAAGGATGGTTCGCTTCGTTCGCCGGACCATGGTTATGCGATCGATGATCCGATTTCGTTCGTCGTCGGCCAGATAGGCAAGAAGGACCTTCCCGACGGAGGTGCAGTACAGCGGCGTTCGACGGCCGACTGTCATCGGTGTTCGCAGTGTCCATGGCCCCTCAACATTCGCGACGGACACCATCTCGCAGTCATTCAGCACGCAGAGGTGTGCCGTCTCCCCGGTCGCGTCTACCAGTTGACGGAGGAAAGGCTGGGCGCGCGTCCCCAGCTCAGACTGCGACACGACCCGGTTGCCCAGTTCGAACAGCTTGATCCCAAGTCCGTACTTCCCTTCGAACTGACTCTTACGAATGAAGTGATGTTGCTCGAGGACTTTGAGCAGGCGGTGCGTCGTACTGCGGTGAAGTGACAGCTGCGCTGCCAGCTCAGACGGTCCGAGATCGGTGTCGGATTTCGCCAGAATCTCCAGGATCCTCAGCGTCCGGTCCAACACCTGTACGTGGTATTGCTTCGAGCCCATATCCGCAGGCTCCTTCGCCGCGATAGTTGCAGTGCTCATGGGGTGCTCCTTGTAGCATGGCGTATTGGGAACGAGGGATCGCGTCTCATACAGCGAGACAGGGAACGCGTTTGTAACATCACTCGCTAGACTCACCAAGCACCAAAACGGTGTGCAGGCCGGGTTCCGTTAATGGACAGCGAATTTCTGACGCAATTGCGAACCATCGTCGGGAACGACGCCGTTATGCACGACGACGTCTCTCTGGTCGCGTATGAATGCGATGCCCTGCCGCACCTTCGCCAGATGCCCGCGGCTGTCGCCCTTCCGCGGACCACCGAAGAAGTTCAGCGGATCGTCCGGGCCTGCAACGCCAAAGGGGTGCCTTTTGTAGCGCGCGGTCACGGAACTGGTCTCTCGGGCGGGGCGTTGCCGGTCGAGGGGGGTCTGGTTATATCCCTGGCACGAATGAATCGGATCCTTGAAGTCGACATCGCCAATCAGCGCGTGACCGTTGAACCCGGTGTAACGAATCTCCAGATAACCAAAACGGTCGCATCGCACGGCTTCTACTACGCTCCGGATCCGTCAAGCCAACAGGTGTGCTCCATTGGCGGAAACGTTGCGGAAAATTCGGGCGGCGCTCATTGTTTGAAGTACGGGTTTACCGTGCACCACGTCATCGCGGTTGAGGCTGTCCTTCCAGACGGCACCGTGACCGAGCTGGGAAATGGCTTCGCCGATGTCGCTGGGCCCGACCTTCTCGGTTTGATTGTCGGCTCCGAAGGTACCCTCGCGATCGTCACCAAAGTCATGGTCAGAATCCTGCGAAGGCCTCAGGCTGTCCAGACGATGCTGGCTGCCTTTGAGTCAATCGACGCCGCTGGCGGCGCCGTATCGGCCATGATTGCCGAAGGGATTATCCCGGCGGCTGTCGAGATGATGGACCGATTGGCGATTCAGGCGGCCGAAGCGGCAGTGCACTGCGGTTTCCCACAGGTGGACGCAGTACTGATCGTCGAGCTCGATGGGCCTGCGACTGAAGTTGAAGCGCTGTTTGCCACGGTGAAAGAACTTTGCCTGCGACACCAGGCTGTCGGCATTGAAATCGCGGAGAACGAAGAGCAGCGTGGGCGCATCTGGCGGGGCCGTAAGGCTGCGTTCGCTGCGATGGGCCGTGTGTCGCCCAACTATTACGTGCAGGACGGCGTCGTACCGCGGACACGGCTACCGGAAGTGCTCCGCAGAATTCGCGACCTCGAAATACGCTCTGGCCTTCGAATCGGGAATGTGTTTCACGCCGGGGACGGAAATCTTCACCCCCTCATCTGCTACGACGAAGCGATTGAAGGTGAAGCCGATTTGGCAGCTGAGGTCGCGCGAGAAATCCTGTCCTATTGCATCGACGCCGGTGGATCAATCACGGGCGAACATGGGGTCGGTGCGGATAAAGCCGACTACATGCCGAAGATGTTCTCGAAGGACGACTTGGATTACATGCAGCGCGTCCGGCGTGCGTTTGACCCCAAAGGTTTGTGTAATCCGGGAAAAATCTTCCCGACTCCCCGTTTGTGTGGCGAAATTCCAGGACCCTACCGCAGTCATCCCTTAGAACGAGCAGGCGTCGCCGAGCGCTTTTAACGTTACTCGAGGAATCATGAGCACTACCCCGCGCCCAAGAAACAATAACTGGTTGGCCTCAATCATCGTCGGTGTGCTGTGGTCATGTGCGTCGCTGCTCATCAGCACTATCGTGTCTCAGTCGAGACTCGAGCCCGTCGTGCTGGCGGCGGCCGGTCAAAGCAACGGCCGTTCGATCTGGGATGGCGTATATCAGGACGAGCAACGTCGCACAGGAGCGCAACTTGGAAAGAGTACTTGCGCGCAGTGCCACGGAGATTCGCTCGGCGGAGATAGCGCACCGCCCCTGAGCGGACCCGATTTTCTGGCGGCGTGGACAGGAAAAAGCCTTGGCGACCTGTACGAAAAAATTCAAACCACCATGCCTGCGGATGCCCCCGGAACGTTGAAGCCACAACAATCGATCGATCTCCTCGCGTATATCCTGTATCTGAACGAGGTTCCAGCCAGCGACTCTCGGCTCGAAGTCGATCGCCCCGCTTTGAACCAAATTCAGATTCGGGGCAAGCGTTAGCGGCGTTTTTCATCTGGCGTAATGCCAGCATCGTCTCAGATGGTGAGACGATAAGCGCTCGTGTTTCCCTTCCGGCTTAGGATGCGCCCTGGCTCGAGCCGGCCGACCACGTGGCTCGGTCCGCGAGAGCCACTTCATCGAAGGAGCTATTGATGGGTACTCGTTCGCGCCCGATCCTGGTCATGCTCGCGGCAATCTTGGCGGTGCCGGTTGCCGTCGCAGTCCAAAGTGGTCCCGGTGGGGCACCAGCGGCCGGAAAGGATTGGCCACTGTTCGGCGGCGATCGCAGCAATGCGCGCTATTCCCCGCTTACCCAGATCACCACGGCCAATGTCAAGACGCTTGGCGGGGCCTGGACAATGAAATTCGAGAATAACGCCACCACCCGCGCAACGCCGGTTGTCAAAGACGGCGTGATGTTCGTCACTGCCGGAACGCGGCTATACGCGCTCAATGCGAAGACAGGGGCGCAGCTTTGGACATATCGTCCGTCGGAGCAGGCGCCAGATAGGCTGGAAAGAGCCGGCATCGGTGATTTGGTCAATTCTGGCTTCGGCGTTCCCAATCCGCCGGGAGTGGCACTCGGCGAAGACAAAGTCTTCGTGGGTCTCATGGACGGAACGGTCGCTGCAGTTGATCAGAAGACCGGAAAGGTCGCTTGGACCAAGTACATCGGATATGAGGTACCCAAGGTCGGCCAGGCCGTTTCGGGCGCTCCGTCATATTCAGATGGGATTGTTTTCGCGGGCCTCGCAAACGGCGATTGGGCGTTTCGAGGAAAAGCCGTCGCGCTGGATGCGAAGACCGGCGGCGTCCTCTGGGAGTTTTATACGATCCCGGGGCCCGGGCAGCCCGGCCACGAGACGTGGCCAAGTGATGCCAAAAACGGCGACATCTGGAAACAGGGCGGCGGCGGAGTATGGCATCCGCCCACACCCGATCCTGAGCTCGGCCTCGTTTATTACGTGACCGGCAACGCAGTACCGATGTTCGGCGGCGAAGCTCGCAAAGGCGACAACCTCTACACAGGTTCGGTGCTCGCGCTGGAGATGAAGACCGGAAAACTGCGCTGGCATTATCAGGTCGTCCACCACGATCTTTGGGACGCCGACATTGCGACTCCACATATCCTGTATGACACCGTCATCAACGGCCGGCCGCGGAAGGGGCTCGCTGCACTGCGCCCCGATGGTGCATTGTTCCTGCTCGATCGTGAGACGGGCAAGCCGCTTCTTCCCGTAGAGGAACGGCCCGTAACACAAGACCCGAAGAACTTTACGGCCGCAACGCAGCCGTTCCCCGTCGGAGATTCTCTCGCCGTCCCCTGTGACTACTGGAAAGACAAGGTGAAGGCACCCTTTGTCGTGGATTGTGGCGGATTCACGCCTCCATTTCTCGACAGGCATAACGTTCTGGCGCCGGCGACACCCATCGCGCGCGTGAATCGTGTCACGCCGATGTCGTACAGCCCACAGACGGGCTACTTCTACGCGTACGGAAGCTCCGCGCTTGGTCGTGCACGGCGTGTCAGCTCCGACCCGTGGTTCAGGGCGAACGGCGACATATTGGAGGACTACCTACCTCCCGCATACAACATCGTCGCTGCAATCGACAGCCGCACGAACAAGATTGTGTGGAAAAAGGAGTTGTCGGGGCAACCTGGCGGTAGCGGCCCCCTGACGACAGCGGGAGGGTTGATGTTCCGAGGAGATCCTACCGGGACATTTGAAGCGTGGGATGCCAAAACAGGTGAGCGCTTGTGGACATTTCAGACCGGTGTTGCCGGGGCACGAGGTCCGTCGATGAGCTATGAAGTCGACGGTGAGCAGTACGTCGCCCTGTCCATGGGCCCGTCAGTGTTTGCATTCAAGATCGGCGGCACGCTTCCCCAGGGCACCGCGCCACGCGCGCCGGGCAGAGCGGCTCCTCGCTCTGAACCCACGAATGAAATTGAGACGGGAACGCTGGTGCAGTCTGCCGATCGTGGCGTCGGAAAACGCTACGTGATGGACGAGCATACGTTCGCCCCGATGCGTGCCAGAGTGGCTCCGAATACTTGGCTGAACTTCACAAACAACGGGTCTCTGACTCACACCATTGTCGCCATGGACGGCTCATTCACTGTGGGTCCGCTGAAACCCGCCGAGTCGATGGCGATACAAATCGCCCGCCCCGGAACTATCCGGTATCAGTGCAAGGAACATCCGTGGGCGATCGGCGAACTCGTCGTCGCCGTCGAACAGTAGTCCCAGCATCGCGGAAACGTGGGGTCACCTCCCACGTTTCCGTTTCCACCCCCGGCTAGTTCGCGAGGGGTGGCTTGAGTCCGGGCACGTGTGTCCCGGCGATGGCTGCGTCCAGAATCTGCACAGGATGCAGCACAGGCCAGTGGTGTCCCATCTGTTCTGCCGCGGCAATTATTTGCAGCGTACAGCCGGGATTGGCGGTGGCCACGATATCCGGATTGACAGCAGCGAGATTGCGCGCCTTTCGCTCGCCGAGCTGACTCGCGGGTTCGGGCTGAACCAGGTTGTAGATCCCGGCACTTCCGCAACAGGTATCGGACTCGACGGGACTTACAAGTTCAAGGCCGGGAATACTGGAGAGTATTTCGCGAGGTTGAGCCCGAACACCCTGTCCGTGCGCGAGGTGGCACGCGTCATGGTAGGCGACTCGGATTGGCAGCTGCTGCCGTGGCGCCACTGGCCCAAGTTCACTGAGCACCTCCGTCACGTCTCGAACACGCTCACTAAACGCTCGTGCGCGGGCAGACCACATCGGATCATCCGCCAACAGATGTCCATACTCTTTCATCGAAGACCCGCATCCGGCAGCATTGACGACGATCCGATCGACATCATCTCCTTCGAACGCGGCGATCACTTGGCGCGCCAGAGCCTTCGCCTGTTCGGGCCGGCCCGCGTGAAGGGCAAGAGCGCCGCAACACCCCTGCCCCGATGGGACGAGCACGTCGCAACCCTCGGCCGACAGTACACGGAGAGTTGCTTCATTCACCGAGGCGAACGCGAGACGTTGGACACATCCGGCCAATAACGCAACCCGTAGACGCCTTTGACCCTTCGCCGGGGTCGATGCGGGTAATTCGGCTCGTAACGAGGCCCAAGTCACGTCAGGGGCCACTCTGAGAACGGCTCCGACTCTCGACGGTAGGAGTCTCAGCACGCGGCTCTTGCGAAGAGTTCGAAGAATTGGGCCGACTATCGCCAACGGCGCCAATGCGAACCGCATGCGCCGCGGATATGGCAACAAGGCAAACAAGACGTTGCGGAACACGCGGTCAAACAGTGGCCTTCGATAGGTTTGTTCAACGTAGGCACGCGTCTGTTCGATCAGTGGTCCGTACTGCACGCCCGACGGGCATGCAGTGACACACGCCATACACCCGAGGCACGCGTCGAAGCGCTGAACGAGATCAGAGGTGAGCGGGAGACGTCCTTCCGAGGCGCTTTTCATCAAGTAAATTCGGCCGCGCGGCGAATCCATCTCCTCTCCCCACAACATGTATGTGGGGCACGAGGGCAAACAAAACCCACAGTGAACACACTTGTCGATCAGTCGACGATCTAGGAGATCGCGGCCATCACCAGTTGCTTTCGTTATCGCAGTGCTCATTCCGGTTTCATCAGCGGGGCGCGGCCGTGCGCAATACGAACTTGGGATCGAGCTGCCCTTTGAGTGATTCTTCCAGTCCACCAGCTGCCTGTTCCCCTCGTGTCCGGGGATATCGCCGTTCGTTGCTTCGCATGACGACAACGTTGCCGAGCGCCGACGACCTTTGAAGTTCGTCGATGATCGATAACTGCGATGCCATAGGGCCAGACAACGTGACCAAGCCGGCACCGATACCAGCTCTACCCTTCAGCTCCATCAACACATCAGCACCCGAGAGTTTCTGAAAGAGCGCAAACATCTCACTCGGTGAGCCCGGGTGCCAACTCATTCGGATGACGGATTGCTCCGACGTCCACATCGAAGCCTCATGATCGGCCCACACAGTCGCCGCGGCACCCTCCTCGAGCACAAACACTGCATTGGCGGCCCTAAACAGTCGTTTGATTTCCGCCACTTGCGCATCAACCGCATGGGGATGTGATGCGAACTTTAGAAGCAACCGCGACATTCGATGGTTCGCGTCCGCGTATCCTCCGAACGTGGCGTGCAGATCGAAAGCGACTGGTTCGAGTTGGGTTTGTCGGGTTGTCGCAATGGCTGCTACGAGCGCATCGGCATCGCGGAAATCCGCAACGATCGTACTTGACGCCGCGGGCAGCGGCGTCAGCTTGAAGGTGGCTGCGACGATCGCAGCGAACGCACCATATGAACCGCTCACCAGTCGACCGAGGTCGTACCCGGCAACGTTCTTGACGACAATACCGCCTGACTTCACCTGCAGACCTTCTGGCGTGGCGAGGTGAATTCCAATTAGCAGGTCACGCGGCGTCCCGTAACGGTGACGAAGGGGGCCGCTACTGTTGGTCGCGATCAGCCCGCCGAGTGTCGCCTCCTCGGAAGTCGAATCGAGCGGAAGGCACTGGTGTTCACGAGCCAAAATGTGGTTCAGGGCACTGAGCGTCACGCCCGCTTGCGCAGTTACAGTAAGGTCTCCGGAGCGATGCTCGCACACTTGGTCGAGCTTCTTTAGGCTCAGGATGGCGTCAACTGGTCCCGTCACACGCGCCGATTGGATTTTGGTGCCGCCTCCGCGCAACGCCAATCGAATACCGCGCTCAGACGCATGGGCAAGCACCGCGGCGACCTCTGAGGACGTCTCCGGTTCAACGATTAGACGCGGAACAACTTCACTGATCGCGTCACCGGCGGTGGCAGCGCGCGTGCGCGCAATTTCGGCGACCTGCGTCAAGGACATCTGCTTCTTTGTACCACCGTGTCTCGCTGGGCGCAGACGCGTCTCACTGAACAGGACGTGGGTTATGACTGAGGAGTGTCGTCCTAGGACGGGCGGGGCTACCGCACATTCTCAGTGCCTGGACGCGTGACGGAGGCCCGTCTCACCATGTGGGATGGGGCAACCTTCTGCTTCCTGGAAGGATACCTTTGCGGGCTGCTGATTGGAGATGCGCAATGTCATACGGACCGTCGATCACATTGGAAAACGCGAAGAAGGTTGCCGCCGCCGCGCTGGCGGAGGTACGTAAGAACAACTGGACGATGGCGGTAGCGATCGTCGATCCTCACGGCGATCTCGTGTACTTCGAGAAGATGGACAACACTCCTCTGGGAAGCACAACTGTCTGCCATGACAAGGCACGGTCGGCGGCGCGATTCAAACGTCCGACGAAAGCTTTCCAGGAGATGCTCGCGTCTGGCGGGGACGGTGTGCGGGTTTTGCGCATCAAGGGAGCAGTGCCCGTTGAAGGAGGGATTCCTATCGTAATGGATGGCAAAATTGTCGGGGCGGTTGGCCTGTCCGGGGGAACGAGTCCGCAGGACGGCCAATGCGCCCAAGCTGGTGTGGCAGCGGTCAGCTAATTTCCGCGCGAGTCACTCCGCGGCCACGACACGGAGTGGCCGCGGAGCACGTCGAACACCATTTGCCTGTGCACGCTGGCGCTATTTCCCCGAACGAAGCTTCGCCGCCGTCGCGCAGTCCTGTACAACGGCGAAGTATCGAGCGACTCCGTCTGCACCGACGTCGAATGGATTTGCGACATCGGCTCCTTTACGGTTTGCAGCGGTGTGGGCTTTGTAATAGCCATTGTCAAACTCCGTATGGTTTGACAGCAAAACCGTTGCACCGAAGGTCGCGGCTGCCTGCGCCATTTTTTTCGAGGAGTTGATGTATTGGTCGTAGTAGGCGGCATCAGCGTCAAACGGTATCGCCGTCCCACCTACGTACGCGACGCGAAGCGGCCTGCCGTGATCCTTGATTTCAAATAAGTACGACAGTGTCCCTGCGGTGTGTCCGGGCATCGTGACTATCTGCACGGTCGTGTCGCCGACGGACATTTTCATTCCGTCAGTACCATCCAGGTCTCGTTTGGGCTTGCCACCGGGGCGATTGGTCGCCTTCTCAACCGCATCCCAGTCGGCGGCGCCGTAAACCATGCGAGCGTTACGAAAAATGTCTTGGACGAACCGAGCACCACCGTCATGATCGCCGTGAGCGTGGGACAGGACAATGTATTTCACTTTTGTCCCATCCAGCCCCAGCTTGCGGAAGCCATCTTCGATCTCGTCAGCGGAGGCGTATTCGTACAACGCCTCGAACACGACGATGCCGTCGCTACCCACCAACGCCCAGGAGTGATGGGCCTTTGTGCCTAGAAAATAAAGGTTGTCGGCCACCTTTGCGGGTTCGGCGTACCACGACGCCTTGGCGGGCGGCCCCCCGGCGCGACCTCCGCCACCTCCACCGCCCCGGCCACCGGCAGGCGGGGGTATGCAAAGGCGTGTGAATGTACCAGACCAATCCGTACCAGCCGCAGCTTTCGCTCGGGAAACCAAGCCGTCTATGCTCTGCGCCGGCGACTGCGCCTGAGCAGTTATCCCGATAGCCAGCGCCATCGCGATTCCTATAAGAATCCGGTTCATTCGTATACCTCTCGTCGACGTGGTCAGAGCACCTATGAGTGATCGCGGCTGCTTTCTAACACACCCTGCGTCGCCGGCCGACTATGTCTCACATTGCAAGACGTTTCAGTGGATCCCGGTCGCCGACTGGCGAGAGGGCGAACACTAAAACGTCAGGCGCACGCCGAACTGCATTTCGCGCGGATTCTTTGCGCTGAAAATGCGACCAAAGTTCGGGCTGCCAAAGATGCGATTTGGCAGTTCGAAGTTGGCACGGTTGAGCAGATTGAACACTTCCCAGCGGAACTCAAGGCGTTGCGACGACCCGACGGCCCAGTCCTTGGCAAGTGAGAAGTCGACGTTGGCGTAGCCCGGGCCGACGACGCTGTTGCGCGGGGCCGTGCCGAAGGCGAATTGCGCAGGCAACGCGAACGCCGAGGTGTCGAACCAGCGCGCCGGCGTCCGCTCACTTCCGAGGGCTCGAGGCGTCATCTTTCGATCGAGACAGCGTGTAACTCGCGTTGTAAGCAAAACGGCGGGGCAGCGCGAATTACGTGCTCTGACGCTCCAATCACCACAGCAACCATCAGCAATAATGCGTGCGCTGTGGAGCTGCCGAAGAGGGTCTTGTTCGCGGAAAATGTCGGGAGCGAACGGCTCTGCCGAAGGAGGCAGAGACGAATGACGCCGCTTTGTCGAACTCGGGGCACATGGCAGGCCACATGCCCCGGCCCTAATTCTCAGCGGGTGCGATCGCGAAGGGCCTGAATGTCCCGCGCACTTCGCATCACCATCTTGCCTGTCCGGGTTGCCGCTCCGGATGCGAGTGAGAGCTGGACAACTCCGTCCTTCTCAATCATGTGGTTTTGACGCTGTTGTGCGCCTTTGAGCGGCCAGCTGTAAATCGTCCAACGGGCAGTGTCTGGGTCGAACCGCCCCACCTCATCAGAGTTTTGAAAGGAGAGCCACACGCGGTGTTGGCTGTCGACCATCGCCTCGTAGGGATTCATCGCCGGAAATGGTACTCCGTAGTACTTGACGGCTTTGGTTTTCGTATCGATCTTGACAAGCGTATTCCCGTAGAAATTGGGAATCCATACCGCGTCGCCATTCAAGTCTGCGGAAGGCCTTCGCGGCGATTGCTTGCCGCCAAGACCACGACGTGGAATTTCTTCGCCCGGCGCGAAGTCGCCGGGCTTTACGTACTCGGCAGGAGGTTGCTCAGGAAGCTTAATCTCCGTCGCCTTGCCCGTCAGCGGGTCGCCAAAGACAATAACGTCCTCGTTGACGCCCATCCACCAGCCATTCCCCTCACGATCGCCCGCAATGCCGTACGTGAGACCGGCGGTAGGCGACTTGAAATTCATGAAGGTCTTGGTGCGCGGGTCGAACCTCAGCGCAGCACCACCCGACATCGTCCCACTTGCGGTCCAGAGGAAGCCCTTGGCATCCGAATTCAGCCAACCGCTGACCAATGTCATGCCGGGAGCTGGCGGAATACTCTCAACCTTTTGCGCCTTCGGATCGATGATGCCAAGCGTGCCATCGAGATACGCCGTGCGTGGCGAAGCATTGAAATAGATATACCCGTCGGTATGCGGCATGATGCCGTGTGAAACGGCTGCCTGTCCGTTCGGCAGCGGCACCTTGAAGTCCGTCGTCTTCCCCGTCTTGCCATCGACGCGCGCGATCGTTCGAGCAGCACTGGCGCGTGTCGATGTCAGCCAGAAGTTCCCGTCCGAATCGATCGCACTATCGTGCATGCCGGCGGCGCCACCGGCAGAACTTGCGGGGCCATAGCGCCAGTCGCTTCCGTTCAGAGGCGAGAACCCCCCACCGACATACTCAACGTCATAGAGGAACACCACGGGCAGCGTCGCTTCGCCTTTGGGCCGAAATAACTGTGCAGGCGGCTTCATGGGTGATGGGCCGGGGCCGCGCATCTCAGCGAGATACGTCGCCAGCTCTTTGAATGCCGGCGACAGCTCGCGTCTCGGCGCAGCGCTAAAGCCGTTGAGCATCGCGTCGACAATATTTTCCCATCCCTGTTGATCGAAACGGTCGCGCAGCGCTGTTGAAGTCTCGTGGCAATACGTACAGTTCTTCTGAAAGAGCACCTTCCCGCGACGATGAGCCGGAGTATCCTCCGGCAGCATCGTCATGACCTGATATCCCGAAAGCTGCGGGATGATGTCAGCGGTGTCCTTCATCTTGAAGTCCACACGCTGAACGGCAGCCCCGAGACGTGCCGAAGATTCTGAACGCTCCAGTCCTACGGCCTGGGCCCACACCTTGTACTGGCCGCTCTTCATCGCGGGGAAAAAATAGCGACCGTCGCTTTGGGTGTACACGGAGGCGGTGATCGGTTCGCCTTCAATCTGTGCTGACACGGCAACCCCTTCAATGGGCGCTCCGTTCAGCGAGGTGACGGTGCCGGTCAACAGTCCTTCTTGCGCCTGGGCGGACAGCGAAACAACAAGCACGTAAATGGCGAACGCGCCGCCAGCAAAGGAGTAACAGATCGGTCTCGTGTTCATGGGTACTCCTACTCGCCAGGATGCGAAGCTGCGAGCCTCGTTATCGGAGTGTCTGCAGTCTTGAGGAAGGCAATCACTTGATTGATCTGTTCGTCGTTAAGGGCGAGCTTGTAGCCGGGCATACGGGCACCGCCGTTCTTGATCTTTTCGCGCAGTTTTTCCGTATCCGCTGCGTTGGCCTTGCTAAGCGCGGGACCCATCGTGGCCCGTCGACGTGCTCCCGCATCACCCGCCACCTCCACCGCCGGCTCGGCCCCGACGTGGCACATCGCGCAACGGCTCGTGAAAATTTTTCGGCCCACAGCCTCCGTGGGACCGAGCTTCGGCGCTGCGTTTCCTTCCTGTGCAGCGACGATGCCGCCGAGCGTGCCGACCCATACAACAATCAATAATGTTCGTACCACGTTCGTCTCTCCATCAACGACTACGCCTGAAGAGTTCCTGACAGGGGTTCCTATTTAACACAGGGCCTGGCCACCGCCCCCCACGTCTCACAATATGCGACAGATGTGCAACATCCTCGCTACATACCGCTGGATGGCCAATACTTCTCTGCGATGAAGGCAATTGTCCTGGTCACAGTCGCGTTGTTGGCTCTCCCGCAAGCAGCCCCACCACGAGCCGCTGTTGAGGCTGACGTAGACGCCAAGCTGCGGCGCCTATTCCCTGGTGCGATCGGTTTCTCTCCCAAGCAAGGTGCCGTCCCCCACTACAAAGCGTTCGCCGCGGATAACGGCAACTCACCGGCTGTCATAGGTTACGCCTTCTGGGCTGATGAGCTAACGCCGCTCGAGCGCGGGTACGACGGTCCTATCGCGGTCCTCGTCGGTCTCGACCTCAACGCGAAATTGACCGGTATCGTCGTCGGTGACCACGACGAGCCCTATGGTTATTTCTCAATCGACACCAAGCAGTTCCAGCAGCAATTCAAGGGCAAGGACATTCGCGATGATTTCAAGGTGGGCCTCGATATCGACGGAATCAGCAGGGCGACAATTAGTGTGACAACCGTGAGTCGATCTGTTCGCAACAGTGCACGGCGAATCGCGCGTGCGCTACTGACACCTCCTAAGAACTAAGGCGGTGACCTCGCCAACTCCGGCGAAACCCTCGGCACCATTACGTGACGCAAGACGAAACCCCTGCACTTGCAAGCCATTGATGATACGAGACCTACGTTCTTAGTACGACTCAGTCAACAATCGTGTTCCCGCAACTGTTAACCGGAGGGTTGCTGGTTCGAGTCCAGCGGGCGCGTGTGGCTCGGCGGCCGGCGTTACCGGCGTTTTGCCCCAAGCTTTGGCCGCTGCACACGCTTGGTTCTGCCGGTCCGCTCCCCCTTGACGGCCTTCATCCGCACATTCACCTGATGCAGTTCCTCGCGGCTGAGCACGGCGCGTGCGGTGCGAAACATCCGGCGTTCCTCTTCCTGGATGTGATGCTCGAGGCTTTCCTTCAACACCTTGAACTTGGCGGTCCACCGTTCGTCGCCAGGCGCCACACCGTGAAGCTCCTTCGCGACAACGTCCGCGACGTGGTGCTCTTCGTAACCTTCGAGCACGATCGTGCGCGCCTCCGGGTGCGGTTCGAGCGCGGGATAGAGCACCTGCTCCTCCACCAGCTCGTGCTCATTCAACTCGCGCGTCAGCGTGTCCAACAGCTGACGTCGTCGCTTCCCAGCGCGCTCTGTTGTCTCCTCGCCTTGCTTCAGCAGTGCCTCGAACCTGCGATGATCCTTTTCCAGCTGCACGAGCGGGTCATCACCGGTAGCCCACGGGAGGCGCCTCGTCATGGCGACGATGGCTCCTTCAGCGGCGCCACGCACGACCGCGGTGGCGGCACCAAGGGTCGATGGCTTCGACGCCGGTTTCTTGCGGGTGCGTGTGGCCGCACCGCGCGCCGCCGTCTTACGTCGCGCCGTGCGCGTGGCCTTCGTCGTCTTCGTTGCTCGGGTTGCCTTCACTGCCTTCTTTGCCCCCTGCCGGCCGCCCGCGGTTTTCTTTGCCAAAGGCATCCTCCTCCTGCGTTATTGCCCGGGCATCCAGATCGATGAGGGCCCCTCGCCCGCCAGCGTCAGCATCAGATCATTCAGCCGTTTGACGAAACTGCCGGGATCCTCGAGCTGTCCGCCTTCCGCAAGCAGCGCCTGATCGAAAAGCAGCTGGCTCCAGTCGGCAAACCGCGCATCGTCGGCTTCGTTCTTCAGGCGCTTGACGATTGGATGCCCGGCATTGACCTCGAGCACCGGCTTCGTGCCGGGCACCTTCTGGCCGGCCGCTTTGAGAATCCGTTCGAGATTCATGCTCATCCCGTACTCGTCGCTCACCAGACACGCCGGTGACTCGGTCAGCCGCTCGGTAGTGCGCACCGCACTCGCTCGATCCTTCAGCACCGCCTGCATCCGCTCGAGGAGTGGCTTTTCGTCCTCCGACGGAGGTGGCGGTTCGTCCTTCGTCGCCTCGCCGCCGATCTTGCTCAGGTCGAGATCGCCTTTGGCCACCGAATGCAGCGGCTTGCCGTCGAACTCGGTGAGTGATGCCACCACCCATTCGTCGATGCGATCGTGCAGCAGCAGCACCTCGACACCGCGCTTGCGGAAGATCTCCAGGTGCGGGCTATGACGCGCAGCCGTCAGGCTGTCGGCGGTGATGTAGTAGATCGCTTCCTGCCCGTCCTTCATGCGGCCGACGTAATCGGTCAGCGACACGGTCTGCGCACCAGACTCCTCGTGCGTCGAGGCAAACCGGAGCAGCTTCGCGATCCGCTCGCGATTGACGTCGTCTTCGGCAACCCCCTCCTTCAGCACGCGGCCGAACGTGTTCCAGAAGTCTGCGTACTTCTGTGGCTCCTTAGTCGCAAGGTCCTCGAGCAGACCGATGACACGCTTGGTTGAGGCCGCTCTGATGTTCTGCACGTCACGGGATTGCTGCAGGATTTCACGCGAGACGTTCAGCGGCAGATCCGCGGAATCAATGATGCCGCGCACGAACCGCAGGTACGGCGGCATCAGGTCCTCGGCATCGTCCATGATGAACACGCGGCGGACGTACAGCTTGATGCCGTGACGCTGTTCGCGATCGAAGAGATCGAACGGTGCCCGCTTCGGGATGAAGAACAGCTGTGTAAATTCCTGTCGCCCCTCCACCTTGGCGTGCACCCGCGCGAGCGGCGGCTCGAAGTCGTGGGCGATGTGCTTGTAGAACTCGTCGTATTGCTCGTCGGTGATCTCGCTCTTGGACCGGGCCCAGAGCGCCGATGCCTGATTGATCTGCTCGTCCTCGTCAGTAACGACCTGCTGCTTTGCGTCGGCGTCCCACTTCTCCTTCTTCATGAGGATGGGGACGGTAATGTGATCCGAGTACTTGCGGATGATCTCGCGCAGCCGCGGGCCGGACAGCAGCTCGTCCTCATCGGGACGCAGGTGCAGGATTACATCGGTGCCGCGTGCCGGTCTGTCGATCGTTTCGATCGTGAACTCGCCCTCACCTGAGCTTTCCCACCGCACGCCATGTTCGGCGGTCATCCCTGCACGCCGCGTCAGCAGCGTGACGCGGTCGGCGACAATGAACGCCGAATAGAACCCGACGCCGAACTGCCCGATCAAGTGGGCATCCTTTGCGCGATCGGCGCTGAGCTGCTGGACGAACTCGCGCGTCCCGGACTTGGCGATGGTCCCGATCTGATCGATCACCTCCTGCCGGGACATCCCGATGCCGTTGTCCGACACGGTGATCGTTCGTGCGGCGGCATCGAAGCTGACGCGGATGCGAACCTCCGGATCGTTCTCGAACAGGGCTCCGTCGCTGATCGCCTCGAAGCGAAGCTTGTCGGCGGCATCCGACGCATTCGACACCAGCTCGCGCAGGAAAATCTCTTTGTTGCCGTAGAGGGAATGGACCATCAGGTGGAGGAGCTGCTTGACCTCCGCCTGGAACCCCCGTGTTTCGCGTGTCACCGTAGAATCCATCCGATTATTGTAGGATCCTTCGTCACGCAGGAGGCTCCGCGGCCAGCGCGTCCATGACGCGCGCGGAGTAGACCAGCGCGGCGCCGGCGTTTACCGCAATCGCGACTCCCAGTGCCTCGGCCACTTCCTCAGGCGTCGCACCTGCCTTTCTCGCCGCCCGGACGTGTGTGGCGATGCAGCCGTCGCACTGCCGGGTCACGGCGACGCCGATCGCAATCAACTCGCGCACCTTTGCACCAAGATGTTCGGTCGCCTTGCCGGCATCGCTGAGTTCCCGATACCCGCGTACGATCGTTGGGCTGAGTCGTCCCAGGTCGCCGGTGCGAGTCAAAATCTCCGCGCGATATTTGTCCCAATCGAGCACGTGTCTCTCCTCTGTTTGAGTCTCGCGAGTGTGCCACGGATTGCCGCGCGATACGATGGGCACCGTGTTCGAGCTCACCGGCCCCATCATCCGATCGCGTCTCGAGCCGGACTTCTACAAGTTCAGCATGGGTCAGCTGATCTTCCGCAAGTACCGCGACGTCGAGACCACCTTCACCTTTCGGAACCGCACCGCCACCGCCCGCCTTGGACAGGTGATTGATCTGGGCGAATTGCACGAACAGTTCGCACACGCCCGTTCGTTGATGTTCACGAACAGCGAACTGCACTATCTGCGTGGCACCAATGCATGTAAGCAGCGGATGTTCGACGAGGAGTATCTGGAGTTTCTTCGCGGCCTCCGCCTACCCGATTTCCACCTCGACCGTCGCGGCGACGTCCTGCACGTGGAGTTCTCGGGCCCATGGTCAGCGGTCACGTACTGGGAGACGATGGCGCTGTCGATCATCAGCGAAACCTATTACCGCACCCTGTTGCGGAGCGTGTCGAAGTTCGAGCGTGACGCCATCTGTGCGCAGGGCATCCGGCGGCTGCATGACAAGATTGCCGTTCTCCGCAGCAAGCCCAATCTGGTGTTTTCGGATTTCGGCACGCGACGGCGTTTTTCGGCCGCCTGGCAGTACTACGTCGACGAGACACTGGCGCAGGAGCTCAACGGAGGGTCTGCACAGGGGCAGTTCCTCGGCACGTCCAACACACACGCCGCGATGACCACGGGCGTCCTGCCGATTGGCACGGCCGCACATGAGTTGCCGATGATCCTTGCCGGCGTGTTCGACGCCGGCGACTCCGATCCGGAATGGTTGCGGCGGGCGCAGCGGCAGGTGCTCGACGACTGGTGGGACCAGTACGGGTGGGGGCTATCGATCTTCTTGCCCGATACCTTCGGCACCGACTTTTTCTTCACCGTGCTCACGCCCGACGATCTCAAGCAGTGGAAGGGCTTCCGCTGGGACTCCGGCGATCTGTTTCAGTTTGCCGATCGTGTCGTGCACGCGTACGAGCAAGCGGGCGTTCCGCCACACGAAAAGATGATTGTCGCCAGCGACGCGCTCGAACTGTCGCTGATGCTGGAGGCGCAACAGCGGCTCGGAGACAGAATCCGCATGAGCTACGGCTGGGGCACCGGCCTCACGAACGATCTGCTCGACAACGTGATGATTGACGGGCGATGGTTTGGGCCGATGTCGCTGGTCATCAAGCCGACACGGGCGAATGGGCGCGGCCTAGTCAAGCTGTCGGACAACCCCGCGAAGGTGGTGGGCGAACCGCAGGATGTCGAGCGATACAAACGTGCGGCCGGTTACCAAGAGCGTCCGCGCACGGCGCTGAAGTACTAACGGCCGCCGACGCCCGCTACGGTGAAGCCGGGTTCGCCGACAATAGCGCGGAAGGACGCACCTCTATGACACGAACGTTCGCGGTCGCATCAACCATTACCGTCACGGCAGTGCTCGCCTGCGCAGCGGTGCGGGCACAAACGCCCGAGCGACCGCCGGTCGCCACGGTGCAGCAATTGATGCGGTCGATCTTCTTCGTCAACGCGAACGTGGTGTTCTCCGGTCAGGTCAACGACCCGGCGTCTGTGCCGCGCGACTCGCAATCGGCGCTCTCAACCAATCCGCTGACGGGGCTGTACGCCGGATGGCAGGCACTCGAAAATAGTGGCCTCGCCCTGGCTGATGCAGCGGAACTGCTGAACGTGCGCGGACGGATGTGCTCCAACGGCAGGCCCGCACCCACTCAGGCAAATGACTGGAAGCAAGCCGTCGAGTTGCTGCGCACGACCGGAATCGCCGCAGCTGCCGCCGCCCGAGCGCGAAGCCAGGAGCGAGTGTTCGAGGTCAGCGAGGACCTGACCAACGCGTGCGCGACATGTCATCGCTTCTATCGTCAAAGAGACAATCTCTGCGCATCCTCGCGTTGAGGGTCCCTCGCTTTCCAGCGTCTGCTGGACGACAATACGTCGGACCGCACAGCATGGTGCAACGCCGTCGACGACGCTCAATCACGATCCTGCTGCTCGGCGCGATGCTCGCGTCGGCCGGCTACGGCTACGCACAGGTGGGTCGCGGCGCGTTCGGCGGGTTCGGCGGGCTGCGCGGCGAGCAGGGCGACCTCGCGGAAGTGCCACCCGCAGACATGCCGGATCGGAAGATGACCGCGTGTCACATGTTCTATACGAGCACGCGACGCGAGCCGAGCGGCGCGGGATGGCGCACGGACTATCCGTGGGGCGAGCGGCATCTCATGATGCGCCTCGCCGAGTTGACGCGCACGCGCGTCAGTCGTCGCTCCGTCGACACTCCCCATTCGTGGCTGGTCCGCCTGACTGACGATGCGCTCTTTCAGTGTCCGTATCTGATGGCGTCGGACGTGGGGACCATCGGTCTCTCCGATCAGGAAGCCGCGCGCCTGCGCCTGTATCTCGAAAAGGGCGGATTCCTGTGGGTCGATGACTTCTGGGGCGAGACGGCATGGGCGCAGTGGGAACGCGAGTTCGGGAAAGCGATGCCGGCCAACGAGTATCCGATCGAAGACGTGCCAATGTCGGATCCGATCTTCCAGTCGCTGTTCGAAATCACCGAAGTGCCGCAGGTGAGCAACATCCGGTTCTGGCGGGCAAGCCGCGGCGAGAACACGTCCGAGCGCGGCGAAGAATCCGCGATTCCGCACTTTCGCGCCGTCCGCGACCGCCATGGTCGCATCGTCGCCGTCATGACCCACAACACCGATGTCTCGGACTCCTGGGAGCGGGAGGGCGACGATCCCGAGTTCTTCCACCAGTTCGCGCCCAGGGGTTACGCCCTCGGGATTAACGTCCTTATTTACGCTTTAACCCACTGACCGGTATCCCGCCTCGCCACGGAGACCTAATATCTTTGAGATTAGGTCTCAGGATCGAGTACACTCCTGCCTGTCGGGAAATCTGTGGCGACCACGACCGGCGTCATTCGTCTTACCTCTCTTGCTGTGGATGCCACAGCTCGGCTGCGCAGTGCTGAGCTGGACACCGAAGCCCGTGATCTGCTCCGCGGCCTGGGGTTGACCGACGGCTCGATCGTCCGCGTCTGCAAGCAGGGCGAACCGTGCGTCGTGCAGGTGCGCGCCACACGTATCGGCATTACCAGCCGCGTGGCCGGCACGATCCTCGTCGAACCGATGCCGTTTGTGGCGCTCCGGGGACTGAAGTGACTGTCGCTGTGCTCGCCCCTGCCGCCCCTGCCGCCGTCCGCCCCCGGCGCGTCGCCCTCCTCGGGAATCCGAATACGGGCAAGACCACGCTGTTCAATCATCTGTGCGGGCTGCGGGCGAAGACCTCGAACTATCCGGGCACGACGACCGCCATCCGTCGCGGCACGCTGGTCAATGACGACGGCGAGCGGCAGGAATTCATCGATCTGCCTGGGCTGTACGACCTGCAGACGTCGACGCCGGAATCCGAAGTCGCCCGCAAGGTCCTGCTCGCGTCCGCCGACGGCCCCGACGTCGTTGTCGTCGTGATCGACGCCTGCAACCTGACCCGGAACCTCGTGCTCTGCGGCGAACTTCTCTCGCTCGGCGTGCCCGTCGTGGTCGCGCTGAACATGATGGACATGGCGCAATCGCGCGGCCTCGAAATCGATACTGCCGCACTGTCGGACCGGCTCCGCTGTCCGGTGGTGCCAATCGTGGCGCGACGCCGCACCGGGTTGGACACGATCCGCCGCGCGATCAACACTGCCTCGCAATTGCGCCAGGCGCCACCGTCCGATATGCCGCGCGACGAGGCAACGCTCGAGCAGCTGACCTGGTGGGCGGAGAACGTGACGGACTCGGTCATCCGGGCCGGTGCGCTCGCCACGCGCGACGACGTCACGGAACGGCTCGACCGCTACCTGACGCATCCGCTCGTTGGCATGGCCGCCTTCGTCACGGTGATGTGCGGGTTGTTCTGGGTGCTGTTCGTGCTCGCATCGGTGCCGATGGACATCATCGAAGCATTGTTCGGCGGGCTGGCAACCTCGGTCACCGCGATCGTGCCGACCGGACCCGTACAGGATCTGATCACGCAGGGCATCATCGGCGGCCTCAGCGGCACCATCGTGTTCCTGCCGCAAATCGCGCTGCTGTTCTTCCTCATCAGCCTGCTCGAGGACACGGGTTATCTGGCGCGCGCCGCGTTCGTGATGGATCGTTTGCTCGCGCGCTTCGGTCTGCCCGGTCAGGCGTTCGTCCCGCTGCTCACGTCGCACGCGTGCGCGCTGCCGGGAATCATGAGCGCGCGACTGATTCCGAACCGACGAGACCGTCTCGCCACGATTCTGGTGGCGCCGTTCATGAGCTGCTCAGCGCGCGTGCCCGTGTACGTGCTGCTCACGACGCTCCTGTTCGCGAATCGACCAGCACTCGCAGGTCTCGCGTTTGCGGGCTGCTATCTGCTCGGCGCGTCCGCGGGCCTGATCACGGCGTGGATCTTCGGCAGAACCGCCCTCAAGGGCCAGCCGCGTCCGCTGATTCTCGAGCTGCCGCCGTACCGTGCGCCGTCGCTGACAAACGCCCTGCTCGCAGCCAAGGATCAATCGCTGTCGTTCCTGCGTACGGCGGGCACAGTCATCATGGCCATCTGCATCGTCATGTGGTGGCTGAGCGCATATCCGCATACACTGCCGCCAGCGGAAGCCACGGCGCTGCGAGCGCAAGCTGCGGCGGCGGACCCAGAGCCCGCCCGCGAATTGCTCGCGCGCGCTGACAGCCTGCAGGCCAAGGCCGAGCAGGCGGGAAGCTTTGCGGGTCGCGCGGGACGCTTCGTTCAGCCTGCCTTTGCTCCGCTCGGTTTCGACTGGCAGCTGACGCTCGGCGTCGTCACCAGCTTCCTCGCGCGCGAGGTCTTCGTGTCGACGATGTCAGTACTGGAGGGTGGCGGCGGGGATAGCGACCTCGACGCCGGCGTCGTGGCGCGTATCCGTGGCATGACGCGCGATGACGGGAGCGTCCTGTTTACGCCCGCCACCTGTGCGGCGGCCCTGATTTTCTTCGTGCTGGCGATGCAGTGCCTGCCGACACTGACCATTACGCGCCGCGAGACGGGAAGCGTGAAGTACGCAGCGCTGCAGCTCGGGTACATGTCGGTGCTGGCCTACATCATGGCCGGCACGACCTACCAGCTACTGCACCTCGTGGGGGTCTCATGAGCTGGGATCTGGCGCAACACGCGATCGTGACGATGGTGGCGGTGGGCGCGGCCGGCGTGCTGGCTCGACAGGTCCTGGGGTTTTTGTGGCAGAAGCCGTCGCAGCCGGGATGCGCGAACTGTCCCTCCGGGCGTCGCGCGTCGAAACGCGCGACACCCCTCGGGACACCGACGATGGTGGTTCAGATTCAGGGCCGGAAGGCTACTTCTTCTTCGCGATTGTGATCTTGTTGACGACCTTGGTCACACCCTCGGTCTTCTGAGCCGCTTCGACGATCTTCAGCCTGGCGACGGCATCGGTCGCCACGCCTTTCAGCGTCACGACTCCACCTTCAGCCGTCACCGTCACATCGCTGCCAGCGGCATTGGCGTCGATCTGTGATTTCACTTTCGCGGCCAGGTCATTCGTGGCCGCGCCATTCTGCGCCTGAAACGAAGGACGCACGACGTCACGTGCTGGAACAACTGTGGATGCTGAAGCGAGATGCGGCAGCACCGCGATCGCGGCTGCGCCGAGTATGAGTCCGAATGCGTTCACGTTGGATACCCCCGTTGATTCGATATGAATCTCGAGCGTACGCAACGGAAGTGAAGTTTTCGTGAAGAACGCGGCTACGGGATGAGCACGACCTTGCCGGTTGTGCGGCGCTCTTCGAGTGCACGGTGCGCATCCGCCGCTTGTGAAAGCGGATATTCGTGCTGGACACGCAGGCGCAGCGCGCCGTCCGCGATCCACGCGAACAGATCAGCCGCCCGCTGACGCAACTCGGCATCGCTCGCAATATAGGTGACAAGCGTCGGACGGGTCAGGAACAGTGACCCTCCCGAGGCGAGGACCTGCGGATCGATCGGTCCGACCGGTCCGCTTGACTGGCCGAATAACGCCAAGAGCCCGCGCGGCGCCAACGACTTCAGACTCTTGTCGAACGTCGTCTTTCCTACCGAGTCGTAGACGACCTGAACGCCTTTGCCATCGGTCGCTTTCTTGGCTGCCGCCTCGAAGTCGTCGCGGGTGTAATCGACGACGATGTCTGCGCCGGCCTCGCGGGCAAGCGCGGCCTTTTCCTCATTCGACACGCAACCGATGATGCGCGCTCCCTTGAGCTTCGCGATTTGCGTGAGCAGCAATCCGACCCCGCCTGCGGCCGCATGGATGATGCAGGTGTCGCCAGGCTTGAGCCGATAGGTGTCGGTCGCGAGATAGTGCGCCGTCATGCCCTGCAGCATGATCGCGGCGCCCTGCTTCGACGTGATCCCCGGCGGCAGCGGCACGAGCCGGTTCGTCGGCACCACGGCCTTTTGTGCGTAGCCGCCCATGACGCTGGTCCAGGCGACGCGGTCGCCGACCTTGACCGACGTGACACCATCGCCAACGGCCGTGACGGTGCCGGCTCCCTCCTGACCGAGCGTGAATGGAGGAGGATTCTTGTAGAGGCCGGTTCGCTGATAGACGTCAATGAAGTTGACGCCTGCGGCCTCGACATTGATCAGCGCCTGACCTGCGCCCGGCTGCGGATCGGCAACCTCCTCGTAGCGGAGCACGTCCTGCCCGCCGTATTCGTGCACGCGAATGGCTTTCACAGCATCGAGTATATCGGGGTAAATTCCCCGCCGGATCGGGATTCTCCGCGGGAGGTGATTCATGACGCGCCGGCACGAGTCGTTCGTCGCACTTCATCCATGCGGACGTCGGCGGCAGGATTCATGCGTTCTCGGTCCGCGGAGCGTGCATCATGCTGCGCAAGATTCTCCTCGTCTGCGGCATCGCCTCGTCACTCCTCTATGCGGCGATGACCATCTGGATCGCCGCGCTCTGGGACGGGTACAGCTCGGCGTCACGCGTGATCAGCGAGCTCTCGGCGATCGATGCGCCAACGCGCAGTGTCTGGATGGTGCCCGGTGCCATGTACACGCTTCTCATCGTCGCCTTCGGCTGGGGCGTGTGGCGGTGTGGCGTCAGCAATCGGCGACTGAGGACGGTAGGAGCACTGATTCTGTCGTACGGTGCGCTCGGCCTGCTGTGGCCGTTTGCGCCGATGCACATGCGTGAAACACTGGCCGCAGGCGGCGGTACATTCAGCGACACGCTGCACCTGATTCTCAGCGCCGTCACGGTCGCGCTGATGCTCGCCGCTATGAGCGTCGGCGCGCTGGCGTTTGGTCGCGGCTTCCGCGTTTACTCGTTTGTTAGCCTTGCCGTCCTTGGCGTGTTTGGCGTCCTGACGTTCGTCGAGGCGCCAGGGGTGGGTGCCAATCTGCCGACGCCGTGGATCGGCGTGTGGGAGCGCATCAACCTCGGGACGTTCTTGTTGTGGATTATCGTACTGGCTCTGGCGCTCTGGCCTGCGTACACTGACGCGCGATGGTGGAGGGCGGCGCATTCGACCCATTCTTCCGTTGGATAGAGACCACGGCGTTCAGCGTCTGGCTGGTTGAATCGCCTTCACTCTGGGCGTTTCCCGCGGTTCTCGCCGCGCACACGATCGGGCTTGGCCTCCTCGCGGGGCTGAACGTCGCACTTGATCTGCGGCTGCTCGGCGCTGCCCACGACATCCCTCCGCGTTCGTTCATCCGGTTTCTGCCGGTGATGCGGCTCGGGCTGTGGATGAATGTCGCGACCGGCATCGCACTGCTGCTCGCCTATCCGACCAAAGCCCTCACCAACCCGGTGTTCTATCTGAAGCTGACGCTGATTGGGGTCGCGCTAACCGTGCTGCGCAACATCCTGCTTCGGATACGGGCGGGTGAGACCAACTCGCAGGCAATGAAAGTGCTGGCCGCAGCATCGCTGATCCTGTGGGCGTCCGCGATCACGGCCGGCCGCCTCCTCGCCTATACCTGCACACGGCTGACGGTGGATCTCCCGTGTCGCTGATTCCCTTTCAGATTCAACTCGAGGCGACGCTCGGCAGTTTCCATCGCGTTGCGCATTTCATGCAGTTGGCGTGGTCGTGGCCGTTTGCCGAGAGCGCGCATTTCATCGGCCTGACGCTGCTGCTGGGACCGATCGCAGCGTGGGACCTGCGTCTGCTCGGCCTGCTGAGAGACGTTCCGGCAACGGCGTTTCACCGGCTGGTGCCGTTCGCCGTAGTCGGTTTCATCATCAACGTCACCAGTGGCTGTATGTTCCTGATGACGTATCCGGACCAGTACATCTACAACTCCGCGTTCCATCTGAAGATGCTGTGTGTGCTGATCGCTGGTCTGAACGTCGCGGTTTTCTATCTGGCGACGTTCCGGAAAGTGGCGGCACTCCAGGCCGATGCGCCCTGGCCGGTCAGCGCCAGGCTGGCGGGCGGCGTCTCGATGGCGCTGTGGATCACGGTGATCATCTGCGGGCGCATGATTACTTTTTTCCGTCCCGCGGTCTGCAAGGCCGCCGATGTCGCCGGCTTCATCGCCAGCTGCGCCATCCGCTGAGGCGGCGACCTTCGCGGCGGTCTTACAGAGCAGGGTTCCCGAAGCGGTAGCTCGATGCGCTAACACCGCCCATGAACCCCGTCTCGTGATACACGCGATACGCGGGTTCCTCTTCCGCCGCACCGAGAGCCACCATCAACGGAACGAAGTGATCCTCACGGGGGTGAGCCAGGCGCGCTGACGGAGCGGCGGCCCAGTTCCGCAATCGAGTGGTTCGTTCTGCAGGCGTCGACGCCAGCGTCTCGGCGAGCCACGCATCAAACTGCGCCGACGGCAGCTGTGCGGCCGGCCCCATCAGTCGCAGGTTGTGCCACGACAGGCCGCTGCCGAGGATGACCACGCCCTCGTCCCGCAGTGACCGCAGCGCGCGGCCGGCGGCCAGATGCTGCTCCGGCTCGTAGCGACGCGTGATCGAAAGCTGCACGATCGGGACGTCGGCATCGGGATACATGACGTAGAGCGGCGTGAACGTGCCGTGGTCGTACCCGCGTGACGGGTCCATCGCCGCCTCAATGCCGGCCGTGGTCAGCAACTCGTGGACGCGGCCGGCGACCGCAGGCGACCCGGGCGCCGGATACGTGATCTGGTACGTGTAGTCAGGAAAGCCGGCGTAGTCGTAGATCATCCCGGGAGCCTTGGCTGACTGAACCGTGAAGCGGTCCTCCTCCCAGTGGCCCGTTATCACCAGCACGGCTCGCGGCTTGCCGATCTCTCGAGCGGTTTCCCCGAGCGATTGTTCGAGGCGATCGAACTGACGACGGAACGGACCCTGCAGCCACGGCCAGGGACCACCTCCGTGAGAGATGAAATAGGTCGGCTGGCGCATCAACCCTATAATTGCGTTGGAGGACTGGCGGATGAAAGCACTGCTTCTCACACTCGTCGTCGGGCTTGTCGCCGCGGTCGTGCCGCTGTCAGCCCATCATTCCTGGCCCGTGAGCTACGCCAACCTGGTGACGGTGAAAGGCACCGTGACCGAGTTCACGTGGGCCAATCCACATCCGATGATGCAGCTGGAGGTCCAGGCCAACGGCCGCATGGAGAAGTGGTCGGTCGGCGGACCGGCGATCAACCGGATGGAAGCCAACGGCTGGTCGAAGAACACCGTCAAGCCCGGCGATACGATCACGGCGATCGGTTATCAGTTTGCCGATGGGCAGAAGATCGTGCGGCTGGAAAAGGTGATTCTGGCCGACGGGAAGGAAATGCTGCTGTACGGCCGGCGATAGGTACCCCTTATCGCGGAGGGGTCGCGCTTTCGACTCCCGCGCGACCGCACTCCTCCGCCACCGTCAGAAATCGCTGCACCGATGAGGTGCCCACGACGTACGGGTTTACCGCACGCGGCCCGCGCGTGGCGAGCGCGGCAACCTTCTGCGGTGTCAGGTCGTACTTGGTGTGATTGGACAGGATCACGTCGGCACCGGCTTTCGACGCCAGGTCGCGAAAGCGCTGCGCTGACTTGGCGTAGGTCTCGTACCAGAACTGTGCCGGTCGATCCTTGGTGATGTAGTCTGCCGGATTGCGCGCCCAGTTGAATGCCGTGCCGCCCCAGTACGCAGCCATGTGCGTCATGCCGCGGTCCTTCACCGGAAGAATCGATGACAGCGTACCGAGCGTATGGCCCGGCGTGACATACATCGTCACGGTGGTATCACCCAGCGTCAGCTTGTCTCCGTCCTTCACCACCATGTCGCGCTTCGGTTTGGCAAAGTTGACCTTCGCACGTTCCATCAGCTCCCAGTCTTCAGCTGACATGACGATGCGGGCGCCGCGGTCCTGAAGGAGTCGCGCGCCGCCGACGTGATCGCCGTGTGCGTGGCTCACGATGACGTATTTGATCTGCGCCGGATCGAGCCCCAGTTTCTTCAAGGCCACCGATGACTTCGTCTTCGACCGCATAGTCGAAGATTGCATCCATGACGATGATTCCGGCGGACGTGGTGAGCGCCCAGGCTGACCACTCCTTCTGGCCGACGAAGTAGAGGTTGTCGAATACCTTCGCCGGCTCTGCATGCCACGTCGAGACGTTCGCCGGCACGGCCGTCGATGTTGGCGCCTTCAGCGCACAGGTACTGTCGAAGATATCGCTGTAATCGCTCTGCGCGGCAGCCTTCGCGGTTGCGACGTGCTGACCGGTGAGCGGCGCCGGCGCGTTCTGTGCGGCTACGATGGCGGTTCCACAGAGCGCCCAGCCGAAGGCGGGGAGGATTCTCATGGCGCCTGAATCCTACCCGAATTCAGGCGCCACCGAGGAGTTAGCTGCGGATCGTCAACTCGTTTCGGACGTTGTAGCCTTTCGCATGCTCGCTGGCGATCTGGCCGGCAATCGTCTTCTGGCCGGCACTCGGGACGTGCCCCTTCAGAACGACCGTCTTGGTCTGGTGATTGGTGTCGACGTCGATGCCTGATGCGTCGACGCGCTTGTCGGCGATCAGGGCCGTCTTCACGTCGACCGTCTGCAGGGCCGCATCAGTCGCGGACGCCGCGTGATCCGCTGAATCCTTCGCCACGTCCGCGGCGCTCCTCGCGCTGTCCTTGGCGAAATCGCCGACATCCTTCGCGGCGTCCTTGATGGCCTCGCCCGTATCCCGGGACGCTTCACCGGCGGAATCGCCCGCCCGGTCAACCGCGTTGCCGGCACGATCGGCGGCGTTCTCGGATGCCTGTTTCGCGTTTTCGGCGTTCTGCCGCGCGTCGGCCGCGGCCGAATCGGCCGTCGCCTGGGCGCGGTCAGGTGTCTGCTGTGAACACGCGCCGGTGAACAACGCGGCTGTTCCAATCAGGGCGCTGAACAGAATGATCTTCATGAGCCAGTCTCCTTGATGACGTCAAATTGCCATGGGGTCGGGCAACTCGTCCGTTCGCTTCGCACGATGAGTCGCGGAGAATCTGGAGCACGGCACATGCCATTCAGCCATGCATCCTTCATCCGGTGTCCGGCGGACTTGGGACGTGCCGGAAGGGTTTCTGCAGGTAGAAGTAACTGAGCGGCGACGGCAAGCCCATCTGTCCTATGATCGGAACTTCGGCGGCATCACGTACAGCACACCATGGCTCACATCCTTCAACGTGTTCCCTCCGGCCAGCGGGTCGGTATTGCATTCTCCGGCGGTCTCGATACCAGTGCCGCGCTGCACTGGATGCGCGCGAAGGGCGCTATTCCCTACGCCTACACCGCCAATCTCGGTCAGCCCGACGAGCCGGATTACGACGACATCCCGCGCCGCGCCATGCAGTACGGCGCTGAGAAAGCGCGCCTGATCGACTGCCGTCACCAGCTCGTGTTCGAGGGCATCGCCGCTCTGCAGAGCGGTGCGTTCCACATCACCACGGCCGGCGTCCCGTACTTCAACACCACCCCACTGGGCCGCGCGGTGACCGGCACCATGCTCGTCGTGGCGATGAAGGAAGACGACGTACACATCTGGGGTGATGGCAGCACGTTCAAGGGCAACGATATCGAACGGTTCTACCGCTACGGGTTGCTGGCTAATCCTGATCTCCAGATCTACAAGCCGTGGCTCGATCAGCAGTTCATCGACGAACTGGGTGGGCGCAAGGAGATGTCCGAGTACATGCTCGCCCACCGGCTGCACTACAAGATGAGCGTCGAAAAGGCCTACTCGACCGACTCTAATATTCTTGGAGCCACGCACGAAGCGAAGGATCTCGAGTATCTGAACAAGGGCATCACGATCGTCGAACCGATTATGGGCGTCGCCTCCTGGCGCACCGAGGTTGACGTGAAGCCGGAAACGGTTACCGTCCGGTTCCATGAAGGCCATCCCGTGGCGCTCAACGGCACCGAATACCCTGACGTCGTCGCACTGATGACGGAAGCCAATCGCATCGGAGGCCGCCACGGTCTCGGCATGAGCGATCAGATCGAGAACCGCATCATCGAGGCGAAGAGTCGCGGTATCTACGAAGCGCCTGGCATGGCGCTGCTCTTCATTGCCTACGAACGGCTGGTCACCGCCATCCACAACGAGGACACCATCGAGCTGTATCGCGACAACGGTCGCCGGCTCGGACGGATTCTGTATCAGGGGCGCTGGTTCGATCCGCAGGCGATGATGCTCCGCGAGATGTCGCAGCGCTGGGTCGCGCGCGCCATCACCGGCGAGGTCACCATCGAGCTGCGACGCGGCAACGACTATTCGATCCTGAACACCGAGAGCCCGAACCTCACCTACAAGCCGGAGCGCCTGACGATGGAGAAGGGCGACGCGTTCTTCACGCCGCAGGACCGCATCGGCCAGCTGACGATGCGAAACATGGACATCGCCGACACACGTGAGAAGCTGATGACGTATGTCCAGACGGGGCTGGTCGCGCCGTCGCTCGGTGCCGGCGTCCCACACCTGCTCGGCGAGGGCAACGAAGAAAAAAAATAGGCATGACGCGATTGACGGTTGCTCTGGCGCTGGCCGCCGCGCTCGTCGCGGCCGCGCATCCGTTCGCCCAGCGGACCGCCGAATCGCGCAATGTCGTCCTCGTCAGCCAGAACGACCTGAACGGGGGCGGTGATGGAGGTGAAGGGCTCGCCCTGCAGCTGCTCGACGGGCGGCGGCTGCTCTACTTCGCACACGAAGGCACGACGCGGTGCCTTAGCATCATCGACGTCACGCGGCCAGAGAATCCAATCCTCGTGAACCAGCTGCCGTCACCGGGCCCGATGGTCACGCGCTGTAACTCGCTGGGTCTGTCGGGCAACGTGCTCGCAGTCGCGAATCAGGCCGCTACAGCCGGTGGCAAGCCCGCAGGCATGTGGGTGCTCGACGTCTCGAACTACGAGCGCATCAAGAGCGCCCGCTCGCTCGATGATCTGAAGCTATCGTTCTTCGACACCTCCGGCATCGACTCGCGCGGCGTGCATAACCTCTGGTTTGTCGACGGCGAGTTCGCGCATCTGACGACCGGCCTCGCCGACTTCCATCCGACCAATGCGGCCGATGACCAGATCTGGGTCACCGTCGACCTGCGCAATCCCCGCGCACCGCGTGAGGTTGGACGATGGTGGTTCCCAGGCACCAGCAAAGCCGACGCGTGCCTGCCCGGCTGCCTTCCACCGCGCCATCAACCGTTCGACAACGGCTATCGGCCGCACCAGATCGAAATCTGGCCGGACCGGCCGAACCGCGCCTACGTCGCCTACATCGACGGCGGCGGAATGATCTTCGATATCTCGGGCCTCGCCGAGGCGAAAGCCGGTCGCGCCGAGCGCTACACGCCGCGGATGATGAGCCGGGTGGTATTTCATCCGCCGTTCACCGCCTGGACGCACACCTTCCAACCGATGTTCAGACGCCAGCTGGCCTGGGCGTCTGACGAGAGCACGTCGGACAACTGCAAAGACGCGCCGAAACTGGTGTGGCTGCTCGACATCCGCGCGGAGACCAACCCGGTGATCGTCGGCACCGCGCCGCTGCACGCCAACGACGGTGATCTGTGTATGCGCGGCGGCCGATTCGGTGCGCACAACATTCATCCCAATCTTCCCGGGCCGTTGTATGCGCAACTGGAGAACACGACGGTGGCCGCGTGGTTCAACGGCGGCATCCGGATCTTCCGCGCCGCACCGGGTCCCGTGGGAATTCCCGACGTGCCTCCTCAGATCGAGGAGCTCGGCTTCTACATTCCCGCCGCGCCACCGCGCAATCCGAACGGCACCAGCCAGATGAACCACGTCATCGTCGATCGCGATGGCTACATCTACGCGCAGGAGAGGTTTACCGGCGGCCTGATCGTGTTGCGGTATACGGGTAGCGTGCCGATGGATTGAGGTGGACGCCTGTCTTCACTTCATCTCGCGCCTGGCAGTTCAACTCCGCTGATTCCGGCCCGCTCGACCGCACCCTTCACGAACCCCGACTTCACGAGGTCCGCGATGATCGGATTGATGGCGTCGAGTCGATCGCGCCTCCCCTTCGGAACGACCACCGACTGATCCACCTTCATGAAGCTGTCGTCGAGCGCACGAAGACGTGATGAGGCTTTCTGCGCGTCGAGTGATCGCTGACGATTGATGGCAAACGCGGTGATTTCGCCACTGCCAAGCAGCCGCTCGACCTCCGCCTGCGAGGGCATGACGTCGAACATCCGGATCTTTGCCCGAGTCAACGCCCGGCTGACGAAGAACTGTTGCGACGTGCCGGTCACGGCGCCAACGATGACACCGGGACGATCGACGTCAATGCTGGTGCGAATCGGCGAATCAGCTCTCACGAGATAACTGTTGAGCATCACCACGAACGGCGTGCCGAAATCGACGTCGTTGGCCCGTTCCTCGTCGTAGGCGAGAAAGCCGACGTCGGCGCTTCCGTCCCTGAGGGCCGCGGCGATGCCGGCGGCATTCGGTTTCGACACGATCGATGCGGGCACGCCAATTCGACGCGCGACCTCACGCGAGATGTCGGGGACCGTGCCAGTGGTGGCACCCGTCGCGGCATTGACGCGGCCATGGACGGGATTTCCGCCCAGGAACACGACCCGTAGCGTGCCGGTCGGGGCCAGCACCGCCGCCGGTGACTGTGCCGCGGCTGAGGCCACAACCAACAACACAACAGCGACGCCGAAGAAGAACCGTTTCATGCTGCGGATGATACGACGGCCGGCGGCCGGCGTGCGCGGTTCACGCATTATCTGCGTCATGAAACCCACACTGGCCCTGGGTTCCGGCGCTCGCCTGTGCCGGCTCGCTCATCGCGGCCAGACGCCGCTGTCGCTGGCGCCCAGCAGCGTGGCGGAAGAGGTGCAGCGCCTCGCTGCAGCGAGGCGCTCGAAGTCGAGGCAGCAGCGAAGGCGACAATGCGGGCGCTCGGCGACAGCTTTCTCGAGCTCCGTGAAGTCATCGCCGTCTCGCGCTTCGCGAAGTCCCGGGCTCGTGAAGGAGTCGATCGCGAAAGGCGGGTTGCTCGGAGCGGAAGCGGCGCCGGCGAGATAGCGACGTCTCAGCCCGAGGCTTTGACGGCCCTCGGCTTACGCCGATGGACGCGTCCCCGTTCTCCGCCCGTCCACCCCAGTTGGACAACGATGCCGATCGCGCTGAGCGCGATCCAGGCAACCGGCACCCATCCCTGCCCTGGCGCGGGATTCAGCGGGTACACGACCCACACGTCGCGACTGAGTGCGGCCGCGAGCGCGTTGCGATCGCCGATGAGCGCCATCGCACCGACGATCGTCGCCCACGCACCGATCAAGGCGGTGCCCACGATCAGGAAATAGCGCTGCAGGTACATCGCCGCCGCCGCGCCGACCACGGCAAGGCCGATCACCACGATCACGCTGGGATCCCGATCACCCGCCGAGAATGCCATGTGCGCAACCACGGCGCCGAGCACGGCGCCGACCAGCGACACGCCAACGAAGTAGGCGAGGAATAGGATGACCGCGCCAATGAGACCGCCGATGGCTGCGGCGGCGATCATCGGTCCGGTATCGCTGACACCGAACAGCGAGCTTGCCATCAACGAGCCGAGCATGAATCCGAACGTCGCGAGCACGACACGGAAGAGGCGATATCCGAAGAAGCACGAGACGAGACCGCCGAGCAGGATGACGACGGCCGCAGGGAGCTGGTAGGTGGCAGGAAGCATCAGGTCAGGAATGCCGCATCAGAGTTCGCGGCGTCCCTCCATGGCGCGGGTCATGGTGATTTCGTCGGCGTATTCGAGATCGGAGCCAACGGGAATACCCATCGCGATCCGCGACACCCGGACTCCGAGCGGTTTGAGCAAACGCGCCAGATACAGGGCTGTCGCCTCGCCTTCAACGGTGGGGCTGGTGGCGAGAATCACTTCATCCACGGCATCGGTGCCAACGCGCTCCAACAGACTCTTGATCTTGAGATCATCCGGCCCGACGCCCTGGAGTGGTGACAGCAGGCCCATCAGCACGTGATAGACGCCTTTGAACTCGCGCGTCTTTTCGACCACGGCCACGTTCTGCGGCTCGTCGACGACGCAGATGACGCGGTGATCGCGCGTCGGGCTGCTGCAGTACACACAGGGATCGATGTCCGTGATGTTGTTGCAGGTCGAACAGTAGGTGACGCGCTCCTTCACCTCGCGAATCGCATCGCAGAGCCGCTCGGCGTCTTCGCGCGGATTCTTGAGGATGTGAAACGCGAGTCGCTGCGCACTTTTCGCACCGATTCCCGGCAGCTTCTGCAGTTGCTCGACCAGTGTGGCGAGCGTCTCCGGCAGGTACAACGATCGCGCCTCTAGAGTTCCTCGACGTCGCGGACTTCCGCGGGGAAGACGTCGAGAATCGCCTGAACTACCGGCGTGGACATCGCTTCGGCTTTCAAGTCCTTGCCCCCGCCGGCAGGCGCGGGCCTGGCCTGCGTGGCGGCCGCCGCCTCTGCGGCCGGCGGGGCGGACTGCACCGACGCGACGTTCACCTTCCGCCCGCCCACTCGCTGTGCGGCCTGTTCGAGCCAGCCACGATTATTGTCGAACTGCTCGCGCAACCCGCGATGGGCGTGCGAGAACGTGAAGACGACTTTGTCGTCGGTCACTTCGATCTTCTGCGCCTGGGCAACGATCGTGTTGTAGAAGGTCGGCCGGCCCGAGCGGATCTCAGCCAGCAAACCGTCCTTCAGGTTCGCAGCTGATGGCTGGGTGCTGGCGACGGGCGGGGGATCGGCCGGCGGGTTCGGGCGCGTGACGCGCGCTGCGTTCTCTGCAGGTGCGGCCTTCTTGACGGGCGCTGGAGCGGCAATCGGTTCCGGCCTCTTTATAGCGACGACGGGCGCCGCCGTAGGCGTTGGCATCTTCAAGCGGCCACCGCCTGAATCCCCACCCATGCGCTCCAGCAGGTCTGTGAGCGGCACCAGTTTCCGCAGATGCATCCACCGCAGCATCGCCATCTCGAAGTGATAGCGGGGATGCGCGGCGTTCTTGATGTCGTCTTCGGCCTTCGTGAGGACATCGAAGGCGCGCATCAGATCCTCGCGCGAGAACTTGTCCGAGAGCTTGACCAAACGCTCGCGTTCACCTTCGAGCAGCTCGCCATCACCGGCGCGATCGGGATCCACCGACACGATCAGCAGGTCTCGAACCAGCCGCGAGAGTTCGCGGACGACGAGCCGGAGGTCGTGGCCCGCTTCGACGGCGCGGTCCGCCAGACGGAATGCCTGCGGACCGTCTTCAGCCACGACAGCTTCGACCAGCCCGAACAGCAGATCGCGGCCGACCACGCCCAGCACCGTCGCGACATCGTCAGTCGTCACGGTGTTCCCGGCGAAGGCAATCACCTGATCGAACGCGCTCTCGGCGTCGCGCATCGTGCCTTCGGCGCCGCGGGCGATGAGTGTCAGTGCGGATTCGTCTGCCGTGATGCCTTCGGCCGCCGCGATCTTCGCCAGCTTGGCGACGATCAGCTTCGTCGGGAGCGTCTTGAATTCGAAGACCTGCGAGCGGGAGAGGATGGTATCGGGGATCTTGTGCAGCTCGGTCGTCGCCATCATGAAGACGACATGCGGCGGTGGCTCTTCGATCGACTTCAGGAGCGCGTTGAATGACGACGACGACAGCTGATGGACTTCGTCGATCAGAAACACCTTGTAGCGGTCGCGAACCGGGGCGATCGACAGGCCGGCAATGACCACCTCGCGAATGTTGTCGATGCCGGTATGGCTGGCGGCGTCGATCTCGAGGACGTCCATGTCGCGCCCCTGCGCAATCTCCACACAGGCATCGCACTCCCCGCAGGGCTCGGCGGTCGGCCCCTTGATGCAGTTGAGCGCGCGGGCCAGGATCCGCGCGGTCGTTGTCTTGCCGCACCCGCGCGAGCCGGCAAACACGAATGCCTGAGCAATCCGCCCGCTGGCGATTGCGTTTTTCAGCGTGCGCGTCACCGCCTGCTGCCCGACAACATCGTCGAACCGCTGCGGGCGCCACTTGCGCGCGATGACCTGATAAGACATTGGAGATGAACGCTGAGCGGTGCACCCCACCGCGACCCGGTGCACCTGCGGCACACCTCAGGGTCTACTTAGCGCTGCTGCCTTCCGGCCCTGACGCGGTTCGCAGGCTGGGGTTGCACAGGGTCCGGGCCGCGGTGCGATGCACCGCGCTCGTACCGAGGAAAGTACAGTTTACTACACGCCCTGCGAGCGCAGGAGTTTCTCTGCCAGGGTGACGTAGCCGGCAACTGATTCCCTGAGTTCGGCGATCGACACGAACTCATCGGCAGTATGCGCGACATGAATTGAGCCGGGCCCAAAGAGCAACGGCTGGCCCCACGCACTCAGCACCGGAATGTCCGTACCGAAGGAAAACGTCGCGGTATCGAACCCCTCGACCGTCTTCAGACGCACCGGCGGCAGATTGAGCGTCGTTTCGACGTCAACCAGGCCATTGACGGCGTCGAACGCCGACAGAAGCAGCGCATTGTCGCTGACGGTCCGGTACATGAGCTCGGCGGACGCGTGCGGGGCAATCACGTTGGGTGCGACTCCGCCGTTAATCAGCCCGACGTGATACGTCGTCGTACCGAGAATGGGATTCGACGGCAGCGTGAAGCCGCGAATGATGGCCAGCGCGTCGAGGAGCTTTGCAATCGCCGACTCGCCGAGCTCTGGATAGGCAGAATGCGCCGCGCGACCGGTCGCGTTAAGTTTGATCCGGATCGCCCCGCGGGTGGCTGCCCCCAGCCTGCTGTCGGTTGGCTCGCCGTCGATCAGATACTTCACACTCGCAGGAGGCTGCGTATTTGCGACGCGGGCGCCGTCGCTTCCCCGCTCCTCACCCGCGACGAACAGCAACCCAACCCGCCGTTCGCCCGCCGCGCGCAGTCTTTCTGCTGCAGCAATCTGGGCGGCCGCTATGCCTTTCGCATCGCACGATCCGCGGCCGTACAGCCGTCCGTTCTCCTCGCGGCTCGGGAAGAACGGTGGGACGCAGTCGATGTGCGTCGAGAAAACCACGACCGGATCGGCGTCGAGGCGGGCAAAGACGTTGATGCGATCGTCGCGAACCGGTTGTTCGTCCACCCGGTAACCGAGCTCGCGCAGCTGGTGCGCGATGAGGCGGGCAACGTCACCCTCGACGCCTGTCGTCGAATCGATGTCGACGAGCTGACGCGTCAGTGCGACGACGTCGATCTTCGAACCAATCACCTAAACCCGCGCTGCCGCACCGAGCAAGTGCAGCTGGGCGAGCACGTGCATGATTCTGTTACGCGTGTTGGCCGCGGTCGGAACGAGTGGCAGCCGATAGGCCTCCTCGAGCAGGCCCATGGCCGCCATCGCAGCCTTCACGGGGATGGGATTCGATTCGATGAAGTTGGCCTGAATCAGCGGCAGGAGCCAGGTGTGCAGCTTGCGCGCGCCGGTGAAGTCGCCGCGCTCGCACATCTCCATGATCTGCGTCATCTCGCCGGGCACCACGTTCGACGCCACCGAAATGATCCCGCGGCCGCCAATGGCCATCACCGCGACGGTCAGCGGATCGTCGCCACCGAGCAGCAGGAAATTTTCGGGGACGCCGGCGTAGATCTCGCACATCTGCACGACGTTGGCCGACGCTTCCTTGGTACCGACAATGTTGGTGATCTCCGCGAGGCGCACGACGGTGGCGACGTCCATGTTGACGCCGGTGCGGCCGGGAACGTTGTAGAGAATGATCGGCAGCGCCGTGCTGTCGGCGATGGCGCGGTAGTGCTGATACAGCCCTTCCTGCGTCGGCTTGTTGTAGTACGGCGTGACCGACAGGATGCCGCTGACGCCCCGAGCCTCGAGCTCGCGCACCAGCGCAATCGTTTCGCGCGTGTCGTAGCCGCCCGCGCCGGCGAGTACCGGAAGGCGTCCACCGACTTCATCCACCACGATCTCGACAACGCGAAGTTTCTCGTCGTGGGACAGCGTTGGCGCCTCACCGGTCGTTCCGCACGGCGACACGAAGTGGATGCCCGCATCCACCTGGCGTCGCACCAGTGCCCGCACACGCTTCTCGTCAATCGACCCGTCCGCGAGAAACGGTGTGACGAGGGCAGTGCCCATGCCGGTGAATGGTGTACGCATGGCCATATTCTATCCCTTCAGCACGTCGGCCATGCTGAACCAGCCGCGCTTTCCGGCGACAAATCGAGCCGCCAGCAGAGCGCCGGCGGCGAAGCCCTGGCGATCGCGCGCCCTATGGGTGAGCTCGATGGTGTCGGAGGCGGCGTCGAATCCAATGGTGTGCGTTCCGGGGATCGCGCCAGCTCTCGTAGACGACACGTCGATGACGCGGTTGAAGCCGGCGGCAACCATCGTGTCGCGCAGCAGGATGGCTGTTCCGGACGGCGCGTCCTTCTTCGCCGCGTGATGGGCTTCATGGATCCAGGCGCCATACTGCGGATGCCCCGCCATCAGCCGTCCGGCTTCGGCAACCAACATCTGGAAGAGATTCACGCCGATCGAGAAGTTGGCGGAGGCGACGACGCCGATGCCGGCCGCTTCGGCGGCCGACTTGTACTCGCCAACGCGATCGTTCCACCCCGTCGTCCCAATCACGACCGGCAGGCGGCGCTCGAGATACTTCGGAAAGTTGATGCGGAGCGCCTCGGCCGTCGTGAAATCGATGGCCACGTCGGCTGGGGCGGACCAGTCGCCGGCGTCCACATCACAGCGGCCGGCGATGGTCAGGCCCGCATCCGTCGCGAGCTGGTCGACCAGCCGCCCCATCTTGCCGTAGCCGACGATGAGCAGCTTCATTCGAAGAACTCCTCGTGCAGCCGGCGCATTGCCTTGTCCAGATCGGCTTCGCGCATGACCACGGTGATGTTACGCCGCGAGGCTGCCTGCGAGATCATTTCGAGCGGTACCTCCTCGAGCACGCCAACTGCACGCGCGGCGATGGCCGGCTCCGCCGGCAAACGATCGCCAACGGCGCACAGCAGCGCCATCCCGTGGTCGACGGCGACCGTCGCAAACTCCGACAGTTCGGCAACGATTGCGTCGAGATGACGGATGTCGTCCACAGTCACTGACACGGTGACCTCCGACGTCGTGACCACATCCACCGCAGTGCGATAGCGCTCGAAGACTTCGAACACGCGTCGAAGGAAACCGTAGGCCATCAGCATCCGCCCGGACGTGATGTCGATGACGGTAAGGCCTCTCTTGCCCGCGAGGCCGGTCAGCGGCCGCGAATTGTGCGGTGGCGACGCGGTGATGAGCGTCCCGGGCACATCCGCGTTGCGAGAATTGAGAATGCGAACGGGAATGTCGCGCTCGATGGCCGGAACGATCGTCGCCGGATGCAGCACCTTGGCGCCGAAATAGGCCAGCTCCGCGGCTTCATCGAACGACAGGTGCGGTACCACGCGCGCAGTCGACACGATGCGCGGATCGGCCGTCAGCATGCCATCGACGTCGGTCCAGATCTGGATTTCTTGTGCGTCGATGCCGGCGCCGACGATGGCGCCCGAATAGTCCGACCCGCCGCGTCCGAGCGTCGTCGTCACCCCGCCCTTCGTGGCGCCGACGAATCCGCCCATCACGGGGATACGACCGGCGTCGAGGAGCGGCGTAAGATCTCTCTGCAGTGCCGCGCGCGTCTCCGGCATCAACGGCACGGCGCGGGTGTGATCGTCGTTCGTGACGATGACGCGCCGGGAATCGACCCAGGCCGAGGAGACGCCAGCTGCAGCCATGGCGGCGGCGACGAGGCGGCTGCTGGCCAGTTCACCAACCGCGCCGATTTCATCGGTGGCATGCGGTGCGACGGAGCCGACCATCGCGAGCGATGGCAGCCACGCCTCGACGCGGTCGAACTCGCTGTCGATGCGTGGTCCCTCGCTCTCGACGGTGTCCGGCGCCATGTCGATCAGCGCGCGGCCATGTCGATGGCGCAGCTCGTCCAATTTCGCCCGGGCGCCAGCCAGATCTCCGGCAGCGCCCAGTTGCGCGAGTGCCAGGAGCGCATCGGTCACCTTGCTCATTGCCGACACGACGACCACGGGACCACGTCCGTCCGCGGCCCTGGCACGCGTCGCGATGGCAATCAGGCGTCTAATGGCTTCGGGATCGGCGACAGAGGTGCCACCGAATTTCTGCACGACCACAGAGCCCGACTATATCAAGTTGAAGTGCAGACCGTTATTTCAAGGTAAGCAACGCGGCGATCGTCTTGACCGCCGAGAACAGATATCCCAGCCGGATGTTTTCGTTGTGGGTGTGCTGGTTGTCATCGAAGTTCACGGTCTGCACCGAAATCGCCGGTGCGCCGGCGGCGTCCGCCAGATCCGCAACCGGCACGGTGGCTCCGGAGCTGCGCAGGATGACAGGTGCCTGGCCCAGCGCGCGGGTCAGACCGTCGATGACCATCTTTGACTGAGCGGTGGTGACGCTCACACGATAGGCTTCGGTTGGCGGCGCGGCCGTCATCTTGACGATGTCGCGATAGCGGGCACGTTCGGCGTCGGTAGGATCGCGATCGATCAGGTAGAAGCCCTGGGCTCGAATGTGCTGCCGGACTTTGTCGAGCATCACGCTTCCCCTGGTTTCGCTAACCAGCCGCATGTCGAACGACGCCACCGCGGTGCTCGGAATGACGTTGGTCGCCGCCGCACCGGTATGACCGCTCGAAATCCCCCGGACGTTGAGCGTCGGGCGCGTGTATGCCTCCTGAAGCGATTCCGCCGACGGTTCTGGACCAGCGAGGCCAAACAGCTTGAGCAGCGCGTCAGGATCATCGGGGACCGAGCGTAAGAGCGCCCGTTCGTCCGCGCTCAACGGCGCGATGCCGTCGTAGAAACCTTTGATGAGCACGCGCCCGCTCTCGTCCTTCATCGACGACAGCAGGTGCGCGAGACGCACGGCCGGATTGGGCGCCCAGTTTCCATAGTGCCCGCTGTGCAACTCGTCTTTCGGACCAAACACCGTCAGCTCGAAGGCGGCATCACCGCGTGACCCGAAGACGAGCGTCGGTCGTCCGGTGGGATGCGCGGGGCCATCCATCATCAGAAGCAGATCGGACGCCAGCCGCTGCCGGTTCGCCGGCGTGACCGCTTTCAGGCCGCTCGAGCCGGACTCTTCCTCGCTGTCCATCAAAACCTTCAGATTCCACGTCGCCGTGAGACCGCCGGCGGCAAGGGCATCGAGCGCACCGAGAAACGCGACAATGGGCGCCTTGTCGTCGGCCGTTGCACGACCGAACAGCCGCCAGTTCGGATCGAACGTGTTCAGCCTGCGGAAGTCTGCCACCTCGGGCACCGCCGGATCGTCAAGCCGGCCCGTCCGCATGATCGGCGTAAATGGAGTGGGCTGTTGCCACCGCGGCGGGTCGACCGGCTGACCATCGAAATGGAAGTAGAGGAGCAACGTCTGCGTCGCGCCGGACGTGCGCCGCTCACCAAAAACGAGCGGTGGTCCCGGCGTTTCGACCAGGTCAGTGGCAAATCCGCGCGCCGTCAGCATCTCGCGCAGCATCGTCGCGTTGCGACGGAGGCCGTCAGCATTCCCGGCAACGCTTGGAACGGCAACGAGATCGGCCAACGTCGTGACGAGCTCTCGCTGGTGCAGCGCCGCCCACATCTCAACCTGTGCGAGAGGCTGCTGGGCGTGCACGCTGACGGCGGCGAGGGCGATCGCGGCTCCGACGACCCGCAATTTCATGACCTACTCCCTGAGTCCGAACGTCGCCATCAGGTTGCCGGAGATGATCGTGACGTACTGCTTCCCGGCGACCTGGTAGGTAACTGGCCCATTGACGATTTGCGCGCCGAGGCTGGTCTTCCACAAGAGCGCACCGGTTCGGGCATCGAGCGCCTGGAAGTACCCTTCCCGGCCGCCGGTGAATAGCAGATCTGACGCGGTGGTCAGGATGCCGCTGTCGCTGACGTCGTACTGGTTGAACGTCCACTTCGGCTGCCCGGTCTGCGGATCGATCGCGATCACCGCTCCGTGGCCGACAGCGTCGGTCCAGTTGTTGATCGGCCCACGACGCCCGATGCCCACCCCGGGTGCCTCGGGTATGGGCGTCACCGTCTGGTTGCGACCACCCATGAACTGGCGGCCCGGTTCATAGGTCGCCGGTGCGCGTGTATAGATGGAACCGTAGTTCGCCCACGCCGACACATAAAACAGCTGCGTGCGCGGGCTGTACGACGGCGAGTACCAGTTCGTACCACCCTGATTGCCAGGGTAGGTCGGAGTCCCCGCCGGCTGTGGCGTCTGGATTGGCCGGCCCTTCTCATCGAACCCGCTCGCCCAGTTCACCTTCACAAACGGCGTGCCCGACAGAAAGCGCCCCGTCTGGCGGTCCAGCACGTAGAAGAACCCGTTCCGGTTCGCCCACATCATGACTTTCGCCGGTGCGCCTCTCCAGTTCAAGTCCGCCAGCACCGGCACCTGCACGGAGTCGTAGTCGTAGCCGTCGTTGGGTGTGAACTGGTAATGCCACTTGAGCGCACCCGTGTCGGGATCGAGCGCGACGACCGAGTCTGTGTACAGGTTGTCGCCAGGACGTTGCGCCGGATTCCAATCGGGTCCGGGGTTGCCGACGCCCCAGTAGGTCAGGTTGAGATCAGGATCGTAGGAGCCAGTCACCCACACCGAGCCGCCGCCGCTCTTCCACGCGTCACCCGACCACGACTCGTTGCCGGGCTCGCCCGGCCCCGCGACCGTATAGAACCGCCACAACTCTTTACCGGTGGCGGGATCGAACGCGGCGATGAAGCCGCGAATTCCATATTCAGCGCCGCCCACGCCGACGATGATCTTGTCCTTGACCACGAGGGGGGCGAGCGTGATCGAGTACGCCAGCTTGTCGTCAGCGACGGCGACGTTCCACAGCGGCTTGCCGTTCACCGCGTCGATCGCAACCAGATGCGCGTCGAGCGTGCCCATGAACAGCCGGTTGTCGAGCATCGCCACGCCGCGATTGTTGGCACCGCAGCACACCTGCTGCCGTCCCGAATTGGCGTAGCGATACAGCCAGAACATGCGGCCGGTCGCGGCGTCGATTGCCATGACGTCGTTCGGCCGCTGCGTCACGTACATGATGCCGTCGACGATGAGCGGCGATGATTGCCAGGCGCCCGCCACCTGGTTCTGCACGATCCACTTCAGCTCGAGGTTCTTGACGTTCGACGGATCGATCTGCCGCAGCAGGCTGTAGCGTTGGCTGGCGTACGTGCCTGAATACGTCAGCCAGTTCTGCGGCTCGCTCTCCGCCCGCTGGATTCGGGTCGAGGTGACTTGAGCGTCGAGCGGCAGCGTGACGAGCGCAGCCACCACCGCCGAGAGCGCAAAGCGATATCGCGTCCTCATGATCACAATCCTTTCAGCGACAGCAGATACGCGACCAGATCCGACACCTCTGTCGCGGACATTGTCATCGCAACCGACGGCATCGCCGACGTATTGGGCAGTTCGAGGCTCTTGATGTCGGCCTTGCTCACCGAGACCAGCTGCTGGCGATCGTTGAGAATCTGGATTGAGTAGGTGTCCTCGTTGAGACGCCGCCCCTGGATGGTGCGGCCATCGCGCAGGACGGCGCGCACGCTGCGGTTTGCCGGCAGGATGAACGTGGACGGATTGGTCAGCGCCCGCTGCAACGAGCCTGGCGACCGCGTCGCCCCGATGTCACTTAAGTCGCTGGCGGCGTGCGAGCCACGACCGTTGACGCGGTGGCAGGTCGCACACGCGCCCTTTCCGTCGAAGAGCGCCTGACCACGCGCCGGATCGCCGACGCGGACGGCCACACCATCCCTGTCGAACCCGGCGCGGATGAAGGCGATGAGGCCGGTGACGTCTGTTGGCGGCAACGTCGCGAACGACGGCATCCCGGACGCCGGCCTGCCGTTGGCCAGGACTCGAACGAGGTCTTCGTCAGATCGTGCGGTAATGAACCGGCCGCGGCGCAGATCAACGCCGTTGACCATATCGCCGGTCGCGCCATGACAGCCGGCGCATTGCGCCGTATACAGCCGCGACCCGGTTTCGATGTCGGTCCGATCGTATTGACCGGGGTGATCGGTGGTGACGTTCTGCGCGCCTACAGCGGCCACCGCGAAAACGGCCGCGGCCAAAACCATCAGCAATCGATGTCGCATGGCTCCCCCACAACGGGATTGACGTGCCGCCGGCCTTCCGGCAACGGCAAGGGTGACTGGCAACCAGCGGCGGGCGCAATACTATTACCTACATGGAAGTCCGTGTGTTCCCAAATCAGATGCGGCCCGGCGTCGGTCAGAAGCCGCGGCGCGAAAGCCAGCGGCCCACGTTGCCACAGCACGCCCGCCACTGTCCGGTGCTCGAAGCCGGCAGTTCGCTCGGGTTTCTCGTCTATCCCTCGCTCGGCCCGACCGAATCCTACTATCTCGAATACCGCGGCGACGGCCAATACCGGTTCGTGTACTACGTCGCCGCCGGGGGCAAATTCACCCCCATGTTCACCGTAACGTACACGATGCCGGCCAACGCCGTCGGCATGATTCGCGAGGATGTCGGCTTTCCGAAGGGCGCGCCGAACATGCTGCCCGAAGCCGCGCTTGCGGTCGCGAGAACCTTCGTGGTCCCGGAAGACATCGGGACACCCGCGGGCGCGGTGTCGTTGCGTGGGAACGTCAGCTTCCAGACACCGCCCGGCTGGGACACGGTGTACACGCCGATTTTCAACATGCTCGAGCGTCCGTCGCCGCCCATGCTGGTCGTCCGGGTGGAGACCGACTGGTTCGCTCATGAAACCGAGTTCCGGTACGTGCTCGAACCCGGTGAGGGCATCACCGCGCAGCACAACATGCCGATCGGTCAGGTGACATTCGTGCCGCGCGAAGAGATCACCTTCGTCGACGCCACCGCCGAACAGATTGCCGAGCGCAATCAGACGCAGATGGAGTTCATCAAGGCGAAATCGGAGGACCGTCTGCAGACCCCGTACGGCATGTCGTACAGCCCGCACTACCAGAAGAAGAGCCGCGAGTACCGGACGAAGAAGTAACGGCCGGGCGCTACTTCTTCAGTGCGTCAATCCGCTGCTGGAGTCGTGGATTGGGCGTCGCCGCCACCGCCGCTTCCAGGACGGCGATCGCCTCGTCCTTCTGTCCGAGCGCAACGTACGCGTCAGCCTGAAGGTTTGCCCGCTGCACGTGCATGAAGCGATTGTCCGCCGGCACGTTCACCGATGCCAGCACGTCGAGCGCAGCCTGCGCGTTCTTGAGATCGACCAGTTGCGATTCGGCGGTTAGCATCTGCACCGCGGGATCGGCTGGAAAGCGTTTCGCGGCTTCACCAATCAGGTCAGCCGCTTGCGCACTGCGGCCGGCCTGACGCTCGGACATCGCCTGGTGGTAATAGCCCGCGAGGAGCAGACGCTCGACATCCTTCGGGTCGCCTGATCGAATGCCGACGCCGCCGGCATACGCGTAGACGAGCTCGCCGCCATGTTCACCCGTCTCATACACGCAGTACACCGCGCCCAACCCCACAACCGCAGCAACGATATGCACTGCCCTGACCCTTGGTGAGCGACGCAGCACCAGCGCACCCAGCTCGATCAGCCCGAGCAGGATGAGCACGTTCCGTGTCCGTTCGCCCCACTCTTCGTGCTCCTCGACAGCGGGCCGCGCCCCCGGAGCGCGTTCTACCGGCGCGTGCGCCGCGTCTCCGGTCTGCGCTGAAACGACGCCGGACACCGCGGCGAGCACGAGCAGCGTGGTCGCGGCAGGCCCCGCGAACGACAATGCGGGCCGGCCGAGCAGCGACACGACTCTAAACGCGACTCCGATGATCACGAGCACGATCGTGAAATGCACCACTTGCGGGTGAAGAGCAGCCATGCGGTTAGATGTCCTCTCTGGACGGGGCGTCACTCAGTTCTGCAGCGTGCGCGCAGACGTGCGAGCGACAATGACCGAGGAGTTGGGTGAGAGTTCCTTGTAATAGCCGACGAACCGCCTGGGCTCGACGGCGTCGTAGGGTTCGAGATTCATGGCCCAGCGGAAGCCGATCGACTGATACCGCAGCTCGACGTCGACGGTGTACGCGCCGCCGTCGGCAACGTTGACGCTGTAGCGGACGCGGTCACCGCCGCCGGCGAAGTCGTCGTCGCGCACGGCGTTCCCGAAGACGGCCACCATCGGGTCTGCGGTCGCCTTATCGAAGCCGCGTGGCAACAACCGGTTGTCCTTCAGATACTGTGTCGCAGTCAGCAGTCCGGTCGTCGGCACGCCGTTGCGATCGCCAAGAATCGGCTCGTAGATCTGCACCTGATCGACGCTGGTGATCTGCTCGTAGTGCGGCTCGAAGCGGGTCGCATCGGCGTCACTGTCGTTGCCGGCGATTGCACCCGCCGCGTTGATGGCCCCCGATTCGAAGACGGTTCGCCCCTCAGCGTCCCTGACCGTCACGTGAAGCCATGTGCGCCGCGAGGGATAGCCGGTCGGATACTTGTGGCCGGTCAGATTGCGGACGTTGACGTCGAAAGACAGCTGTCGACCCGTGAGGATCGGCGGGGTTACCGATACGGCCGCGGTCTCCTCCTGTAGCTGCCGCAGCGTCGCACGCGCGGTTGCTTCGAGTTCAGCCGGAAGCGCCGCCACGCCGAGCTCGGATCGGTAGCGATTCAGCATGCGCACCATGAAGGCGTTGCCGCCGACGAACAGATGGCGCGACATCGACTCGCGCACGTCGCCGAGGACCGACGATGCCCGAATCGGACCTTCGGCAACGGGCATGTGACACGACTGGCAGCTGCGCTGCTCGGCAGGGAAATCGCTGTGCATCCATTCCTGGAAGTTCATCTGTTCCGGCAGCGATCCGATGACCTCGCCGTTTGGCCCGAACGCCTGCGTGATGAGCGTATGGCAGGTTGCACAGAGCTCGCTCTGCTTGACGTGCAGGCCCTCCGCCTGCACGAATCCCGAAACTGAGTGCATGATCGTCTTGCGACCCGCGTCAACCTTGCGGGGTCCGAAGATGACGCGCTTGCCGTCGGGCGGCGTCGGCAGAAGGACGAACTCGCCGTTGAAGCTCTCACGCGTGCCCAGCCGCTGATTCGAGATCTGGTGGCAGACGGTGCATGAGACGCCGTCGGCTGCGAGGCGATCGAGCTTCGATTCCGCAGCGGCAATCGGCAGGTGCGAGAAGACGTCGCCTCGTCTGCCGCCAGCGCGCGAAATCTGCGTCGCCATCGGCATGTGGCATTCCGCGCATTCATCCTGAATGACGGCGCTGTGCATCGGGTGATCGATGGTCTCCCGGCGCACTCCGGCCTGCCAGTAGGGATCCCTCGCCGAGTTCCCCATCATCGTCGATCGCCACGACGCGCCAATCGAGACATCCTCGCCGCCAGGAGTCTGGAGGCTGTTGTGGCAGGCCTGGCATTCCTCGGAGTGTGCGAAGAGCGACAGCTGGCTGTGACCGGGACGTACCGGAACTCCGCCCTCCCGTGTCTCGAACGTGACCTGCGCCTGCGGAAGCGCGAGCAGACAGCTGAAGATCCAGCCGGCGCACGCGAGGACGATTGATCGACCGGTCAGCCTCATCGTGCACTCATCGCCAGAACTGGAAGAACCCGCCGTCGAACCAGTCCCACAGCAAATAGGTCAGCACTTCGGGCTTGCGTTCCTCACGTTCGTTGAGCGGCACGCGCACGCCGACACTGACCAGAATGTGCTGCAACTTGCTCAACGACACCTGCATCTGCGGCACCACATCCCACTCGGCGGCGCCGCCTTTGGGCCTGGCGACCATCACCTCCGCCATCGGTGACCACGCCCGCCCGAAACCCTTGTCCTGCGCGAAGCTGTAACCGACGGCTGTTCTCAGAAACGCCTCGTTCGCCCCTCTTTTCTGATCCGATGGCATCTCGTAACCCGCGTGCACCTGCACGAAGCCGCTCGTCGCGAAGATTTGACCGAACATCGCGAATGGCTCGTAGATCGTGTAGCCGTTGCCCAGGCCGAGATCCTCCTTGCCCGTCGGCAAAGTGACCGCGCCTCCGGCGGCGAAAATGCTGCCCCGATTGAGATCAGCGTAGAACGTGCGGCGCACGGCAATCTCCACGTCGCCCAGCCCGCGCGCCCAGCCGCCACCGGCCCCGTCCTGCTGAACCGCAATCGGCACGTTGAGCTCCCATTGGCCGCGCGCACCGATGCGATGCTCGTACAGGAGCTCGTTGGTCACGGCCTTTGCGTCACCGGTGGCGACGCTCGTCGTCAGGACAGCTTCGCTTTCGGGAAAGGCTTTTTCTGTAAAGAAGGCTCGCGGCAGGTTCAGATCACCGCGCGGCCACGCGGGGTTGGTGCAGAACGCCCACAGGTGTCGCACCGCTTTCTCGATCTGTTCCGGAGAGAGCGCCTCACCGAAGGCCGGCATATGCCGATCGAGGCCGCGAATAGGGCCGCCGCGGGTGGCGACCGCGACCCAGTCGCCCAGCGGTTCGACGGTGTTGGTTGGGCAATCAGTGAAGTCAGGGAAGTCGTGCCCGTTGGGCAGTGGGAGCGCGAAGCCCACGACCGATTCCGGCGAGCCGGTTCCGTCGATCGCATGGCAGGTCGCGCACGCGGCGCGGAAGATCTCTTCCCCAGTCGCGTTGGCCGGCAACGCTTTTTCGAGGGACGTCGGCGGAGTGGAAACGTCCTGCGCGCGCACGATCACGGCAAGCCCACTCCACGCGAATACACACGACGCGATACCGAGAAGAACCCTGATCCGAAGCACCCGTGTCGAGATTAGCGCGACCTCGATTGATCCTCCCAATGTGACAGCGAGTCTCAGGATCGATCGCAGTTTGAATTACGATCGCGGCGGTGCGACCGATACTCTCGACGCTGTCAGTGGTGGTGAGCCTCGCCGTTGTGATCGATGCCCAGGCCCGGCAGGTTGACCCGCGTTTCGCCGCCGCGGTTGACGAGACACGACAACTCACGCGCCTTCACAGCCTGCTCGTAAGTCACCGCGGGCAGATGGTGCTCCTTTCCAGCACATTGGGATCCTAAGCTTAGAATTCCACGTGGACAAGTTGTCG
>JADMIO011482775.1_pt1 | contig 70518 bp, 65 predicted proteins | sample 8958161 | NCBI WGS metagenome assembly JADMIO01 (sample SAMN16585339, study PRJNA669376) | soil metagenome | isolation source: Crop rotation soil | place: USA: Cullars Rotation, Alabama | collected 2011 | reverse complement strand
AGGTGAGCCAGTGTGATTACATTTGCGGCCTAACTGTGGCCAGTCCAGTTACGCTGGAGTCACTAGTATTTAGGTGACACTATAGAAGCGGCCGCGACAACTTGTCCACGTGGAATTCTAAGCTTAGGATCCCAATGTGCTGGAAAGCCAGTTTGCCCCTATCCAACAATTGCTTGGTTTGTTCATAAACCCAATCGTTCAGGAAAAGGCTGCCCTGGTTTATTTCTTTCAGCGACTTACACATGAACCTGTTTTCATCAACAATTTCTCCCTGTGATATATAATTGATATATAATTCGGCCTCCTTTCGCAAATAATCACTTTTCATTAATATCCGCTTATCGGGTGTGCGCATATAAAATCCCTGGCGCCATGCATCCTTAATATCTGGATCAAAAAGATCCACCTGGAGACTTGCTTTACAAATATGATCCGGGGCCCGCGCTGTTCCCGCATTATAACTTACGGTCACTTCCCAGGGAATAGGTAAAATAACGAGTCTTGCTTCTTCTTCCGTTGAGGGTAGGCCGAAAATATTAAAGTTGGGATTTCCGACGGAGTTGGGATCAAAATTTGACAGATCTGCCATGATGAGTACAGGTATTTTTTGCAAATATAGTTGAAGTAAATACTACAATAGCCTAAAATTTATCCCTGTTACCGACACAAATTGTGTTGATTTTCATCCCATGATCGGGATCCATTTTACATTCTGTTGAATCCATGTGAATTATCCGGTAAAATCGGATGTAAAAAGTTCATTCCAGCGTGTTTTGAATTAACTTTGCATTCAATTTTAGTGTATGAAAAAAACTCATATTATCATTCTTATCGGGATAGCTGCTTTGATCATTGGTTTATTAACTTATTCGGTAGACTTTTCGACGTACGACACCATACATTCTGCAAAAGACAAGAAAGGAAAATTCGTGCATTTGATCGCTAAACTGGACAAATCAGAACCAGTAGTGTATGACCCTATAAAAAATCCCAATTACCTGGTATTTTACGCGGTGGATAGTTTAGGTGACAAAACAAAAGTGATCTATCACAACAGCAAACCCTCCGACCTCGAGAAAAGCGAGCGCATTGTAATAAAGGGAAAAATGAATGATGATCATTTTGAATGCAGCGATATCTTATTAAAGTGCCCAAGCAAATACAAAGACGATAAAAAGCAGTTAGAAAAAAATATGACCGAACAAACTTCTGCCACTAACTGATCCAGCTCAAAATATAAATTCCCATAATGAAATTTGAAGGAGAACACTTACTTCCCGGACAACTTGGACATTTATTAATTGTACTTGCTTTTGTTGCTTCCCTCATTGCTACTATTTCATTTTTTAAAGCTTCCCGTGAAACAGATATCGTTCAAAAAAACAACTGGTTAACATTCGGCCGTATCGTTTTTTGTTTACAGATCATCAGCGTGCTGGCAATATTTGCGATCATCTATTACATATGTTCACATCACTATTACGAGTACATGTATGCATATAAACATGCATCCAAAGAACTCGAACCAAAATATTTATTGGCTTGTATCTGGGAAGGCCAGGAAGGAAGTTTTCTATTGTGGACGATCTGGCACAGCATCCTGGGGATATTCCTCATGGCAAGGTCCAAAGAGTGGGAAGCTCCTGTGATGACGGTCGTTAGTTTTGCGCAATTCTTCCTGTTGATGATGATCCTCGGCATTTATATATTTGATGCACGCATTGGCAATAGTCCGTTCACGCTTACAAGGAATGAAGGTATATTAGACGGTGCCCCCGTTTTTTTCGACACTGAAACGGGTCTTTTAAAAACAGATTACCTGGCTACGCTGCACAGGGCCGGTGGAATGGGCTTAAATGTTTTATTGCGCAATTACTGGATGGTAATACATCCGCCGGTTTTATTTTTAGGATTCGCCTCTACGATCATACCATTTGCCTATGCATATGCAGGCATCCAAACCAAACGATTTGGAGAATGGGTAAAACCTGCAATACCCTGGGCATTATTCAGCGCATGTGTATTGGGAGTTGGCATCATGATGGGCGGAAAATGGGCTTACGAATCACTCAGCTTCGGGGGTTATTGGGCATGGGACCCGGTTGAAAATGCATCCTTTGTTCCATGGTTAATTTTGATCGCAGGTCTCCATACGATGGTCATTTATAGATCCACTGGTCATTCTTTAAGGGCAGCTTATTTATTCAGCATACTATGTTTTGTATTCATTCTCTATTCAACATTCTTAACACGAACCGGTGTTTTAGGTGATACTTCGGTGCATGCATTTACTGAAGCCGGCAATGTGATCAACATCATGATCGGCAGTTATGTGCTCGCCTTTACAGTTCCGATGCTCACATTATTTTTCAGGAATTATAAAAAGATTCCGGCCATTCACAAAGAAGAAGCAAGCAGTTCCAGGGAATTCTGGATGTTTATCGGTTCGCTCGTTTTATTTCTATCGGCACTTTTCATTATTGCGATCACGTCGATACCCGTTTATAATAAAATCCCATTGTTGAATGATCTGATCGTAAAGTTCCATGGAGGAAAGCTGGCGATGCCGGAAGATCCGGAATTCTTATACAACAAAGTAATGGTGTTGGTGGCATTCATTCTGGGATTGTTGAGTGCCATCGCTCAATATTTTAAATACAAGGGCACAGCTACATCATATGTAATAAAAAAGATCGCTGCACCAACACTAATTTCAATACTTGTTACCACCCTCCTTATTATCTTTTACCCGCTTAACTATGATAAGCAGGGACCCGGTTTCCTGGTAGCCATTTACATTGCTTTTTTTGCAACGATCTATTCCGTCATTGCAAATGCAGCCTATATCTGGACTGGCCTGAATGGAAAATTAAAAAGCGCGGGCGGGTCTGTTGCGCACCTGGGTTTTGCATTGATGCTGGTAGGAATCATAATTTCCAGCAGCAATAAAGAAGTTATCAGTAAAAGCTTAAATGAATTTGGCACACCGGTTGGCATCGATCCGCAAACAAAAAAACAGGATAACCCAAGGGAAAACCTCACTCTGATCCGCCAGATCCCTTCTAAAATGGGCGACTATGATGTAACTTATACCGGTGATTCAACCGGCCATGAAAAGACGCGGGTCTTCTATGCATTACAATTTGAGAAGAAAGACCCTGTTACCAATAAAAACATTGAATCATTTAAAGTAGAACCGGATGTTTACCAGATGAAGGACAATACGATGAGTAGTAACCCGGATACAAAATCCTATCTGAACAAAGATGTATTCACCTATATCACTGCGGCGATCAACAAGGAAAAGATCGAGGATACGGCACATTTTAACATCACCGAACTGGCGGAAGGTGATACCGCTTATTACAGCCAGGGAATGATCATCCTCGATAAAGTGGTGAAAAATCCCAACAATGAAAAATATCATTTCAAACCAACGGATGTGGCATTGATGGCCGATCTGAAGATCACCGGTAAGAATAATATGCATTACCATGCCAGTCCGCTGATACACGCTGATGAATTCGGTATCATCCAAACGGACGATACCGTATATGCGCAAAACCTGTTTGTAAAATTTGCAGGTGTGAGTGATGACAAAAAGATAAAACTCGGCATCAAGGAATCGGCAAACCCTATAGATTACGTTACCGTTAAGTCCTATATTTTTCCTTATATCAACCTGGTCTGGATCGGCTTGATCATTATGGCCATTGGTATTGTAATGAGTATGATAAAAAGAGCAGGCTTTTCTACGTTAGGCGCTGCCGTTATATTGATTGCCGTAACTGCCGGATTGTTCTATATGTTTTTACTGGCTAACGCGTAAGATCGATCCTTCATTATTTTAAGACCAGCATTTGATCCATACTTTCGGTTTCCAGGATAATCCTGAATGGGTGAAACATTACAGTTTCAAAATATGTCTCCCTGCTGTTCAGGTCAAAAGCAGCAAGCAAAGCAATTCCTGCGTCTATTTTTAGAATTAAGGTTACTTTAAGCAAATCCGGGTATTAATTTCCGGGATGGAATATGTAAATTTACAGGCATGTTTATTTTGAAATTGAACAACAAATTGGAAAAGCTGGTATACATTACCGGCATCCTGTTGTTCAGTTTTTCGAAGGCGCAATCTCAAACCGGCCGGTACGACACCCTGGTTCATCAGGCTATTGTTTATGGTGGCGATACGATCGAATTAAGAACCCTCGACAATATATATTTTTATGGCCATATGAACGATGCGCAACGTGCACGGTCGCAGGCTTATAACAGGTTGCGAAACGCGGTGTATGTTACCTATCCTTATGCCAGGCGGGCGGGGATCGTATTAAATGACATCAATGCAAAACTTGTTGGAATAAATGATAAGAACGCCCGGAAAAAATATATCAACTCCCGTGAAAAGGAATTAAGAAAGGAATTTACGAAACCGCTGACAGACCTCTCTATTTACCAGGGTAAAATATTGATGAAGCTTATCAACCGTGAAACCGGCAATAATTGCTACGAGATCATAAAAGAATACCAGGGCGGCCTGACAGCCCGTTTGTACCAGACGGTAGCTTTTTTCTTTAATTCCAGCTTAAAACAGCCTTATGATGCTAAGAACGAGGATGTTGTAATTGAAAAGCTGGTCTTAGAAGTTCAGCGCATGTATGGATATGCAGATATTCGCAAAACCGGCACACTTTAGACTAGTTTTTCAAGCCTTCTTTTTTTCCACAATTGCACATATTATTTTTTCTTTACCATTTCACTAAGGTTATTTCTGGCATTAATGCAGTACCTTGCGTGCTAAATTTCCCCTACAAATATGAAGATCGATGTGCTGGCTTTCGGTGTGCATCCGGACGATGTGGAGTTAAGTTGTGCGGGAGTTCTGATGATTGAAAAAGCCAATGGTAGATCAACTGGTATCATCGACCTTACTGAGGGCGAATTAGGCACCCGGGGAAATGCAGCCAGCAGGAAACAGGAAGCCGCAGATTCGGCAAAGATCCTCGGTGTTGAGATAAGAGAAAACTTAGGGTTGGCAGATGGCTTTTTTAAAAATGATAAAGAAAGCCAGTTAAGAATAATAGAGGTGATCAGGAAATATAAACCTGAGATCATCTTGTGCAATGCTCCCGAAGACAGGCATCCCGATCATGGCAGAAGTGCAGGATTGGTTTCAGATGCAGCATTTTTATCCGGACTACAGAAAATTGAAACGAAAGAAAATGGTCTATCCCAGGATGCCTGGAGGCCAAAATATGTATTGCATTATATCCAGGACCGGTATTTGCAACCAGACTTTGTGGTAGATATATCTGCAGTAATGGAAAGAAAACTTGATTCTGTGAAAGCCTTTAAAACCCAGTTTCACAACCCGGGCATTGAAGGCCCGCAAACATATATTTCAACGCCGGGTTTTTTAGACAGCGTTGCCTATCGATCAAAAATGTTTGGAAAGATGATCGGTGTAGAATATGCAGAAGGATTTATTTCGAATAAAATGATCGGCATCAGCAATTTTGATGCACTTATAAAAAAAGATACTTAAATAATTTAAAAATACCGCCAATGGCCACCCCCAAGTTCTTAAATAGCGAACGTTCCAATTTTCACCAGGAACTAAAAAGAAGGGTAAACAATTATTTTATCGAAACAAAGAAGAAGAGCACGGGCAATTTTTCTTTGTATTTCAAAGCGGTGTTCCTATGGACCTGCTATATCGGCCTTTATGTGCATGTTGTATTCTTTACACCAATGGCATGGATCGCGATCATTGAATGTTTACTATTGGGCGGTTTGACCGCCGCTATTGGTTTTAATGTTATGCATGATGGCGGACACGGAAGTTTTAGCCCGAGTAAAACATGGAACAAGATCGCTTCTTTTTCAGCAAATGCATTAGGTGCCAGTGCGATCATGTGGAATAACAAACACAATATCATTCACCATACCTACACCAATATCGACGGGGTTGATGATGATATCGAGATCAAGCCTTTGTTGCGCATGTGCCCAACTCAAAAAAAATACATCATTCACCGTTTTCAACATATATACGTTTGGTTTCTTTATACATTGTTACTGATCGTTTGGTTATTTGTAAGCGATTACACAAAATATTTCAGGCAGAAAATCGGCGATGTTGCCATCAAAAAAATGAGTCCTTATGACCATTTCGCATTCTGGGCAGCTAAACTCGGTTATGCGTTTATGATGATCGCGTTGCCAATTTTTTTATTAGGATTTACACAATGGCTGGTAGGATTCCTGGTAATGGTATTGTTTGCCGGCTTTGTTTTAAGCATTGTATTTCAACTGGCACATACTGTGGAAGAAACTGCATTCCCTGTTCCTGCAGAAGCAAATAAAATTGAAAATGAATGGGCCATCCACCAGATACACACCACTGCGAATTTTGCTACAAAAAATAAACTGATCTCCTGGTTGGTTGGTGGCTTAAATTTCCAGATCGAACACCATCTTTTTCCAAAGATCTCTCATATTCATTATCCCGCGATCAGCCAGATCATAAAAAAGACCTGCGACGAATTCAACATAAAATATATCGAGTATAAAAAAATGAGGCATGCCATTGTATCTCATACGATACATTTGAGGAATATGGGAAGGGCTTAATCAACACAATTAATAACAACACTCATTGGAGCTCAATTGATGAATGTTGCCTGTTTTTGACGGTGCATTATTGCATGTAATTGTATATTGGTATTGTTACCTGCTGTATTCCAATTCGACTTTAAATCCCATTAGCTGTCCTTTTTTCAAAAGCTTTAATTCTTTTTCATAACGCTTACGGTTACTCTTTGTAAGTTCCTGCGGATCAAGATCACTCAGATCCGGCTTTCCTGCATTTACCCAGGCAGTGTACCAGAAATTTGCTGCATCCTGGATTGCGTGCCGTATTTGCCTTTCCACCATCCCGTTTAAAGCCTTATGATAGGCTGCTGCATACTCATCACTTCTTGTAAGCAACCCGAATTTATTTCTAACGGTATCTCCTTTCTCATCCAGTTTGAACATTTTTTCATTGTTGAAAGTGGCCCTCAGGTTCTTTTCGATCAGCAACATCGTGTCTGCAAGGCTGTTAGAATGTTTGACAAGTTCCCAGGTTGCCGCAGCAACATCAGGCAAGTAAACTGCATCATTCACTTTGTAGTTGTAGCTATCGCCGAAATACTCAGGTAATTGCGCTTCAAAAAAAGCATGGATCCCTTTTTGACCTGTCAATATTCCATCATGATTAAGTGACGTATGTAACGGCATGTTCGCATCGCCGAGGTAGTGTGCAAGATCGGCGGCGATAAATAGAATTTCCGTTTTACGTTTCTCTTTAAATGATTTTGTGAGTTTTTCCATCATCTCCTGGATATACCAGGGAAGCATCCCCATTTTCTGTAATGTTTTATCGTCATACTTTGCTTTGGCGTCTTTCATGGTCCTGGGCAGGCTGTCGATCGGCATCGTTTCCATCCCTTCAATGTTGATATAATGCCTTGGCCCCTCTGCCCTATCATTAATCGTGTATTTCCGGAGGTCGGGCACCGTAGCTTCTTCGGTCAGAAAATCAATATGGTTGTAAAAAAAGAAACGCATTTCCGGTGGCAGTGCGAATACGGCTGCATGGTTGATATGCTGGTGTCCATACATTCCCCAGCCAAACAATAAACTAACAGAACACAAAAGAAGGGTAACTGATAGCAATCCCCGTACAAATATTTTTTTCATACTAGCCATTTATAGTCTGTAAAATTAGATTAAAATTATTAACCGCCCGGGCAGTTATGCTACCCATTTTATTAGCAATGAAGTCGTAAATTTGCCGCTCAATTAATATTATGTCTGAAGAAAAAAGCCTGAACTTCCTGGAAGAAATTGTGGAAGCCGATCTTGAAGCCGGTAAATATAAATCCATCCTTACCAGGTTCCCTCCTGAACCCAATGGTTATTTGCATATAGGCCATTCCAAAAGCATTTGCCTCAATTTTGGCCTCGCTGCAAAATATGGAGGAAGCACTAATCTTCGCTTTGATGACACCAACCCGGTAACTGAAGACACAGAATATGTTGAAAGTATCAAGGATGATATTCGCTGGTTAGGATTCAATTGGTCACGTGAATTGTATGCTTCAGATTATTTTGATACGCTATACGAATACGCAGTAAAGTTGATCTCCATAGGACTTGCTTATGTTGATGACAGCAGTTCGGAAGAGATCGCAGCGTTGAAGGGCACTCCCACCGAGCCGGGTAAAAACGGCCCGTTCAGGGACAGGTCAGTTGAAGAGAACCTGAGCTTATTTGCCGCAATGAAAGCCGGCACCTACAAGGATGGAGAAAAAGTATTGCGGGCAAAAATTGACATGGCTGCTTCGAATATGCTGATGCGTGATCCTATACTTTATCGCATCAAACATGCCCACCACCATCGCACAGGCGATAAATGGTGTATTTACCCGATGTATGATTTTGCCCATGGCCAAAGCGACAGCATTGAGAATATCACACATTCCATTTGCACACTCGAATTTATACCTCACCGTGAACTGTACGACTGGCTTATTCAAAAACTCGACATATTTCCCTCTCACCAATATGAATTTGCCCGTTTAAACATGACGTATACGGTAATGAGTAAACGCAAATTATTGCAATTGGTGAACGAAGGCCATGTAAACGGCTGGGATGATCCACGAATGCCAACGATCAGTGGTTTCAGGAGAAAGGGCTACACGCCCGAAAGCATCCGTACCTTTTGTGATAAGATAGGCATTGCAAAAAGGGAGAATTTTATAGACCTGAGCCTGCTTGAATTCTGTTTAAGGGAAGACCTGAATAAGATCGCAAAAAGGGTAATGGTTGTTTTAGACCCGTTAAAACTGGTGATCACAAACTATGAAGCCGGTAAAACGGAAGAACTTGTTAGCGAGAATGGCCCTGACGAAGCAATGGGAACGAGAATACTACCATTCAGTAAAGAGCTATGGATCGAGCAGGAAGATTTCATGGAGGTAGCAGCAAAAAAATGGTTTCGCCTGGCGCCGGGCGCAATGGTTCGCTTAAAAAGTGCTTACATCATAAAATGCGATAGCTTTATTAAAGATGAAAACGGCCGCGTAAAAGAACTGCACTGCAGCTATATCCCCGAGAGCAGGAGTAATAATGACAGCAGTGGCATCACTGTAAAAGGCACCATACACTGGGTAAATGCGGCAACTGCGCTTGAAGCGGAAGTAAGGCTTTACGACCGGCTATTTCGTGTAGAAAATCCTGCAAATGAGGAAGGCGATTTCAAAGATTTTATCAACCCGGATTCATTGCAGGTGATCAATAAGGCATATATCGAGCCGTCGCTGTCAACAGCAACTATTGATGAACGTTACCAGTTTATAAGGAAAGGGTATTTTTGTCTTGATAAAGATGCCACGGCGGGTAAACTCATTTTTAACCGAACGGTTACCTTGAAAGATGCATGGAGTAAAGAGATGAAAAAATAGAAGGCTACGGATATGTCAGGAAACCGGATTTTTTGGATCCTTCCCCATTTTCGGAAATGCGGCTCCAACCAGCACAAGGAAAGATAATACCGGGACAAGATATATCCCTGCATATTTTACAACTTCACCCTCAAAGAGCGCCCCTGTAAAAAGTATATAAGAACGAACGCAATAAGCAAATAAAAGTGCTGCGAGCAATAAATTGATTCGTTTGGCCCATAATTTCGGCAACAACATAAAAAACAGGATCGGAATACTCAGGGTTGTAATAACGACCCCCGCCCTTCCATAATAATTTCCCGTAGAGAATTTCTTCACATAAAAACCGGTAAAAGTTTCATTGATGCTGTTATAGTGTACCCAGGGTATAAAACAGCATATAACGATTGCCACACATGCGGCCAGCCCGGTATAATATGCGATCCTTGAAAACATAAGCGAATATACAATCGCCCCGGAAATTTCCGGGGCGATTTGAGGTCCCTAGCGGATTCGAACCGCTGTAGAAGCTTTTGCAGAGCTTTGCCTAGCCACTCGGCCAAAGGACCTTTTAGAACGCAGCAAAAATAAGGGATTTTTTGATTAGAATTTATCCGAAATTCGGCATTCAAAATTTTGCCATATGACCAGCATTGCTGCTTCTGAGTTAATTATTAATAATCGCGGAGCCATTTACCATGTGAATTGCCGGCCTGAAGAGATCGCCGACACGATCATCACAGTTGGAGACCCCGACAGGGTGAAAGAAGTAAGCAAGTATTTTGATGATATCGAATTTAAAAACAGCCACCGGGAATTTGTGACCCACACCGGCTATATCGGAAGAAAAAGGATATCAGTAACGAGTACGGGTATCGGCCCCGACAATATTGATATTGTTTTGAACGAGCTTGATGCGCTCGTAAATATAGATTTTGATACCAGGACCATCAAAGAAGAACTTACCTCCTTAGATATTATTCGGATCGGAACTTCAGGCTCCTTACAAAAAGAAATTCCGGTCGATAGCTTTGTTGCGAGTACGCATGGCCTTGGCCTGGACAACCTGTTGAATTTTTATTTACACGGTGCAAACGAGGAAGAAAAACAGCTATTGCATGCATTCAATACGCATACCCAGCTCCACCAGGGAATTGCGGCACCATATATTAACGGTGCGAGCATGGCATTATTAAAAGAATTTGTTACAGATTTTCACCAGGGAATTACGGTAACCTGCCCGGGATTTTATGGGCCACAGGGCCGTGTGTTGAGAATGGGGCTCGCACAGCCGCAACTGGTAGACAGGCTTACCAGTTTTAATTTTGGGCAGCACCGTATCAGTAATTTTGAAATGGAAACCTCTGCAATTTATGGAATGGGTAAAATATTGGGACATCATTGTTTATCTTTAAGCGCCATTGTGGCCAATCGCATCACGAAAGAATTCAGCAAAGACAGCCATGCGGCTGTAGAAAACCTAATAAAACAAACTTTATCGATCATTTCATCTATATAAAAAATGAAAATTAATTTCTTTAAATACCAGGGAACCGGTAATGATTTCATTATTCTTGATAACAGAAGCGGAATTTACAGCGGGCTCTCTACAGAACAGGTACAGCTATTATGTGACCGCAGGTATGGTATCGGCGCCGATGGATTGATGCTATTGAATAATAAAGACGGATATGATTTTGAAATGGTCTATTACAATTCCGATGGCAGTCACAGCAGCATGTGCGGCAATGGAGGCAGATGTATGGTTAAATTCGCATCACACATGGGGATCCACAAATACTCTTACAGGTTTATGGCCATCGACGGTGCACATGAAGCGGAAATTGACACGAATGGAACCATTCGTTTAAAAATGAATGATGTGAAAGATGTAGAAGAATTTTCTTCGCATGCGATCCTTAATACCGGATCCCCGCATTTTGTAAAATTTGCTTCAGACGTTATGAACATCGATGTGGTAGAAACAGGAAGGGATATACGCAATAGTAAAGCCTATGCAAAAGAGGGCATCAACGTGAATTTCGTTGAAAACACCGGCGAAGATTCGATCTTTGTGCGCACCTACGAACGCGGGGTGGAAGATGAAACTTTAAGTTGTGGCACAGGCGTTACCGCGGCGGCACTTGTTTCGGCACACAATCCCGTTGGATTTAACAGGGTTGAAGTAAGAACACCAGGCGGAAACCTGAGTGTTGAATTCACAAAGGTAGATGAACACAATTATGAGAATATCTGGCTGTACGGCCCGGCGGAATTGGTTTTTTCCGGCGAAACCGAGATTGTCTAAGAAGCTAATTTTAATCCTGGAATGATTCAATATTTTAAAATAGTTGCCCAACGTACCGTTGCAGTAGATAAACCGGAAACTGGGACCTGGGTAAATGTATTGCCACCATTAAGGCAGGAAGAATTTTCAGAATTAAGCACTGCACTTTCTATCCCGATCGACTTTTTAAAAGATTCACTGGATATTGATGAGCGTACCCGTTTTGAGATCGAAAAAGATATCAAGCTTATCGTAATTAAAACTCCTACTGAAAACAATTCCTTTAATGACAGTGATGCTTTTTATATTACCATCCCCATTTGCATCATCCTCACAGGACATCATGTAGTAACCGTCAACTCCTTTGAAAATGAAGCTATCAAAAAATTCCTGAACAGCTTTCAAAACAGGCAGCCCGATAAGCCTAATATGATGGTGCTGAAAATTTTCGAAAAGATCATCATGAATTTCCAGGATTACTTAAAGGAAATCAACCACCGCCGGAACCTGCTTGAACAAAAACTGTATTTATCCATCAGGAATGAAGAATTATTGCAACTTATGCGGATACAAAAAAGCCTTGTCTATTTCTTAACTGCATTGCGTAGCAACGAACTGCTCATGATGAAGCTGGCAAGAACGAACTTTTTGAATATGGACGAAAAGGAAAAAGATTTCCTGGATGACCTTGTTATTGAAACCTCGCAGGCGCTTGAAACCGCAAATACCTATACAAATATCCTTAGCAGTACCCTTGATGCTTTTGCGAGCATTATCAGCAATAACCAGAATGAAGTATTAAAGCGTTTAAGTACGATCACTATTTTCCTTAGCGTACCGGTATTGATCGCAAGTATTTATGGAATGAATGTTCCGTTGCCATTCCAGCACGAGCCATATGCCTTCTGGCTTCCGGTGATCTTATCGATATTCATTCTTGCATTTGTAGTATTCAATTATTTACGCCGGTATAAAAAATAACCCATGTTCAATATCAGGGTATATGGAATTTTAATTAACGAAAAAAAGCAGGTACTCGTAAGCGACGAATATTTCCGCGGCAAATATTATACAAAATTTTGCGGGGGAGGACTCGAAAAAGGAGAAGGAACGATCGATTGCCTGAAACGGGAATTCTTAGAAGAGATGAACCTTTTAATAGAGGTCCGCTCCCACCTTTATACCACCGATTTTTACCAACAAAGTGCATTTAATCCTGAGCACCAGATCATTTCAATCTATTATTACGTAAATGCGCTCGAAGCAATCAAAGTACCCTTACGAAATGCTCCCTTTCAGTTTGACGAGCAACAATTGATTAATTACCGGAAAAAAGGAGAAACAGAAACTTTCAGGTTTATTGAATGGGATGATTTCTCTGCTGATTCAGTTACGTTACCCATTGATAAAATTGTTGCGGCCATCATAAAAGAAAATAATTAAAATGAATGCAGCACAATTTTTTGAAGAAGACAATATTTTGGAAAATGAAAGAGCAAGGCTTGAACCATTAAACGAAGGGCATTATAACGAATTGTTGCCAATAGCGATGGAGAAGGAGATCTGGGAATTTACCAGCGTTGCTGTAAATAATGAAGCAGATTTCAGGAAGTATTTCAACGAAGCCCTCCAGGAAAAAACGCTACAACTCTCCTATCCGTTTGCGATTTACGACAAACTGCATGGTATGTACGCCGGTTGCACCAGGTTTGGCACGATCGTACTTCCACATAAACGCCTTGAGATCGGTTGGACCTGGTACAAACCTTCTCTTCAACGCTCAGGAATAAATAAGGCAACAAAATTTTTATTGTTAAGTTTTGGATTTGAAAAACTCGATCTAAATCGTATTGAATTAAAAACCAGCCTCACTAATATTAAATCCCAGGGCGCCATGCTAAAAATTGGTGCGGTAAAAGAAGGCGTATTGCGCAGGCATATGGTGAATCCGAATGGCTCAATGAGAGACTCTGTGTTTTTTAGTTTTATAAAGGAAGAATGGCCAGGGATAAAGGAAAGTATTTTTAAAGAATTTGTGTAGCGAAAGTGAATGATAAACTATTGACCTCTTCCTTTTACTATTTACAGTTACAACGGCTAAAATACCAGTAACAGGTCGTATCATTTGGGTTTAAAAAAAATCTATCAGCCATAAGCCGGATTCTGTTATCCTGCCATAGGCGGGACGGCCATCATTTATCTTGCTGTGTTATTACTAACACAATCTTGCTGCCTACCCTTCAATGTTCCGTTACCGGATCGGGCGAGCCACCCTCAAACACTGATATACGTGGCATTACAGCACACAAGGTTTACCCGTAGTGATCGTTACCAATCAAAACCGTGAGCTCTTACCTCACGTTTTCACCCTCATCACGCTTTTGGCGTGACAGTTATTTTCTGTGGCACTATCTCTTTTGCATAAACGACGTGAATCATTTACTCAAAGCCGGCTATTAACCGGTGTGTTGCTCTTTGCTGTCCGGACTTTCCTTCCCGATTCGATCGGAACGATAGCCGGCTGATAGAACCGCAAAGATAAACAAGCTGGCTTAAAATAGGAGTTAACCTTCAAATTTATGAGGTATCGTTATGCCTTCCCTGGGGCATAAAACTGCCTGCACGGTTCAAATTCATGCTTTGTAATTGGAACCAGGTCAAATAGCTTTATTCGTAACTTTAAATATGACCGGAATCATCATCACTATTTGCATCCTGCTGCTTATCGCGTATATTTTCGACCTTACGTCGTCGCGTACAAAAATTCCATCCGTCATTCTCTTATTATTTCTTGGATGGTCGGTGAGAGAATTATCAGATCTTTTTAAAATTAAAATTCCCCAATTAACACCGTTTCTCCCTGTACTGGGAACAATCGGACTTTTACTGATCGTTTTAGAAGGCTCACTCGAACTCGAATATCACAAATCAAAAATTACGCTTTTAAAGAAAACCTTTGCTGCCGCATTGATACCAATTTTTGTACTGGCATTTCTCCTGGCATGGCTTTTTAACTACTATGGAGGATATGGTTTTATGAATTCGTTGCTAAATGCAATCCCTTTTGTGATCATCAGCAGTTCGGTAGCGATACCAAGCGTAAAAGATCAAACCTCCCAAACAAAGGAATTTGTAATTTATGAAAGCAGTTTTTCTGATATACTCGGCATATTATTTTTTAATTTTTTGGCATTTAACGCTACAATAAATGGATTTTCATTTTTGTATTTCGGATTGAACCTGGTTATTATCACAGCGATCTCATTCGTAGCAAGTATTGGCCTTGCATTGTTATTGAGTAAAATTGATCATCACATAAAATTTGCTCCCATTATTTTGCTTGTTATATTAATTTATGAAGCAGCACACATATACAACCTGCCCTCGCTCCTTTTTATTCTTACGTTTGGTCTCCTGCTCGGCAACCTGAACCAGTTAAGAGGTTTTAAATGGATACAAAAGTTACAACCAGATGAACTGGACAAAGAGGTGCATAAATTCAAAGAACTAATCACCGAGGGGACATTTCTTGTCCGATCGTTGTTCTTTCTTTTGTTTGGCTATGTATTAAAAACATCGGAAATTTTAAATCAAGACACATTTATTTGGTCGCTCACAATTGTTGCGGCTATCTTCTTCACCCGCGCCATCACCTTAAAGGCTTTGAAATTGCCATTGATCCCGGTGTTATGGGTAGCGCCAAGAGGCCTTATAAATATCCTGCTCTTTCTTTCTATATTGCCTGAGAAAAGTATATCGATCATTAACAGGTCATTGATCGTGCAGGTAATTATTTTAACTGCATTAATTATGATGGCAGGTTTGATCTTTAGCAGGAAAAACAAAACTGAATCATTTACCGAAAACGAACAGATCATTTAAATAAAAAATTATGGAAGACAAGTATATCATTCCCGCACAAACGCATATTGGCCACGTTCATTTAAAAGTTGCCGATCTTAAACGTTCCATGGATTTCTATTGTGGCTTGCTTGGCTTTGAGCTCACAACAATGTACGGCACAGACGCCGCATTTATTTCTGCCGGGGGCTATCATCATCATATAGGGCTCAATACCTGGTACAGCAAAAACGGGCCAACGCCAGCACCTCGTGCAACCGGCCTGTTTCATACAGCAATACTATATCCAACCAGGTCCGACCTGGCGTATATTTATCACCGTTTGCTGAATGCCGGCTGGCCATTTACAGGATTCGCCGACCATGGTGTTTCCGAAGCCTTGTATCTGAACGACCCTGACCAAAACGGTGTGGAACTCTATTATGACCGTCCAAAGGATCAATGGCCAAAAAATGAAGATGGCTCTTTGACCATGTATACAAAACCATTGGACCTGGAAAATTTACTAAGTGAATTAAAATAATTTTTACGGTTTTACTAATTTGTCCATAAAAATTTGCTGTCATTAATAAGATATGCCTGACAGCAACCAGGTATTAATAACAAAATGCCCTTCAAATTGAAAGGCATTTTGTATCAGGTGTTTTTGATAGCTTAGATCAGCTTACCATCTTTATCCAACTTCACGGTCTTTGTTTCTTTCTCTTTCGTAAGAACTACTTCGTAATATTCTGTAGTAGCTTTCACCAAAAACGCAGCCGAAACGTTCCAACCTTTAAAATCTGCTCCCGTCAAAGTTGCTTTAACAGATTCGGGAAGCGCCTCTGTCTTAACAGGGGTCTTTGCTGGCTGGGCTGGTTGAGCCATCACCGCAGTTTCCTTTTTTTCTACAGCTGCCTGTGTAGTGGCTACGGTTGCTGCTGGTGCAGTTGCTACATCCTTTTTATCGGCAGTGGATTGAGTTGTTGGTGCTGTTTGAGCGTTAACATTTGTAAGTGCAGCGAAAAATAGGGCTGCAGAGGCAATCAATACTTTCTTCATAGAAAATTGTTTTATGTTTATAAAAGAACCAACATTTTGAAATAACCGTGCCAGCTTTTGTTATAAACATTTTAACCATTCCATACAATTTTTAATAAGTAGCAGGAATACTACAAGCGAAGTTTAGAATAATTCAGTTAAGTAATTTTTATGGAATTGAAGGTTAGGAACGAAATCAATTCTTAAGCTCCTCGTTGAGATATTTAAAAACAGTGTTGTAAATTATTTTTTCCGCTTCGGCTTTTTGATCGCTTCCCCCGGTAAAAAGATGCCGGATAATACCCCCCTTGTCAAGTATGATGCTTGTCGGAAATCCATTGTTCTGGTTCAGGCGATAACATTCTTGTGTACTTACCGACGCAATTTTATACTTTATGTGGTATTTCTTCTTTAAGAATTTTATTCTTGCAGGAGACTCATAAGTAAAAGACAGGAACTCGAAATCGCTGTTTGAAGAGAACTCTTTATAAAGGTTATTTAATGCTTCAAGTTCTGCTATACACGGGGGACAAGCTTCGAACCAGAAGTTAATAAAAACTACTTTTCCTTTCAAAGAATCTTTGCTAAGCAGATGCCCATCGAATTCTGCGCTGAAAGTTTGAAACGGTTTTCCTTCTGATTCCATTGCTTTTTTCCTGAAAAGAGAATCCATGCTCACAGGCATATCTGCGTTCCCGTTAGTTTGTGCACTTAAAACAAATCCCATCAATAAATAAGAAAATAGCAGGAAAGATCTCATGGGCTTTTATTTTATTTCTTCTCCCTGATCGATTTAAATTCAGAACCATTTTTCCATGCCGGCCATTCATGCCCAAATGCAAGCCTTTTACCAACCTGGAAGAGTAATTTTATATCATCGATAGCTCCGTCCAGTTTCCAGTTTGCCGGATTGAATTCATCAGAAGGACGATGATAATTTTTTTCCCTGTATGCCGAAGCCATCGTGCTTCCATAATCTTTCGGTTTTCCGATCACATCCGATCCGTATTTAAGGTCCATTGACGGCACCCCAACCCTGGCAAAGTTGAAATGGTCCGAGCGGTAATAAGAGCCAGCTTCCGGATGGGGATCGAAAACCATTACCCGGTTCACTTTTTCAAGTTCTACTTTTAAATAATCTTCCAGTTCATTTTGCCCCTGCCCCACTACAACGATGTCTTTTGTTTTTCCAAACCAATTCAAAACATCCATATTCAGGTTTGCAACTGTTTTTTCGATCGGGTATATAGGATTTTGCGCATAATAGGCTGAGCCCCACAAACCTTGTTCTTCTGCCGAAACTGCCAGGAAAACAATTGTTCGTTCTGGTGTCTTTTTCAAACGCTTAAATGCCGTTGCAATTTCCAACAACCCCGCAATGCCACTGGCATTATCCAAAGCGCCATTATAAACTGAATCTCCCCGCTCATCCGGTGCCCCGATCCCAAGGTGATCCCAATGAGCCGTATAGATGATCGTCTCATCCGGAAATTCGGTACCGGAAATTTTTGCGATAACGTTGTGCGATTTATCATAGGTAGATCTTACCTGCATGCTGGTAGATAATTTTACTTCCAGCGGCTCAGCAACAAAACCTCGTTTATCCGCCTTCGCTAAAATCGTAGAATCTTTCCCTGCTGCTGCAAGCAATTTCATTGCCGCACCGGAGGATATCCAACCAACGATATCACAGTATTTTTCTTCCCTGGCTCTTGTGTCGAGCCGTAGCTTCGATGTATTCCAGTTGTTCTGCACCACCTTGAAAGGATAACTTGCAGCTGCCGTACTATGAATGATCAGGCAACCCTTTGCGCCATGCCTGGCTGCCTCAATATATTTATAAGGCCATCTTCCGTACCATGTCATGGCCTTTCCCTTAAATAGTGTTGTATCGCCGGCATTAAAACCAGGGTCATTTACCAGCACCAATACAACCTTCCCCTTTACGTCTAATCCCGCATAGTCGTCCCAGTTATATTCAGGCGCCACTACTCCATAACCTGCAAACACAACTTCATTTTTGTCGAAGGAAACGATGCTATCTGTTTTGTCTGTCCAGATCACATAATCCTCCGGGCCTTTCAATTCGAAGGATGATGTGCCACCGGCAACCTGCATAACCGGCGCTGCGGTAGTACTAATATTCACCATTGGCACGTCCTGGAAATAGCTCTTTCCATTTCCCGGTTCAATACCAAGCCTTTTAAATTCATCCTGCAGGTAATTAATAGTTTTTTGTTCAGCAGGAGTAAATGGCTTGCGTCCCATAAAGTCATTGCCTGATATTGTCGCTATGTGGTTTGATAAACTGTCGGCATTAAATGAGGCCAATCCATCCTCGTCATTCTTCATATTACATGAAGCGCATAAGAGGCACATAGAAATGATCCAAAGTTTTGAAGCTACAGTTTGCATACAATTAATTTTTCATGCACAATATAAATGCAAAAGCGTGAAGATGAAAATACTGTTTACATTGAACAGGTTCTCAGCTCCACGCTTTTCGATATAAAAATCCTATTTTGTTTCGAGCAACTTGAAAAACTGGTCAAGTTGAGGAAGGATCACGATTCTTGTCCTGCGGTTTGCAGCTTTGCCTTCCGCGGAATTATTATCGGAAACAGGTTTGTATTCACCTCGACCGGCAGCCGTCATATTTGCCGGGTTCATTCCGTATTGTTGTTGAAGAATACGAACGATCGTGGTAGCACGCTTTACACTGAGGTCCCAGTTATCAGATAAAACAGCATTTCCCTTGTACGGCACGTTGTCGGTATGGCCTTCCACCATAAATTCTATATCAGGTTGGTTTTTTAAAACCGTTGCCACCTTTCCCAACACTTCTTTTGCTTTGTCGGTGATATCATAACTACCGCTTTTAAATAACATTTTATCAGAAATATCAATATACACAACACCTTTGTCGACCTTGATATTGATGTCTTTGTCATCCATATTGCCGATAGCACCTTTTAAATTCGTTACCAGGACCAGGTTGAGTGAATCCTTTTTATTAAGCGCAGATTGAAGCCCCTGGATATATGCATCTTTTGCCCCGATGTTATCGAGTGATTTTTTGATACTTTCAGCTTGTGATGAACTGATAACTGATAAATTTTCCAGTTGTTGTAATGCCTGTGTGTTATTTTTGTTCAGGTAGTCGATCTGCCGGTGCAGGTCTGCAATTTCAGCCTGGTGGCTTGAATTACGCCGTGCCATCGCATCACTTGAATCATTGCAGGCCTTTAATTGTTCCTGCAACTTGCCATAATCAGATTGCAATTGCACATATTTGGTTTGTTCACCCTTCAATACCTTTTTACTTACGCATGAACTCATCAGCATCAATACCACAGAACCTGCCATCAATAAATGATTAATTCTCATATAGATTAATTTAGTTGTTTGCAAATTTATCCTGTTAACAGGTACCGAATGTCATTATATTGTTAAAGCGATGTTTAAATAAATATACTAATTCTTACTTGTTCCAAAGCGGCTTTTTGCCTGATGGTGCAATGTTACGTTTACCTTTTACCGGCGCAGTATGTCCATGATAGGGATCTGCAGGCCTGGCATATCGCTCTTCCGGAACCGGGATTGAACGGGGCATCGTAATTACCTCATCGGTACGTTCGTCATTATTGGTTATTTTTTGATCAGGCATCTCCGAATTCCCTTTTATCATTTCATTATAGTCATTGGCCCTTGCTGTTTCTTCATTAAGTACGGGTGCCGGAACAACAGCTTTGCTTTTTGTTTTTGTTGTTATTTTTTTAACCTTGATCGCCGGAGATTTTACCGTCTTCTTTTTTGTTACCGGCTTTTTTGCTGCAACCTTTTTCGAAACCTTAGTAGCGCTGGAAGGTTTTTTTGAAAGCAGCTTTTTGGATGTTGACTTCTTTGCAGCTACTTTTTTAGCTACGGCTATTTTTACGCCCGAAGCTTTTTTGCCTGCCGTTGATTTTTTTGCAGATTTCTTTGTTACTTTTTTTAAGGAGCTACTTTTTTTTGAACCAGACCTGGAAGACTTTGCCATAATTTTAAAATTTATGAGTTGGTAACTATTTTCTTCAACAATGTGGTTTTAAATCCAAAAATCATACCACCGCATTTGTGCCATGAATGGGGCCACGCTAACCGTAGTGTATTTGAAACAATAGCATTTTATGCCTATATTTAAATAAGATGAAAAAAAGAAGGTTTGATATACTCAGGTTTCTTTTTAAACTGCTCACCTCCGGCAGAACAAAGGTCAGGTATATTAAATCGAGGAATGTTGTTGAATTTAAGGTAGAGTTCAAGCAGTTTGCTGCCGACGTGTTTATGATGAGCATGGGAATATTGTCGGCAGGTTTCGGCCTAAAGGCATTCCTCATCCCCATTGGATTTTTAGATGGCGGGGCGACGGGCATCGCGTTATTGATCGCAGAATTATCCAGTATTAAACTATCCTTTTTACTCGTGTTGGTAAATTTACCGTTCATGTTGATCGGCTATCGTATCATTAGCAGGCGATTTGCAATCAGGACGGCAGCATGTATCGTTATCCTCTCCATTTGCGTAGCATTCATTAATTATCCCACTATTACCAACGATAAATTGTTAGTTGCCGTTTTTGGTGGATTTTTCCTGGGTACAGGCACTGGCCTGGCCGTGAGGGGCGGAGCCGTAATAGATGGAACAGAGGTATTGGCAATCGCATTAAGCAGGAGGTCCGGCCTTTCGATCGGAGATGTGATCATTATTGTGAACGTAATTGTATTTTCACTGGGCGCCTGGTTTACCAGTATCGATGTTGCCTTATATGCGATGCTCACTTATCTTGCAGCTTCAAAAACGGTAGATTTTATTATTGAAGGTATCGAGGAATATACCGGCGTAACGATCATCTCCGTTAAGTCCGAACGAATACGTACCATGATCAGTGAAAAATTAGGTCGGGGCTTTACAGTTTACAACGGGGAACGGGGGTTTGGCAAAAGCGGCGAGCGGTTTTACGACCTTAAGATCATTTATACCATCGTTACCCGCCTCGAGGTAAGTAAACTCCAGCTTGAAATAGAAAAAATAGATCCAAATGCTTTTGTTGTAATGACAAGGATCAAGGATATGAAAGGCGGAATGATAAAAAAACGTGCGCATAAATCATGACATTCACCAAACTTTTTAATGACTTTTTCCATAGTGAAAAAACGAGCGGTCTGTTATTGGTCATTTGTACTGCATGTTCACTGATCCTTTCCAACAGCAGTTTTCAGCATAGCTATATACAGTTTTGGGAGACAAGTTTCAATGGACATTCGATTACCCATTGGATCAATGATGGCTTAATGGCCATTTTCTTTTTAATGATCGGGCTGGAACTGGAAAGAGAGCTCTACAAAGGAGAACTTTCAAATTTTAAAAACGCCATGCTACCGGTTTTTGCTGCGGTTGGCGGCGTATTGATGCCTGCAGCAATTTACATTGTGTTTAACCAGGGCACCATTACACAGGGAGGCGCAGGCATTCCAATGGCTACCGATATTGCATTTGCGATCGGCATGTTATCATTATTAGGAAACAAGGTACCCGCCTCACTAAAAGTTTTCTTAACTGCACTTGCAGTAATCGACGACCTGTGTGCAATTATTGTTATTGCATTTTTCTATACAACCGGGATGTCTTTTTTATACCTGGGTATTGCGTTCGGGATCTTATTATTATTGTTTGTTTTAAACCGGCTTAAAGTGCGCAACCTTTTTCCTTATCTCATCGGAGGAGTTGCCATGTGGTATTGCATGTTGCAATCCGGTGTACATGCTACGCTCGCAGGTGTAATGCTTGCGTTCGTGATCCCATTTGGAAATGGCGATGAAAGATCTACTTCCTATATTTTGCAGAATGCTTTGCATATACCGGTTGCCTATGTTATTATGCCATTATTTGCGTTGGCAAATACCTGTATAATTTTTGGAACGGGCTGGACTGACAACTTGTTTTCCGTCGAAAGCATTGGCATCTATGCGGGACTGGTAGCAGGAAAGCCCATCGGCATCTTATTATTCAGCGGGATTGCTGTAATGACCGGGATCTGTGCCCTGCCGAACGATTTGAAGTGGAAGCACATTTTCGGTGCAGGGCTGCTTGCCGGCATCGGGTTTACGATGAGCATATTCATAACATTGCTTGCATTTAACGACCAAACACTGATCTCAACAGCTAAGATCGCCATCATCTTTGCATCTGTAACGGCATGCCTGCTCGGGCTGATCATATTGAAACTGGTTCTTAGAAAATAATACCGGCAATATTAATATTGCAATAAAAATTTCATCCAGGAAATAAGGTCAATAAGAAAAGAAAATTTCCGTGGCACCATAACCATACGAATGATGATATTGATTGACGAAAGATTTTACGGCAGGCTTAAATCGAAGTCGATCGTGTATCTCATCCCTTAGCCTTCCTTCCCCTACTCCATGAATAATGATCAATTCACCTTGCCTGTGAGCCACTGCAAGTTCATAATATTTCTCAAATGCATTCAGCTGCATCGTAAGAATATCAAAATTGGAAAGATGTTTCCAGTTATCTGTGAGTTTTTCGATATGAAGATCAACAACAGATCTTGCAGGCGGCAAATTTTCCCTTACCGCGGACGCTTCGTACAGGCGATAACCTGCATTTCCCAATTTTGAAAGGTCAACTTTTTCTTCTTCCATCCTGTCAGGATAATCCTTGAATAATTCATACGAAAACGAAGCTTCATCCTTTTCCTTTAACTCCTCTATCCGTTTAAAAAGCTGCTTTCCTTTAAGCTTTAATGATGATTCAAAATAAGGCGCTTTTTTCCTGTTTTCATTTGCCAGGGAAAACTCAAATTCAAATCTTGGACTATCACTCAGATCTTCAAAGTTTACATCGTGCAAATAAAAATCGCTTAATCCCCTGATCGTATTCTTTAATTCAAAATGACTTTCACCTGCAAATACCAGGCTATAGGTGAATTTATACTCCTCCTCATTTTGATTAACGAGGTAAACCTTTAATTTCTCCACCACGTCATCGTCAAAAATGTCTTTATCAAATACCGGTATAAAATTCAACCACACGCCGGCCCCTGTTTTCTTTTTTGGAACGGGTTTCTCTTTTTTAATATTATCGACATGGATCTTTTTTTTCTCAACCGGTTTCTTTTGGGAAAACATTTTAAAATATGGAAAATCCACCTGGTCGGTATAAGCAGGAAACCTCACGCCCCGCACTTCGATCATCAGCATTTTTTCATTAACAATGTCAACTACGGTTCCTTCCTCATCGGTCACCAGAACTATGATCTTATCACCAATTTCGTATTTCATCTTCTTTCTTAGGTTAAAAACAACGGCACAAAGTTAAAATACTTTGTGCCGTTGTTCAAGATTAAAATATTTTTTAACTAAGTAGTTGTATTTAATTTACTTTTCTTATAACCATAAACAAAATATATAATAAGGCCCAGCACCAGCCATCCGCCGAACCATAACCAGTTACTGAGTGTCATACCGGTCAATAAATACAAACAGGTGCTTACACCCAATAAAGGAATGAGCGAGTATTTCTTAAAGAATGCCGCTACTGCAAGCAATACGATGACTATCCAGAAGATCAAAAGTGATATTTTATTGGTTTTACTTTGCACAGGATCATTTGATGAAACAAAATCCCTACCTGCCAGGAATTTTTCGGTAGCTCCCACACTCGTTTTTACCGTGCCTGCCAGTTTAATAAAGGAAGAATCTGTTTCATTCGATGAAACAAGGTACTGTTCAATGGCTGCTGCTGCCTGTACAGTATCAATATGCCGGGCAGGAATTATTTTTGAAAATGCTTCCACCTTATTCTCAAAGGAAAAATCAACCTTGTCAGAAAAATAATTTTTATTTCCAGCTGATACCAGGGCTATTGCGCCAATTGCTATTACCGGGAAAATGATCCTGGCATTAATATATGGCAGGTGAAAGCGTCCGGGCAATTTTTCCTTGGCGGGAATTAGTAATACGCCGCCGCAAACCAATACGAATGCAAACAAGGTAGCGATACTTGTAAAATCAAGTACAAAGGTCTTATCCGTAAAAATAATTGGGATGCCAACCACGAGCCCGGTTACAATGGTTGCAAAAGAGGGCGTTTTAAATTTAGGATGAATTTTCTGAAATACCGGAGGCATCAATCCATCACGGCTCATGGTCATCCACATACGCGGCTGTCCCATTTGAAAAACCAACAATACACTCGTCATTGCGATCACTGCACAAACAGCTACCAGCATTTGCATGAACGGCACATTCAGATTTTGCTTTTCAAAAATAAACGCAAGTGGGTCTCCCACTCCTTCAAAATTCCTGTAGTTGACAGCACCTGTCAGGACCAGGGACAATAAAATGTAGATAGTGGTACAGATCACCAATGAAAGTATCATCCCTTTGGGAAGATCTTTTTGCGGATTTTTACTTTCCTCTGCCAGCACACTTACAGCATCGAATCCTATGTAGGCAAAAAACACACTGGCCACTGCTGCCATCACTCCACTAAATCCATTTGGCATAAATGATCTTACGCCCGCATCGTCTGGTGGTGTCCAATTCGCCATAAGCCCATTTGAAAAAACCAGGTATCCGCCAACGAGTATGATCAGCACAACGACTGCCATTTTCAATATCACCATTACGTTGCTGAAATTCCTGCTTTCCTTTACTCCCCGATATACGAGGTAAGTGATAAGAACATTGATGACCAATGCAGGCAGATCTACGATCATCCTGATTCCCGCGATGACCGGCGCATTGTTCCAGGCGGCCAATTCTTCGGCATTGCTGCTTCCTCCTTCAAAAGCATGCTTTGCTTCGAGGTAACTGGTGCAGAAATATTCCGGTACATGCACATGAATTCTTTCCAGGAAGGAAGTAAAATAATCACTCCAGCTATAAGCAACATAAATATTTCCGATGGAATATTCCATAATAAGCGCCCAGCCGATCACCCAGGCAAACAATTCCCCGAAACTGGCATAAGCATAAGTGTAGGCACTACCGGCAACAGGTATACGACTGGCAAATTCTGAATAGCAGAGGGCAGTAAATCCACAGGCGATCGCGGTAATTATAAACAAGATGACTACGCCGGGACCACCATGAAATACAGCAGATCCCAGGCTGCTAAAACTACCTGCGCCCAAAATCGCAGCAATACCAAAGAAAGTAAGGTCTTTGACTGTTAAAACACGGTGAAGGCCTCCCCCTGTATGTGTATCATCCCCACCTTCTGTAAGTATGCTCGAAATGTTTTTCCTTCTGAACAGTGAATTGGACATGTAATCGTTTTAATTGGGAAAATAGGCAAAATTTTTTAAACAAGAGGGATTCTAAATGCCGGATACAGGATTCTATACAAAGGAAATTGAATACCGTATAATTGAATTGCAATAAAAGCAGGCAGCAGCATCCGGCAACCTGCATCGAGTATTTAACATCACTTTTCCCGTTGCAGTAAAAATGCAGCCAATGTTTCGAGTTCCCTTTTTCTGGCATTTAAAACAGCAACATCATCCAAATGCTTCATGGCCTCTTTAAAATATTTATCCTTTAATTGCGCCGCCCATTCATCCACTTTACAATCCCTGAAAATCTCCAGCACCTTGTTTACTTTTTCAGCGCCGCCGGTTTTATCCTGCATCAGTGACCTTAGCATTTGCTGTTGTTCGGAAGATGCTATTTCCATAGCGTGCAGCATCAGGAATGTTTTTTTATTGGCAAGTATATCTCCACCCGGTTGTTTCCCGAATTTTTCCGGGTCACCAAATGCATCGAGATAATCATCCTGTACCTGGAAAGCGATGCCCAGTTTTTTTCCGAATTCAAATAGCTTTTCCTGGTTGCCCAGGCCGGCACCACCAAGGATTGCACCCATCTGTAAACTTGCCGCAAGCAAAACAGAGGTTTTTAATGTGATCATCTGCACATATTCCTCAAAACTTACGTTTTCCTTTTTCTCAAACTCCATATCCATCTGCTGGCCTTCGCAAACCTCCCGGGCCGTTCTGTTAAACAAGGCAATGATCTTTTGAAGATGTAACGGCTTTATCTTATTCACATATTCATAGGCAGCCACCAGCATCACATCCCCCGCAAGCAAGGCTGTATCATCACCATATTTTATGTGAACTGTAGGAACACCACGACGCAACGGAGCTTTGTCCATAATATCATCGTGTATTAAACTGAAGTTGTGAAAAAGTTCGATGGCTGTTGCCACTTCGTAGGCATCGGGATCAATATTGCTGAATAGTTCATTCGCCATCAAAACGCAAACAGGGCGCACCCGCTTGCCTCCTATTCCTAAAATGTATTGGGAAGCATCGTACAGATTCTCCGGTGTTTTTGGAAAATGTCGCTTATTGAATTGTTGCTCGAATAAAGCAGATAGCGTAACGAAAGAATTCATTGTTTTTGTTTATTGGAAAGGAGTCGTTTCAAACCGGATACCGGAAGCTGGATGCTGACCTGTTGGGTATTTTTAGAAACAAAATAAGATCGATAGCGTGTTCCCTAATATCAGTTCTTTTTCGCTTTGCTTTTATTTTTCTTCCCAACAGAATCTGCAACCCAATGGTAGTCCAATTGCCTTTTGGTCAGGTTGGCAGCAACAACTTTTATATTGATCTTATCTCCCATCCTGAATTTTCTTCCCGTGCGCATTCCTACCAATGCATAATCCGCTTCGTTTAATTTGAAATCATCAAAATCACTAAGGTCCTTTACACTTACCAGGCCTTCGCACTTATGCGCTACCGTTTCTACCCAAAAACCAAATGCGGACACGCCACTAATGACACCTTCAAATTCTTCGCCCAGGTATTGTTTCATATATTCAACCTGCTTGTATTTATTTCCCGCACGTTCCGCTTCCATGGCCGATCGCTCCCTGTCACTGCAATGCTTGCATTTCTCTTCCATCTTTTTGTCCAGCTTCAGGTTCTTGCCCAGGCACTCCTGCAATATCCGGTGTGCCATCACATCGGGATAGCGGCGAATGGGAGAAGTAAAATGACAGTAATTGTCAAACCCCAATCCATAGTGGCCGATATTCTCTGCCGTATAAACTGCTTTTGCCATGGTTCGAATCCCTAGCTGCTCCAATACATGTTGCTCAGGTTTTCCCTGCACATCGCTCAATAATTTGTTGAATGATGCTGCTACTTCTTTTTCATTGTCGAGATGAAATTTATAACCGAATTTTTTTGCGAAAGCCACAAACGGTTTCAACTTTTCTTCATCCGGTGTATCGTGTATCCGGTACGGAAAGGGAATTGGTTCTTTATTAACCTTGATCTTTGAAACATATTCTGCAACCGCACGATTGGCAAGCAACATGAATTCTTCTATCAACTGGTGCGCCTCTTTGCTTTCTTTTACCGTTACACCGATAGGTTTGCCTTTTTCGTCCAATTGGAACTTAACTTCTGTTGATGAAAAATTAATCGCACCATTCGCAAACCTTTCCTTCCGGAACTGTTGCGCAAGGTTATTCAACAACAAAATTGGCTTGTAATGCAAGCCGTCCTTTGATTCGATGGTTTGCTGCACTTCTTCATAAGTAAAGCGATGGTTACTATGAATAACAGTGCGCCCAAGCCATTTGTGTTTGATCTCTGCCCTGTTGGTTATCTGGAAGATCACTGAAAACGTGTACTTATCTTCGTTGGGGCGAAGAGAACAAAGCTCATTGGATATCTTCTCGGGCAACATGGGATTTACACGGTCCGGAAGGTAAACGCTCGTTGCCCTGGCATAGGCTGCTTTATCAAGAATGCTATCCGGAATAACATAATGGCTTACGTCTGCGATGTGTACGCCGATCTCATAATACCCATTGTCCATGTTCCTGATAGAAATGGCATCATCAAAATCCTTCGCATCCACGGGATCGATGGTAAATGTGAGGATGTCGCGGCAATCTTTTCGTTTGGCCAATTCTTCGCGGGTGATTTTAGGAGACAACTTTTCCGCTTCTTTCAACACTTCCTGTTCAAATGAAAGCGGGAAGCCAGCATCGATCAACAGTTCCTTCATTGCCATATCAGATTCATCTTCGGCTTTGATGACCGAGATCACTTCTCCCTGCGGTTTTTTATCCGCTTTATCCCATTTTGTAAACCTGGCAACCACCCGCTGGCCATCTTCAGCCCCGTTTAATTTTTCCATGGGGATATAAAAATCCGGGACCGGCCGATCGCCGCCGGTTACAAAAAATGCAACATTTTTATTCAGGTGTATATTGCCAACAAACTCAGTTTGTTTCCTTTCGGCCACATCAACCACCTTACCTTCGGCACGTTTGCCCCTTCCATTTTCCTTTGCTACCTGCACCCTAACGGTATCGCCATGGAATGCTTTACCGAAATCATTAGGCCTCACCAGCACATCTTTCTCCAATCCTTCAACGATCACATAACCCATACCGCTGCGGCTTATGTCGAGTTTTCCTTTTAAAATTTGTACTTGAGAAGATTTTTTGGAAGCGTTTGCTTTTGGTTTACTCATGGTAATTGATACTGCTTATTATATTTTATATGGCGGGCAGTCCGCAATTATGGCGAAATTATTGATGCAATTTACGCAAACTATTTGTTTTTAGAAATTAAGGCAGCAAGGCAACCAAATATTACATACCGGCTGGCTTTTTACACCTAATTTCACCTACTTTAGTTGGCAAAACACGGACGTTTCCACAAATTAAACCACGATATTATGTTTACTTATGATACAGTTGTTGCGGCGATCAATGGCTTGAAACAACGAGGCTATATTATCGATTTTAATGTAGCTTTTGATAAATTGATCTGCAGCCAGAATAACATTTGCCTGAATCCGTCTGAATTTGAAATAACCGAGGTTTATCGTTTTGAAGGGGACACAAATCCTTCGGATGAGGATGTGGTTTATGCTGTTGAATCAAAAGACGGGAAAGTAAAGGGGGTTATTACCGGCGCTTTTGGCACCTATGCCGACAGCATTTCCAATGAAATGATCCGTAAACTAAGCATGCATACTGCCTAAACCACGTTCATGATGAATAGAAAAAATTTCCTTAAACTCAGTTCATTGGGTTTATCTTCTTTTGGAATCAATTCTTTGCCGGCATTTACACAAAAACCAATCGTTATTTCAACCTGGGATAGTGGCAAACCCGTTAATGATGCTGCATGGAAAATACTGGGTGCAAAGGGCAAAAGCCTGGATGCAGTTGAAGCAGGTGCGATGTACATCGAAGATCAAATAAGTTGCTGTGTTGGTCTTGGTGGATACCCCGACAGGGATGGCATTGTTACCCTGGATGCCTGCATTATGGATGAACATGCAAATTGTGGTGGCGTTGCGGGGCTGGAGCAGATCAAACACCCGATCGCCGTTGCACGCAAAGTAATGGAGCGCACGCCGCATGTTTTGCTCGTTGGAAATGGCGCTCAACAATTTGCTATTGAAAATGGCTTTACCAAAGAACCTGCAACCCTTTCGCCGGATGCCGAGAAAAATTACCAGGAATGGTTAAAAACGAGCGACTACAAGCCCATTATAAATATAGAAAATAAAAAGTCGGGCCATGGCCCGTTTGCCCCTGCATTTTTTAATGATGGCACTCCCAACCATGACACCATGGGTTTGATCGCGATGGACTTTGCGGGAGACCTTTCGGGTGCAGTAACGACCAGCGGAATGGCCTATAAAATACATGGGCGGGTTGGGGATTCTCCCATCATTGGTGCGGGGCTATTTGTTGATAATACAGTTGGTGCTGCAGCCAGTACAGGCGTTGGCGAAGAAGTGATACGAATCTGCGGTTCGCACCTTGTGGTGGAATTCATGCGACAGGGAAATTCACCGGAACTGGCTTGTAAAAAAGCGTTGGAGCGGATCATAAAAAGAGATCCTGAAAAAGCGAAATCATTACAGGTAGCATTTGTTGCCGTAAATAAAAAAGGCCAATACGGCGCATATGCGCTACAGAAAGGTTTTGATTTTTGTGTAAGGAGCGGAACAGAGAACAAGATGTATTCTTCGAAATTCTTATTATAAAATTCCGGTTGCGTTAAAGATGTTGATGCAAGCCTCAACCTTTGAACACCTGGAAACTTTAACTTGTAGAACCAATCAAACTTTCCGCAAAACAATGGAACATATTTTAGAAGTTATTGGTTTTAATATTGAGAGCTGCGCAATTGCCCAGGCTGCTGGTGCCCAAAGGATAGAACTATGCGACAATCCGGGGGAAGGTGGCACTACGCCATCCTACGGCTTCCTGCAGGCTGCAAGAAAAAAACTATCGATCGAATTATTCCCCATTATTCGCCCGCGTGGGGGCGATTTTTTATATAGTGCCGATGATTTTGAGATCATGAAAAAAGATGTGCTGCTTTGCCGGAATGCAGGCTGCGACGGCATCGTGATGGGAATTTTAAAAACAGACGGGTCGGTAGATATTGACAGGTGTACACAGTTGGTGGAGATAGCCTATCCATTAGGCGTAACATTTCACAGGGCTTTTGACAGGGCCAATGATCCGGTTAAAGCGATGCAGGATATTATTGCGTGCGGTTGCGAAAGAATCCTTACCTCAGGACAACAGCCGCAGGCAATGGCAGGAATTGATCTCATCGCATCCCTCATAGAAAAAGCGGCTGACAATATCATCATCATGCCCGGTAGCGGTGTACGTTCAGAAAATATAGCCAGCATTGCGGCAAAAACAAAAGCAGTTGAATTTCATACCTCCGCCAGGAAGTTGGTTGACAGCAAAATGGAATTGTTTAACCCGAACATGAATGAAAAACTACAATACGCATCGGTTGATAAAGAGGAAATTGAAAAAATAAAAAACATCCTTACAAGCCTTTAACAAGCAATAAAATGAAATATTTTTTTTCGTTGTGCATTATTTTCAGTTCACTGACAGCACGCCCGCAAAAAACCGAAAATATCATTATTATTACGACAGATGGCTTTCGCTGGCAGGAAATTTTTAGGGGAATGGATAGCAGCATTGCGAATAATCCGAAATTCAACCAGGGTGACAGCACTTACCTGTTTAAAAAATACTGGTCAGACAATATTGATGAACGAAGAAAAAAATTGATGCCTTTTTTATGGGGTACAATGGCGCTACATGGCCAGTTCTACGGAAACCGCGATCACCACAACAAGGTTGATAATGCCAACCCTTACTGGTTCTCTTATCCCGGTTACAACGAGATCTTTACCGGCTACCCCGATACAGCTATTAACAGTAATGAATACCCGCCCAATCCGCACAGCAATGTACTTGGATTTTTAAACAAACAACAGGGATATGAGAATAAGGTAGCAGCTTTTGGCGCCTGGGATGCTTTTGACCGGATATTGAACGAACAAAAAAGCGGTATCCCGGTTTATTCAGCATTTGATAAAACAGGAGGCAAACAACCTACCAGTACGGAGAAAACTATAAATGCACTTTTAGAAGATTCTTACAAGCCGTTCCGGGAAGAAGAATGCCTGGATGTATTTACGCATTATGCAGCCATGAATTACCTGCAAACTAAAAAGCCCAGGGTGCTGTACATTTCTTACGGAGAAACGGACGAATGGGCGCACCGTGGACAATACAGGGATTACCTGGATGCCGCGGCGATGGTGGATAAATGGATCGGCATGATCTGGGAATTTGTGCAAAACGATCCGCAGTATAAAAACAAAACTGCCATTTTTATAACCACCGACCACGGACGAGGTGATGTGGTTAAAGAAGAATGGACCAGCCACTATAACAAGATCATCGGCTCAAACCAGATATGGTTTGCTGCGATGGGGCCGCAAATAAAGCCAAAGGGCGAAATAAAAGAAACCCGGCAGCTTTACCAGAAACAATTCGCTCAAACCTTTGCATCATTGCTTGGCCTCTATTTCAAATGTGAACATGAAGTAGCTGATAAAATTGAACTTAATTAGAACAGGCCGTGAATTTAAGAGACGAACTTTTAAAGGAACATTCAAAAAAGCAATGCGCTATGATCGTTTCCTGGGTCGGGAATTCACAACCCAGGTTCGACGAGTTATTCAATTTATTTTTGAACGATGAACACAGGGTGGTTCAAAGAGCTGCCTGGGCCGTGAGCAATTGCGTAATGGCACACCCGGGCCTTATTAACAGGCATTGGACAAAACTTATAAAAAATCTTTCTAAGCCTAACCTGCATGGCGCTGTAAAACGGAATTCAATAAGGCTGCTCCAGGATATTGAAATACCCAAAAAATACCAGGGCGATATCATGAATATTTGTTTCGGTTATGTAGCATCCCCAACAGAAGAAGTGGCAGTAAAGGCATTCTCACTAACGGTATTGGGTAATCTCGCTAATATATATCCTGAAATAATACCGGAACTAAAACTATTGATCGAAGACCAGGTAGATTCGCAAACTGCTGCGTTTAAAACAAGGGCGAAGAAATTATTAAGGTCATTTGGGTATTAGCTGTCTTTAAAGAGATGTCCCCGGTTTGGGAGGTTGGGTATTAAATTTATTTCGCAACGATCTTTCATGACGCATTGCCGGCAAGGCAGGGTTGTAATTAGGGTCGCAACTGGTCTTTATCAGTTTTCTTTTCCCAACGTAGGCTTTCCTGTTGCCTGTTCCCGGTAAAAAGCCTTAAAGATGAGCCGCAGGTTTTGATCGTGCGTAAAGTATTTATATACCCAATGACTAAAAACAAAAAATCTGTTTTTGATACCTAACAAGAGAAAAAGGTGCAAGGCCATCCAGATCACCCAGGCAATAAAACCCCTGAAATGTAATTTCGGCTTAGGGATATCAACGACCGCCAGTTTCCTGCCGATGGTTGCCATGGTACCTTTATCTTTATATGTAAAATCCTTCAATGTTGCGGCATTATCCTTTTGCATCCTTTGCAGATTTTTTGCGAGTACACTTGCCTGTTGCAACGCAACTCCCGCCAGCTGCGGATGCCCCTTTGGCAATGCAGGTTCTTCCATATAGGCCACATCTCCAATTGCATAAATATTCGTAGTGCCATTCACGAGAAAATTCCTGTTTACTTTGATCCTGTTTCCTTTTACAATAAGTTCTTTATCAATTCCTGCCGGTACGTTTCCTTTAACACCGGCCGCCCATATCACCATCGAAGTTTCAATTGTCTCGCCATTTTGAAGTGTCACCATTTTTCCATCATAATCCTTAACAACGGTATCTGTCTTAACGATAATGCCTAAACGCTCAAGATACCTGCGGGAATCAGCGCTGGACTTCTCACTCATTGCGCCCAGAGTTTTTGAAGTTCCCTCCAGCAGGTAGATATTCATTTTTGAATTATCCAGCTCTGGGTAGTCTTTTTTTAACTGGTATTTTTTTATATCCGAGATAGCGCCACTGAGCTCAACGCCTGTTGGCCCCGCTCCTACAATCACAATATTTAACATGCGCTCCATCGTTTGCTGGTCGCCCGCATCTTTTGCATTAACGGCAGCTTCAAAATTACTCAGCAGCCGGTGGCGTATCTGCAATGCTTCGACGGTACTTTTCATCGGGAAGGCGTTTTCACTCAACAATTTATTTCCGAAAAAATTAGTATCGGCACCCGTTGCAATTACCAATACATCGAAATCAAAACTACCTATATCTGTAACCACTTTTTTTTCACCCTGTAAAACCTGTTGTACTTCAGCAAGCCGTATGTGCACGTTTTTTGAATGCTGGAAAACTTTTCGCAAGGGGAAAGAAATATTACTTGCATCCAGGTTCGCAGTGGCTACCTGGTAAAACAATGGCTGGAACTGGTGAAAATTAAATTTATCGATCAGGGTTATTTCAAAACCTTGTTTATTGTTCAGGCTCCGGGCCAACCTTAATCCTGCAAAGCCGCCGCCTAGTATGATCAATTTCATAATATGTATTTACAACAAAGTTACAATATTTTCAGTATTTATTGAAAATTAAGAATGATATTCCGGTATTCTTAACTTTCTACATGAAGGGGAAAAGTATCCTTTTTGCTGAGGGATTTAATACAACAATCGAACCTTTATTGTTTGGTTCACCTTCTTTAAAAGCTCGGCAGCGTGTTTGCTGAGGTGCATATCAACGTCCAGCACCACATACCCTATTTCATCATTTGTTTTAAGATACTGGCCAAGGATGTTGATATTGTTTTTGCTGAGCATTGTATTGATCTGGCTTAACACACCCGGGCGGTTGTAATGTATATGCAGGATCCGGTGTGCCCCTTCCTGTGGTGGCAATGCCAAAGCCGGTACGGTATGGGAACCCGTGCTAATACCTTTTTCGAGGTAATTGTAGAGTTTGTTGCTAACATCAATGCCTATATTATTTTGCGCTTCCTGGGTACTGCCGCCAATATGTGGAGTGAGCAACACATTGGGTAATCCCTGCAACGGCGTAGAAAATTTATCGCCATTCTTTTCCGGTTCAACAGGAAATACATCTATTGCAGCGCCGGCAATATTTCCCGCCACAAGGGCATTTTTCAATACATTCAGGTCAACCACTTCTCCCCTTGCATAGTTGATAAGAACAGATCCTTTTTTAAAGTATTTAATGTTTGTCTTGTTGATCAGGTTTTTCGTCGTATTAAGTTCAGGGACGTGCAGCGTTACAATGTCAGCATGTGCCAACACTTCTTTCAATGATTTTCCATCAGTGGCATTCCCCAATGGAAGCCTTGTTTCCACATCATAAAAAAGAACTTTCATTCCCAATGATTCTGCAAGCACACTTACCTGGCTTCCAATATTGCCGTAGCCGATGATGCCAAGTGTTTTTCCACGCAGTTCATGGCTTCCCCTCGCATCTTTCAACCAGGTTCCTTCATGTGCTGCTTTATTCTTATCCATGATCTTCCTCACAAGCATGATCGAAGCACCGATCACCAGTTCTGCAACACTTCTCGTATTACTATAAGGCGCATTAAAAACTGCTACACCTGACCTTGTTGCTGCAGGAAGATCAACCTGGTTAACACCAATACAAAAACAACCAATCGCCTGCAGTTTTGTTGCAGCCTCTAATACTTTTTTTGAAATATTCGTTTTGCTCCTGATACCTAATATGTGTACATCCTTAATTTCTTTTAATAATTCTTCCTCGCTAAACGCACCGTTTAATTTTTTTACATTGCGGTATCCTGCTTTTGAGAATTGCGTTACTGCTACGTCACTTACATTTTCTAAAAAAAGAATATTTATTTTCTCCTTCGGATAACTGGTTAATTTTTTCTTTCCCATGGTAATAGGTCGTATTTTGCACAAATATATCCTATCAGTCCTTAATATTTATGATACCAACTGTAAGATCTATGTTCAACCTCACTGAAACTGCCGGCCCATCCAGGGAATGGCCTTTTTTTCGTCATCTTGTGCTCGTTGTATTATTTGCATGGATAATAATGAGTTTTAGCTTTTGTAGTTCGTCCAGCAAAAAAGTTCCGCCTCCGGTAAAAGACTCGATCCATATCATGCTGCCGCCGCCTGCTACCATTAGCCCTTTTGAGTTGACCAACCTTAAAACGGCCTGTGAAAGCTGGTTTGACGCTGTATTGGATAAAGGGGGGTTTAACGGAACCGTTCTAATCGCCAAAGGAGGCAATATCGTTTTCGAAAAATCTAAAGGAATGGGTCATGTTGGTGCTACAGATACCATCACTGCTACTACGCCCTTCCATATTGCATCTGTTAGCAAAACGATCACAGCGATGGCGGTTTTAAAATTATGGCAGGATGGTAAGTTGAATATCGACGATGAATTAAACAAGTATTTTCCAACATTCAATTACCCGGGGGTTACCATAAGAAGTTTACTCAATCACCGCAGCGGGCTACCCAATTATCTTTATTTTATGGAGGATATGGGCTGGGATACCAAACAGTATATAAAAAACCAAAACGTATTGGATTACCTGGTGATCTTTAAAGACAAACTGGACGTTGGCGCACCCGACAGGCGTTTTAATTATTGCAATACGAATTATGCGTTGCTTGCATTGCTGATCGAAAAAATTTCAGGCACAACATTTCCTCAATTTATCCAGAAAGCGTTTTTTACACCCTTGAACATGTCGCACAGTTTTGTATTCACCCATGAAGATTCGGCAAAAATAAATCCCAGTTACGACTGGCGCGGGCAAATGATACCGCTTAATTATCTTGACCTTGTTTATGGTGATAAAAATATTTTCACTACCGCAGAAGACCTGTTGATCTGGGACCGGGCACTACGTTCAAATGCATTATTTAATGAACAAACCCTGGCACAAGCGTATACACCTTACAGTAATGAGAAACCCGGCATGAGGAATTATGGATTGGGATGGCGAATGAATATTTACCCCAATGGAAAAAAAATGATCTACCACAATGGTTGGTGGCATGGTTACAATGCTTCTTTTATACGGTTGATCGACGAAGACGCTACTATCATTGTAATGGGAAACCGTTATACAAGGGCGGTCTATAAATCAAAATTGCTTTGCCCTGTTTTTGGCGCTCACTATGTTACCGGCGATGAGGAAGAGGGAGAATCTGTAAAGGCTGATTCTACTGCTGCTACTGCCGCTCCTGCAAAATCTAAAAAGCCTAGCCGAAGAAAAGGTAAGCGAGCAAGATAGAAGTAATGATCCCAACCAGGTCTGCCAGCAACATTGCTCCTATTGAATAGCGTGTATTCCTGATAGACACAGCGCCAAAGTACACGGCTACAACATAAAAAGTTGTATCTGATGAACCCTGTAAAATACAGGACAGCCTTCCTGCAAAAGAATCAACCCCGTGTGCTTTCATAGTGTCCACCATCATCCCCCTGGCGGCGCCGCCACTAAACGGTTTTACCAAAGCAGTCGGCAGCCCGTCAACAAAGCGTGTATCCGTTCCCATTAGCCCAAATATACTTTTGATTCCGTTGATCATCGCATCAAAACTTCCACTTGTACGCAACAGGCTGATCGCCACAAGCATTCCAACCAGGTAAGGAATAATTCGAATTGCTGTTTCAAAACCTCCCCTGGCGCCATCAATAAATGAATTGAAGATGTCGATCTTTTTGTATAGGCCTCCCAGCACGATCATGATAAAGATCAATAAAATAATGCCACTGCTTAAAGAAGCCGAAAATGATTGCACCGCATCTGTATTCAAAGATTTTACATAAGCTACCAGCCCTGCTATCACTGCCGAGATACCCAGGATCCATGTCAACACAACAGGTTGTAACAGGTTAATACGCTGTTTTATACTTACGATCAACAAAGCCGCAATGGTTGCAACAAACGTTGCGATCATGCAGGGAATAAAAATATCCATTGGGTTTGCTGCTTTTGCTGCAGACCTCAATGCGATTATACTAACCGGTATCAATGTAAGTCCCGATGCATGCAGGCAAAGAAACATGATCTGTGGATTAGAAGCCCTGTCCTTATTGGGGTTGATCTCCTGCAGGCTTTCCATGGCTTTTATACCAAACGGCGTGGCTGCATTGTCCAGGCCGAGCAGGTTTGCCGAAAAATTCATGATCATATGCCCCATCGAAGGATGGCCTTTCGGGATCTCCGGGAAGATGCGGGAAAAGAATGGCCCGATTATCCTTGAAAGAAAACGGATGCCCCCTGCTTTTTCTGCGATGTTCAAAAAGCCCATGAACAGCGCCAAAAACCCGATCAGGCGCAGGCATAACGTAACTGCGTCCTGGCAGGTCTCCACGATACCATTGGCGGATTGTATTTTATATTCCAATAATTTCCCCTGCCCATACTTGATCGTTTGGCGATCTCCCGCCGTGTACAGCTTGTTCTTAGCGGTATCGAGGTAATTGATAATATCTACGGATGCGGATGCGCTATCGAAGGTTTTGATCTTAATGGTATCACCGTTTTTTCCCGTAACCATATTGGCAAAAATTGCCTGGTTATCCGGGAAGAAAAAGCACTTTATCCCTGCTACAACGATCGCTATGATGATGAATGCGGACCATATCCTGCTTAAAGCCATACTTATATATTAAAAACCGGAAATTAGTATTATCCCGGGTTAAAGTTTGAATTTGTTATTTACATCCCGACATTATTGGTGGAAAACGAAGGCCAAATTGTCGGTCAACCCTTACCTTTGCAGCCGTTTCGAAGAAAAACGCCGTATAAAGATCATAAATCATATATTTTAAATCATACAATCAGAATGGCATTACAAGCAGGCATCGTAGGATTACCAAATGTTGGGAAGTCTACCCTTTTCAACGCGGTGAGCAATAGCGCCAAAGCACAGGCAAGCAATTACCGTTTTTGTACCATTGAACCGAATGTTGGTTTGGTGAATGTACCGGATCCAAGACTCGATAAACTTGCCGAACTGGTAAAGCCCAACCGCATTGTGCCAACCCAGATCGAGATCGTTGATATTGCGGGTTTGGTAAGAGGCGCCAGCAAAGGTGAAGGACTTGGTAATAAATTTTTAGCGAATATCCGTGAAGTGGATGCGATCATACAAGTGATCCGCTGTTTCGAAGATGACAATATTTTAAGAGAAGAAGGCCCTATCAATCCTGTTTCCGATAAAGAGATCATTGAAACTGAATTGCAGCTGAAGGACCTGGAAAGTGTTGACAAAAAAATTCAACGCACGGAAAAGATGGCTAAAACAGATACCAAAGCAAAAGCAGAACTTGAAATTCTTCAACGATGCAAAACCCATCTTGAAAAAGGAAAGAATATCATTACACTTGGGTTGTCTAAGGAAGATAAAGTTGCCGTGGCAGATCTGTTTCTATTAACGGACAAGCATATCCTATACGTTGCGAATGTAGATGAAGCTAGTATGCATACCGGTAATAAATTCAGTGATGCATTGATAGAAGCGGTAAAAAATGAAGGTAATGAAGTGATCATTATGACCAATGCCATTGAAGCGCAGATCGCGGAATTTGAAAACCCTGATGATAAACAAATGTTCATGGAAGAATATAAGATGACTGAACCGGCATTGGACAGGTTAATTCATTCCACTTATAAATTGCTGAACCTCTCTACTTATTTTACAGCGGGTGTACAGGAAGTACGTGCGTGGACAATTGGCCAGGGTTGGAAGGCTCCACAGGCAGCGAGTGTGATCCATACCGACTTCGAAAAAGGTTTTATCAAAGCCGAGGTAATTGCTTACGATGACTTCATTAACTATGGGTCTGAAGCAGCTTGCCGCGAAAATGGAAGACTAAGAATTGAAGGAAAAGAATACATCGTGAAAGACGGTGACGTGATGCATTTCAGGTTTAATGTTTAACAACTGATCCATAACAATAACAAAAGGCTTCCAATTGGAAGCCTTTGCGTTTTAAGCTATTGCTAATTTTATTGAGGGAACAGAACTTTGTCGATGATATGATAAACGCCATTCACGCTATGTTTGTTGCCGGCTGTAACGTTAGCAGGAGCCCCGCTGTAAGGCGCTCCTCCCGGAGGAAAAGTACCATACCCTGTTACCGTTGTCGCAGTGGCGATCGGTCCGGTAAAAGTTGTTTGTGTCAGCACACCCGGATGCACGGCAACCCCTGCATTTACCAACGTAGTGTGGAATGTAGGTGTTGGTTCAAAATTTTCAGCAAAGGCCCTGATATTCGGTTCGTATGCCCCACTAACAGGATTGCTAGTAGCCAGTAAATGATAAGCAATGATCCCCCTTACTGAACTCGCAGGTAGAATTCCAAATAACGCCGGGTTTTGAAAAATTGCCGGACCCGCCGCTACAGCCAGTGTTGCCTGCTGGTTGGCAGTTGCAGGATCTCCCGTTATTTGAAATACGTATGAATATACAAGCCCGAAAATAACTGTTTGAAAAGCTGCATCATCCGGCGCAAAAACGGTCATGTTAGTAACGGCGTAATTAAGCAAAGAATCAAATCTGCTTGTTCCAACCTGCCCGCTGTCGCCTCTTTGCACAGCCGCAAGAAAATATGTGAGATTTGGTTCAGCGCTCATGCTGGTTTTTAATACCGCACTCGGCGGCGACGCAACAAATGCGATATGATGAATAACCCCGTTCGCTGCTGCAGCATCCGCAGCTATAATGGGAACATTGTTATAGTAATAAGCACCTGTTGCAGGATTTTTAGAAGGGAAAGCTGTCATCCTTACCAATGCATTTGTTGGATCCAAAATGATATCAGTAGGCTGCTGCAGGTTTGGAAAATCATGAATGATCTGCGCTGATGTAAGTGTTTGTGGCAACATACTATACTTTACAATGGCTGCACAATTAGCCGGAGGCAGGGCTGCAATCGTTGCGTTTGCACTTGCCAGTGAGCCCCCGAAAGAAGCAATCACCGCATTGTTATCAGGCACAAACAATGTATGCGTCAGCGCCGAATCATTTAATGTGGCAGACATCCCGCCTTTAATGACCATCCTGTTGTAAAGGCTGTCATTCACATTTGCAACAAGTGTTTCCTCAAGGGTGGATCCAGTAATTACTGGAAATGTTTCCGGAAATTGCTCAGGCTCTTTATTGCAAGACAAAACCATCACCGCTGAAACAGCAAGTAAAGAACCGGTCTTAATTATATTTGACATGTATTTCATATTCACTTTTTTAATTTTATGGATTGAGCGTTGCATTTGTATTAATAAAGATTGTATCCAAAACTTAAATAATACAAACCGCCCACATACGAATTACCAACCGCGTTATAATAATACTGGTTCAATAGATTTGTTGCACCAAGTTTTACAATTGATTTTGTTTTTGGCAATTTAATGCTGAACTGTGCATCCAGGGTTTGAACAGCAGGAAGGTTGCCGTTAGCAAGGTCGCCTTCAAAGTAGAAGGATTGTTGCCACCTGTATGCCACCATAAATCCGCAACGTTTTGCTTTACCAAAACCTGTGTTTGATAACGACGCATTTACCTTGTAAGTTGGTGTATTATAAGATACGATCAGGTTGGTAGGAACGTCCGTCAGATTATCAGAAGCAAAATTTCCCGAGATAACAAAGTTATAAGGCAACCTGTAATCGAGTCCCAGGCCATAACCGTAGGTTTTGATCTTAACGTCTGAATTAATAGGAACAGAATATATATTTCCATTGTCAGCATCCGCTGCTGTAATCGGTGCGCCTGTTTTTGATTGCACTACGATCCTGCGTGCAAGGAAATTAGTGAACTCCCCATAATAGCCGTACACATCGAGCAGCAATTTATTATTTAACAGCAGGCCTTTGTAACCAAGTTCAAATGAAGAAAGTGATTCTGGTTTTAACTGTTCGAAATTTTGTTGAACGATTTTATTATTAACAAGGGAATCCCTGTCGTATGCAGGATTGGTATCAAAATGATACAGGTCAACAAAACCTTCATTACCACCGATCAGCCTATAAGAATTCAGATCCAGGTTGATCCATTGCATCTGGTTAGATGGGAAGCGATAAGCAGTTTGATAAGAAAACCTGATATTGTTATTCGTGGCAACTTTATAAACTGCCGTCAGCCTTGGCGTAAACCTGCCCTTAAAAAATTCATTTTTATCATACCTGCCCGACGCAGTTATTTTCAGGTTGGCATTGATATCGCGGGAAGCCTGTGCGAAAATACCGTATTCTTTAATGCCAATCGGCCCGGTTGAATCAGCGAACAGCGTTCCCTGTGAATTCAAATTATAGCTTTTAAAGTTTGCGCCGATAATAACATCTGCAACTGGTTTGGTATACTGGGACAAATTGTAGTTACCTTCCACCGCATACAAATCAGACCTGTCGAGCAATAAACCCCCAGCCGGGGCCGGTATTTTCCTTATCCTCTCATAGATCTCGTTGAATTCCTTTGATCCCGCTGCCGGCCTTCCCACGTCGGCTACTTTTCTTGCAGCATTATGTGCATCCATATCTGACTGTCCTGTAAGCTTACCGTTGATATAGGCTTGTGCATACTGAATATACCAATCGGTTTGCTGCGGGTCAGGTACACCGTTACGAACGGTTACGGATGTTTTCCAGGCTTCATTGAAATTTTGTGTGGTGGCTGCAAGATTGTAAGTGTTCCCCGCATTTTCCTGTGTTGTATAAGCACGAAGTGTCCAGTTCTTGTTATTGAATTCGATCTTATATTGTCCCATCTTAAAATCCCTGATAGAATAACGGGACGCTCCTGTATAAACTGTATTTCCTGTTCCCCAATAAGCAGCGATAACTGCTTCAGTTTTTTCAGTTATTTTATAATGCAGGGAACCGGCTACCTTAAAATTAACGGTGTACGGGTTGATCACTTCCTTTTCAGTATAACCTGTACGCGACACATTCATTGGATTTTCTGCAAGTGAATTGATAAACGGCGCTAAAAACGGAGCCTGGCCTGCTATACCTTTTAATATTGCTGAAAGGTCAACAAAAGTTTCGTCACCATAAACATTCACCCCATCATAATTAGGGTCTGTTTGCCTGGTACCCGCCCTCAATTTACCTGCAGACCTGTCATAATCCCTGCTGTCCATACCTATCCAGTCTTTGGCATGAATGAACTCGGAAGTTATTTTATACGCAAACCTGTTATTGATCTTCTGTGCATACCTGATGGCCCAATTATGATAGGAAGAAACACTTTGTTCCCTTTCATCAGTATGCATAATTCCTTCTTTCACATTAAAAGATAGCCCCTGGTATTTAAATGGATTTTTACTGGTCATCAGGAGGGTGCCATTCATTCCGCCAGAACCATATAACGCAGACGAAGCGCCTGAAAGCAATTCGATATTATCAACATCCAATTCATTGATGCCAATGATAGAGGCCACCGAAAAATTCAAACCGGGCGCCTGGTTGTCCATTCCATCTACCAGTTGATTAAACCGCACGTTCCCGCTACCACCAAATCCACGGGTTGTTGGTGTTGTAAATGTGAGTGACGAAGTAAATACGTCAACACCTTTTATTGTTTTTACGATATCATAAAAATTAGCTGTTGGTGCTGCACGAAGGTTGGCTGCACTCACCCTTTCAATTGTAACCGGGGATTCCAGTATTTTTTCCGGCACCCTCGATGCAGAAACAACGATCTCCTGTCCAAGAGAGCTGGCGGGTTTAAAAGAAACTTCCAGCTTCTTTTGATCAGTCACTGTTAATTCCTGGGGCTCAAAACCAATTGACGAAAAGATAAGCGTAACTGGTAAACTCTTAGCCGGTATGCTGAAATTTCCTTTATCATCCGTGAAGGATCCTGTGGAAGTACCTTTAATGGTAACAGAAACGGCGGATACGTTTTCCTGGGTGTTGCTGTTTCTTACATTACCGCTGATGGTTACATTTTGAGCAAGACTGGCGATACAGATTATGTTGGCCATTAGCAATGTAACCAAATAGCTTGTAATTTTTCTCATAATGGCTTGTTTTGGTTAAGTATAATTAGCAAAATAAGCATACTTATCCTCTGTATAAAATTTTATTTTAAACACGTGTTGAAATCTTATGGTAATTAAAAGGGTAATAATAAAACAGTAGCTATACCTTTATTGAAGTAGATTTTTTACCAACATTGATTACATTTTATCGCTTTTTATCGTTTTAAGCTATGGCAAGTTTCAATTTCCCGGGCCAGACTGGATTTTATCAAGGAAAGGTGCGTGATGTTTACAGTATTTCCGATGATATATTGGTGATGATCGCCAGTGACCGTATTTCTGCGTTCGATGTGGTATTGCCCCACCCGATCCCATTCAAAGGCCAGGTATTGAACCAGGTTGCCGCGTATATGCTAAATGCCTGCCGCGATATATGCCCAAACTGGCTGCTCGATACGCCTGCACCAAATGTTAGCATCGGCAAAAAATGTGTTCCCTTTAAAATAGAAATGGTGGTAAGAGGTAACCTCACCGGCCATGCATGGAGAACCTATGCAGCGGGAAAAAGAATTTTGTGTGGGATACAAATGCCGGAGGGAATGAAGGAAAATGACTTCTTTCCAAATCCTATCATCACCCCGTCTACAAAGGCAAGCGAGGGCCATGATGAAGACATCAGTAAAGAAGAGATCATCCACCAGGGCCTGACCAGCGCCGCAGAATGGGAACAGATTTCCACATACGCATTACAGTTATTTGAACGGGGAAAGCAGATCGCTGCAAAGCAACAGCTGATACTTGCCGATACCAAATATGAATTTGGCAAGATGGGAACTGAACTTTGCCTGATGGATGAGATCCATACACCGGATTCATCAAGGTATTTTTTAAAAGAAGGTTTTGATGCCCGTCAGCAGAAAGGCGAAAAACAAAAACAACTGAGTAAGGAATTTGTAAGGGAATGGCTTATTGAAAATAATTTTATGGGAAAGGAAGGCCAGTTGGTTCCTGAAATGACCCCCGAATGGATCAACGCGATCAGTAAACGTTATATCGAGCTTTATGAAAAAGTTATCGGGGAGAAATTTGTCCCCGTAAGTTTAACCGATGAAGAAACCGGGGAAAGAATTCTGAAGGCACTGAAAAGAATTTAATGTGCGTTCAGCGTTATAAGTTATAAACAGGAGTTATGTAAACTTTTAATTGTTAGTTCTAACAAGTTTTGCATACTCACAACTTAAACTTTAAAATATCAATAGCTTTTATTTTTCCGGATTACTCACTGGCAACTATCTCCCCATAGTCGATAAACAACTCCTCTCCTGCCTTGATATCCCGAAGTGCTTCAAAGTCCTCCCCTTCATTTATTGACATTACATTCGGTTCGTCGGCATGGTTAAGGTATATTACGAGATCAACCATTTTAAAACCGTATTCCGGCACAAAATAACTTTCCTCATCATAGAGGCAAAAATTTTCGATGAGTGCCTTACTGTGTGCAGGAAGGGCTTCCACTTCTACCTTACTGATCCTCACCCATTCACTTTTGTCGTTGGAAAAAATATTGCGCTGGCCTTTTTTAATATCGATCAACGCAAAAACACCGATGCCATGCAGTGGCGATGGCCTGAGTATTACAAGCGTATTTTTGCCCAGTTCCTGAAGCAGTTCGTTCTTCGTCATGGTTGCAAAGATATTTTTAAATACCAAAAAACAAGGCCTCATCCGCCCCTGCCTGGCTAATATGAATGTCAGGTGGATTTACTACCAAATAACGCAGTTGTTAATAACATGGCAATGTTGGCATAGCTTTTGGAAATCTAAAGTGGGTTCAAATTTTATCACACTTAAAACTTATTAATCATGAGCGGTTTATTATACACCATTGCTGTCATTCTGGTGATTGCATGGGCAATAGGATTTCTAGGATTTCATGCAGGAGGAATTATTCACTTACTGTTAGTTATAGCAGTGATCGCAGTTCTTCTCCGCATCATTTCCGGAAGAAACACGGTTTAAATTATAACTTATTTTGAAGCTATAATTATTGCTTAATCTTTAAAAACATTACTATGAGTAAAAAAAATTTAGTATTTCTCCTGTTAGCCGGTGCAGCCCTCGGATTACTTTTCGGTACAGATAAAGGAAAGAAAATGCAAAAAAAATGGAAGAAAAAAGGCATGGACATGGCAGATAACCTGAAAAGTAAAATGAACAGGTACGCAGAAGAAAAAGTTTAAAATTGAAACCCTCTAAAATAAAAAGCATTCACTAACATGAATGCTTTTTTTATTTGCGTATAAATGTGTGAGCGGTAAAATGGCCTGGCTCCCAGATCAGTAAACAAGTGCCCGCCAAATAAAATTCTTATTGCCCACGATCTCCCGGTTTAGGGCGAAGCCTTTTCTTCGACTTATTAAACACCATGCGCCCCTTATCGATCCCCTTGCGTAAAACTGCCTGTTCTTCCTCCGGGAGTTGAATAATTTCATAGCAGGCTTCGCTGCAGCAGCCTTTGTATTTATCAGCACAGGCATCACATTGGATAAACAGCAGGTGGCAGCCTTCGTTCCTGCAATTGGTATGGGTATCTGCAGGAACACCGCACAGGTGGCAATGAGCCAGTATTTCATCTGTGATGCGTTCGCCCAGCCGGTCATCAAACACAAAGTTCTTCCCATGAAATTTATTGGGCATGGCTGCTTCCCGGATCTTATTGGCGTAATTAATGATCCCTCCCTCCAGGTGAAAAACATTTTTAAACCCCCGGTGAAGCATATACGCACTTGCTTTCTCGCAACGGATCCCGCCGGTGCAATACATGATGATATTTTTCTCCTTATCGTTTTCGAGCATTGCTGCAGCCATAGGCAGCTGTTCCCTGAAGGTGTCACTTGGGATCTCGATCGCATTTTCAAAATGGCCCACTTCAAATTCATAATGGTTACGCATGTCTACCACCACGGTGTTTGCATCATTCGTAAGGGTGTTGAATTCATCAGGAGTAACATAACGCCCTTTGTTGGCCATATTAAAAGCGGGATCGGTGATCCCATCCGCAACGATCTTTTCCCGCACTTTTACCTTAAGTACCCAAAATGATTTCCCGTCATTATCAACGGCAATGTTCAGCCTGATGCCTTTAAGCGGTTCGATACTATAGAGATAATTTCGAAAATCATCGTAATTACTCTCAGGCACGCTAACCTGTGCATTGATTCCCTCATGAGCCACATATATACGGCCATATACTTTCAGGGCATGAAGCCCTTTATACAATTCATCCCTGAATTCAACAGGATGGCCGATAAAAAAATAATTGTAGAATGAGATCGTGATCCGGTGCTCTGATTCCTCGTACAGGCGCTTTTTGAGTTCCGCCTGGGAAACACGGTTGTGTAATACTGCCATAATTATAATTTGATCCCGTCAGGGAAATCTTAAAAAGATTGGATGCTTGCAGGGCAAACCAAATTGATGGCAAAGTTAATTATTTAGGGCCGATTTTTAAAACGATAGCGCTACATTGTTGTTGCCCCTGCGCCTCGATGAAGAACCATTAACGTTGATACTATTCCCGATCAATCCACCAGTGCCTATTTTGACAACAAATGTGGGGGTTTTCCCATTTTCGCAGGCCGTAATAAAATCAACGCGTAATATTTTAAAGATATTCTCAATACCTGCAAAAAAATCGATGTAATTGTTATCCTCGTTCACATAAAACCCGTTGGTTCCCGCCACAAGGTTCCAGTTTAACTTTTTGAAGAATGGGATCTTATTGGTAAGTAAACCATTGAAATGGTGCTCAATATTTGCAAATGCGTAAAAATCATTGGTGTTGCTATGTTCATAGTATTTTAAATGCTGGAATGAACTCAGGTATTGCCCGAGGATCTTGCGCATTTCATTTCCCCTGAAATGCTGGTAATCCTGTATCGGCACTTTATGGTCATTAATAAATCCGCCAATTCCCAATTTATACCGGAGCATGCCCGCGAGCCGGAGGTTCTTATCATCTTCAACAGTAAATTTCCATTTATCAAAATTCACATCACTGCCAAGAATATCCGAAATCCCCTTCGTATAGTTCAGGCTGAATGTGGGAAACTTAGATCCAATGGGCACTTTGCTATAAGGCAACTGGATGTATTTCTGACCAGGCCTGAAGCTGATATCGACACTTACGATGACTGCCTGGTGGCGTGGGACCTCAACAGTATCCAATCCTTTTACGTAAGGGAAATTCGGTTTGATGTTGTCGGCATCGTTTTTAAAAAGCGTAAAATCAGTGCTGTTATACAGCGGTATCCTGTCTTCATACAGTGCATTTATTGCAAAGCGAAAACCGCTTTCATATCTTTTACGGAAACCAATATTCACGAAATAATTTTCGTAGGTCTTCATAAAGTTATTTCCATAAAACAACGTCGTAATACTGTTCTCCAGTGGGGAAATTGGGTTCTCCCGGTTGTACTGTGTCACTCTTTTTCCCCCGGACAATGCCCACACTTCCCTTTTTATTTTTCCCGATGAAAGTCCAAAATCCCTGTTGCGCAATTCCATATCAAGCCAGCCATTTAAATGGCCATTACTAAATCCATACCGGATGGCCGGTATAATGCTGATCGTTTTTTTAGTCCGTGGTATTCCTTTATCATAATAGCCTTCTACATTTAATACAAGTCCCTCTGCCGGATTGTATTCGAGATTTTTAATTAATGATTGTATGCCCCAGGTGAATGGATTGGTTTTGCTATAATGGTTACGATGTATGCCATTCCAGAATATGGCCAGCGGTTTTATTTTACCCTGTCTTTTTTTCAATGTGTCGATATTGCTCCTGCTCAATGATGAGTCTTTATTTGCCTGGTAGGTGCTGTCCTTTACCTGGTAATCTTTTTGTTCCTCTCGTTCCAGCGGTACAGGCCGGATCGTATCCCAATATGCTTTTGATTTTTTGTTTACAGCAGTATCATATTTGATCACCACATTGTCAAAGAATTTTTTTGGAAAAGCCGGGGCAATATTATAGTCAGAATACACAGTCAGGAAATTGCCTATCGCATCGATCCCGAACTGAGAAAAATCGAAATGAAGTAATTGATTTTTTACACGCCACGTATCATTGCCAACTGGAACGTGTAGCTGCGTAATTTGCAAGGTATCCATTATCTCCAATTGCGATTTTTTTGTAAGCACCAGGTCAAAGCTGTGAATACGCCAATCGCCATCCGTAATGTTGATAATGCCGGAAAATAAAGGTTCATACTGGCGCCGGGGTGTGACCCTGATCGAGTTGATCGCTTTTCCGTCTTCCCAAAATGTACCCAGGAACTTAAATTTATAAAAGTTGAGTGCACCATCAGCTATCGGGGATACAAATCCGCGGGGATTAAATGTGCCGGAGAAAACAGAAACGTTGTTAGTATATAAACTTATAAAGGCAGGAAACGTAAAGCCAAAACTTTCACTGCCGCTTACCCGGCTGCTCATTACTTCCAGTTTAAAATTATCCGGGCGCTGCACGGATACTTTTGAAACCGATTCAGATAAATAAATGATCCCTTTACCGGCGGAATCCACTCCCATATCCTTACGGTCATCTTCCTCGATTTTCTTACCGAGGATCTTCGTAGGCAGCTTTCGCAGCTTTATCAGATCTTTTCCATACAGGTTGCAGGTAAATGCATTTACCTGCGAATGATAAAATGGCCGTTTCTTTATCGCCTGCCGGATGATCTCGTATGCTGGGTCTTCAGCACCACTTTTTACGATCACTTCCTTTAATACAAGCTTTTGTTCACTAAGGATAAAAGTAACTTCAGTTTCCCCCTGCAGGTTGATCGTTTTTTCGGACGCGGCATAGCCAATATGCTGGCATACCAGCGTATAATTTCCCGGCGATAATGAAAAGGAGAACCTGGCATTGTTGTTTGCACTGGTACCAATGGAGGTACCCTTTACCGTTATTGACGAAAACGGCAACAGGTCGCCTTTGTCATTAAATACAGTTCCGTATATTTTCTGGGCCGACAACTGTTGACTAAAAAGCAAAAGAAGCAGGGCGGGCACGATTTTAATACTCATGGAGATAATACTGGCTTTATTTTTTTGTTGGTCTTGATGTTAATAAGCTACCTGTTAGCGAAGCAAAAGCCCCTACGAGCCCTCCGATCAAACCTGTTGCAATTATTAATAAATAAGGATTGTCGGTTTTTAATAAGAGCACTGATACTTTATGGGCTAATATATGTTCGTTATTATTACTGATCCAGAAACTAAGACAGGCCCATAAAAAAAATAATGAAAGAAATCCTGTCAAAAATGCAATGCCCGGGCGCTGGTGAATAAATGCTGCAACGATAAAACAGGTAATGGCGATGCTCCACCAATCAAGGTACAGGCAGGCTGTAAAACTTAAGACCGCCATCAGTAAAATCGATATTATGAATTTCATGAAGTGCTGTTTAGAATGTATAGGTTTTAATTGAATTAAGATCTGCTAAAAGTCATTTTCCATTTCACTTTAGGATCATTTTGTTCTTCTTTCGACATCAACCACAAGGGATAATATTTCCCTTCAACCCAATAGTTAACGAAATTGTCATAGAATTTACTTCCCGGGTTACCACTTTGCCCACCAGGATACACACCGTAGGCCTCCGTTTTTGCCGTAAGGCTAACGATCATGCGCCAGCTTGGGCCATGGTCCGACTTCGTGGCATTAATAACATTGTCGCCACCTCCAATTGGCAGATGCAACCTGCTAAATGCCGGAATTTTTGCGAGGTGGTTTATATGGGTGTCCTTGTATTTTGCCCAATTCAATTTGCCTTCGCCATCGGCCTGCATTAATTCGATCACTGCTGTTTTAAATGCACTGGTGGCAATTTCCCCCAGCGTTTCTATCTGGGGAGTCGAGATATCATCCACAAATTTATACGCCGAGTCCTTCAATAAAGATTCCACCAATGTATTTTCAAAAGGACGTTTGATTGGTTGTGGGGCATGCGCATATTCGTCGGCGTAGATCGTATCATAAAAACATTTCCAGGTTGCCACAAAAACGGTTGCTCCTTTAGAATCTTTATCGTTCTCAAAATTCCATGTCTTTAATATATCGAGGTACGATGCTTCCTTGGGATTCAATTTTGTGATGTCAATATTTTTGATAAGGATCGGCGCAGCCATTTCCCCCAGTACATTATAATTATCAGTTTGCAGTGCCATCATATCCTCCACAGTTATGTTCTGTGTTGTTGCCAACCGCCTGTTAATCGAAATTCCCCTGTAAATCGGGAACGATTCCCAACCCAGGTAATAATGGTAGGCTGTATCAGTTGGCTTCTGGTTGGCGCTGCTTACAAAACCCCGTTCAGGATTGAATTGAAACGGCGTTTCATCCTGCGGGATCATATATTGCCACATATAGCTACTATCCGTTCCCGGCATAACGAAGTCGCCCTGTCCAGCCCATTTTGCGGGGAATTCTCCCTGCGTCTGAATTGCGATATCGCCATTCTTGCAGGCGAAAACACAATTTTGCCCGGGTGTATGCAGGTTCTTCACCGCTGCCTGGTAATCCGGATAATTTTTCGCCCTGTTAAGCATGTTGAAAATAAGCAGTTCATCGCTTACATCATGCGCTTTCCATCTCACCGCATATTCTTTATTGTTTACATTCCTTTTTTCTTTATTACCCGCAAATGAATGATCGTACATAACGGGGCCGAATAAGGTATAGGCAACCGTATCTATATAATCAGCCTTTCCCTTGATCTTTATATGTTCGTACCTGAAAGTTGTTGGCTGCCATGCATTGTTGAACAAGTACTCCTTCCTGCTTTCGTCCTTAAATTGAATTTCATAATAATCACGAACGTCACGCCCGCCATTGGTAAATCCAAATGCACAGTCATCATTAAAGCCGATGATGATACTTGGCGCACCCGGAAAGCTTGCTCCATATGCATTGAAATCGGGAGTGGATAGCTGCATTTCCATCCACAGTGAAGGGAGGCTCAGCCCAAGATGTGGATCATTGCAAAGGATAGGTGACCCGGATTTTGTTTTGCTTCCACTTACCGCCCAATTATTACTTCCATTGGCCGGGTTGGGCTTTAATAATTCTTTTACAGCAACTGAATCCCTTCTTCCAAAATACAATGAATCAGCAGAGGCGGGCGCCTTCAATGGAATTTTTGGAGCGGGATAGACCGTTCCCTTTGGAATGATCGGGTCCATTGAATCCTGTATTGCGGGAAACAACAACCGGAAATCAGCGGGTTTGAACCATGATTTCGCATTGGTCATTTCCATATCACTCTCTCCCGAAGCAAGATCATACGACATGAATTTCAGGAACAGGGCAGTTTTAAGGTTGCTCCATTTCTCCGGTTTATATCCCAGTAATTTATATTCGATGGGTAATTTACTTTCGGTAAGGTTATCGATATACGCATTTACACCGGCAGTATAGGCATCGCATTCTTTTTTTATTGCTTCATCAGCTTCCATTTGCTTTAAGGAATTTTCCGCAGCATATAGCATCCCAAGGCGACGAAACTCCCGGTCATAGTTAAGCGCCGCATCTCCCACGATCTCCGATACCCTTCCCGCAGCGGCATGTGTTTGTAATTCCATTTGCCATAACCTGAATTTTGCATGCAGGTAGCCCTGTACAAAATAAGCATCATTTTCCTGCTCGGCAAATATGTGGGGAACGAGCCTGTCATCAAAGTACACACTAACATTTCCGGAGAGTTGATTGAATTTCAGTTCGGCAGAAAAATTTTCGTTGGTGGATTCAGCATTCTGCCAAAAACCATGCTGTGGACTTAGAAATTTTCCGAATGCCGGTGCCGGTTGCCCGCCAATTTTGAAACTTGTATTGAGGCACCATACCAATGCAGCGGTGATAGCAGCAGATAATAAGCAGAAGAATATTCTCATAATATTGGTTGTGTAGTGTAAAGTAAAATAAAAATATGTAAAGCGGGATGCGTTTTTTAATTTTACATATGGCCGAAACATTAAGTGAGCACACAAGGAACATTCTTGGTTTGCAATTACCTACCGATCCGCGTTGGGTAAACCTCGCAGAAATTCAATTGGAGGAAATATTGACCGACCATGCCTATTGCGAGCAAAAAGCCGCCACTACCTGCATTTCATTGATCCAGAAAAATCCGGAGAAGGATCTTTTGGTAGAAGAATTAAGCCCTATCGTTACAGAAGAATGGGGACATTTCAGGATGGTTCTGGCTGAATTAAAAAAACGGAACCTGAAACTGGGACGTCAGCGAAAAGATGTATATGTGAATAAACTGCTCGAGTTTCAAAGAAAGGGCGGCAGCCCAACAGAAAGATTTCTGGACCAGATGCTCATCATGGCTTTGATAGAAGCAAGAAGCTGCGAACGCTTCAAAAGGTTGAGCGAAGGATTAGAAGATGATTACATGAAGAATTTTTACCGGAAATTCATGGAAAGTGAAGCCGGCCATTATACTCTGTTCATCACACTTGCAGAACACTATATTGAAAAAAAGACGGTACGGCAAAGATGGGCCGAATGGCTTGCCTATGAAAAAGAATTAATGAATAGCCAGGAAGTGAGAGGTGACAGGATCCATTAATGAGAATACACGTACCATATCCCCGATCTTAAATACCAGCTTTAAAAAATCTCATCTCTTCCTCCATGGAAAGGTAAGGATACTGTTGCTGTAGTTTCGCTGCTTTATCGAAGTTCGATTGCAGAAATCTTTTATGCTGCTCAGAAGTTGGGTTAAACGGCTTATGGTGCTTTGCAGCCATGACTACGGCGATTTCCTTCATCAATTGCTGCGACTGATCACCGATACAGGTAGCTATGAATTTTTCCCATACATAATTTGTAGCAGCATAATTAGGATGAACCATATCTTCTGCATAGAACCGGTAATCCCGTAGATCATCGATCACCAGTTCGAATGCTGGAAAATAAAAAATGCTTTCGTTATCGGTTAAAGAATGTACGGCCTGGATCAGCGCTGCTTTGCTACGGTTATTCTCAATAAATCCCTCCCGGAGATGACGGACAGGGCTGATCGTGTAAATAAAATTCACGCCCGGATTGATCGCCTTCACTGTTTCCATCATCGCTGATAAAGTATTTTTCACCTCAGCTGCATCAAGCAGTCTTCTATAGAATTTATCAGCGGGAACTTTATGGCAATTGGCTACTACGCTCCTGTCTTCATCGGTTAAATTTTCATAAACAAATGCCGATCCCAACGTAACCAGTATCCAGTCGGCTTCCTTAATAAAGGGCCAGGCCTTTTCCTGCGACCGGTTGATCATCTCGAGTGCTTTTGCTTTTTCAATGTTTGAAAACCTGGTATGATGTTGCCAGCTTCCCCACAGTTCATTGTGATAGAAAAGATCGCTTTCTTCATATTTTCTTCCTGCAGCATAAGAAACAACAGCATTTGCAATACTCACCGGATTAAATAAAATACCATTGGGATTCTCCAGCACATTGAATTTATGCGCTGCAAGTTTATTGCCGATCTGTTCCGTAAAACACGACCCTACTAACAATAATTTACTTGAATGATCTATCTTTTTTAAAAACGGCTTTGGAAAAAATTCTGCGTGAAAATCCATGATGCTTTATTTTTTATTTGCCTTCAACCGGCAAATAACCAGGTAATATAATATCGTGCTGATTCCAGGTGATCATTGAGCTTAAATAAATACTTCGGCAGCCATCCTGTTACAAATTTCCAGTTGTGCCAAATTAATATCTACCTGAAAACCCATTTCCTTAAAATGATCGATCATAAATGCAGTATCCATATTTCCAACAAGATCATCTCCCGCCATCGGGCAACCACCAATACCTTTAATTGCTGCATCAAATCTCCGGCAGCCGGCATTGATAGCAGCATCCAGTTTTTCCTTACGGTTATGGGGAGCCGAATGCAGGTGCACCCCTGTTTCGATATGGGGAAGTGCATTTACAACATACCTCGTAACACTACTCACCTGTTCTTTTGTTGCGAGCCCGACTGTATCTGCCAGCGAAATGATCCCGATATCAATATCAGCCATTTTATTTACCCATTCATGAACGATGGATTCATTATAGGAATCACCATAAGGATTACCAAATCCCATGGAAATGTATATCACCAGCTCTTTTTTATTCTTTACACACAGGTTTTGTATCTCGCTAACGGTTTCAAAAGATTTTTCGATCGTGGAATTGGTATTACGAAGCTGAAAGGTTTCAGAAACAGAAAATGGAAATCCAAGAAAAGCGATCTCGTCGTGTACAAGCGCATCTTCGGCACCGCGTTTATTCGCAACGATCGAAAGAAGTTTTGTTTTACTATTCCCTAATTTCAATCCTTTTAATACGGCAGCAGTATCTGCCATTTGCGGAATTGCTTTTGGCGATACAAAACTACCAAAATCAATTGTGTCAAATCCTACACCCAACAACGCATTTATATAATCAATTTTTTTATTGGTAGGTATGAAATGTGGCCAACCCTGCATCGCATCGCGTGGGCATTCGACCAATTTTAGTGCTGTCGTTGTATTCATGCAGCAAAGGTACGCAAGACTTATTTAAGCAAAATAAGCCGCTCCTGTATTTTATCGCGAAGTTGGTTAAAGAACTGGCCTCTTTCTTTTTCTCCAACCGTGCTGATCATGGTTGATTTTTTAATGAGGTTCTGCAGGTTTTCATAGATCGCCTTATTGAAACGTTCATCCCTGGTGGCAACAAAATACAATACACTGTGATTTAAAAAAGTAACGCGTTGACTATCGAGTTCAGCCATATAAGTGTTATCGCCCAGTACCAACTCATTTACAAAAAGCCGGTAGCTTCCTGAAGCACTATTCGGTTCCTGACCGATATTAAATTTGCAACCGAGTTCAGCCTGCCTTTCCAGGTGATTGATCAATTCTTCCAGTTTTGAATACAGGATCTTTAAGTCAGATTTGTTTTTAAATGCCCCTGCTTCCGCATAAAAATTAAATTGCCGCAAAGTGCTGTTTATATTTTCAATGTTCCATATTTCCGTTATGGGAATGCGATTGTATAGTTCAATCACTTTCTTCCCGATTGGATAAAAGCGTTCATACATCGGGTCATCAAAGGAAAACTTTGCCAACTTCATGCTATCATAATGCAATATGGATTTCATCCAAAGAAAGAATTTGAATGCTGCCAGTTCAGGGATATGAAAATGTATAAAATGCGGCATATCCTTTAAAAGGATGTACATGTGTTTATTGGTAAAACTGTTCACCATCTGAAAATTCTGAAGCAGGTTATCAAGATAGTCCTCGAAAGCATCCGGTGAACTATTGTTCAGCTTGCCGGAAAAAACAAAATTATCTGTTTGCAGGTGCAGGAATTGGTCCATCGAGAGTTTATAATGGCTACACAATTTTTCAATTTCTTCAAAACTGATCGGCTTTTCGCCTCTTATGCGCCTGTAGGCACTATCGTTACTGATGTTCAGCAGTTCAGCCACTTCATCTACCAGCGAAAGATGTGGGGGCAGGCCCGACTTGATATGTTGAAAAAAAAGCTGCTGTATATCAGTTGTCGCCATCGAGGATTTGTTTAGTAAATATTGCTGTTGCCTCCAATTAATTTTAGTAATATCTGCATACGGAAGGTAATCATATTGAGATTTTTTGCAAAATAATCACGCTTTTAATTATGGGATGAATAAAACAGCAATTATTACTTATCTCGCTGTTTTTGATGGCTTTATCAATTATGATTCCGCATAATGGCGGTATAATTTTGAATCACGAACAATTTCAGAACTCAAAATATGCTGTTATGAAAAAGGTATTCATTCTTGTTTTATTGGCCCTCGTTGTCAAATGCGGATTTACACAACAACTTCCGGTGAACGAACCCGCCACAAATTACGTGGTAGAAAAATTAAAAATACAAAGCAAGCGATCATTTACCAGGGCCTGGTTATTTGTTGCCGGAGGGGCCATATGTATGATCGTAGGCATCACCACCTACCCTCATCATAGCACTACCCATTATGATGCAAGTGAATGGGGTGAATTTGCTCCTCTTTTTGCCGGAGATTATCCAAACGAGTTTACAGCTGCACAAAAAAATCAACAAAAAGTATCTGATGCCTTTTTAATTGGCGGCGTTATCATGGAACTCGCCAGTATCCCTTTTTTCATTAACGGAGGAATCAAAGACCACAAGGCAAGGGTGATGATCAGGTCTCAAAAGACCGGTTTTGGACTACCCTTCCGGTCATTGGATGTGAATGGGCTCTCACTATGTTTTTCTCTTTAAAAAAGAAAAAGTTATCCATTGCCTGGAACAGCATTCTAATCAATTATTTAAACCCGGTAAATCAATCCATCAGTAAATAACAAAAAATGAAACACTTAATTCTACTGGCCGTATTAGCGTTTACACTTTGCTGTGGCTATAGCCAGCAACTACAAACCGATAGTTCCAAAAATCATATATCAGGTCAATTACCGGAACAGCCGAATAAAACCGATAAGCATGATTATGACTATTACAAAAACAGGTCAGTTGGCCAAAAGACCGGGGCACTTTTCTTAATGGGAGGCGGGATCGTGCTAACTGTGGTTGGAATTGTAACTTTTACTGAGGCCGCTTCCGAAGACCTCCTCTACACAATAACCCTCAATGATGCACCTCAAGCTACCGACAACAAAGAAAAAACAGGTGCAGCACTTGCCGTCGTGGGTATCGGCATGATAGCCGGAAGTATCCCGCTTTTTGTTGCGAGTCATAAAAATAAAATGAGGGCCAGGCTGGCTCCAAAAAGCCAACAGCTGTCGGCCTATTTACCCATGACATCACACAAACAGGTCCATGGCTTATCATTAACAATTCCGCTTGGTAAACAATAAAACAACAAACATGAAAACATACATCATCGCCACAGCAATGATCTTATTGGCAAACGCTGCATCAAATGCCCAGGTCAATTCATTGCGGGATGCTGCAACATCAGGTTCGTACACTGCAGCGAATAATAAACAAAATTTTAGCTGGCCGGCGAGCGATACAAGCATTGCCGATACAAAAGCATACTACCTGCAAAAAAGCAGGAACCAAAAAACCGCCGCATGGGTTTTACTTGGTGGAGGTACCGCATTAATTGGTATCGGTTTGCTGATCGGCAACAGGGACAATTCAAGTTTTGATGAAGCCGGGATTGGACTCATTGTTGGCTCAGGTGGCCTTGCAGCCTGCATTGGCAGCATACCCCTCTTTATTTCTGCACGGAAATATAAAGCAAAAGCAAACCTGTCGTTCGGCACTCAAAAAACATCTCCATTGGTGGGTAAACAAATTCCAGCATTGCGTTTGCAAATTCCACTTGGTTAACTCGTTTGGCCAATAATAAATTCTCCTTAATCATCAACTTTAAAACTTCTTTTATGAAACGTTCAATTATCAGGTTTTCATTTTGTCTTGCATGTCTAGTGCCATCGTTGTTCTCCTGCAAAAAATCTGACCCACCTCCGCCGGATATTGAAAAAACATTACAAAATAAAAACTGGAGGCTTACTGGACTGACTTTATCACCTGCTTATGCAGGGGTTACAGACCTGTATAACCTTATGTACGAAGATTGCGAAAAAGACAACTTATACCTATTTAATGCAGGGAACAATTTTATCTATAGTGAAGGCCCTACACTTTGTTATCCTGGCGATCCCCAAACAAAACCAGGCACCTGGAGTTACAATAGCAACAGTAAAATCCTGACTTTTCAAATAGGTAGCGGTACAACTTCGGATACTTATTCCCTGACCATTACTGAAATTAACGAAACAAATTTCACGGGAACTCAAATAGAAGATTTCAGCGGTACGCCCACAACCGAAACCTGGAGGTTTCAAAAGCAATAAAACGACGGGATTTCCTAAATAAAAAAATATCGGCATGTCCACGACGCACCATGCAAGAAACTGTTTTAGCATCAACAAAATTGTGTTTGCTGGACTATTAACGATAGCAGGATCAATGTTAGCCGCAGACCTAAAGGCGCAACCATATGTCGACATTGTAAACCTAACGCTTAGCGGCAGTCCGAATACAGGCTTGTTCAATCAAAACAAAAAAGATCTTGTACTTGACTATCATAATTTAAGTACAAATATCCCGATCCGGTTAAACCAAAAAGACGATGCAATAATTATCAGCCCTTTTTGGGAAAACTGGTCATCAAAGTTGGAAGATAATAAGAGGGAATCGTATTACGGGCTCGCACTGCCGGTAACTTTTATAAAATCGATTCCGGGCAGTAAATGGAAATTATCGCTTACCGGGATCATACGGATGAACGACAGCACCATCGATAAAAACGGGCAGGTACAAATCGGCGGTGCCTGTATCCTGCATTATAGAAAAAATAAAGACCTTACTTACAAATTTGGTTTGTACATCAATGATGAATGCTTTGGTCTGTTCGTCATTCCCTTACTCGGTTTAGACTGGAAAATATCTACCCGTGATATTTTGTTCGGCACCCTTCCGGGAAAACTCACTTATGAACACAAACTGAACAAATACTTTTATTGCGGTGCAAATTTCAGGGCAATCACGAACTCTTATGCAAAGACAACCGGCTATTGGCGAATTGATGAGAATCAACTTGGGCTATACCTTGATACCTATTTTATAAAAAACATTGTGTTCAACATTGAAGGGGGCCATTCGCTTTTCAGGAAGGTCAGCACGGGTATAGAAGGTCTGGCAAAATACAATGAGGGGGTGAATGATAATTTTTACCTGAAAATATCGCTGGCATACAGGATCCGTTTTGCAAATGATTGAATTTTTCACACAAAAAAAATAAACATGAAAACAACTTCGATCAATATAATTAGGATTTTTAAAGTAACACTACCGGTTATGCTGCCTATGATATTTTTCTGTATAGGTTGTAAAAAAGAAACTGTTCCTCCATCTTTTCAAAACTTTTTGAATTTTGAAATGGACGGGCTACAAATAAAATGCGATAAAAATATCAGCGCTTCTGTCGTTTTAGAAAATGGCACTATCCGGTTATTGGACATCAGTGCTGATTGGGCAGCGGGTTCTATCTCCCTGGAGTTAAATGAAAACCAGGCGATCACCGCAGGTGAGTATATATTTTCGGCCGACAGGGTAAGGAGAGCTACCCTGTGGCTGAATTTGTCACCCGGGCAAAATACCATGTTCTATGCAGGTGATGGCGGTTTCGCCAATACGCTTTCCGGTACAGGAAAGATTACGATCGCCGAGATCAACAACGAATTTGTGAAAGGCAATTTTGATTTTACAACAGCAATAGAATATTTTTCAAACAGCTTTAAAGTAGTGACCAATGGAACGTTTGCGTTAAAGTTTAAATAGTAAGGGACAACTATTCGACGGGAGATTCAGAAATAACTGTAACGCTGACCAGGTGAACATTTTAAAAACTTACATATTAACCTATTTATTGAAGCCACGCTGTTTTGTCGCTTCGTATAAAATGATGCCCGTAGAAACAGAAACATTCAAAGAATCAAAATCACCGGTCATGGGTATACGAAATTTTTCATCACAGATCTTCATTAAGGCGGGATAGATACCATGTTCCTCCCCTCCCATAACGATTGCTGCAGGTTCTGCAAAATTACAATCGGATGCCTGTTTTGAGGCTTTCATTTCACTGGCAAATACTTTGATACCATTCAGGTGAAGATCGTCTACGGCTTTCATCAGGCTGTTCACCCTGCAAACTGCGATTTGTTCCAACGCACCGGCAGAAGTAAGTATGGCATCTTCGTTCAATGCGCCTACGCCCTTATCAGGAATAATGATCGCATGTACGCCAAAACAAAACGCACTCCGTGCTATACCGCCAATGTTCCTGATATCAGTAATACCATCAAGAATAAGGAATAATGGTGTTTCCCCCTTATCTACAACAAAAGATATGACATCCTGCAGGTCCTGGTATTGAATTTTTGATATCTGGGCCACACAGCCTTCGTGGTTACTTACATTGAAGTTGTTTAATTTTTCGACAGGCACTTTATTGATGGGCACCATATATTCGGCAGCCACTTTTTTCAATTCATCAATAACGGGTCCATGCACGGTAGCCTGCAACCAGATACGTTCAAGCTGCTTGCCTTCCTTCATCGCTTTGATCACAGCTTCTCTGCCGATGATCAGTGTATTTTTTTTGGGGCGCTGTTGCTGATGCCTGAAATTTTTCACAAAACAAATTTTATTAAAGTTAAATAAGGTTCCAGATATTCAAAGGGTTCCAAAAGTAATTTAACCTCTGGAACCCTTTGAACTTTTGAAACTTCTGGAACTTAATTTTTCCTAAAAATATTCTATTGTTGATCTATTTTAATCCGAATACTTTCTTTACATCTTTCACCGCATCCAGTTTTTCCCATGTAAAAAGCTCTACTTTTTTCTTGATCGTTTTACCACCCGGCAATGCAAATGTTTTTTCAACCACTTCATTCTTACGTCCCATGTGGCCATAAGCAGCAGTTTCACTGTACATCGGGTTGCGCAGTTTCAAACGTTGTTCGATGAAATACGGGCGCATGTCGAAGCAAGGCATTGCCATGATCTTTTCCGCGATCTGGCCGTCTGTCAGCTCTACTTTTGCAGTGCCATAAGTATTTACGTTTATACTTGTAGGTTGTGCAACACCGATCGCATAACTCACCTGTACCAACACTTCATTACATAATCCGGCAGCTACCAGGTTTTTTGCGATATGGCGTGTAGCGTACGCAGCGCTCCTGTCAACCTTACTTGGATCCTTACCACTGAACGCACCTCCACCATGGGCACCTTTACCACCATAAGTATCAACAATGATCTTACGGCCTGTTAATCCGGTATCACCATGCGGGCCACCGATCACAAATTTCCCTGTTGGATTGATATGATATTTTATTTTATTGTTGAAGAGATGCGCATACTTGGCAAAGTTCTTCTTCACCCTTGGCATTACAATGTTGATGATGTCTTTTTTGATCTTAGCAAGCATCGCCTCATCAGCAGCAAAATCATCATGCTGTGTAGATACCACGATCGCATCGATACGGGTTGGTTGGTTGTTGTCGTCATATTCCAGGGTTACCTGGCTTTTTGCATCCGGGCGCAAATACTTGATCTGCTTATTCTCCCTGCGAATCGCAGCAAGTTCCAACAGGATATTATGGGCCATATCCAATGCCAATGGCATGTAATGTTCTGTTTCGTTGGTTGCATATCCAAACATCATTCCCTGGTCTCCTGCACCCTGTTCTTCTTTTTTCTTCCTGTCTACACCCTGGTTGATATCACCAGATTGTTCGTGGATCGCCGATAGGATTCCGCAGGAATTTGCTTCAAACATGTATTCGCTTTTGGTATAACCGATCTTTCGAATAACATTCCTTGCGATTTCCTGAACATCCAGGTAAGCCGAGCTTTTTACCTCACCAGCCAATACAACCTGGCCCGTTGTTACCAATGTTTCACAGGCTACTTTACTCGATGGGTCAAACGCTAAAAAGTTATCAATGAGTGCATCACTGATTTGATCTGCTACTTTATCGGGGTGTCCTTCACTAACAGACTCAGAAGTAAATAAATAAGGCATATATTTTTTTTAAGATTGCAAAGATAAGGGTGCGACGCTTAAAATAAAAAGTCCTCCTGTTTATATCAGAAGGACTTTCTATTTTTTTATAAACAACTTAGTCTATTTTAGAATAAATCACCCTTAACCGCATCCGGTAATTAGGGTTGTTGTTATTACCTCCACCCAATCGTATCCGGCCCAGCCCGATATTATTTACATATGGGATCGTTCGCTGGCGCTGATCTGTTTCTACATACGCATATTGTGGATAACTAAAATTATGCGGCGCAAAAAGTCGCATCTCATAATTATGGGTTTGATCAGTTACCAGCATCTGGACATACCTGCTGACATTAATCGTATAGGCCTTCCTCGTTCCATTCGCATCAGTCTTGGTAAATGGCATGCCACCAAAATAATTGAAATTAACCTCGAAGGTACTTGGGTAATAAAAATACCCCGCAGTTCCATTGGTAAAATCCGGGTCATAAGGCACAGTAGGATTAAGATCGTAATACAACGGTTTCCATTTATTGGTAGTTCCGGTATCAACAAGATCGAGGTACAAATACTGAGGAGCTGAATACAGCGCATCCGTCAAAGGATCTCCGGGAATTTGTTCCATAACGATCTCTGCACGATGGATGATGCGGTTAGAATAACCCGTAAGTTCCGGGATCTTTAAACTCGCATAAGTGCCCGGGGAGGTTTGTAAATAAATTTCTTCCGCACCGGATGGCAACGGGTTAGATGAACGGTCGCGTTGGATATAACTTGCTACTGCCCCGCGTCGTGGCGCTGAAATCCCACCAACACCATTGTTATAGTAAAATTGTGATACACTCGTGTCCCTTACACTTCCATTCTTTCTTTTGTAATGGATCTCCAGCCTCGTCATGTCATCATTCAAATGCGTATAGAGCAATACATTTGACCCGCTCGTCATCTTGATACCAAATCCATTATTAAATGCCCTGAACATGGTATCTCTTTCAAACAGGCCGCCCGGCAAGGTATCAGGATCTGCCATCGCAGCAAGAAAATCCGCCCGGGTGATCTTTAATCGAATTTGATTGATCACTGAATCATTTCCTTTCCCGATCTTTCTATACGACCTGACCGAGTCAAGGTTAACAGTTATTTCGTCTGACAAAGGTGGTTTAGAGGTATTTAAAACAGGCCTGTAATAAACGGGTCTGAGACTTGGATTCGTATAGGTACCCAGTGAATCCCATTCTCCATGGGCAGATTGATCCACTTCAAATACCTGCAATTTAATTGGATTGGTAGCGAGCTGGGTTGTGTCGCCCCAGATCCCATTATACGAAATACAAAGTACTACTGAATCAAGTGCGGTAAGTGTGTCACCCGGCGCTCCATAATAATAAGGATAAAAAGGAGGCTTAAGTTGCAGGTAGAGTTCTGCATCCGTTTTACCGAATATCGGATCGTTTACGATCTTGCCAATAGCAAAATTTTCAGCAACATTGCTTACGGATAGTTTTGTACTATCCCGGATCGGTCCATCAAATCCAAATAAGGCGGTAGTGATAGAAAGTGTGTCGGCAAATGTTTTGATATTATCAACTTCTGGTAAAAGATCGCTGCCGATATTTGTAGTGTCTAATTTTGTACAACTCCAATTGAAGAATATAATAACAAGAAAACCTAATAAGGTTAAGGACAAAAGTTTTCTGCTCACTCGTGTAAATTTAAAAGAATGCGTTCGTTTTTCTATTTGGCAAGGTCGGTATATAATTGTAAATAGTCTGTTAAATCATTCTCTTCATTGAACTTAATAACCTTCTTACCTTTCACTTTAGAAAACTCTTCAACAAGCTTTTTATCAACGTTCGCAGCGCCGAAACTAATCGCATCGGCATAGGTTGCCCCACCACGGAACATGGCAACATTATTTGCATCTTTAAAAGGCTCAAGCTCCTTTTTAGTTACATTATCATTGATGGTTGCCAGCTTTAGAAAATCCGCACCCAGTTTTTCTTTAAATGTATTGTGCCCGATTGTAAATACTACTTTGCTATTGCTGAACACGGGTTCTTTTTTATAAGCAGCTTTTATGAACATGGGGATCAGGCCCGTCATCCAGCCACTGCAATGAATGATATCCGGTGGCCATCCAAATTTCTTAACGGTTTCCAATGCTCCTTTGCAGAACAAAACAGTCCTCAAACCATTATCATCAAACCATTTGTCTTTCTCATCCGTGAAAATGGACTTCCTTTTGAAAAAATCTTCGTTATCCAGGAAATAGATCTGAAGCCTTGCATTTGGCAGGGACGCCACTTTTATTACCAGTGGATAATCGTCATTATCAATAGAGACATTGATTCCCGAAAGCCGAACTACTTCATGAAGGCGGTGCCTTCTTTCATTGATCACCCCAAAACGCGGCATAATGCATCTCACTTCCATGTTGTTATCATTGGATAAAACCGCTAATTTATTAACAACCTCAGCGAACTCCGTCAACTCCAGATAAGGCGACATTTCGTTTGCAATGAATAAAATTCTTTTCTTTGTTGACATTTGTGCTTGATTAGATGCAGTAATATTTTTCAAATGGTGCGCAAAGGTACAGATATTTTATCGAAATTGTTATTTTAGAGCGTTTTGCAGGTATTTTAACCCCATTACATGATCATTTTCAAAACAGTAGAAAGCATAACCGCTTTCATTCGGAAATCTAAAACGGCGCAAAAAACGATCGGATTTGTTCCTACAATGGGAGCACTTCACCCCGGCCATATTTCACTGGTAGAAGCTTCCCGCAATCTCAATGACATTACGGTTTGCAGCATATTTGTAAACCCCACCCAATTCAATAACGCGGCAGATTTTGAAAAATACCCAATTACTATTGAGCCTGATATAGATAAACTGGAAGCCAGTGGCTGTGATATCCTGTTTCTCCCTGCTGTACATGAAATCTATCCACCTGGTTTTAATGCACCGGTATATGAACTCGGTTACCTGGAAACGGTGTTGGAAGGGTATTACCGGCCAGGGCATTACCAGGGCGTTTGCCAGGTGGTTGACCGGCTGCTAACGATCGTAGCCCCCCATATTTTATACCTCGGCCAGAAAGATTACCAGCAATGCATGGTCATTATGAAAATGATCGAATTAAGAAATTTAGGCACCCGCACCCAAATTGAAAAAACGATGCGGGAGAAAGACGGACTCGCCATGAGCAGCCGTAATCTGAGGTTGAACGAACAGGAAAGAAAACAGGCTTTGAAAATTTTCGAGGTGTTGTCTTTTATGAAAGCTTCATTAAGGGCGGGTAACCTTACTGCGATAAAAGAACACGCGGGTAACTTTTTATCAGCTAATGGCTTCAAAGTAGATTATACCGAGATCGCAAACGCCCACAACCTGCAGCTGCTTGATCATTGGGATGGCAAAACACCGCTGGTACTATTAGTGGCCGCTTATCTCAACGAAGTACGGCTGATCGATAATTTTGTAGTTGATTGATCATACAGTTGGGCACTTCAGTTCAGTAATTGTAGATCCCGGTTTATCGCGGGTACTAATAATAGAAGTTGATCGAGATTGTTCAATACACAATCTTTCCTATTCTACAAAACCCTTTGTAACTTACAGGCGATTATGCATAAACGCTTGTTATCCATATTGCAATACAGTTTTTTCTTTTGCGCTGGCATATTCCTGGTTTGGTGGCAACTTAGCTCGATGTCTTCTGCTGAAAAAACACAATTCTACAATGCACTTCACAGTGCCAATTACTGGCTGCTGATCCCCGTGGTGATCATGAGCCTGTTGAGCCATCTCAGCAGGGCGATGAGATGGAAACTTCTCATGGAGCCCCTGGACTACAGGCCCCATTTAAAAAACGTATTTGCGGTTACGCTCATCGGTTACCTTGTAAATGCTGCAGTACCGAGGCTCGGAGAGATCATTAAATGTAGTTTTCTTGCACGGTATGAGAAACTTAAAATGGACAAATTGGTGGGCACTATTATTGTAGAACGGGCATTTGATATTATTTGCTATATCGTTTTCATCGCTTTAACGGTGTTGATACAGATCGAAATAATTGGCGACGAGGTAGGTAATAAATTAAGAGCTATCAATGAGTCCAGTGGTTTTCCATTATGGGCCAAAGCAGCCATATTCGTCATCGGGGTTATCGGAGTGATGGTATTGATCAGTTTTTTACGAAAGAAATTTCCCCAAAATAAGGTCATCTCCAAAATAAATAATTTTGAAAGAGGGATGATCGAAGGGTTTAAATCTATCAAAAATCTTAAACACAGAAAGGCATTTTTGTTTCATACACTTTTTATCTGGACAATGTACCTGCTGCAGATATACATTGGTTTTTATGCAATGAAAGGAACCATGCACCTCGACCTGAAAGCTGCTTGTTCTGTTTTAACGCTCGCAACATTGGCCATGATCGCAACGCCAAATGGAATTGGAACATTCCCGATTTTTGTGAAACAAACCCTGTTGCTTTACGGAATAGCTGCGCCACTCGGGCAGGCATTTGGATCGCTTATCTGGGGTGTTTCAACGGGCCTGGTGCTTGTTGCAGGCAGCATTGCGCTTGTGCTTTTACCATATCTAAACAGAAAAAACAATGAGGTCAGTCCAGTCAATCCCTGAAAAAATATATACGCTTGACAAATTAAAGGCACAGGTTGCGAGGTGGAGATTAAAAGGCAAAAAAATTGCTTTCACCAATGGCGTCTTTGATATCCTCCATGAAGGGCACATCGCTTCTCTTTCTGAAGCTGCCGGCTACGGCGACCTATTGATTACGGCTGTAAACAGCGACGCCTCTGTTAAAAGATTAAAAGGTCCTACCCGGCCGGTAAACGCCGAACAGTCACGGGCACTGCTACTCGCTTCTTTACTTATGACCGACGCGATCATAATTTTTGAAGAAGATACGCCGCTGGAACTTATTAAATCAATTTTGCCCGATGTACTGGTGAAAGGAGGTGACTATACGGTGGAGCAGATCGCAGGAGCAAAAGAAGTTTTGGCAAACGGGGGTGAGGTAAAACTTGCCCGCATCGTGGAAGGTATCTCAACAACGGGCATCATTGAAAAAATGAAAGGGAATGGATAAAGGGAAAAATAATTTCACGATTATTTAATACCAAAAAATAATGGAGGGAACGTCAACACATTAATTTTATTTTAATTACTAACAATTTTCAATAATGCTATTTATATACTGCCGTGTAAAGATTGGCTGGTCAATTGCATTTTAATACCGTATAAATTAATCACATACTATTTTGCACAAAAGGAAAACGATCATAAGGGATATTAGCTGGCTGGCTTTCAATAGCCGCGTATTACAGGAAGCAGCAGACGAGGCTGTGCCTGTTAAAGAGCGCATTCGTTTTCTGGGTATTTTTTCGAATAACCTGGACGAATTCTTCCGGGTACGGGTAGCTGCATTGAAGAAAATGATCGTGCTCGGCAATAAAGCAAAGATGCACCTCGAAGAAGACCCGGAGAGCATACTCGCGGAGATCCAGGAAAAAACCGTTGTGCAGCAAATGGAATTCGAACGGGTGTGGAAGGAAATTTTGCGGGAACTGGAAAAGCAAAAGATCAATTTGATCAACGAACGCAAATTGAACACAGCGCAGCAAAAATTTGTTCTTGAATATTTTAATGAAGAGGTCCGCAGCCATATTGTTCCGTTGATGATAGAAAGTATACAGGGTTTCCCGGTTTTGAATGATAAATCAATTTACCTGGCTTGCAAACTTTCGAAGAAAGATGGTTCTATTCCTCAGAAATATGCATTGGTGTCGGTTCCATCAAGGCACCTCTCCCGTTTTTTGATATTGCCCTCAAAAAATGATGAACAATACATCATCCTGCTCGATGATGTGATCCGCTATTGCCTTCCCAATATTTTTTCATTCTTTGGCTACGATGAATTTTCTGCGCATACGATCAAAGTGACCAGGGATGCAGAAATTGATATCGACAATGATGTTTCCACTTCATTGATCCAAAAAATAGAAAAGGGATTAAAGAACAGGAAGAAGGCAAAGCCTGTAAGGTTTGTATTTGATAAAGAGATCGACCCCGACTTCCTGGCATATCTTATCAAAAGACTCGGCCTTTCGCATAAAGACAACCTGATACCGGGTTCACGCATTCACAACTTTAAGGATTTTATCAATTTCCCCGATTCGGTGTTTAAACAAAAAAGCCATCGTAAAAAGCCTTTTACCCATCCCCTCCTGCGTTTCACCAGTAGCGTTACCAAGGTAATACTGGAGAAAGATGTGATGTTGCATTTCCCCTATCATTCGTTTAACAGCGTGATCGATCTTTTAAGGGAAGCTGCCATTGACCCCGAAGTTGTAAGCATAAAGATCACCTGTTACCGGCTGGCATCAAGGTCTAAAGTAATTAATGCGATCACCAACGCTGTGCGTAATGGAAAACATGTAACTGTTGTACTGGAGATCAGGGCGAGGTTTGATGAAGAAGCTAACCTGGAATGGAAAACCGAATTGGAGGAAGCGGGAGTAAAAGTTCTGCTTGGTGTGCCCGAATTCAAGGTACATGCAAAATTATGCCTGATAAAAAAGCGGGTAAACAATGTAACAACACACTATGGTTTTGTGAGTACCGGCAACCTGAACGAAAAAACAGCCCTTGCTTACGGTGACCATTGCCTGCTCACCTCCGACAGGAATATCATGGCAGACGTAAACCGCATTTTTACCTACCTCGAACTTCCTAAGACACGTGAACCGTATTTAAGGGCTTGCAAAACGCTTATTGTAAGCCCGGTGTCCATGCGCAAGCAATTCGTCTCTTTTGTAAATAAGGAAATTAAAAATGCGCTGCACAAAAAACACGCATCCATCATCCTTAAATTAAATTCATTAAGCGATACCCAGCTAATCGAAAAATTACACGAGGCTGCAAAAGCCGGTGTTGAAATAAAGCTTATCGTGAGGGGTATCTGCTGCATGTATACGGAGAACAGGAAATTCAAAAAACCGATACAGGCCATCAGTATCATCGATGAATACCTGGAACATGCACGGGTAATGATATTTCACAGCGGCGGAAAAGAAAAGGTCTTTATTTCTTCTGCCGACTGGATGGTGCGAAACATCGATCACCGGATCGAAGCGGCTTGCCCGATACTTGAACCTAAAATGCAACAGGAAATAAAGGATCTTTTGCAAATACAGTTGCAGGATAATGTAAAAGCAAGGATACTCGACAATGAACTCAACAACCAATATGTAAATCCGCGTAATAAAAGTAAGATCCGCTCGCAGGTTGAGACCTATAATTATTTGTACAGGAAATTATCCACACAGTTTCTGGAACCCGTATTTACTGTTCCTGTTTAATTTAATTGAACGATTTTTGCTATAGACCACCATCGCTCAAATAAAATAAAAACGATCATTTGAAACTTGCAGCAATTGATATCGGCAGCAACGCCGCCAGGTTACTCATAACCGAGGTAATTCAGGAAGGCACCGAAACACCCATCTTTAATAAAATGAACCTGATTCGTGTACCCCTGAGGCTGGGATTTGATGTTTTTGAGAATAAGCTGATCTCGCCAGAAAAGACCGACATGCTGATACAAACGCTTAAAGCATTCAGGCACCTCATCAATGCCTACCATGTTGATGCCATTAAAGCCTGTGCAACGAGTGCAATGCGTGATGCCGAAAATGCCATAGATATACTGGGGATCGCTTTCCAGCACAGTGGGATCCGAAGCTTGGAATTCACGTGACTTGAAGTCGCGGC
>JADMIO010833454.1_pt1 | contig 70518 bp, 75 predicted proteins | sample 8958161 | NCBI WGS metagenome assembly JADMIO01 (sample SAMN16585339, study PRJNA669376) | soil metagenome | isolation source: Crop rotation soil | place: USA: Cullars Rotation, Alabama | collected 2011 | reverse complement strand
CTTTCCCCCCCCGCCTGCTGAAGCGCCGGCGCCACCCCCGGATCTCGTCACGCTGCACGTCGACAGCGACATCGCCGGTGCGCAAGTGTTCGTCGACCGTCAGTTCGTCGGTGCGGCGCCCCTCACGACGACCGACGTGAAGCCGGGCGCGCACCAGATCAACGTCTCCGCGCCGGGCTACGACCAGTACGCGCAGTCGATCGACCTGACGCCGGGCCCGCGCGATTTGATGGTTCGCTTCAAGGAAGTCAGACTGGACGCGAAGGCGGACGTGATCCACAAGCACGGCGTCGGCTCGTGCCGCGGCACGCTGGTGGCCACGCCCGCGGGTTTGCGCTACGACACGACGAACAAGGGCGACGCCTTCATGGTGCCGCTCACCAGCCTCGAAGTGTTCCAGGTGGACTATCTGGACAAGAACCTGAAGGTGAAGATCAAGGGCGGCAAGCAGTACAACTTCACCGATCCGATGGGGAACGCCGACAATCTGTTCGTGTTCCAGCGCGACGTGGACAAGGCGCGCCAGCGGCTGCTGAAGGGCGATCAGCCAGCGACCAATTGAGCGGACGACGACGGCAGCGTTATGCCGCCGCGGGATGGGACAGCATGTCGCGCACGGTCCTGGACAGCGTGGTGCCATCAACCGGCGACACGAGATATCGCGCGTGTTCCCGTTCGGCGTCGGCCTCGAGCACCTTATCGTGGTTGCCGATGACGATGGCATGGATAGGGTGCGCGTTGGCGCGCGCGCGAATCGCCAGATGTAATCCGTTGTACTGGCCCAACCGAAGCTCGGTGATGAGCACGTCCGGCGGATGCTGATCCAGCTCTGCCTTGGCGGCCGGGAAGTCGGCCCGCACGACCGTCTCGAATTCGGGAAGCGACCGGATGACGGCGTCCGCAACCAGATGATTGGGCGCCACGATGAGGACGCGCGGAGGATTGCTTTCCATCGAACGAGCCGAGCAGCAATGCTTATGCCGAGCTTCCAGGCGGCAGATTTCCTAAAATTCCGGGCAGATGCCCGCGGCAAAGGTGTCGCCAAACGCGACAGTAGGTATGTAAACTGTTCAGCTCACGAAAATTCATACGGAGATCGGACATGTTCCGCCGTACTGTCGGAGCCGCGGTAGCGCTCCTGGCGGCGTGCTCGAAGCCCGCCCCGCCGCCCGCTCCCGCGCCAGCGCCTTCCGCCTATCTCGATTCCTCGGGTCGCGACGACGTGTTGAGCGGCGGGGTGAAGATGATCCCGGTGGCCACGCCGCGGGGCACCTTTCACGTCTGGACCAAGCGAATCGGCAACAACCCGCGCATCAAAGTGCTCCTGTTGCATGGTGGCCCCGGCGCCGACCACGAATACATGGAGGCGTTCGACAGCTTTTTCCCGGCCGCGGGCATCGAGTACTACTACTACGACCAGCTCGGGTCGTTTTTCAGCGATCAGCCGGACGACCCGTCGCTGTGGGAAGTCGATCGCTTCGTCGATGAAGTGGAGCAGGTGCGCACGGCGCTCGCGCTGACGAAGGACAACTTCTACCTGCTCGGCCAGTCGTGGGGCGGCATCCTGGCGATGGAGTACGCGCTCAAGTATCCCCAGCACATCAAAGGGCTCGTCATCTCGAACATGATGTCGAGCATCCCCGCCTATAACCAGTACGCGAAGAACGTGCTGATGCCGGCGATGGATCAGAAGGCGCTCGCGGAAATCCAGCAGCTCGAGGCGGCGAAGAAATTCGACGACCCGCGTTACATGGAGCTGCTGATCCCCAACTTCTACACGCAGCACCTGCTGCGCCTGCCGGCCGACCAGTGGCCCGAGCCGGTGCAGCGCGGCTTCAAACACATCAACGAGTCGATCTATGTGCCGATGCAGGGGCCGAGCGAGATGGGCGCGAGCGGCAAACTGGAGAAGTGGGATCGCACCGCGGATCTGGCGAAGCTGTTGATGCCGACGCTGGTGATCGGGGCGCGCTACGACACGATGGACCCGGGGCACATGGAGATGATGGCGAAGCGCATCCCGCACGCGAGGTATCTGTTCTGTCCCCATGGCAGCCATCTCGCCATGTACGACGATCAGAAAACGTACATGGACGGCGTCGTGCAGTTCGTCGAAGACGTCGACGCGGGAAAGTTCTAGAGCGCCGCGAGCACCTCGTCGGCGTGATCGTTGACGCTCACCTTGTCCCAGCGCTGCTGCACCTTGCCGTCGGGCCCAATCAGGTACGTCGTGCGTACGATGCCCATGAATTTGCGGCCCATGAACGACTTCTGCTGCCAGACGCCGTACTTCTCGGCGACCTCGTGATCGGCATCGGCGAGCAGCGGGAAGGTGATGTCGTACTTGCCGGCGAACTTCGCCTTGCTCTTCTCGTCGAGGATGCTGACGCCAAGAACCGCCGCCTTGCTCGGCTTGAATTTCGGCAGCGCTGACTGGAAGTTGCACGTCTCGGTCGTGCAGCCCGGCGTATCGTCTTTCGGATAGAAGTAGAGAATCACCGGGCGGCCTTCGTAGTCGGACAGCTTGTGAACGTTTCCGTTCTGATCTTTGAGCGCGAAGGCCGGCGCTTTCTTTCCCGGTTCGATGAGCGGCATGGGATGAGCGGAATGATAGCATCCGCCCACCATGAGACCGACCAAATCCACGTCGTGGTTCACGCACCTCACCAAGTGGACGGCGCATGTCTCGGGCCGGCCGGCGACCTTCATCACGGCGGTCGCCATCATCGTCGTGTGGGCGATCACTGGACCGTTGTTCGATTTCAGTGACACGTGGCAGCTCGTCATCAACACGGGGACGACCATCGTCACGTTCCTGATGGTGTTCCTCATTCAGAGCACGCAGAACCGCGATACCGAAGCGATCCAGGTGAAGCTCGACGAACTGATCCGCGCATTCGGGCACGCGCGCAACGAACTGCTCGACCTCGAGGAGCTCGATGAGCGAGAGCTCGATCGGCTGAAAGCGACGTTTCTCGAGCTGGCGGAACAGGCGCGTCGCAAGCGGCCGGGCGACGAGCGCGGCGGTCGCTGATCGCCGCGGCGGCGAAGACCGCCGCCAACTGTACACACGCGGCCGGCGCGGCGTTATCTCGACGTGATGGTGGTGGGCGCGGCGGGAAGGCCGGCTTCACGCTTCTGCAGCGGCTTTCACCAAAGCGTCAGTCGCCACTATGCGCGTCCGATAACCACTGTTACAGTCGTTGGACCGCCCCGCTCGGCCGGTCCACCAACCGCAAACCCGAAGGAATCGTTTTTTGGAGGATACCTGTGTCCGCACGTAAAAGCCTGCTCTCCCTCGTCGCCTGTCTGACACTGGCGGCGCCCGCGTTTGCGCAGAACTGGTCGTTCGACGCCAGGAAGGTGGCGCTCGGCTCGCCGGGCAGCGGCGAGAACATCGCCTCGCAGATGATCGAGACCCAGAGCGACTACCGCGCAATCGTCCTTCCGTTCGGTCTGTTCCAGGTCTTCCGCGACTTCGACAAGTTGAATCCGACCAAGGACGACTTCGACGTGATCCGGACGATGGAGTACGCGGCCTCACCGCTGCACTACACGTTCGGGCGCAATGCCGCCAGCGCCGGCCAGAGCAACACGATGTCCGGCCTGAACAACTTCGTCACCGACATCCGCAGCGCCACGTTGAGCCGTGACCTGAATCGTTACCGGGGCCTTGCGCCCTCCAACCAGCCGCGCGCCGAAGGCCTCGCCGCGCCCAGCTTCGGTGGAACGTTCAAGGTCGCCAAGAGCGCGAACGGCGCGTTCCAGGGCGTATACGTCGGTGCCGGCCCGTACATGGCCATGCAGACGGATCTGAACTTCGATCAGCAGTTGATCGACGTCCTCGGCGCGACCTCGCCCGTCTACGTGCCGAATGCGCAGATGCACCTCGGTACCGCGACGCGCGGCCAGATGGCGATGGCCATCACCGGCGGCTATCGCGGACGCTTTGCCCTGCCGTCGCACTCGTCCGATCGCGATGGCGTGTACGTCGCGGCGAACTACAACTACCTCCACGGCTTCCGCTACGAGGACCTCAACCTCGCGCTGCGGCTCGACACCGACAACACGGGCCTGCTGACGGTGAATCCGTTCCTGCCGTCTCCGCTGGTCGTCACGCGCGACAACGCGACGACGGGCACGGGCCGCGCGGTCGATGTCGGCGTCGGCCTCGTGCTCAATCGCTGGGAGACCGGCTTCGGCGTCAACGGCATCGCCAACCGCATCAACTGGAGCAACGTCGAGCGGACGTACTACACGCTCGGCAACCCGTTCTTCGGCGAGTCCGACTTCGTCGAGAGCCTGGCGCAGCCGATGGGCGACGTCGAGGCGAAGCTGCCGGTCGATTACCGGGGCAACGTCGGCTATCGCGCCGACAAGTGGTCGGCGGTCGCCGAAGGGGGCCAGGGCTACGGCGGCAAGACGTTCCATGGCGGCTACGAGTACCGCTTCAGCGCGCTCGCCGTGCGCGGCGGCGGCGTCTACTCGCGTCAGCTGTGGAATCCGTCGGCGGGCGTCGGCATCAACCTCGGTCCGCGCGTCGCCCTCGACCTGGCGATGTACGGCAACGCGGCGAACGTCGAGCGCAAGCGGCACCCGGCGATGGCCGTGTCGCTGCGATTCAACCACTGATCGGTTGCCGGGTCCGCGACGCCGTGGTCTCGAAGGGCGTCGCGGGACCCGGCCTACGTGCTTCGGAGGCGTCGCGGACTCGGCCTCCGTACCGGGTCACGGCGCAGGCGGACCCGCCAACACCGCCAGCACCGGGTGATGGTCGGAGCCGTACGCGTTGCGGACGACGCGACGGCTCACCACCGTCCAGCGCTCGGGCAGGTCGAAGAACAGATGATCCAGCACCAGCCGATCGTGAAAGGTCGGCTGCGGCGGATCGCGCGGCGTATCCGGAAACCGCTGCAGCATCGCGCGCCACGCCGGCTCGTTCGGTCCGAGCCACGTATTCAGATCCCCGCCGAGAATTCCATCGCCTTGCGGTAAGTCGCGCAGCAGCGCGTCGGCTTGCTCGCCGCGCGCGGTGTCGCTGAAGAGCGCGCGCCACCAGGCGAGCCGGTTCTCCATGTGGACATCGACGACGAAGAACGTCGCCGCGTCGAGGCGGATGCGTGCTTCGATGGCGCTGCGCGGCTGACGCTCGCGCGCCAGCGTGATGACCCGCGCGTCGAGCAGCGGCCGCGTGGAAAGAACCGCGTTGCCGCTGTCGCCCCGTACCGGCGCGAAGAAAAACGAGAGGCCGCGCGGGTCGAGCGGCTGAACGGCCTCCTGCAGCAGCAGCACGTAATCGGCCGGCACCTCGCCGGTGAGCAGACCCGATTCGAGGTCGTAACGAAGCTGCGACAGGTCACCGCGGCCGGCGTGCATGTTCCACGTCACGATCGCGAGCGCGGGCACGGCCGCCGCCGGCGGCGTGCGGATGACCGCCGGCCGCGCGCAGGCGGCGCACGCGATCAGCGCGGCGAGGAACGCATGAAGGCGTAGAACGGGATGCCGAGCAGGACGATGACGAATCCCGGCCACGTCGTGGCCGGCCGATAGACGAGCAGCACGGCGAGGATGACGGCCGCGCCAATGATGTAGAGCGCGGGAATCACCGGATAGCCGAACGCGCGATAGGGGCGAGGGACATCGGGCTGCGTCTGGCGCAGGCGGAACACCGCGGCGATGGTCAGGATGTAGAAGAGCAGCGCGGCGGAGATGATGTAATCGAGCAGGTTGCCGTACAGGTTGCCGTACTGGCCGCTCGCCGCATCGAACGTCCGCGGGATGACCAGCACAATCGCCCACACGCACTGCAGACCCAGACCCCACGCGGGCACCCTCGCCGTGTTCAGTGTACCGGCTCGGCGGAAGAACAGCCCGTCGCACGCCATCGCGTAATAGGCGCGCGCGCCGGCGAGAATCAGGCCGTTGTTGCAGCCGAAGGTCGAGATCAGAATCGCGATCGCCATGATCGTCGCGCCCAGCCCCGGCGCAATCGCGTTGACGGTCGCGGTCGCCACGCGATCGGCCGGCGCATGCTGAATCGCCTCGAGCGGCAGCGTCGTCAGGTATGCGACGTTGGCCAGCAGGTAGAGCGAAATGACGAGGATGGTGCCGAAGGCGAGCGACAACGGGATATCGCGGCGCGGGTTCTTCACCTCGCCGGCGGTAAAGGTGATGTTGTTCCAGGCGTCGGCGGAGAAGAGCGACCCGGTCTGCGCCACGCAGAGCGCGACGAAGATGCCGAAGGCGCTGACCGCCGTCAGGCCGGGGGCAATCGGCTCGTAGCCGCGCGGCGTCCACAGGTCGGCGAAATTGGCGAGCGCCGCCGGGTTGCGGCCGATGAGGATGCCCGCCGCGATGAGCACGACAAGCGCCCCGGTCTTGGTCGTCGTGAAGATGTTCTGGATGATCTTGCCGTAACGGATGCCGCGCGTGTTCGACCACGTCAGCAGCACGATGAGCACGGCGCCGACGAGCTGAGCCGTCGAGAGCGACAGGGCGTAGCCGGTCGAGACGTGGATCGGCCGGATCAGGTAGTTGTCTTCGGCGACCCACGGTACGAGGATGCCGAGAAAGCGCGCGAATGCGACGCCGACGGCGGCGATGGTGCCGGTCTGGATCACGGTGAAGAGCGTCCAGCCGTAGAGGAAGCCCCAGAGCGGCGAATACGCCTCCCGCAGGTAGACATACTGGCCGCCAGCATGCGGCATCATCGCCGCCAGTTCACCGTAGGAGAGCGCGGCGGTGATGGTCAGGACGCCGGTGATGACCCAGGCGACGAGCAGCCACCCGGGACTGCCGAGCTCGCGCGCCATCGCCGCCGACACTATATAAATCCCGGAGCCGATCATCGAGCCGGCGACGACCATCGTCGAGTCGAAAAGGCCGAGCTCGCGGCGGAAGCCGGTGTCTACCCGCGTCGTCTCCGTCTCCATGGAGCGCAAGTGTACCCCCAGCGAGACGTCGCGTTTGAAGACACGCAGATCCGTGTGCTATATTCGTCAGGTTCTGCGTGGGACTAGGACACCCTATCTAGTCTCAACCTAGTGGTAAGGTCCGCGACCGCCTCCGCCCCAGGGACCCCGACGAGCATGTGTTGGGTGAAGCCTCGGCGGATTGCCTCGCGCATATACACGATAGGGTCATTAGTTTCAGGCGCCAGACGCGGCGCGGCTCCCCCATAGGCAGCGCGCGGCTCTTCAGGCCTGAAACGACGCGCCGGTTGTGACGCTCGCAGCCGCGTCTTTCGCGTTTTGTTTGAAGGAGCAGCAGGGCGAATTTTCGCCTGTACGCGCTATGCCGACGATTAGCCAGCTCGTTCGCCAGGGACGCAAGAAGATCGTCACCAAGACGAAGAGTCCCGCACTGCAGGTCAGCCCGCAGAAGCGCGGGGTGTGCGTGCGCGTCTTCACCCAGACACCGAAGAAGCCGAACTCGGCGCTGCGCAAGGTCGCGCGCGTGCGCCTGACCAACGGCATCGAGGTGACGACCTACATACCCGGCGTCGGCCACAACCTGCAAGAGCACTCGCTGGTGCTCATCCGCGGCGGCCGCGTGAAGGACCTGCCGGGGGTGCGCTATCACGTGGTGCGCGGCACGCTCGACGCCGTGGGCGTCCAGGGCCGCAAACAGGGTCGTTCGAAGTACGGCGCCAAGCGCCCGAAGTCGTAGAGGCCGGCATCGGGTCGGCCTGAGGAAACAGGAACATGCCTCGTAGACGAGAAATTCCGAAGCGCGAGCTCGCCGCCGATCCGGTGTACGCGAGCACGCTCGTCACCAAGTTCATCAACACCGTCATGTCCGACGGCAAGAAGAGCACGGCCGAGCGCATCCTCTATAAGAGCTTCGACATCATCAAGGAGCGCACCGGCGACGACCCGCTGAAGGTGTTCAAGAAGGCGCTCGACAACGTGAAGCCGAGCCTCGAGGTGAAGTCGCGCCGCGTCGGCGGCAGCAACTACCAGGTGCCGGTCGAAGTGAATCCGAACCGCCGCCTCTCGCTCAGCATCCGCTGGCTCGTGCTCTACGCCCGCCAGCGCGGCGACGGCAAGACCATGCAGGAGAAGTTCGCCAACGAACTGCTCGATGCCGCCAACCTGCGCGGCGGCGCGGTGAAGAAGCGCGAGGACACGCACCGCATGGCCGAAGCGAACAAGGCGTTCGCCCATTACCGCTGGTAACTCGGAAATTTTGAAGGATTTCTTCAGGAAAGAAACTGGAAGTTAGCAATGCCGCGTCAGACACCACTCAATCGAACCCGCAACATCGGCATCATGGCGCACATCGATGCCGGGAAGACGACCACTACGGAGCGGATTCTCTTCTACACCGGGATTACGTACAAGATTGGTGAAGTCCATGAAGGCACCGCCGTCATGGACTGGATGGAGCAGGAGCAGGAGCGCGGCATCACCATCACGTCGGCGGCGACGACCTGCTTCTGGCGCGACATCCGTATCAACATCATCGATACGCCGGGGCACGTCGACTTCACCGCCGAAGTCGAGCGTTCGCTGCGCGTGCTCGACGGCGCCTGCGCCGTGTTCGATGCCGTGGCCGGCGTCGAGCCGCAGTCGGAAACGGTGTGGCGCCAGGCGGACAAGTACCGCGTGCCGCGCATCTGCTTCGTCAACAAGATGGACCGCATCGGCGCCGACTTCAAGCGCACGCTCACCCAGATCGAGACGAAGCTTGGCGGCAACCCGGTCGCCATCCAGCTGCCCATCGGCGCCGAGGATCGCTTCCGCGGCGTGGTCGACCTCATCAAGATGCAGGCGATCACCTACAAGGACGAGACGATGGGCGCCGAATACGTCGTCGAGGAGATCCCGGCGGACATGCTGGCGGACGCCAAGGAATTCCGCGAGAAGCTGATCGAGAAGGTCGCCGAACACGACGAGAAGCTGCTCGAGAAGTACCTGGCCGGCGAGGAGATCAGCGAAGAGGAAATCAAGGCCGCGCTCCGCAACCGCGTGATCAAGTCGGTGCGCGAGGAGGAGACGGCGTTTGTCGTCGTCATCTGCGGCTCCGCGTTCAAGAACAAGGGCGTGCAGCCGCTGCTCGACGCCGTCGTCGACTACCTGCCGTCGCCGCTCGACATTCCGCCGGTCGAGGGGACCAACCCCGAAACGGGCGAGCCCGACACGCGCCCGGCGAGCGACGATGCGCCGTTCTCGGCGCTGGCGTTCAAGCTGATGACCGACCCGTTTGTCGGGCAGCTGACGTTCATCCGCGTCTACTCGGGCGTACTCACCTCCGGCTCCTCGGTCTACAACGCCACCAAGCAGAAGACCGAGCGCGTCGGCCGTCTCCTCAAGATGCACGCGAACAAGCGCGAGGAGATCAAGGAGGTCTACGCCGGCGACATCGCCGCCGCCGTCGGCCTCAAGTCGGTGAGCACCGGCGACACGCTGTGCGACGAGAAGAAGTCGATCGTCCTCGAGTCGATGGACTTCCCGGAGCCGGTCATCTCGCTGGCCATCGAGCCGAAGTCGAAGGGCGACCAGGAGAAGCTCGGCATCGGCCTGTCCAAGCTGATGGGCGAGGATCCGACCTTCCGCGTCAAGACCGACGAGCAGACCGGGCAGGTCGTGATCTCGGGGATGGGCGAACTGCACCTCGAGATCATCGTCGACCGTCTGAAGCGCGAGTTCAAGGTCGAGGCGAGCGTCGGCAAGCCGCAGGTCGCCTACAAGGAGACGCTGACGCGTCCCGCGGACGGCGAGATGAAGTACGCCAAGCAGACGGGCGGCCGCGGCCAGTACGGCCACGCCAAGATTCACCTGTTCCCCGGCGAGCCGGGCACCGGCTACGTCTTCGAGAACGAAGTTACGCAGGGCGCGATTCCGCGGGAGTTCATCAAGCCGATCGACGAGGGCATCAAGGAAGCGCTGACGCGCGGCGTGCTCGCCGGCTACCCCATCGACGACGTGCGCGTCGTGCTCTACGACGGTTCGTACCACGACGTGGACTCGTCGGAAATGGCGTTCAAGATTGCCGGCTCGATGGCCTTCCAGGACGCCGCGAAGAAGGCCAAGCCGGTGCTGCTCGAGCCGATCATGCGCGTCGAGGTGGTCGTCCCGAAGGACTACATGGGCGACGTCATGGGCGACCTCTCGAGCCGCCGCGGACGCATCCAGTCGCAGGAGGATCGCGGCGGCACGCAGATCGTCAACGCCCGCGTGCCGCTGTCGGAGATGTTCGGCTACGCCACCGATCTGCGGTCGCGCACGCAGGGGCGCGCCACCTACTCGATGCACTTCGATCGCTACGAGCAGGCGCCGCAGAACGTCTCGGAAGAAGTTGTCGCCCGCATCCAGGGCACGAAGTAAGGCGTGGGCCGGCTGAAGCCGGCCCCTACGAACTGATTCGGGGTACGTAGGGGCCGCCGTCAGGCGGCCCAAAACCGGAGAGACAGATGGCTAAAGAGAAATTCGATCGTTCGAAACCACACGTCAACGTCGGCACCATCGGGCACATCGACCACGGGAAGACGACGCTGACGGCGGCGCTGACGAAGGTGGCGGCCGACAAGGGGTGGGCGAAGTTCGTGCCGTATGACGAGGTGGCGAAGGCCTCGGAGTCGCAGGGGCGGCGCGACGAGACGAAGATTCTGACGATTGCGTCGAGCCACGTCGAGTATTCGACGGCCAACCGGCACTACGCGCACGTGGACTGCCCGGGGCACGCCGACTACATCAAGAACATGATCACGGGGGCGGCGCAGATGGACGGGGCGATCCTCGTGGTGAGTGCCACCGACGGGCCGATGCCGCAGACGCGGGAGCACGTGCTGCTGGCGCGGCAGGTGAACGTGCCGTATCTGGTGGTGGCGCTCAACAAGGTGGACATGGTGGACGACCCGGAGCTGCTCGACCTGGTGGAGCTGGAGGTGCGGGAACTGCTCTCCAGCTACGGGTTCAAGGGCGACGACGTGCCGGTGGTGCGGGTGAGCGCGCTCAAGGCGCTGCAGGGGGAGAAGGACGGCGTCGACAGCGTGGTGAAGCTGATGGAGGCGCTCGACACCTACATTCCGCTGCCGGAGCGCGAGGTGGACAAGCCGTTCATGATGCCGATCGAGGACGTGTTCTCGATCTCGGGCCGCGGCACGGTGGTGACGGGGCGGGTGGAGCGCGGGCAGGTGAAGGTGGGCGAAGAGGTCGAGATCGTGGGCTTCAAGCCGACGGAGAAGAAGGTCGTGACGGGCGTGGAGATGTTCCGCAAGCTGCTCGATTCGGGACAGGCGGGGGACAACATCGGGGTGCTGCTGCGCGGCGTGGAAAAGACGGACGTCGAGCGCGGACAGGTGCTGGCCAAGCCGGGGTCGATCAAGCCGCACACGAAGTTCAAGGGCGAGGTCTACATCCTCTCGAAAGAGGAAGGGGGCCGGCACACGCCGTTCTTCAACGGCTACCGGCCGCAGTTCTACATCCGGACGACGGACGTGACGGGCATTCTGAAGCTGCCCGAGGGTGTGGAGATGGTGATGCCGGGCGACAACACGCAGATCACCGGCGAGCTGATTACGCCGGTGGCGCTGGAGAAGGGCGCGCGCTTCGCGATTCGTGAAGGCGGCCGCACGGTCGGCGCCGGCACCGTCACCGAGATTTTGGAGTAAAGGGCGGCGGGTCCGCCTTCGCCGGGCACCGGTGCTCGGCGGGACCCGTCCCACAGCTGCAGGCCGGATTCCGCGACGCGCCGATCCCTGGCGCACGCGGACCCGGCGGAGAGACCAATGACGATGTTCAGCGACAAGATCCGCATCCGCCTCAAGGCCTACGACTCGCGCATTCTCGACCAGTCCACCGGCGAGATCGTCGAGACGGCCAAGCGGACCGGCGCGCGGCTGGCGGGACCGATTCCGCTGCCGACGGCGAAGAACAAGTGGACGGTGCTGCGCTCGCCGCACGTGGACAAGAAGTCGCGCGAGCAGTTCGAGATCCGCACGCACAAGCGGCTCATCGACATCTTCGAGCCGACGCCGCAGACGGTGGATGCGCTCATGAAGCTCGATCTGCCCGCCGGTGTCGACGTCGAGATCAAGGCATTCGGCAAAGAACACGGTAAATAGCGATGGTCACTGGACTGATCGGGAAGAAAGTCGGGATGACGCAGCTGTTCGGGCCGGACGGCGCGGTGCATCCGGCCACCGTGCTGAAGGCCGGCCCGTGTGTGGTCTCGCAGGTGAAGACGGTCGAGAAGGACGGCTACGAAGCCGTGCAGCTCGGGCTCGTCGAAGCGGGCAAGCACAAGGAGAACAAGCCGACCGAGGGGCACTTCAAGAAGGCCGGCGTGCCGCCGACGCGCGTGCGTCGCGAGGTGCGGGTGAAGGCCGGCGGCGAAACGCCGAAGGCCGGCGACCAGGTGAACGTCTCGATCTTCGCCGATGGCGAGCGCGTGGACGTCATCGGCACCAGCCGCGGCAAGGGCTTCCAGGGTGTCGTCAAGCGGCATCACTTCAAGGGCGGCCGCGCCAGCCACGGGTCGATGTTCCACAAGGCGCCCGGCTCGATTGGCGCGTCCTCGTATCCGTCGCGCGTCGTCAAGGGGATGCGCATGGGCGGACACATGGGCGCCGCCGGCGTGACCACGCGCAACCTGAAGGTGCTGAAGGTCGACGCGGACAATCACCTGCTGCTCGTCGAGGGCGCGGTGCCGGGTGGTCCGAACGCGGTGGTCGTGATTCGCAAGGCGGTGGCGGCCAAGGTGATCAAGACGCCGCAGGTCGAGCCGACGAAGAAGAAGGGCAAGAAATAGGGTGGGCCGGCTGGTGGGCCGGCTGGTGGGCCGGCTGAAGCCGGCCCCTACGTACTACCCTTCAGGCGTACGTAGGGGCTGCCTTCAGGCGTACGTAGGGGCTGCTTTCAGGCGTACGTAGGGGCTGCTTTTAGGGGTACGTAGGGGCTGCCTTTAGGCAGCCCGGTACAAGCTTATGACTGTCGATGTCGTCAACGTAGAGAACAAGAAGATCGGCTCGGTCGATCTCAGCGACGAGGTGTTCGGCGGGCGTGTGAAGACCGACCTCATTCACGAGTCGGTCGTCCGCGCCAACGCGGCGGAGCGGCGCGGCACGCACGCCACGAAGACCCGTGCCATGGTCAGCGGCAGCGGCAAGAAGCCGTGGCGGCAGAAGGGGACCGGCCGCGCGCGCGTCGGCGAAATCAGAAACCCGTTGTGGCGCAAGGGCGGCACGGTGTTCGGCCCGCAGCCGCGCAGCTACGAATATCAGCTGCCGAAGAAGGTGGAAAAAGGCGCGCTGCGCGCCGCCTTGACGCAGAAGCTGCGCGACAACGAAGTGACGATCGTCGATGCGCTGACCGTCGCCGAGATCAAGACGAAAGCGGCGGCGGAGATGCTGAAGCGGCTCGGCGTGGCGGGCAAGACGCTGCTCGTGGACGTCAAGCCGGAAGACAAGCTGTCGCTGTCGGTGCGCAACATCGAGGGTGTGCGCGTGCTGGCCAGCAACCGCGTGAGCGCGCGCGACGTCGTCAACGCGCGGCGCCTGGTGCTGACGCAGGCGGCGATCGAGAAGCTGCAGGAGGCCCTCGGATGAAACTGACACACGTGCTGCGGCGCCCCCTGATCACCGAGAAGACGACGGTCATCCGCGAGGACGGCCGCACGCTCGTCTTCCAGGTGGCGATGGACGCCAACAAGATCGACATCAGGAAGGCCGTCGAGTCGCTGCTCGGGTCGAAGGTGGAAAGCGTCCGCACGTCGCTGGCGCACGGCAAGTTCAAGCGCCAGGGCAAGTACATCGGCCGCCGCTCGGACTGGAAAAAGGCCTACGTGAAGCTGCGCGACGGCGAGAAGCTTCCGGACTTCCTCCAGGGGGCATAGCACAATATGGCGATTCGCAAATACAACCCGACCTCGCCCGGCGTGCGCGGCAAGACGTCGCTGACCTTCGACGAGATCACGACGAACGAACCGTATCGTCCGCTGACCGAGAACCTGCACCGCTCCGGCGGCCGCAACAACCGCGGCGAGCTGACGTCGTGGTGGCGCGGCGGCGGGCACAAGCGGCTCTATCGCGTCATCGACTTCAAGCGCGACAAGAAGGACATTCCGGCGAAGGTGTCGACGGTCGAATACGATCCGAACCGCTCGGCGCGCATCGCGCTGCTGACCTACGCGGACGGCGAGAAGCGCTACATCCTGCAGCCGCTCGGCATCAAGGTGGGCGACACCATCGTCGCCGGCGACAACGTCGACATCCTGCCGGGCAACTGCCTGCCGCTGAAGAGCATTCCGCTCGGCACCACGATCCATAACGTGGAGCTGCGGCCGGGCAAGGGCGGCCAGATCGCGCGCAGCGCCGGGTCGTCGGTGCAGCTGGTCGCGCGCGAAGGCGAGTACGCCAGCGTGCGCATGCCGTCGGGGGAGATTCGCAAGATCAACGTCGAGTGCGTGGCGACCATCGGCCAGGTCGGCAACCTCGATCACGAGAACGTGTCGATCGGCAAGGCGGGCCGCAGCCGCTGGCTCGGCCAGCGCCCGCACGTGCGCGGCGTGGCGATGAACCCGGTGGATCACCCGCTCGGCGGCGGCGAAGGCAAGACGTCCGGCGGCCGCCACCCGGTGACGCCGTGGGGCCAGCCGACCAAGGGCTACAAGACGCGCCGCCGCAAGGGCACCGACAGATTCATCGTCCAGAGAAGGACAAAGTAGGGCGGGGTTCCGCCGAGGGCGAGGTTCTGCCGATGGCGGACCCGCCGAGGACATTTATGAGCCGATCGCTGAAGAAGGGCCCGTTCATCGACACGCCGCTGCTCGAAAAGCTCGAGGCGATGAACCGCGCCAACGAGAAGAAGGTCATCAAGACGTGGTCGCGCCGCTCGACCGTGATCCCCGAGATGGTGGGACACACGATGGCGGTGCACAACGGGAAGAAGTTCATCCCCGTCTACGTCACGGAAAACATGGTGGGCCACAAGCTCGGCGAGTTCGCGCCGACGCGCACCTTCAAGGGCCACACGACGAAGTCGGAGAAGGCGGCCGCGGCGGCCCCGGCGGCCGGCGCGCCGGCGCCGGGAGCGAAGGGATAACTCATGGCGGTTGAAGCAGCGGCAACGGCACGCGGCATCCGCACCTCAGCGCAGAAGGCGGGGCTCGTGTGCGAGCTCATTCGCGGCAAGAACGTCAACCAGGCGCTGGCCACGCTGCAGTTCACGCGCAAGACGATCGCGCGCGAGCTGGCCAAGGTGCTTCGTTCCGCGGTGGCCAACGTGCAGCAGCAGGAAGCGTTCAGCGGCGACATCGATCGCCTCTACGTGTCGGCGGCGTACGCGAACCAGGGACCGTCGGCGAAGCGTGTGCGGCCGGCGCCGATGGGGCGCGCCTACCGCGTCGTCAAGCGGACGGCGCACCTGACGGTGCAGGTGGCGGAGAAGCCGCTGAAGATCGCGAAGGTCGAGACGCAGGGCGAGGCGGCGGCGACAGAGAAGCGCGAGGCGACGGCAGGCACACGCGAGGCGTCGGCAGGCAAGCGCGACGCGGCGGCCAGGCCGGCGCGCGCGAAAAAGACAACCGGCAAGACGGCCACGGCAAAAGCGTAATGGAGGGCGGGTCGTTGCAGACCCGCCTGGGAGAGAAAACACAGTGGGCCAGAAGGTTCACCCCTACGGATTCCGGCTCGGCTTCAACAAGACCTGGCGTTCGCGCTGGTTCTCGGACAAGGACTACGCCAAGCTCCTGCACGAGGACCTCAAGCTGCGGCAGGAACTGAAGAAACGGTTCTCGCACGCCGGCGTGTCGCGCATCGAGACCGAGCGCGCGGCCAACAACCTGAAGATCGACATCTTCACGTCGCGTCCCGGCATCATCATCGGGCGCAAGGGAACGGAAGTCGACAAGCTGAAGCAGGAGATCCAGAAGCGCACCAGCCGGCAGGTGTTCATCAACATCCAGGAGATCCAGAAGCCGGAGCTCGAGGCGCAGTTGATCGCCGAATCGGTCGCCGTGCAGCTCGAAAAGCGCGTCGCCTTCCGCCGCGCGATGCGCAAGGCTGTCGAATCGGCGCTGCGCTTCGGCGCGCGCGGCATCAAGGTGCGCGTCAGCGGGCGGTTGAACGGCGCGGAAATCGCGCGTTCCGAGTGGTATCTGCACGGGCAGCTGCCGCTGCAGACGCTGCGCGCGGACATCGACTACGGCTTTGCGGAGGCCAACACCACCTACGGCCAGATTGGCGTGAAGGTGTGGCTCTACAAGGGTGAGCGGCTGGTGCCGCGCCTCGGCCGGGACGAGGAATATCGCGACCGGGGTCCGAGGAGGCCGGCCGCGAGAGCATAACGGCCGGATGGACGGGAGCGGCGGGAAGGGTTGCCTTCCGGCCCCGCCTGCCCTTCTCGCCTGAGGGAACACAGCGATGTTGATGCCGAAGAAAGTCAAGTACCGCAAGCAGCAGCGCGGACGCATGGCCGGCAAGGCCTGGCGCGGCTCCGACGTGTCGTTCGGCGACTACGGGCTGAAGGCGATGGAGCCGGCGTGGATCACCGATCGCCAGATCGAGGCGGCGCGCGTGGCGATGACCCGCTTCATCAAGCGCGGCGGCAAGATCTGGGTGCGCGTCTTCCCCGACAAGCCGATCACCAAGAAGCCGCAGGAAACGCGCATGGGCAAGGGCAAGGGCGCGCCCGAGCAGTGGGTCTGCGTCGTCCGTCCCGGCCGCATCATGTTCGAGATGGAAGGCGTGACCGAGGTGGACGCGCGGAAGGCGATGGATCTGGCGGCGGCGAAGCTGCCGATCAAGACGAAGTTCGCCACCCGCTTCGGCCAGGAGAAGAGCGCATGAAGGTAGACGAGATTCGCGAGCTGCCGGTCGAGACGCTGCGCGACCGCGAGAAGGAGCTCGACGACCAGTTGTTCCGGCTGCGCATCCAGAAGTCGATGGGTCAGCTCGAAGCGCCGGCCAAGGTGCGCGAGCTGCGCCGTGACCTCGCGCGCATCAAGACGATCCTTCGCGAGAAAGAGCAGGCAGAGGCATGAGCGTCAAGGCACAGCTGACCGGCAGGGTGGTCAGCGACAAGATGGAGAAGACCGTGGTCGTCGCCGTCGAGCGCCAGGTGCGCCACGACGTCTACGGCAAGAGCCAGAAGAAGACGTCGAAATTCGTCGCGCACAACGAAGACAACGAGGCGAAGCTCGGGGACACCGTGGCCATCGCCGAGTCGCGCCCGCTCTCGCGCCGCAAGCGCTGGATCGTGACGCGCGTGGTGGCAAAGGCGCAGCAGATCTGAGCGCGCAGGAGAACGAGCCATGATTCAAATGCGATCGATTCTCGACGTCGCCGACAACTCCGGCGCGCGCAAGATTTCGATCATCAACCCGATTGGCGGATCGACCGGCCGCTACGCGCGGCTCGGCGACATCGTCACCGCGTCGGTGAAGGAAGCGACGCCGGACGGCACCGTCAAGAAGGGGCAGGTGGTGAAGGCGGTGATCGTGCGCACCGTCAAGGAGCAGCGGCGGCGCGACGGCAGCTACATCCGCTTCGATCGCAACGCCGCCGTGCTCATCAACGACCAGGGCGAGCCGATCGGCACGCGCGTGTTCGGTCCGGTGGCGCGCGAGCTGCGCGAGCGGCGCTTCATGAAGATCATTTCGCTCGCGCCGGAGGTGCTCTGAGCGATGTCTCGTCTGCACACGCCGATTCGGAAGAACGACACGGTGGCGGTCAACGCCGGCAAGGACAGCGGCAAGCGCGGCCGCGTGCTGAAGGTGATCCCCGGCAAGAACCGGCTGATCGTCGAAGGGGTCAACCTCATCAAGCGGCACACGCGGCCCAACCCGCAGCGCAACATCAAGGGCGGCATCGTCGAGCGCGAGGCCGCGCTGCACGCCAGCAACGTGCAGCTGATCTGCCCCGAGTGCAACCAGGTGACGCGCATCGGCCACAAGATCCTCGGCGACGGCCGCAAGGTGCGCATCTGCCGCAAGTGTGAAGGAGTCGTCGACAAATGAACCGCTTGAAGGCGCGCTACCAGACGGAAGTCGTGCCGGCCCTCAAGAAGGAGTTCGGCTACACCAACGTGATGGCCATTCCCAAAGTGGAAAAGGTGGTCATCAACATGGGCCTCGGCGAGGCGACGAGCAACGCGAAGATCGCCGACGTCGGCGCCGACGAGTTGAGCCGCATCACCGGCCAGAAGGCGGTCGTGCGGCGCGCGACGAAGTCGATTGCGCAGTTCAAGCTGCGGCAGGGGATGCCCGTCGGCGCGATGGTCACGCTGCGCGGCGAGCGCATGTACGAGTTCCTCGATCGCCTCATCTCGATTGCGCTGCCGCGCGTCCGCGACTTCCGCGGCGTGTCGCCGAAAGGGTTCGACGGCCGCGGCAACTACACGCTCGGCCTGCGCGACCAGCTGCTGTTCCCCGAGATCGACTACATGAAGGTGGACAAGGCGCGCGGCATGAACGTGTCGGTGGTAACGACGGCGAAGACCGACGAGGAGGCGCGGAAGCTGCTGCAGTTCCTGGGCATGCCGTTCCGCACGAATTAGCAGGCAGCGGGCAGCAGGCAGTGACCGATTCCTGCTGCCTGCCGCCAGCTGCACGCTGCCAGCGTTGAGGGATGTAGATGGCGACGACTGCAAAGATTGCCAAGGAAGCCAAGTCACCGAAATACAAGATTCGCCTGCGCAACCGCTGCCGGCTGTGCGGACGTCCGCGCGCCTACATGCGCAAGTTCGCGATGTGCCGCCTCTGCTTCCGCAAGCTCGCACTGGAAGGTGATATTACGGGCGTGACGAAAAGTTCGTGGTAAATCCCAAAACCCGAATCCCGACCGCCAGATGCCGAGGATTTGCGTGGTCGTTGGGATTTGGGGTTTGGATCTTGGGATTTGGGATTTGACAGAGAGACAGAAAAGATGACCGATCCGATTTCCGACATGCTCTCCCGCATCCGCAACGCCGTCGCGGCCAAGCACGCGCGCGTCGACATGCCGGCGAGCAAGCTGAAGGCCGAGATTGCGCGCATCCTTCAGGACGAGGGCTACATCCAGGGCTATCGTCTGGTCGAGGAGGCCGCCGAGAAGGGCGCGGGCAAAGGGAACGCACCGCGGCAGTTGATCCGCGTGTTCCTGAAGTACGGCCCGCATGGCGAGAAGGTGATCTCGGGCATCGAGCGCATCAGCCGTCCGGGCCGCCGCGTCTACCTGGGCGTCGACGACGTGCCGGCCGTGCTCGGCGGACTGGGCACGAACATCCTGACGACGTCGCGCGGCGTGATGACGGGTCGCGCGGCGCGCAAGGCCGGCGTCGGCGGCGAAGTGCTCTGCAACGTCTGGTAGCCGGGAAGCGAAAAACGTAGCCGGGAAGCGAAAACGTAGCCGGGAAGCGAAAACGTAGCCGGGAAGCGAAAAACAATGTCTCGAATTGGTAAGAAACCGATCACGCTGCCGAAAGGTGTCAGCGTGAAGATCGCGCCGGGCGCGATCGAGGTGAAGGGGCCGAAGGGCACGGTCAACCAGTACGTGCCGCCGGGCATCGCCTTCGCGCAGGACGACGGAACGCTGGTGGCGAAGCTGGAGCGCGACGACCCCGCGCTCGGCAAGTTCCACGGCCTGGCGCGCAGCCTGGTGGCCAACGCGGTGGCCGGCGTGACCGAGGGCTTCAAGAAGGAGCTCGACATCGTCGGCATCGGCTATCGCGCGGAGCTGAAGGGCAAGCAGGTGCACTTCGCGCTCGGCTACTCGCATCCGATCGTGTTCGACATCCCCAACGGGATCGACATCACCATCGACAAGCAGACGCACATCACCGTCACCGGCGTCGATCGCCAGCTCGTCGGGCAGGTGGCGGCGAACATCCGCCGCATGCGCAAGCCGGACCCGTACAAGCAGAAGGGCGTGCGCTACACGGGTGAAGTGCTGAAGAAGAAGGTCGGCAAGACCGGAGCGAAATAATGCGGATCAAGACGAAGGAAGATCGGCGCGATCGGATCAAGCACCGCATCCGCAAGCGCGTGCTGGGCACGGAGCCCCGCCCGCGGCTGACGGTGTTCCGCAGCGTGGCGCACATGTATGTGCAGGTCGTCGACGACATGACCGGCCGGACCATCGCCTCGGCGTCCACCGTCGAGCCGACCGTGAAGGGGGCGATGAAGAAGGCGGAGCGCGGCGGCAACATCGCCGGGGCGAAGGCGATCGGCAAGACCATCGCCGAGCGCCTCATCGAGAAGGGCGTCAAGCGCGTCGTCTTCGATCGCAACGGGTTCCTTTATCACGGTCGTGTCAAGGCAGTGGCCGACGCGGCTCGTGAAGCCGGATTGGAGTTCTAGGCTGTGGCACAGATGAATCGCAATCGCGAGAAGGTCGACGCGTCGCAGCTGGAGATCAAGGACACCGTCGTCTCGATCAATCGCGTGACGAAGGTGGTCAAGGGCGGCAAGAACCTGAGCTTCAGCGCGCTGGTTGTCGTCGGCGACGGCCACGGGGTGGTGGGCTTCGGCGTCGGCAAGGCGAAGGAAGTGCCGTCGGCGATCAAGAAGGGCATCGAGGCGGCGAAGAAGAGCCTCATTCGCGTCCCGTTGAAGGGGACGACGATTCCGCATCAGGTCGTCGGCAAGTTCGGTTCCGGCAGCGTGCTGCTCAAGCCGGCGCCGGAAGGCACCGGCCTCATCGCCGGCGGCGCGGTGCGCGCGGTCGTCGAGTCGGCGGGCATTCAGAACGTGCTCACCAAGTCGCTCGGCTCCGCCAACCCGCACAACGTCGTGCGCGCGACGTTCCAGGGGCTGATGGATCTGAAGGATCCGTCGCTGGTGGCGCGGCATCGGGGCAAGGAAGAAGCGGAGCTGGTTGGAGCATAACGATGGCGACCAAGCAATCTGCCGCGAAGGCAGCGCACGGTAAGACGGCGGCGGCGCGGCCGGCCGCGAAAACATTGAAAGTGACGCTGCTGCGCAGCCCGATCGGGTTCAACAAGACGCAGGGATTGACCGTGCAGGGCATGGGCCTGCGGCGCATCCGTCACACCGTGGAACTGGCGGACACGCCCGAGACTCGCGGAATGATCCACAAGGTTCGGCATTTAGTGGAAGTTACGGAGTAGCCGGTCTACGAAGACCAGGCCTCCACTGTGGAGGGCGGGTTCTTTCGGACCCGCCGGAGCAAAATGGACCAGAGCACGCTCAAACCCGCACGCGGGTCGAAGCATTCGAAGAAGCGCGTCGGGCGCGGTCACGGCACCGGGCAGGGGGCGCAGGCGGGCCGTGGCCACAAGGGCGCGCAGTCGCGCTCGGGCTACAAGTTCAAGCGCGGCTTCGAGGGCGGCCAGATGCCGCTGCATCGCCGCATCCCGAAGCGCGGCTTCCACAACCCGTTCCGCACGGAGTACGTCGTCGTCAATCTCGACGCGATTGCGGAGCGGTTCGACGCCGACACGGTCGTCACCCCGGAGCTGCTGCGCGAGCGCGGCCTGGTGCGCAGCGGCGGCAAGGTCAAGGTGCTGGCGCGCGGCGACGTGTCGAAGAAGCTGACCGTGCGCGCGCACAAGTTCAGCGGCAAGGCGGCGGAGAAGATCGCGGCGGCTGGTGGCGCCGCGGAGACGATCTAGCGGTTCGCGATTAGCGATTGACGACGTGGGCAATCACTAATCACAAATCACACATGGGTTAAAGATGGCTGAGAACCCGCTCAAGAATCTGTGGCAGGTCGCCGACCTGCGGAACCGCGTGCTCTTCACGCTCGGCATGCTGGGCGTGTATCGCGTCGGCAACCACATCCCGACGCCGGGGGTGAACGAGGCGGCGCTGGCGGCGCTCGCCGAGGCGCAGAAGAACACGATGTTCGGCCTCTACGACATGTTCTCCGGCGGGAACCTGTCGAAGGTGACGATCTTCGCGCTCGGCATCATGCCCTACATCAGCTCGTCGATCATTCTGCAGCTGCTGACGGTCGTCTGGCCGTATCTCGAGCGGCTGTCGCGTGAGGGCGAACTGGGCCGCCGCAAGATCACGCAGTACACCCGCTACCTGACGGGGGTGCTGGCGATCATCCAGGCGCTGAGCATCGCCATCTTCCTCGAGCGCAACACGAACATCGCCGGCGGCCTTCCGCTCGTCTACAACCCGGGATGGGGCTTCCGGCTGCTCTGCGTGCTGACGCTGACGACGGGCACGATTTTCATCATGTGGCTCGGCGAGCAGATCACCGAGCGCGGCGTCGGCAACGGCATGTCGCTGCTCATCTTCGCCGGCATCATCGTCGGATTCCCGAGAGGCATCCTGCAGACGTTCGACCAGATGAACACCGGGCAGATCAGCATCTTCCGCATCCTGTTCCTGCTGGTCATGATGGTCGCGGTCATCGGCGCGATTGTCTTCGTCGAGCGCGGGCACCGGCGCATCGTCGTGCAGTACGCCAAGCGTGTCGTCGGGCGGCGGCAGTACGGCGGCTCGAGCACGCACATCCCGCTGAAGGTGAACACGGGCGGCGTCATCCCGGTCATCTTCGCGTCGTCGATTCTCGCCTTCCCGGCGACGCTGGCGACGATGTTCACGGCCGGCGGCTGGGCGCGGACGCTGCTCGATCAGCTCGCCTACGGGACGTGGCTCTACACGCTGCTCTACATCGTCGGCATCATCTTCTTCTGCTATTTCTACACGGCGATCATCTTCAACCCCGATGACGTCGCGGAGAACATGCGGAAATACGGCGGGTTCATCCCGGGCATCCGTCCCGGCAAGCGCACGGCGGAGTACATCGACACGATCCTGGCGCGCATCACGCTCGTCGGGTCGCTGTATCTGTCCGCGGTCGCGATTCTGCCGATGTTCCTCATCTCGGGCATCAAGGTGAACACCATTCCGTTCATCGGCGATCAGCTCGACGCGGCGCTGCCGCAGTGGTTCACGCAGGGGCTCGGCGTCACCTTCTACTTCGGCGGCACGACGCTGCTGATCGTCGTCGGTGTCGCGATGGACACGGTGCAGCAGGTCGAATCGCAGTTGATCATGCGCCACTACGACGGCTTCATGAAGAAGGCACGCATCAGAGGTCGACGCGGGTAGTCCAGTTTCAGGGGGACGAGTGGCGCTGAACGTGATCATGATGGGGCCGCCGGGCGCGGGCAAAGGCACGCAGGCGGGCCGGTTCGCACGTGAGCGGGGGTTGTTGAAGATTTCGACCGGCGACATCCTGCGCGAGAGCATCAAGGCGGGCTCGCCCGTCGGCTTGCGCGCGCAGGAGCTGATGGATCGCGGCGAGCTGGTGGACGACGAGACGATGATCGACATCGTCCGCGAGCGCCTGCTGCGCCCCGATGCGCAGCCGGGGTTCGTGCTCGACGGGTTTCCGCGCACCGTGGTGCAGGCCGAAGCGCTCGATCGGATCGTCTCGGAGCGCCAGAACGGACCGCTGGTCATCGTCGACGTGCGCGTCCCCGAGCAGGAGCTCGTGCGGCGCCTGGCGGGCCGGCTGATCTGCTCGAAGTGCGGCGCGAACGGCGAGCCGCCGAAGGAAGGCGCGGCGGCGTCCACCGCCTGCGCCAAGTGCGGCGGCGAGCTGGTGCAGCGGACGGACGACAACGAGCAGGTCGTCCTCGAGCGTTTGAAGGTCTACGAGCGCGCGACCAAGCCGCTCGTCGAGTTCTACCGCGACCGTGCGACCTTCCGCATCGTCAACGGCGCGCAGGCGCTGGAGCGGGTCGCGCAGGAGCTCGACACGGTCATCGAGGACGCGGCGCTGGTAGGCGCGAAACAGCCGCAGACGGCGGCGGTCAAGGCGGTTGCGCCGGAGAAGGCACGCGCATGATCGTCTGCCGGTCGAAGGCCGAAATCGACAAGCTCCGGCGGGTCAATCAACTCGTCGGACAGGTGCTCGCCGAGCTGCGGCAGATGGCCGCGCCAGGCGTGACGACGGCCGATATCGACCGCGTGGCGGAAGAGCGGGTGCGCGCGGCGGGCGCGGAGCCGGCGTTCAAGGGGTATCACGGGTACCCGGCGACGGTGTGCGTATCGGCCAACGAGCAGGTGGTGCACGGGATCCCCTCGAAGCGGCCGCTCGTCGAAGGAGATATCCTCTCCATCGACATGGGCGCCCGGCTCGACGGTTACTTCGGCGATTGCGCCGTGACCGTGCCCATCGGGACCGTCTCGCCGCAGGCCGCCGACCTGCTGCGGGTGACGGAAGAAGCGCTCTTCCACGGCATCGAGGCGGTGAAACCGGGCGCGCGCGTGTCCGACATCGGGGCGGCGGTCCAGCAGCACGTGGAGATGCACGGCTTTTCGGTGGTGCGCGAGTTCGTCGGCCACGGCATCGGCACGGCGCTGCACGAGGAGCCGCAGATTGCCAACTACGGCCCCGGCGGGCGCGGTCCGCGGCTGGCCGAAGGAATGGTGCTGGCCATCGAGCCGATGGTCAACGCGGGGAAGCCCGCGGTGAAGGTGCTGTCGGACGGGTGGACGGCGGTGACGCGCGACGGCAGCCTGTCGGCGCATTTCGAGCACACGGTGGTCGTCACCGCCGAGGCGTGCGAAATCCTGACGCTGCTGCCGACCGATGCCGCGCGGGCGAGGACGCTGCTCGGCGCGGCGATGAGGTGAGCGCGCGCCAGGTCGAGGGCATCGTCCGCGCGCAGTTGCCGAGCGGGTTGTACGAAGTGGAAGTCGATGCGCACCGCGTGACCGCGCATATCGGCGGCGGGCTCGAGAAGAATTTCGTCCGGGTGCTCATCGGCGATCGGGTCATCGTGGAACTGACCGCGCGGGATCTGGGACGCGGCAGGATCGTCCGGAAGGCTTAGGACCAGGGAGCGAAGCTGTGAAAGTCAGAGCATCGGTCAAACGGATTTGCGACAAGTGCAAGATCGTGCGCCGCCGCGGCGTGGTGCGCGTGATCTGCACCAACGCGAAGCACAAGCAGAGGCAGGGGTAATTCGATGGCGCGTATTGCAGGCGTGGATCTGCCGCGGACCAAGCGGGTCGAGGTCGGCCTTACTTACATCTACGGCATCGGGCGGAAGCGCTCGAACGACGTGCTCAGCGCGGCGGGCGTCAGCCCCGACATCCGCGTCAAGGATCTCTCCGAGGACGACGTCCGGAAGATCAGCCGCGTGCTCGAGGAGCAGGGGGGCGTCGAAGGCGATCTCCGCAAGGAGATCTCGATGAACATCAAGCGGTTGATGGAAATCGGCTGCTACCGCGGCCTGCGGCACCGCCGCAACCTGCCCGTGCGCGGGCAGCGGACGCGCACCAACGCGCGCACGCGCAAGGGCCCGCGCAAGGGCGCGATCGCGAAGAAGAAGACGGTTTAATCAATGGCTAAAGCTCAAGACGCAACAGCGGCACCCGAAAAAGGCAAGGGCGAAGGCGGCAAGAAGCCGGCGCGCAAGACCTTCAAGAAGCGCGGCGAGAAGCGCGTCGTGCATCACGGCTACGTGCACATTCACGCCTCGTTCAACAACACGCACATCACCATCACCGACACCGAGGGGAACGTGATTGCCTGGTCGAGCGCCGGCGGCATCGGCTTCAAAGGGTCGCGCAAGGGGACGCCGTTTGCGGCGACGCAGGCTGCCATCAACGCCGGCAACACGGCCAAGACCTACGGACTGCGCACGGTGGACGTGAAGGTGAAGGGACCCGGGTCGGGACGCGAATCGGCGATTCGCGCGCTGCAGACGGTCGGCATCGAGGTGAAATCGATCCGCGACGTCACGCCCATTCCGCACAACGGCTGCCGGCCGACCAAGCGGCGCCGCGTCTGAGACTGAGAGAGGATTCGATTTAATGGCTCGATACATTGGACCTGTCTGCCGCCTGTGCCGCCGCGAGGGGATGAAGCTGTTCCTCAAGGGCGAGCGCTGCTACACCGAGAAGTGCGCCATCGAGAAGCGCAACTTCGCGCCGGGGCAGCACGGCAAGTCGCGCAAGCAGAAGCTGGCCGGCTACGGCGTGCAGCTGCGCGAGAAGCAGAAGGTCAAGCGCATCTACGGCGTGCTCGAGGACCAGTTCCGCCGCTACTTCGAGCAGGCGGAGCGGACGCGCGGCATCACCGGCGAGACGCTGCTGCAGCTGCTCGAGCGGCGGCTCGACAACGTCGCGTATCGCCTCGGGTTCGCGACCTCGCGTCCGCAGGCGCGGCAGCTCGTGCGGCACGGCCACTTCATCGTCAACGGCAGGAAGGTGGACATTCCGTCGTACTCGGTCAAGCCGGGCGACCTCGTTTCCGTTCGGCCCAGCAGCCGCAAGAACGCGTCGATCGCCCACGCGCTCGAGGAAGTCAAGGGCCGCGGCGTGCCGGAGTGGCTCGCCTTCGATGCCGAAGGCATGTCCGCGAAGATCAATTCGATTCCGACGCGCGAGCAGATCAACCTGCCCGTGCAGGAGCAGCTGATCGTCGAGCTCTATAGCAAGTAGGCTCTATGGCAAGTCGGCCGGGTCCCGCTGCGAAGGCGGACCCGGCGGGTCCGCGGTGCGACGGCGGCACGCGCTCCGCGGCACCCGCACTACGTCGCAATCCACCAGCCCGCAGCTTTACAGACCTGCAGCGGGAGGCTGGTGGACCTGACTCGCAGGTCTGGAGGCGGGGGCTGCCCGCCCGTTGGCGAAAGGAAGCACACAATGCTCTGGAAAGGTTTTCAGCGTCCCAAGCGCCTCGATTTCGAGCGCGAAACTCTCACCGACCGGTTCGGCCGCTTCTACGCGCAGCCGTTCGAGCGCGGCTTCGGCACGACCATCGGCAACGCCCTGCGCCGCGTGCTGCTGTCGTCGATCGAAGGCGCCGCCATTACGGCGGTGAAGATTGACGGCGTGCTGCACGAGTTCTCGCCGATTCCCGGTGTGGTCGAGGACGCGACCGACATCATCCTCAACCTCAAGCAGATTCCGCTGAAACTGCACGTCGATTACACCAAGACGCTCTATCTGCGGGTGGACAAGCCGGGCATCGTCCGCGCGAAGGACATCGAGGTGGACCAGGACGTCGAGATTCTCGAGCCCGAGGCGCACATCGCCACGGTCTCCGAGGGCGGCAAGCTGCACATGGAACTGCGCATGAAGCGCGGCCGCGGCTACGTCTCCGCCGACAAGAACTTCGACGAGGATCTCGGCATCGGCTGGATTCCGGTGGACTCGGTCCACTCGCCGGTGAAGAAGGTGAATTATCTCGTCGAAGCCGCGCGTCTCGGCCAGACGACGGACTACGACAAGCTGACGATCGACGTCTGGACCAACGGCTCGGTGACGTCGCAGGACGCGGTATCGCTCGCCGCCAAGCTGATTCGCGATCACCTGAACATCTTCATCAACCTCGAGGATGTCGCCGATCAGCCGGCCGAAGCGCAGGCCGATCAGCCGCGCGCCGGCGCGCTCAACGAGAATCTCGATAAGAGCGTCGAGGAGCTGGAGCTGTCGGTGCGGTCGTACAACTGCCTCAAGAACGCGAACATCCGCACCATTCGCGAGCTGGTGCAGAAGACCGAGGCCGAGATGCTGAAAACGAAGAACTTCGGCCGCAAGTCGCTCAACGAGATCAAGGAAATCCTGCACAGCATGGGGCTGAGCCTCGGCATGCGCGTCGACCAGCCGGCGGGAGCGCACTCGGAATAGGAGATAGCCCGGCAGCGGGCAGCCGGCAGCGCGCAGTGGGGTCTCGGTTCTTACTGCCAGCTGCCAGCCGCCAGCGGCCAGCTGAATGACATGAGACATAACCTCGCATATCGAAAGCTGGGACGCGTCAGCGAGCACCGCACCGCGCTGCTGCGCAACCAGGCGATGGCGCTCATCCGCCACGAACGCATCGAGACGACGATGCCGAAGGCGAAAGAGCTGCGGCCGTTCGTCGAGCGGCTGATTACCATCGCCAAGCGCGGCGTGGCGGCTGGCGACGGCAACGGCAAGTCGCTGCACGCGCGCCGGCTCGTGCTGCAGGAGCTGCCCGACAAGGACGTCGTCGGCAAGCTGTTCGAGTCGATCGCCCCGCGCTACGCCGAGCGGCCGGGCGGCTACACCCGCATCCTGCGCGTCGGCTACCGCCGCGGCGATTCCGCGGAGGTCGCCCAGGTCGAACTGGTGGGCAGCGAGTACGACCCGAAGAGCGCGGAGCCAAAGGAAGCCGACAAGGCCGCGCCGAAGACGAAGAGCGTCGGCGACCGGCTGCGCTCCGTGGCGCGCGGGGTCCGCACGCGCGGCGACGCCGCGGGTGGCGGCGCGAAGGGCCAGGCCGGCGGACAGACGCGCGGAAAGGCGCAGAAGTCCACGACGCCGCGCAAGGCTGGCGGGTCGTAGAAAGCTCCAAGCTCCAAGCTCCAAGCTCCAAATTCCAAAAAGGAAGGCCCGGCGATTCGATCGTCCGGGCCTTTTCTTTGGAGCTTGGATCTTGGAGCTTGGATCTTGGAGCTTGGATCTTGGAGCTTTACACTTCTTCCACCGCCTCCTGTCCCTTCTCCGCCTTGGCCGCCGCGATGATCTTGGCCTGCGCGTGCTGCGGGACCTCGTCGTAGTGCGAGAACTCCATGTGATACGTGCCGCGGGCGCCGGTGGCCGACGTGAGGTGCTGCTCGTAGGTGAGCATCTCCGCCATCGGCACCTGCGCGCGGATGACCGTCATCTGGCCGCGCGTGTCCATGCCGGCGATGCGGCCGCGGCGTCCGTTCAGATCGCCCATCAGGTCGCCGGCGAAATCCGACGGCGCATAGACCTCGACGTTCATGATCGGCTCGAGGATGGTCGGCCGCGCGCGCGTCATGGCGTCCTTGAAGGCGAGCGAGCCGGCCATCTTGAACGACAGTTCGTTCGAGTCCACGGCGTGGAACGAGCCGTCGAAGACCGTCGCGCGGAAGTCGACCATCGGATAGCCGGCCAGGTAGCCGCGCTGCCGCGCATCCTGGATGCCTTTTTCCACCGCCGGCACGAACTGTCGCGGGATGGCGCCGCCGAAGATGTCGTCGACGAACTCGAAGTCGCTGCCGCGCGGCAGCGGCTCGACCTTGATCTTGCAGTCGCCGAACTGGCCGTGGCCGCCGGTCTGCTTCTTGTGGCGCCCGTGCGCCTCCGTCGCCACGGTGATGGTCTCGCGGTAGGGAATGCGCGGCGGCTTCAGGTTGACCTCGACGCCGAAGCGCCGTTTCAGCTTGGCGACCGTCACCTCGATGTGCAGCTGCCCCTGGCCGGCGAGCAGCAGTTCGTGGGTCTGCGGATCGCGCGTGTAGCTGATGGACGGGTCTTCTTCCTTGAGGCGGGCCATCGATCCGCTGATCTTGTCTTCGTCGCCGCGGCTCTTCGGCTCGATCGCGTAGGAGAGCACGGCTTCGGGGAACTTGATTTCGGGGATCTTCACTTTCGTGGTCTTCTCGGCGAGCACGTCGTTGGTGCGCGTGTCCTTCAGCTTCGCCACCGCGCCGAGGTCACCGGCTTTGAGCTCCGGCACCTGCGTCTGGGTCTTCCCCTGCAGCGCCAGCAGGTGGCCGAAGCGTTCGGCCATGTCGCGCGTCTGGTTGTAGACGTTGCTGTCCTGCTTGAGGGTGCCCGACACCACGCGCAGCATCGTGATGCGTCCGGCGAACGGATCGGCAATCGTCTTCCACACGAACGCGGTGTAGGGCGGCGTATCGGTCGCTTTGATGGTCGTCGGCTCGCCTTTATCGGTCACCGCCGGGAACTCGCGCTCCGCGGGAGAGGGGACGTAGGTGACGATGGCGTCGAGGAGCGGCTGGATCGCGATGGCGTGCAGGCCAGACGTGCAGACGAGCGGGAAGATCTTCCCGCCCTGGGTCGCCGACCGCAGTCCTTGTGCGAGCTCGTCCTGCGTCAACGTGCCTTCAGAGAAGAACTTCTCCATCAGCTGCTCGTCGGCCTCGGCGACCATCTCGATGAGCTCTTCGCGCGCTTTCGTCGCGCGGTCGACGAGCGCCGCGGGCACGTCGCCTTCGGTCATCTTGCCGCTGCCGTCGGCGGCGAAGGTCAGCGCCTTCATCCGCACGAGGTCGACGACGCCCGTGAAGCCGCGCTCTTCGCCGATCGGCAGCTGGATGGGAATAATTTCGCGCGCGCAGTCGCGACGCAGCGACTCCAGCGTGCGCTCCAGGCTGGCGCGCTCGCGTTCGAGCCGGTTGACGGCGACGATGCGCGGCAGATTGAGGCTGGCGGCCTCGGCCCAGAGCTTTTCGGTCTGCACTTCGACGCCGGCGACGGCGTCGACGCAGAGCAGCGCGCCTTCGGCGACGCGCAGCGCGGCCGTGGCATCGCTCAAGAAGTTGGCGAAGCCCGGGGTGTCGATGATGTTGATCTTGGTCTTCTGCCACTCGGCGTAGGCCAGGCTGGAGGAGAGGGTGTGTTTGCGGGCGATCTCTTCGTCGTCGAAATCGGTTACGGTGGTGCCCTCGTCCACCTTGCCGAGCCGGTTGACGGCGCCCGCCACGAAGAGCATCGCCGAAACCAGCTGTGTCTTGCCGCACCCGCCGTGGCCGACCACGGCGACATTCCGGATCGCGGCAGCGTCATAGACCTTCATAAGGGGTTATCCTCCTCCGCGAGGTGAGGGTGAAGCTCGAGCGAAGCGTGTGTTTCTACGCGCGGATCATAGATCAAGATAGTCGCGGCGACATTTATGTGCGCTTCGACGCATTGGTCGACGAATATGTGCGCCGCGAATCGATCGGCGCGCGCCGGCCGAAGCGGCGCGCGCGTCTTCCGGAAGCCTAGCAACATCGTTGTTGCCGTTTTCGTGCGGCCGAACATTATTGTTCCAGTAGCGGCCGGCGGCTCCGGCCGGCAACGCGATTTTCCGAACAAAACATCGATCCGCCGACGCCGCGCATCGCTCCGCAGTGGCGTCCATCTTGCTCTTTTCCCGGACGACTGGAGCGCAGTAACACGCCACACGCGCTCACGCGCCCATTCCAACAGCGGAGGATCGATGGTCTCGAACGCGATGATTTCGAAGTACGTGTGTCTGCTGCTGACAGCGGCGGCAGTATTGTTCGTGCTGGCGCGGCCGGCGGCCGCGCAGACGGCGCCCGATCCGAATCCGGGCAGCCTCAGCGTCACCAGCTCCGTCGATCTGACCAACACCTACATGTTCCGCGGCATCCGCCAGGACGACACGAAACTGATCGTCTGGCCGGCGGCCGATCTCGGTTTGACGCTGCATTCGGGTGACGGCGCGCTGAAAAGCGCGGCGCTCGATTTCGGCTCGTGGAACAGCCTGCACACCGGCAACGCCGGGTTGAAGAGCGCGAGCAAGAAGATGTGGTACGAGTCGGACTTCTACACCTCGTTGTCGCTCGGCTTCGGCGGCGGTGTCAGTCTGGGCACGACCTACACGGCGTACACGAGCCCGAACGCGGGGTTCAGCACCGTGAAGGAAATGATGGTCAAGCTTGGCGTCGACGACAGCGCGAAGTTTGGCAAGGCAGCGCTCAAGCCGTACGGCATCGTGGCCTTCGAGTTCGATACGGCGGCTGGTCTCGGGCAGGCGGACGGCGGGTTGAAGGCCGGGCGCTACCTCGAGCTCGGTGTCGGCCCGGCGGTGAGCGCGTCGAAGGTCAGCTTCACCTTTCCGGTGAAGGTGGGGTTGAGCCTGGCGAACTACTACGAGCTCAATGGCGTGGACAACAGGTTCGGATACGCCAGCGCGTCGGGCATCGGATCGGTCCCGTTGAACCTCCCTTCGAGCTTCGGCGCGTGGAATGTGCATGCCGGCGTCGAATTCCAGCAGCTCGGCACGACGACGAAAGCGTTCAACAACGGCGACGCGCAGAAGGTCATCGTGTCGGCAGGCATCGGTCTTTCGTACTGACGACCGGGCCGGCTGAAGCCGGCCCCTGCGATCGCCGCTGCGATCGAAGGTTATCCACGGAGGCACACGCATGGCACGACCCCTCGACTCGCGTCGCTCGTCCAGGGCGAGTTCTCTTCGCTCGCGTCGCTCGCTGGCAGTGACGGCGCTACCGGCGCTGCTCCTCGCGCTCGGTGCGTCGACGCTCACGCCGGCGCGGTCGTACGCGCAGAACGCGCCGGACCCGAATCCCGGCAACATCTCGCTCATCGGCAACGTCGATTTCACCAACGCGTATATGTTCCGCGGCATCCGCCAGGACGATACGCGCGTCATCGTCCAGCCATCGGCGGAGATGGATATCGCGCTGCAGTCCGCGATGAGCGGGTTGAAGAGCACCAGTCTCAACTTCGGCACGTGGAACAGCCTGCATACGGGTGACACGGGGCTGCGCAGCGCGACGTCGGGTCTCGGCTGCGCCTGCGACAAGATCTGGTACGAGTCGGATTTCTACGCGACGCTCGCCTTCGGCTTCACGGCCGGGAGCCTCGGCATCACTTACACCGCGTATACGAGTCCCAACGCCGGTTTCAACAACGTCAAGGAAATCATGTTCAAGTTCACGGGTGACGACAGTTCCGCGCTCGGCAAGGCGGCGCTGCACCCGTGGGTGATCGCGGCGTTTGAAATCGATGCCGACAACGGGCATCAGGCCGACGGCGGCGCGAACGCCGGCAAGTACCTCGAGCTTGGTGTCAGTCCCGGTTACAGCGGCGCGAAAGCGGGCATCGCCGTGCCGGTGAAGATCGGCCTGAGCATGGGCGATTACTACGAGCTGAACGAGGGCACGGCGCTGCTGCCGAATTTCGTGGATCACCGGTTCGGCTATTTCAGCCTCGCCGGCATCGTCACGGTGCCGCTCGGCGGCATGTCGTCGTACGGCTCGTGGAACGTCCACGGCGGCCTCGAATATCAGCACCTCGGCACGACGACGGAGGCATTCAACGGCGGAAAGGCCAACAAGGTGATTGGCTCCGCCGGCCTCGGCTTCACCTACTAGCGGCGATCGCGCCGGGTGCCCGCCGTCTTCGCGGACGCCCGGTCTGATCTCCAGCATATGATTTCCCCCATGTCCGTCACCCGGCCGGAGTCGACTGGCCCGCCCTCGCGCGACCGCGCTGCGGCGGGGGAAAGTGCGCCGAAGGCGTCGCTCGCCGCCGCCAGGGATGAGCTGCGCGCGGCCATCGCGCGCGGCGCCGGGGGACGCGGGGCGCTCGAACGCTACGCCGATCAGGTCGATAACATCGTCCGCCAGCTGTGCGTCGATGCAGGGCCGTATGACGGCCCGCTCGCCGTCATCGCTCTCGGAGGGTACGGGCGCCGGCACCTCTGCCTGCACTCGGACATCGACCTGCTGCTGCTCTTCGCCGGGCGCATTGGCGCCGCCGAAGAGCGTTTCGTGCACGGATTTCTCAACCCGTTGTGGGATCTCGGCGTGGTCGTCGGCCATCAGGTGCGCGAAATCGAGGACTTCGCCACGCTCGAAACCGACAACCCGGAGTTCCTGCTGGCGCTGCTCGATGCGCGGCCGGTGGCCGGCGTGCGCGCGGTCTTCGAGCGTTTCACCGCGACCTTTCACCAGCCCGACACCCACGCGTTCATCCTGCGCTCGCTGCTCGCGCTCATCGACGAACGCCACGCGCAGTTCAACGGCACCCTCTATCAACTCGAGCCCGACGTGAAGGACGCGCCGGGCGCGCTGCGCGATCTGACGGCGACGCGCACGATTGCCCTGCTCACCGACCCGTTGCTGCTGCGCCGCGGCCCCGCCGACGCCGCGCGCTTCGACGATGCGGAAGACTTTCTGCTGCGCGTCCGTTCGACGCTGCATCTCGAATGCGGGCGCAACCAGAACGTGCTCAGCCACGAACTGCAGGAGAAGACGGCGGAGATGCTCGGCTATCCGGGGGCCGAGCCGCGGCAGCGCGTCGAGCGGCTGATGAGCGATTACTTCCGCCACGCGCGCATCGTCAGCCGGTCGCTGGAATGGGCGCGGCGGACGGCACCGGTGCCCGTCGGCGCCAATCTGGGACTGTCGCGCGACGGTGTGCGGTTCATCGATCCCGTGCAGGCGGCGCGCAATCCCTCGTCGTGGCTCGGGGCGTTTCAAAGCGCGCTCGACGCCGGCACCGAAGTGTCGGAAGAAGCGCTGTCATGCATCCAGCAGCACGTCGATCGCTACCGCGCGGACGACTTCTTCGCCGGCGCCAGCGACCGCGCCGCGCTGCTGCAGTTCCTCAAGCCGCGCACCGGCCTCTACGCCCGCCTGTCGCAGATGCACGATTGCGGACTGCTCGGCCGCGTCTTTCCCGAGTTCCAGGCCATCTCGTGGCGCGTCGTGCGCGACTTCTACCACAAGTACACGGTGGACGAGCACACGCTGCTGACGATCCGCAATCTCGAGCGGCTGACGACGACCGACGCCGCCGACCGCTGGCGGTTCAAATCGATTCTCGCCGATCTGCAGGAACCCGAACTCCTCGTCCTGGCCCTGCTCTTCCACGACGTCGGCAAGTGGCGTGACGACGACCATGCGCTCGAGAGCGTGCGCATGGCCGAGCACGTGCTCGAACGGCTGCACGTCACGGCCGAACAGCGCGACACGGTGCTCTTCCTCATTCGCCACCATCTCCGCATGTCGCTCGCCGCCTTCCGCCGCGACACCGAGGATCCGGACATCGTCAAGCAGTTCGCCTCGCTCGTCGGCACCGAAGAGCGGCTCAAGCTGCTCTGCCTGATGACGCTCGTCGACATCGAGGCGGTGAGCCCGGAGACGCTCACGCCGTGGAAGGCGGAGCTGCTGTGGCGGTTCTACGTCGATACCTACAACCACCTGACGCAGCGCTACGGCGACGAGCTGATCGAACGCAACGAGGCGGGGCTGACCGAACTGCAGGCGAACCGTCCCGGCGACGTGACGGCCGGCGAGGTGACGCGGTTCCTCGAAGGCCTGCCGCAGCGCTATCTGCACGTCTTCCCGCGCGACACCATCTATCGCCACATCCGCCTCGCCCGCGACATCAAGCCCGATGAAGTGCACCTCTCGCTCGAGCAGAAGGGATCGGTGTGGGCGCTGGCGGTGGCCACGCTCGACAAGCCGTTCCTCTTCTCGAACATCTGCGGCGTGCTCTCCTCGTTCGGCATGAACATCCTGCGCGGCCACGCCTTCACCAATCCCAACGGGCTCGTGCTCGACGCCTTCGAGTTCACCGACGAGGAGCGTTTCTTCGCGCTGAACCGCGATGCGCAGCAGCAGGTGATGCGCGTCATGCAGGACGTCGTCTCCGGGCGCGGCGAGGTGACCGCGCGGCTGCGCGGGCGCGAGAAGGGGGTGCTGCAGGCGCGCAGCGCGCAGCGCTTCGCGCCGGTCGTGCATGCCGACAACAAGGCGTCCGCCCGCTACACGATTCTCGACATCGTCACCGGCAACGCGCTCGGGCTGCTCTACCGGATCAGCAGGGTCATTTCCCAGCATGGCTGCGACGTCGACCTGGTGTTGATTGCCACCGAGGGCGAGAAGGCGATCGACGTCTTCCACATTACCAAGGCGGGAGCGAAACTCACGGAGGCGGAGCAGATCGCGCTGACCTCCGATCTGCAACGCACACTGGAGGGAACGGTATGAAGCTGTTGAAGAGCATCGTCCGGCCGAACAAGGTCGACGAGGTGAAGGACGCGCTCGCCAAGCTCAGTATCTCGGGGATGACCGTGACCGAGGTGCGCGGGCACGGCAAGCAGAAGGGGCACACGGCCATCTACCGCGGCAAGGAGTACAACGTCAGCCTCCTGCCGAAGATGGAGATCGAGGTCGTCGTCCCCGATTCGATCGCCGACGAGGCGATCAAGGCCATCGTCCAGGCGGCGCGCACCGGCGAAATCGGCGACGGCCGCGTGTTCGTGCTGCCGGTGGCGGAGAGCTATCGCATCCGAACGGGCGAGATGGAAAGCTAAGCGGCACCGTTTGCGCGCATTTTCGAGCAGCTGAGTAAATTCCGGCCTCCGAATTGCCGATACGCCTTTCGGAGGTACTACTCCGTGCGAACGCCTACCTGGCGCCTGTCAACCCTGCTGCTCGGGTCGGGTTGCTGCGCCCTCATCTATCAGACCGCCTGGATCCGGGAATTCCGCCTGATTTTCGGCGCATCGACGGCGGCCTCCGCTGCCGTGCTCGCGATCTTCATCGGCGGTCTCGGCCTCGGCGGATGGCTTTTGGGCCGGCGCGCCGACGAACACGCGCGGCCAATACTGTTCTATTCGCATCTCGAGACAATCGTCGCCGTCTCGGCCGCGTTGAGTCCGCTGCTGCTCATGCTCGTCCGCGAGCTCTACGTCTACCTCGGCGGGACGCCGCGACTCGGGCTGGTCGGCGGCACCGTCGGACGCCTGATTCTGAGCGGTGCGGTCCTCGCCATTCCGACCATCGCCATGGGAGGCACGCTTCCCGCGGCCGCCCGCGGTGCGACAGCCGGCGATGACGTACGGCGTCAGAACGTGGCCGCGCTTTACGCGCTGAACACCGTCGGCGCTGTCATCGGAACGCTGCTGTCCACGTTTGTCCTCCTCGAGGCGCTCGGCAACCGCGAGACGTTGTGGCTCGCGGCAGCGGCCAACCTCCTGATCGCGATGGTGGCGCGGCAGCTCGATCGCGCGACCACACCGCCGCCCGCCGACACCGTGGTGACGATCGAGGTCGCGTCATCGGCCGCCGAAGCGCAGGCGCCCGGCAGCTTCGTCCTCCTCGCGTCCGGCGTCGTCGGGTTCGCCTTCTTCCTGATGGAGCTGGTGTGGTACCGGATGCTCGGCCCGCTTCTCGGCGGAACGGTCTTCACCTTCAGCGTCATCCTGGCTCTCGCGCTGACGGGCATCGGCATCGGCGGACTGGTCTACGCGCTGGTGGGACGCAACCGCGCGCCGTCGCTGCGTGGGTTCGCGTGGACGTGCCTGCTCGAGGCGGCGATGATGGCCGCGGCCTTCGCGCTCGGCGATCGGCTGGCGGTGCTCGCCGTGTTCCTGCAGCCGCTCGGACGGGTCGCCTTCGCCGCGGAAGTGGCGGGATGGACGGTGGTGTCGGCGATCATCGTCCTGCCGGCGGCGATTGTCGCCGGTTATCAATTCCCGATGCTCATCGCGCTGCTCGGCCGCGGCCGGACGCAGGTTGGCCGTCAGATCGGGCTCGCCTACGCCGCCAATACGGTCGGCGCCATCGTCGGCTCGCTGGCGGGAGGATTCGGCCTGCTGCCGTGGCTGAGCGCTCCCGGGGCATGGCGGTTCGCGACGCTCTCACTCGTGCTGCTGGGCGTGGGCGCGCTCGTCCTGACGGCCACGCGACGATCGATGCGCATGCTCGTGCCGCAGGCGGCGCTCGCCGCCGCGACGCTCGCGCTGCTGATGTCGACCGGACCGACGGCCGTCTGGCGCCACTCGGGCATCGGCGCGGGCCGGGCGACGCTTCCCGCGAGCATTTCATCCAACGACCTGACCGCGTGGGCTCACGCCGTGCGCCGCGAGGTCATCTGGGACGGCGACGGCACCGAGAGCAGCGTCGCGCTGGTGCAAAGCCCGTCCGGCTACGCATTCATCGTCAACGGCAAGAGCGACGGCTCCGCGGTCGGCGATGCCGCCACGCAGGTGATGATGGGCGTGCTCGGCGCGATTCTCCATCCGCACGCGCATCGCTCGCTGGTCATCGGACTTGGCACCGGCAGCACCGCCGGCTGGTTGGGCGCGATCCCGTCGATGGAGCGGGTGGACGTCGTCGAGCTCGAGCCGCTCATCCTGGACGTGGCGCGCGCCTGCACGCCCGTGAACCGGGACGTGCTCGGCAACCCGAAAGTGCACGTCACCATCGGCGATGCGCGCGAAATGCTGCTCACCAGCGGCGACCGATATGACCTGATTGCGTCGGAGCCGTCCAATCCGTTCCGCGCCGGCGTCGCCAGTCTGTTCACACGCGAGTACTACAAGGCCGCCAGCGATCGGCTGACGCAGGATGGTGTCTTCGTCCAGTGGATACAGGCGTACGAGATCGACTCGCGGACGCTGCGCACCATATACGCGACGATGGCTTCGGCTTTCCCCTACGTCGAGACGTGGGAAACGCTCGTCGGCGACATCGTCCTCGTCGGCGCCAAGCATCCGCAGGTCTACAAGGCGAGCGAGCTTGCCGCGCGCATCGACGAAGAGCCAATCAAGACCGCGCTGAAGTACGCCTGGCGGGTGGGGGACGTGAACGGGTTCCTCGCGCACTACGTGGCCGGCGACGCGTTGACGCGGGCGATCGCCGCCGCGCCGAATGTCGAGTTGAACACCGACGACCGCAATGTCGTCGAATTCGGGCTGGCGCGTTCGGTCGGTCTCAACGCGGCGAGCCTGACCGCCACCATCCGCCAGCTCGCCGTCGGACTGCATGCGGACCGTCCGCCGCTGGACGACTCCAGCGGGCTGAATTGGGCGGCCATCGATACGGCGTGGATCGGCTATCAGGCCGTCGCACGGTTCGCGGTGAACACGGCGGCCGTACGCGACGAGCCGGCCGAACGCGCGCGCCGTCAGGCGCTGCTGCGCTATTACCAGAATGGCAACACGGAGGCCGCACGGCAGGTGCTGGCAGGTGCTCTTCCTTCGCCGAGGGATCCGAACGAGCTGATGATGCTGGCGGACGTGGCCGCACGCCCGGAATCGGAAGCAGCGGCATTGCCGCTCATCGAGCAGCTTCGCACCTTCAATGACGGCGAAGCCGATGTCGTGCTCGCCTCGCTGCGCGTGGCGCAGATGCGGTTCGACGAGGCCGCGGGCGCGCTGCAGAGCGCGTTTCAGGCGTTTCAGACGCAGCCGTGGGCCATCACCAGCGCCAAGGCGAGGGCGCTCGCACTCGCAGAAGTCGTCGGAGCGCGCAGCCCGGCGCTGGCACACCGCATGTTCGACGCGCTGCGGTCGCCCTTCGCCGTGGACGCGCTGGACGATCAGCGGATGGTGACGCGGGCGACGCTTGCGCGCATGGCGGACTTCAAGCAGCTGTGCCGTCAGGCGATTGGCCCGCTCGAACCGCACGTCCCCTGGACACCCGAATTTCTGTCCGCCCGCCGCGATTGCTACGCGGTCGTCGGAGACAGCCACCTGCGGCAGGCGACGCGCGACATCATCGATTTCGCCGCCCACGAGCCGCTGCCGCTCGGCACGGGCATCGATCAACGCCTGACCGCGCGCGTACGACCCTGAGCGAGGAGTCCGCGCCTCATTCGTGCCGCAGCGCCTCGATGGGATCGAGGCGCGCGGCGCGTACCGCCGGCACCATCCCGAAGAAGATGCCGACGGCGGCGGAAAAGCCGAGGCCGAGCGCGAACGACCACCAGGGCAGCGAAACAGGGAAGCCGGTCGCGACGTGAACGGCGACGCCGATCGCCGCGCCGAGCGCAATCCCCAGCAGACCACCAATCATCGTCAGCACGACCGATTCCGCGAGGAACTGCGCGAGCACCTCGCGCCGGCGCGCGCCGAGCGCCTTGCGCAGCCCGATCTCGCGCGTGCGCTCGGTGACCGAGATGGTCATGATCGCCATCACGCCGATGCCCCCGACCATCAACGCGATCGACGAAATGACCACGAGGCCGAGCAGCGTCGCCTGGCTCACCTGGTCCCACACTTTCAGCGCGGCGTCCTGCGTCACGACGTCGAAGTCATCCGGCTCGTCGAGCTTCAGGCCGTGGCGGATGCGCATGATCTCCTCGGTCTGTGCCAGCGCTTCGTCACGCGTCGCGCCTTCGTAGGGAAGCACCGCGATCATCGCGCTGCCGTTCTGGCCGCGGAACACGCGGCGCGCCTGCGTGCCGAACAGCGCCTGATGCGTGGACTGCGGAATGACGACGAAGTCGTCCTGCTGCGTGCCGAGATTGCCGATCGACGGCCGTTTGTCGAGCACGCCGACGACGGTGTATGCACCGGTGCCGATGCGCACCTTTTTCCCGATCGGATCGAGGCCGCTCCTCGCAAACAGCGCTTCGTACGGCGTGTCGCCGAGCACGACCACCTTGCGCTTGTGTTCGACTTCCGGCGCCGTGAACATGCGGCCCGCCACCATTTTCACGAAGCTCAGGTTGGCGTATTCCTCGGTGGCGCCGATGATGTTCAGCAGCTTGGTGCGGTTGCCGCCATAGTAGACGCGTTCCTGCACATCACCGGCGGCGCCGAGCCACACGTCGACCGTCTGCACCGCCGGCGCGAGCTTCTGGATGGCGCGCGCGTCGTCGACGGTCAGATTCGGGCGGCGCATCAGATCGGCGAAGTTGCGGCCCGCCGCCAGGCTGACGCCGCTGAATTTCGCGACGAAGATGGTGTTCGGCCCGAGCGAGCGGATGCTGTCGCGCAGCGACTGGTCGAAGCCGCGAACGAGCGACGTCATGCCGACAATCGCGGTGATGCCGATGACGACGCCGAGCACGGTCAACGCCGAGCGCAGCGTGTTGACGCGCAGCGTGTCGAGCGCGAGCAGGAGCACCTGGCGCGTGAGCTCGAGCCGCGCCCGCGCCGCGCCGAAGCGGCGCACCCCGCGCCCCATTATTCGCGCCTCAAGGCTTCGATCGGGTCGAGCCGCGCCGCGCGCGACGCCGGATAGAGGCCGAAGAACAGCCCGACGGCGGCGGTGATGCCGATGCCGAGCGCCACCGACCACGGTTCGAGCCGTGCCGGCAGCGGCGTGACGGCGGAGATCAGGCGGCCGATCGCCGCGCCGAGCGCAATGCCCGCCAGGCCGCCGCAGGTCGAGAGCGTCACCGACTCGGTGAGCACCTGCCCCATGATGTCGCTGCGCCGCGCGCCGAGCGCCTTGCGCAGCCCGATCTCGCGCGTCCGCTCGCTGACGACCATCAGCATGATGTTCATGATGACGATGCCGCCGACCACGAGCGCCAGCGCGACGACGCCGACGAGCACCGCGAAGATGCCGGTCGTCGCCTGGTGGTAAAGGCCGAGCACGGTCTCGGAGGTGATGATGCCGAAGTTGTTCGGCTGCGCGGCCTTGAGATGCCGCGTGACGCGCAGCGCCACCGTCGCATCGTCCATGGCGATCGGCAGCAGCGCCGGCGTGACCGGTTTGACGGACAGCGACAGCGACGGGCGCGCGCCGAACAGCTTCATGTACGCGCCGAGCGGGATGACCGCGAACGAGTCGAGCGAATTGCCCAAGAAACCGCCTTTCTTGCGGCTGACGCCGAGCACGCGGAAGTGCACACCCTCGATGAGGATCGTCTTGTCGATCGGATTCTCGTCGCCGAAAAGCGCCGCCGCCGTATCGACGCCGAGCAACGTCACCGGCCGGCTGCGCTCGACTTCGACGGCGCTCATCATGCGGCCGCGCTCGGCATCGAAGTTCGCGAAATCGAGGTAGTCGGAGGTGACACCCTGAATCATCACCTGCTCGAGCATCTGCGTGCGGTAGGACACCGACGCCCGCTGCTGCGCCTGCGCCATCACCGAGCGGATCACCGGACTGAAGCTGCGGATGGCGTCCGCTTCGGGCAGCGTGAGCAGCGGATTGGCCCGCGCCCGCTCGATGTCCTCGTCCGTGCGTGTGAAGGGAAGGCGCTCGATGGTGAACGCGTCGGAACCGACCTGCGTCACGATGGCGTTCGAGACCATCGCGTTCATCCCCTGGATGAGCGAGACAACCGTGACGATCGCGGTGACGGCGACAATGTTGCCGAGGACGGTCATCACCGACCGCAGCTTGTTGCCCCAGATGGTCTGCAGCGCGAGCCGGATCGATTCGGCGAGTTGCATGCGTTAACGCGGCGGGTTGACCTTCACTGGTGAGCCGTCGGCAATCTGTCGCACCGATTCGAACGGACCGGTCACCACCTGGTCGCCGGCCTTCAGGCCCGACATCACTTCGAAATACCGCTCGCCGGCGATGCCCACCTTCACCGGCGCGAACTCCACTCTGGCGTCACGGACGACGAACACGCCTTCCGTTTCTTTGCGCGTCTGTCCGGGGCCGGGTTCCGGCGGCGGCTGCGGCGGCGGCGCCGGCGCGCCAAAGAACCGTCGCTGCACCGGCGGCGGCGGCTCGTGGATCAGCGTGCCGCTGGCGTCGAACAGCATCTCGCGCACGGTCAGCGACTGAATTGGCACGGCGACGACATTCTTGCGTGTCGCGGTGGTGATCTCGGCCGTGCACGTAAAGCCAGGCCGCACGTCCGGCACCTGCTCGTCGATCGTGACGACCACCTTGAAGTTCGTCGCCTGCCGCTGGCCGGTCGCCGCCGTCTGCGTGGCCGTCGTCTGGATGGGACTGTTGCCGATGTCCGTGACGCGTCCTTTGAACATGCGATCGGGCACGGCGTCGATGGTCACGATCGCCGGCTGGCCGATGACGACGTTCGGGATGTCGGTCTCGTCCACTTCGATTTCCGCCTGAATCGCCGACATGTCGGCGACCGTCAACAGCACGGTCCCGGCGTTGTTCATCGTGCCGACGACGACGTTTTCGCCTTCCTCGATGTTGCGCCGCGTCACGATGCCGTCCATGGGCGAGGAGATGGTGACCTGACTGAGGTTGTAGCGCGTCGTGGAGAGACCCGCCTGTTCCTGCTTGATCTGCTCCTCCCGCGTCTGCACTTCCTGCTGGCGCGTCTTCAGGTCGGCGGCGCGCAGCGTGACGTCGTTCTGCGCGCGCTCGAGCGCTTCGCGCGTCGTCAGGCCGTCCTTCCAGAGATCCTGCTGGCGCTTGAGCGTCTGCTGCGCGAGCTCGAGGGTGGCGCGCGCCTGGTCGACGCCGGTCGTCGCCTGCAGGAGCGCCGACCGCGCCGCGGCGACGCTCGCTTCGCCGCGTTCGAGCTGGCCGGCGAGCGAACGGGGGTCGATCTCCAGGAGAAACTGCCCGGCTTTCACGCGCTGCCCTTCCTGCACCGCGAGACGGGTGACACGTCCCATCGTCGTCGCTGAGATGTTCACCTGCCGCTTCGGCTGAATCTTGCCGGAGGCGGAGACGATGGCGTCGAGATCGCGGGCGCGGATGGTCTCGGCGGTCACCGCCGGCAGGCTGTTGCGATTGCGCAGCAGAGGGAAGCCAATCGCCGCCGCCACGAGCAGGACGACGGCGGCGACGATCAGCCACGCCCGGCGTTTCACGCAACGCCTCCCGAGACGGCCATGGCGAGCGCGGCCAGCAGCGCGAGGACGACATAGGCGCCGGCGAGGGCCAGCGCGAGGCGGCGTGTCGAGCGCTCGTAGAGGACGGAAATGCCGACGGCGAGCACGACGATCCACCAGACCACGAACAGATCGATGACGCCGAGGAAGCGGGCGAGCGGAGACGCTTCGTCGAGCATCGAGAAGAGGCGCACCAGCGTCGTCGGGCTGGCGAGCGACTCCTGGACGTAGTCGAGTGGCGCGGCAATCGCCTGCCGCAACGCGAGGACGACGCCCGCGTAGGCGACGACGGCGAGAACCTGTGAAAAGGAACGGCGCGGCCTCAGCACGGCGAAGATCACTGCCGATAGCCCCAGGACGAGGAGCGGTCCGTAACCGAGTGCGGTGCCCGCCGCATACAGGAGGCCTGCCTGGCCGCTGGCGGCGCGTGCTTCCATGCGTGCGTAACCCGCGTCGTCGATCGGTTGTCCGAAGGCGGTTGACGTCCGCTCCCACTGATCGACGAGCGCCTGGCGTCCCACATCGGTGCTCAGCAGGGCCAGCGCACAGACGAACGTGATCGCGGTGGTGACCACGAGGACGGGCAGCCACGAGGGCGTCTGCACGATCGTGGTGAAGGTGGCGCGCGGGTGGCGGACGACGCCGTACATGCGCGCAGCGAGCGAGGTCAATGCGTTCTCCTGATACGATGACTTTTTCCACTATATCGCTATGCGTCCATTCCTCTTCGCAGCGTTCGTTCTGACTCTCGCCGGTGACAGCTCGGCGCAAATCATCGAAAGCGTCGGCAATCGGGCCATCGGCATGGGGGGCGCGTTCGTGGCGGTGGCCTCGGACAGCACGGCCACCTGGTGGAATCCGGCGGGGCTGGCCACGGGCCCCTTTTCGGACGTCTCGCTCGGACGAGCAGAGACGGACTTGAAGGAGCAGGTTCCCGCACGCCGGGACCGCGTGTCCTGGTTTGCTGCAACCGCTCCAGCTGTTGGGTTTAGCTATTACCGCTTAAGAATCACCGACATACAGGGATTTGACCCTACAGGTGAAGGGGCCGTGAGCCGACAAGATACACGGGCCGAAGTGTCGGTCCGATCACTTTCTGTCAGCGCCTTGGGTCTCACAGTCGTTCAGTCGCTTCTGCCCGGCATAAACGCCGGAGCCACCGTGAAATACGTGCGGGGAACGCTGCGCGCCGATGTGGCTGAAGGGACCGCGTCTGCCGACGACTTGCTCGACCGGGGCGACGACCTCGAAGGGGGCAACGCCGATAACCATCTCGATGTGGATGCGGGATTGATGGTGGTTGCGGGTCCGGTGCGGTTCGGCGCTGTGATGAAGAACATCCGCGAGCCCGAATTCTCGGCGTCCGCGGCGGGGCTGCCGGGACAGGTGTTCGTGCTCCCGCGGCAGACGCGAGTGGGCGCGGCGTTCGACGGCGAGCGGGGGGGCGGCGTGCCGCTCGTGCTGGCCATCGACGCGGACGTGAAGACCTACACGACGGCGACCGGCGATCGCCGCGTCATCGCGGTGGGTGCGGAGCAGTGGATGTCGCGCAAGCGGATCGGGATCCGCGGCGGCGCGCGTTTCAACAGGGCGGGCGCGAAAGAGCGCACGGCGACGGCGGGCGCCAGCATCGGCGTGCGCAACGGGTTGTATGTCGAAGGCCAGATCGTGCGCGGCGGATCGGACGCCGAACGCGGCTGGGGCCTCGGCACGCGAGTGACTTTTTAGACTGAATCGATAAATGGCCGTACGTATCGGTGAGCTTCTTCTCAAGGAGAAGCGCATCACACCCGAGCAGCTCCAGGAGGCGTTGAACTACCAGCGCCAGAACGGGGGAAAACTCGGTTACAACCTGATCAAGCTCGGGTATGTGAAGGACGAGGAGATTACCGCGCTCCTCTCCAAGCAGTACGGCGTCCCCTCGATCGCGCTCACGCAGTTCGAAATCGATCCCTCGGTCGTCAAGCTCGTGCCCGCGGAGACGGCGCAGAAGTATCAGATCGTGCCGCTGTCGCGCGCCGGCGCGACGCTGACCATCGCGATGACGGACCCGACCAACGTGTTCGCCATGGACGACATCAAGTTCATGACGGGCTACAACGTCGAGCCGGTCGTCGCCTCCGAGACCGCGGTCATCGACGCCATCACCAAGTACTACGGCAAGGCGGCGGCGGCGGCGAGCGGCGGCGGCGGTGGCGCCTCGATGAAGGTCGAGCAGCCGGGCGCCAGCGCGATGGAGCTGGTGAGCAAGGGCCTCGAGGAGATGCAGGCCCTGAGCACCGTCGACGGCGCCGACGTCGAAGTCCTGCAGGAGTTCGAAGAGATCAGCGCGGAGATGCTCGCCAAGCAGGGCGAGGAAGCGCCGGTCATCAAGCTGGTCAACGTCATCCTGATGTCGGCGATTCAGAAGGGGGCCAGCGACATCCACATCGAGCCCTACGAGAAAGAGCTGCGCGTGCGCTACCGCGTCGACGGCATTCTCTACAACATCATGGCGCCGCCGATGAAGTTCCGCGACGCCATCACCTCGCGCATCAAGATCATGTCGAAGCTGGACATCGCGGAAAAGCGCCTGCCGCAGGACGGGCGCATCAAGATCCGCTTCCAGGACGACGGCAAGCAGAAGGAGATCGACTTCCGCGTCTCGTGCCTGCCGACGCTGTTCGGCGAAAAGATCGTCATGCGTCTGCTCGACAAGAGCAAGCTGATGCTCGACATGACCAAGCTTGGCTTCGAGCAGGAGTCGCTCGACAAGTTCGAAGCGGCGATCATGCGGCCGTGGGGCATGGTGCTGGTCACCGGTCCCACCGGTTCCGGCAAGACGAACACGCTCTACTCGTCGATCTCGCGCATCAACACGCCCGAGACCAACATCATGACCGCCGAGGACCCGGTCGAATTCAACCTCGTCGGCGTCAACCAGGTGCAGGTGCGCGAGAACATCGGCCTGAACTTCGCCGCCGCGCTGCGCAGCTTTCTCCGCCAGGACCCGAACATCATCCTCGTCGGCGAAATCCGCGACTTCGAGACCGCGGAAATCGCGGTGAAGGCGGCGCTCACCGGCCACCTCGTGCTCTCGACGCTGCACACCAACGACGCGCCGAGCACGGTGAACCGCCTGATGAACATGGGCATCGAGCCGTTCCTCGTCGCCAGCTCGCTGAACCTGGTGTGCGCGCAGCGCCTGGTGCGCCGCATTTGCAAGAACTGCGTGGAACCGCACCCAACCGCGCCGCCGGCCCTGATGCAGGCCGGTTTTTCCGCCGAAGATGCCAACACAGTAGTCCCCAACAAGGGACGCGGCTGCGAGAAGTGCAACAACACCGGCTACAAGGGGCGCGTCGGTCTCTACGAGGTGATGGAAGTCACCGAGGACCTGCGCGAGCTGATCCTGGTCGGCGCCTCGGCGCTCGAACTGCGGCGCAAGGCGGTGGACGAAGGGATGATCACGCTGCGCGGCAGCGGCCTGCGCAAAGTGAAAGAAGGCGTAACGACGATCGATGAGGTCGTCAGGGAGACCGTGAAGTGACACTACCGGAACTGCTGAAGAAAACCGTCGAGATGGAGGGCTCAGATCTCCACATTACGATCAGTACGCCGCCGCAGGTGCGCGTGCACGGGCATCTCACCCGTCTCGACGGCGCCGACCTGACGCCCGCCGACACCAAGGCGCTGACCTACAGCGTGCTGACCGACTCGCAGAAGAAGCGCTTCGAAGAGGCGCTCGAGCTCGACTTCTCCTTCGGCATCAAGGGGCTGGCGCGCTTCCGCTGCAACATGTTCAACCAGCGCGGCGCCGTCGCCGCGGTCTACCGGCTGATCCCGGAAAAGATCCGCAGCTTCAACGAGCTCGGACTGCCGCCGGTGCTGGCGACGCTCGCCGAGCGCCCGCGCGGGCTCGTGCTCGTCACCGGCCCGACCGGCAGCGGCAAGTCGACGACGCTCGCCGCGATGATCGACAAGATCAACAAGGAGCGGAAGGATCACATCCTCACCATCGAGGATCCGATCGAGTACATCCATCAGCACCAGGGATGTCTGGTCAACCAGCGCGAGGTGCACAGCGACACGCAGAGCTTCTCCATGGCGCTGCGCGCCGCGCTGCGTGAAGACCCCGACGTCGTGCTCATCGGCGAGCTGCGCGACCTGGAGACCGTGGAAGCGGCGCTGCGCATCGCGGAGACGGGCCACCTCACCTTCGGCACGCTGCACACCAATTCCGCGGCGCAGACGATCAACCGCATCATCGACGTCTTCCCGGCGCACCAGCAGAGCCAGATTCGCACGCAGCTCTCGCTCGTGCTCGAAGGGATCGTCTGTCAGGCGCTGCTGCCGAAGATCGGCGGCGGCCGCGTCTGCTCGCTCGAAATCATGATCCCGACGCCGGGCATCCGCAACCTGATTCGCGAGGACAAGATCCATCAGATCTACTCGGCGATGCAGACCGGGCAGGAAAAAATGGGCATGCAGACCGCCAATCAGTCGCTGGCGTCGCTGCACATGAAGAAGCAGATCACGCTCGAAGCGGCGCTCGCCTCCTCGTCGAACAAGGAAGAACTGCAGGAAATGATCAACCGCGGTGTCGGAATCGTCGCCGGCGCCGGGCTCGGCCGGCCAGGGGCGCCTCCGCGAACGGCGATCGGCCGATAAGACGGTGGGCGTGGCGGGTCAACCACCCACCACCCGAACCTGAGAGACAGAAATGCCTACTTTTGCCTACGCCGGACGGACACGGGCGGGCCAGACCGTCACCGGAGAACGCGTCGCCGACACCATGGATGCGGTCGTCGCCGCGCTGCGCCGCGAGCAGGTGCTCGTCACGCAGATCAACCCGGTCAAGGAAGAGCAGACCGCGAAGAAGACGACCGGGCCGAAGCGCGGCAAGGGCGTCGACGCGAAGAGCCTCGCCGTCTTCACCCGCCAGTTCTCGGTGATGATCGACGCGGGTCTGCCGCTCGTCCAGTGTCTCGAGATTCTCGGTTCGCAGGAGGAGGACAAGAACTTCGCCTCGGTCATTCTCGCCACGCGCGGCGACGTGGAAAGCGGCGCGTCGCTCGCCGACGCGATGAAGAAACACCCGAAGGTGTTCGACCCGCTGTTCACGAACATGATTGCCGCCGGCGAGGCGGGCGGTATTCTCGACACCATTCTCAAGCGCCTGGCGGTCTACATCGAGAAGGCCGTCAAGCTCAAGGGACAGGTCAAGTCGGCGATGATCTACCCGGTAGCGGTCATCGTCATCGCCGTGGTCGTCGTCGGCGTCATTCTGTGGAAGGTCATTCCGACCTTCGCCAACCTGTTTGCCGGTCTCGGCGCCGAACTGCCGCTGCCGACGCGCATCGTCATCGGCCTCAGCAACGGCCTGGTGCGCTTCGGTCCGCTCGTCCTCATCGCCATCGGTGGCGCCGTCTATGGCGTGAAGCAGTACTATTCCACGCCGAACGGACGGAGGACGATCGACGCGTTGCTGTTGAAGGCGCCGATTCTCGGCAACCTGCTGCGCAAGATCGCCGTGGCCCGCTTCTGCCGCACGCTGTCGACGCTGCTCGCCTCGGGCGTGTCGATTCTCGAGGCGCTCGACATCACGGCCAAGACCGCCGGCAACGCCATCGTCGAAGAGGCGATCCAGACGACGAGAAAGAGCATCGAGCGCGGCGAAACCATCGCCGCCCCGCTGAAGGACACGGCCGTGTTCCCGCCGATGGTCGTGCAGATGATCGGCGTCGGCGAGGCGACGGGCGCGCTCGATACGATGCTCAGCAAGATCGCCGACTTCTACGAGGAGGAAGTCGACGTCGCCGTCGCCGGCCTGCTTACGTTGATGGAACCGTTGATGATCGCGCTGCTCGGCGGCATCGTCGGCGGCATCGTCATCGCGATGTACATGCCGATCTTCAGCCTGATCAGCAAGCTGACGGGTTAGGTCGCCGTGGTCAGCGGGTCGCCGGTCAACCTGAGCTCGCGGCTGTCGACGCTTAGCACCGTCCGCGTCGTCGTCAGCACGCTGCTGCTCGGCTCGGCGATCCTCGTCGAGCTGAGCCGCCCGGGTTCGTTCCTCATCGGCCCGTTCTTTTTCCTCATCGGCCTCACCTACGCGCTGAGCATCATCTACTTCGCGACGCTGCGCTACGTCGATCGCTATCCGTGGATCGCCGACGCGCAGCTCGGCGTGGACGCCATCCTCGTGTCGGCGTTCATTCACGTCACCGGCGGCATCACCAGCTACTTTTCCTCGCTCTACCTGCTGCCGATCATGGCGGCGAGCACGGTGCGCTTCCGCCGCGGCGCGGTCCAGGTCGCCACGCTCAGCGCGATTCTCTACCTCGCGCTCGTCATCTCGCAGTACATCGAGCCGACGGCATTTTTTCCCGAGTCATGGCAGGCGCTCGGCCCGCAGCAGCTGCCCGGGCAGCGCTTCGCGCAGTACACCGTGGCCATCAATCTGTTTGGCTTTTTCGCGGTCGCATTGCTCTCGGGCTCGCTCGCCGAGAACCTGCGCTCCGCGGGGGCGCGCCTCGAACGCGCCTCGACGCAGATCGCCGACCTGCGCGCGTTCAATCAGTACGTCATCGACAGCCTGCTCAGCGGCCTGGTCACCGCCGACATGGAAGGGCGCATCCTCACCTTCAACCGCGCGGCGTCGACCATCACGGGCCTGTCGCCCGGCCAGACCATCGGCCGCGACATCGCCGAGGTGCTGCAGCTGCCGCCGCAATTCCGCATGCGCCTGCAGACGCTCGGCGAGACGCGCAGCCACCGCGCCGACCATCAGTACCGGTCGCCGGACGGCCGCCTCATGGAGATCGGCCTGACGGTGACGACGCTCCTGCTGCCCGACGGCCGCAGCGGCTATCTGTTCACCTTCCAGGACGTGACCGACGTGCGGCGGCTGGAGCGCGGCGCGCGCATGCAGCAGCGGCTCGCCGCGGTCGGCGAGATGGCGGCCGGCATCGCGCACGAGATCCGCAACCCGCTGGCGTCGATGTCCGGCTCCATCCAGGTGCTTCGTCAGGAGCTGCCGCTCAGCGAGGAGCAGGCGCAGCTGATGGACATCGTGCTGAAGGAATCCGAGCGCCTCAACGACACCATCAAGTCGTTTCTCGCCTACGCCCGGCCGCAGAGAGTGGCGCTCACGCGGCTCGACATCCGCCGCGTCGTGCACGACACGGCGACGCTGCTGCGCAACAGCCAGGACGTTCGCGACGACCACCTCGTCGACGTGGATCTGCCCGCCGACCCGGTGTGGTTCGACGCCGACGAAAATCAGATCCGGCAGATTCTCTGGAACCTCGCGACCAACGGCCTGCGCGCGATGGCGACGGGCGGCCGTCTGCTGCTCGCCGTACGCAGCGAACGCGAAAGCGATCAGGACAACCTGATCATTACCATCACGGATGAGGGCTGCGGCATTCCCTCGGGCGAGCTCGACACGCTCTTTCAGCCATTTCGGAGCTCCTTCGACAAGGGAACCGGCCTCGGCCTTGCGATCGTGCACCGGATCGTGACCGACTACACCGGATCGATTCAGGTGTCGTCCACCGTCGGCAACGGCACGACCGTGCGCGTCCGCCTGCCGATGCGCTCCTCCGAGCCGTCGGTGCGCGATTCGGTGATGACCGCGGGAGGCGCGGCGAGATGAGCGCGGCGTCCACGCAGACGAAGGGCGCGCCGGCCGAGGCGGCGACGCCCGCCGATGCGCGCAAGGTCCGCATCCTCGTCGTCGACGACGAGCCGTCGATGCGCGAGATGCTGCGCATCGTGCTGCGCCGCGACGGCTACGATGTGGTCATCGCCGAAAACGGCCGCGACGCCATCGAGCAGCTGCGCACGACGCCCATCGAGCTGCTGCTCTCGGACATCAAGATGCCGGACGTCAACGGCGTCGACGTGCTGCGCGCCGCCAAGGAAATCAACCGCGACATCGTCGCCTTCATGATGACCGCCTACGCCTCGACGAGCACCGCCGTGGAAGCGATGCGCCTTGGCGCGGTCGATTACTTCACCAAGCCGTTCAGCATGGACGAACTGCGGCTGAAGATCCGGCAGCACCTGGAGACGCACCGGCTGAAGCAGGAGAACGTCCTCCTCAAGAAGGAGCTGAACACCCGCTACGAGTTCTCGAACATCATCGGACGCAGCGAGGCGATGCTCGAGGTGTTCCGCACGGTGGAAACGATCGCCACCACGCCCAGCACCGTGCTCATCACCGGCGAATCGGGCACGGGGAAGGATCTCGTGGCGCGCGCCATTCACTACAATTCGCTGCGCCGCGAACGTCCGTTCGTCGCCCTCAACTGCGGCGGCATTCCGGAAACGCTCCTCGAATCGGAGCTGTTCGGTCACATGCGCGGCGCGTTCACGGGCGCGGACGCCAACAAGAAGGGCCTCATCGAAATCGCCGAAGGGGGGTCGCTCTTCCTCGACGAAATCGGCGAGATGACGACGACGATGCAGGTGAAGCTGCTGCGCGTGCTGCAGGATCGCCGCTTCCGCCGCCTCGGCGGCACCGAGGAAGTGCAGGCCGATATCCGCGTCATCGCCGCCACCAACCAGAATCTGCAGAAGCTCGTCGCCGACGGCCGTTTCCGCGAAGACGTGTTCTACCGCATCAACGTCATCCAGATGCACCTGCCGCCGCTGCGCGAGCGCCGCGAGGACATTCCGCTGCTCGCCGAGCACTTCCTGACGAAGTACGCCGAGCAGATGCGCAAGGCGGTGCTCAGCATCGCCCACGACACGCAGGCGCTGCTGCGCGCCTACGCCTGGCCGGGCAACGTCCGCGAGCTGGAGAACGTCATCGAACGCGCGGTGGCACTCGAACGCACGCCCGCCATCCTTCCCGATTCGCTGCCGCCGCACATCCGCAGCGCGCCGGCCGAGACACTCTCGCTGGCGGGCGCGGCTTCGTCCGTCCTGCCCGCGCTGCCTGAACTCGGCGAGGGCTTCGACCTCGAGGCGCGCGGCGAGGACTTCTATCGTCATTACATCGCGCTCGCGCTCGAGCGCGCCGGCGGCGTGCAGGTGAAGGCGGCGGAGATGCTTGGCATGAGCTTCCGCTCGTTCCGCTACTACGCCAAGAAGTTCAATCTGCGATGACGGACGCGCGAAGGTTGCGGCAGGCGCGGTCCGAGCGAGGGTTCACCCTGATCGAGCTCGGCGTGGTGATCGTCATTCTGGGTGTCCTGTTCACGCTCGCCACCGTGGCGCTCAGCCGCGCGCGCCTCGCCGCCAACGAGGCGAGCGCCATCTCGGATCTGCGCGACGTCGCCACGGGACAATTCGCCTATGCCGTCGCCTGCGGCCACGGCAGCTACGCGGCGTCGCTGGTCGTCCTCGGGTCCAAGCCGCAGGGCGTCCAGCACGGATTCCTCAACGAGGACCTCGGCTCCAGCGTTACCGCGACGCATAGCGGTTATATGGTCAATGTCCGTGCGGGCATGAAGGCCGTGCCGAGCGTGACCGACTGCATGGGCTTCACCACGCAGTCCACCTACTACGCCAGCGCCGTTCCCGAGACCTACGAGAAGACCGGCAGGCGCTCGTTCGCCACGAATCAGACCGGGACGATTTATCAGGATTACGCTCCCGCTCCCCCTCCCGAACCGTTCCGTCCGGACCAGGCCGTCAGCAAGTAGACGTCCGCGCCCGGCGGCAGTTGACAAACTGCGTCACCCCGACAATTCTTGGCTGGCAATAATTGACAAGCGGCGCGATTCCTCTCTAATATTCGTTCACACATATTCCGATAAGTCCATCATCGGTAGAGACTTACAGCTGACTTCCGATCCAAGCTCTTCCTGGCACCCGAGTTGCCTCATGAAGGATGTCCGGAAGCGCCGCGGTCGGAACAGCGGCGAAACGGTTATGGGCCCCCCCGGCCCCAGCGCTTTCAAGGAGATTCATAGTGAAGAAGATGTTGAAGAACGAAGGATTTACGCTTATCGAGCTGCTGATCGTCGTGGCGATCATCGGCATCATCGCGGCGATTGCGGTGCCGGGTCTGCTGCGCGCCCGCATGTCAGGTAACGAAGCGTCGGCGATCGGATCGGTGCGCGCCATCAACAGCGCGCAGGTGACGTTCGCGGCCAGCTGCGGCGGCGGCGGTTACGCGCAGACCAACGCGCAGCTCGCGAAGGCGCCGACCGGCTCGGCCACGCCCTTCATCAGCCCCGACCTCGCCACCGCGGACGTCGCGCCTGGCAAGAGCGGCTACACGGTCAAGGTCGCCATCCAGGGCGTGAAGGTCCAGGACAAGGGCCAGACCTGCAACGGCGTCGCGGACTCGCAGACGGCGTACATGGTGAACGCGGACCCGACGGCCTACGGCACGACCGGCACGCGCTACTTCTACACCGAGCAGACCGGCACGATTTACCAGGACTCGGCTGCCACGATCAAGGGACCGAACCCGACGGTCGGCGGCACGCTGTCGATGCTCCAGTAACGCAGACTGTTCGCAGCATTTCGTTGCACACAAGGGCGGGCCTTCGGGCCCGCCCTTTGTGTTTCCGGCCGCTGCTGCGGCCAGCTGACAAACTGCGTCACCTCGACAATTCTTGGTTGGCAATAATTGACGCACCGCCCCATTCGTCCCTAAACTTCGCTCCGCTACATTCCGATAAATCCATCATCGGTAGAGACTTACAGCTGACGCCGGGCCCAAGCTCTTCCTGGCACCCGAGTTGCCTCATCAGGGACGTTCCGGAAGCGCCGCGGTCGGACAAGCGGCGAGCGGCGAAACGGTCACGGGCCCTGCCGGCCCGAGCGCTTTCAAGGAGACTGAGACGTGAAGAAGATGTTGAAGAACGAAGGATTCACCCTTATCGAGCTGCTGATCGTGGTGGCGATCATCGGCATCATCGCGGCGATTGCGGTGCCGGGCCTGCTGCGCGCGCGCATGTCGGGTAACGAAGCGTCGGCGATCGGATCGGTGCGCGCCATCAACAGCGCGCAGGTGACGTTCGCGGCCAGCTGCGGCGGCGGCGGTTACGCGCAGACCAACGCGCAGCTCGCGAAGGCGCCGACCGGCTCGGCCACGCCCTTCATCAGCCCCGACCTCGCCACCGCGGACGTCGCGCCTGGCAAGAGCGGCTACACGGTCAAGGTCGCCATCCAGGGCGTGAAGGTCCAGGACAAGGGCCAGACCTGCAACGGCGTCGCGGACTCGCAGACGGCGTACATGGTGAACGCGGACCCGACGGCCTACGGCACGACCGGCACGCGCTACTTCTACACCGAGCAGACCGGCACGATTTACCAGGACTCGGCTGCCACGATCAAGGGACCGAACCCGACGGTCGGCGGCACGCTGTCGATGCTCCAGTAACGCAGACTGTTCGCACCGTTTCGTTGCACACATGGGCGGGCCTTCGGGCCCGCCCTTTGTGTTTCCGGCCGCTGTGCTTGGGCTCTCGCGTTGTGTTTTGCCCGGTTGTTCTGTAGGATTCGGCACATAACGACATGACCAGATACGCACGTCCGCTCGTTGTGGTGCTGGCGCTGCTTGCGCTCGGCGCATCCATCGCGGCGCTGTACGTCCACTACCGCATCATCAAGGACCCCACCTACACGAGTTTCTGCGACATCAACGAGACGGTGAGCTGCGAGGCGGTCCTCGAGAGCCCCTACGCCACCGTCCGGGGCATTCCGGTGGCGGCCGGCGGTGTCATCTGGTCCGCGCTGATCCTGCTCATTGCGGCGACCAGCATGCGTCGCGACAAGCCCGACGCGTATGCCGCGGCCGCCGGCTACATCTTCGTGCTGGCGACCATCGGCCTCTCGGCCGTCCTTTATCTCGGCTATGCCTCGTTCTTCATCATCGGCAAGGCATGTCCGCTCTGCATGACGGTCTACGTGTCGGTGATTGGCATCTTCCTCATCTCGGGCGGCATCTCGATGACGCTCAGCGCGCTGCCGGCGCGCCTCGGACGCGACCTGCGGGCGATGGCGACGAGCCCGACGCCCGCCATCATCGCCATTCTGTTCATCGTCGGCTCGGTGTCGCTCGTCGCGTTTTTCCCGCGCGCCGAGGAACAGGTGGTGACGGCGACGGGCGAGGTCTACACGCCGCCGACCGAGAGCATCGATGCGGATCAGCTCGCGGAATTCAACAAGTGGATCGATTCGCAGCCGAAGGTGAACGTCCCCGTTCCGGCCAACGGCGCGCAGGTCCTGATTGTCGAGTTCTTCGACTACCAGTGCCCGTCGTGCCGCCAGGCGTACATGGAATACAAGGGGATCGTCGCGAAGTACAAGAACGATCCGAAGGTACGTTTCGTGACGATGGACTTCCCGCTCGACTCCGAATGCAACACCGCGGGTATCCATCCGGCGGCGTGCGAGGCCGCCGCGGCGGTGCGCATGGCGAAGGCGAAAGGCAAGGGCGCCGAGATGGAGGACTACTTCTTCTCCAACCAGGAGAAGATGACGCCCACCTGGGTCAAGGACAGTGCGCGGAAGGTGGCGGGCGTCGCCGACTTCGATACCGAGTATCCGAAAGTGCTCGAGCAGGTCAAAGCGGACGCCGCGCTCGGCCGACAGCTGGACGTCCAGGGAACGCCGACCTTCTTTGTCAACGGCATCAAGGTGAACGCGCTGCGTCCGGTGTTTTTCGAGGCGCTCATCGAGCATGAGCTGAAGAAGGGAAGCGCCTCCTGATGTGATGGACGCGATTCGGACCGACGATCTCACCAAGCACTACACGGTAGGTTTCTGGCGTCCTCGCCCCTACGTTGCACTCGACGGGCTGACGCTGCAGGTGGGACAGGGGGAGGTCTTCGGGTTCCTCGGTCCGAACGGCGCCGGCAAGACGACCACGCTCAAGCTGCTGATGCAGCTCATTTACCCGACGTCGGGCCGCGCCGAGATCCTCGGCAAGCCGCTCGGCGACGTCGGCGTCAAGCGCCGCATCGGCTACCTGCCGGAGACCCCCTATTTTTACGACTACCTGACCGCCGAGGAGCTGCTCAATTATTTCGGTGCGCTCTTCGGCTACGCGCCCGCGGAACGCCGGCGGCGCACGGCGGCGCTGCTCGACGAGGTCGGCATCGGCAAGGAGCGCCGGCTGCAGCTGCGCAAGTTCTCGAAAGGGATGCTGCAGCGCGTCGGCATCGCGCAGGCCATTCTCAACGATCCCGAAGTCGTCTTCCTCGACGAGCCGATGTCGGGTCTCGATCCGCTCGGCCGCCGCGAAATGCGCCAGTTGATACTGCGGCTGCGCGATCGCGGCTGCGCGGTGTTCTTCAGCTCGCACGTGCTGGCCGACGCCGAAGCGCTGTGCAGCCGCGTCGCGATCCTGGCGGGCGGGCGGCTGGCGGCCGCCGGCCGTCTCTCCGAGATTCTCGCGTTCCAGGCGCGCGGCTGGGAGCTCATCGTCAGCAATCTCGGTGAGGCGCCGCTCGCCGCCGCGCGTGACCGCGGGCACGTGCGAACGGCGACGCGCCTGGCGGAGGGACGATACGCGCTCGAACTGCCGCTGTCGCCGCCGCCCGAGCAGACGCTCGCGGCGCTGCTCGCCGCCGGCGCGGCGCTCGTCTCCTTGACGCCGCTGCGCGACACGCTCGAGGACGTCTTCGTCCGCCACGTGAGCGGCGTCACCCCGCCGCGCTTCATCGAGAAGAGCGCGTGAGCGTCATCCGTCACGTCGCAGTGAACGTCTTCAAGGAGTCGGTCCGCGACAAGATCCTCTACAACCTCGTCGTCTTCGCGGTGCTCCTCATCTCCGTGTCGTACCTGATCGGGCAGCTCACCGCCGGGCAGGACGTCAAGATCATCAAGGACCTCGGCCTCGCCTCGATTTCCATCTTCGGGCTGGTCATCGCGGTCTTCATCGGCATCGGCCTGGTCTGGAAGGAAGTCGAGAAGCGGAGCATCTACGCGTTGTTGCCCAAGCCGATGCGCCGGCACGAATTCCTCCTCGGCAAATACAGCGGTCTGGTGCTGACGCTCGTCATCAACGTGATGGTGATGACCGCGGCGTTCTACGCCGTGCTCGCCTACATGCAGGCACACACGGCGGAAAACATCCGCGCGGGCTGGGCGGCGCCAGCCACCGACCCGCGGATGCTCGAAGGCGTCTGGCTGGTGGTCGTCGAGCTGATGCTGGTCACCGCCATCGCGCTGTTCTTCTCCACGTTTTCGAGCCCGTTTCTCTCGGCGATGCTGACGGTCGCGGTCTGGGTGATCGGCCACTTCAACGACGACCTGCGCAACTTCGGACAGACGATTGCGTCGCCGGCGGCGGCGTCGCTGGCGCGCGGCATCTACTACGTGGTGCCGAACTTTTCGGCCTTCGATGTGAAGCTGCAGGTGGTGCACGCGCAGCCCGTGCCCTGGCGGTATGTGGCGCTCACCTCCGCCTACGGCGTGACGTATGTCGCGTTCGTGCTGCTGGCGGCGGTGATCGTCTTTTCGAAGCGGGACTTCAAATGAAGGTGCACCCGCTGACGTGGGTGGCGCTTGTCGCGCTGTTCGCCGCGACGCTCGGCCTGCAGATACTGCAGGCGGAGCGTCCTCCCCTCGGCCTGCGCCCAGGGGAGAGCGCGAACCTGCTCTACATCCAGTCACCCGCCGTGCTCAGCCGCGCCGCGCTCTCCTATGACGCGCTCGTCGCCGATGTCTATTGGATCCGCACCGTGCAGCATTACGGCGGCACGAAGCTGGCTGGCGATCCGAACCGCGGTTACGACATCCTCTATCCGCTGCTCGATCTCACCACCTCGCTCGATCCGTATTTCGATATCGCTTACCGGTTCGGTTCCGTGTTTCTTGCCGCCCCCTTTCCCTCGGGCGCCGGCAGGCCGGACCAGGCGGTGGCGCTGCTGCAGAAGGCGCTGCGCCTCCAGCCGGGCAAGTGGGAGTTCGCGCAGGAGCTCGGATTCGTCTACTACTTCTGGTACCAGGACTACGACATGGCCGCCACGTGGTTCAATCGCGCGGCCGACACGCCGGAGGCGCCGAACTGGCTGCGGCCGCTCGCCGCGGTGACGCTCGCCGAGGGCGGCAAACGCTCGACGTCGCGCGCCCTCTGGGATCGCATCGCTCACGACGCCGACAGCGAGTGGTTGCGCGCGCAGGCGCGGTTCCGGCTGCAGCAGCTCGATGCCATGGATGCGATCGACGCGATCCAGAAGCTCGTCCAGCAATTCCACGCCGCGGCCGGCCGCTATCCGGCGTCGTGGGCGGAGCTCGTGCGCGCCCGCGTCGTGCGCGGGGTGCCGGTTGACCCCACCGGCACGCCGTTCGCGCTCGATCCGTCGACCGGACGTGTCACGCTCGATCGGGCGTCGGCGCTCAATCCGCTCCCCTCGAGCGAGCGCCCGCGCTGATGAACGTGCTGGTCGCCGTCGTGCTGGGCGGCCTCGGCCTCGCCGTCGGCAGCTTCCTCAATGTCTGTATCTACCGGCTGCCGCGCGACGAGTCGCTCGCCTGGCCGGCGTCGCACTGCACGACGTGCAACCGGCCGCTCAGCTGGTACGAGAACATCCCGCTCGTCAGCTGGCTGGCGCTGCGCGGGCGCTGCCGCACCTGCCGGTCGGCGATTGCGATCCGCTATCCGATCGTCGAGCTGATTACCGGCGCCCTCTTCGTCGCCGGGTACCTTCTCTTCGGGCTGACGGCGCTGCTGCCGGTGCGTCTGCTCTTTGCGTGCGCGATGGTCGTGCTCTTCGCCATCGACCTCGAACATCAGATTCTGCCGAACGAGATCACGCTGCCCGGCATCGCCATCGGTTTTCTCGCCAGCTTCTTCGTTCCCCCGCCCGGACCGTTCGGCTGGCCAGGGTGGTGGAGCTCGCTGCTGGCGCTCCTCGTCGGCGGGCTGTTTCCGTTCCTCGTCGCGGAAGCGTACCTGCGGCTGCGCGGCCGTGAAGGCATGGGCATGGGCGACTTCAAGATGCTGGCGATGGTCGGCGCCTTTCTCGGCTGGCCGCTCGTCTGGATCACGTTGATCCTTGCCTGCGTGCTCGGCATCGTCATCGGCGGCGGCGCGCTGCTGGTCTCGCGCCGCGGAATGGCGACGCGCATCGCCTTCGGCACCTTCATCGCGGTCGCCGCGCTGCTCTGTGCCTATCTCGAGGGACCGGTCCTGCTGATGTACACACGCGTGTTGCGCGGTTATCTCGGCTGGTTCGGGATTCTCGCGTGACGCAAGCCGGCTACGCGCTGCTCGGCCTCACGGCGATCACGGCGATGCTCGTCGCCATTCTCACCTTCGCGCTGATGCGCATCATCGCCGGGGCGCGGGAGACGAAGAAGCATCTCACCTCCAACAGGGCCGATGCGCTGATGCTGTCGGCGGCGCTGCAGGAGGCGGTCGTGAAGCTGAAGGCGCAGGAGCAGGCGACGAGCGCGCGCGCCGATGCGTCCGACAGCCTGCGCGGTCAGATCGCCGACAGCCTCACCGCGGGGCTGCTGGTCGTCGATGCGAGCGACCGCGTGCACGTGCTCAATCCGGCCGGCCGCCGGCTGCTGGAGGTGACCGGCGAGCCGGCCGGCGTGCCGTATCAGCAGGTGCTCGCGGCCGCGCCCCCGCTCGTCGCCGTCATCGCGGAATGCCTGCGCACCGGCCAGCCGATCGTGCGCCGGTCACTGGAGATGCCGCCGAACATGGCGTCGACCCACCTCGGCGTCACCGTCTCGCCGCTGGCGGATCCGGCCGGCACGAGCGGCGCGATCTGCCTGTTCGCCGATCTCACCAGCGTCGTCGAGCTCGAGGATCAGCTGCGGACGAGGGAGACCCTGGCGCGTCTCGGCGAGCTCACCGCCGGCATCGCGCACGAATTCCGGAACGGGCTGGCGACGATTCACGGCTACAGCCGTCTGCTCGATCCCGGCGCGCTGCCGCCGCAGTACCGTCCCTACGTCGAAGGCATCCGTCAGGAGGCTGAGGCGCTGGGGCAGGTCGTCACCAACTTTCTCAACTTTGCACGACCCGAGCAGTTGTCGCTGACGCCCGTCGATCTCGGGCGTATTGCACGACGGGCGGCCGACGACATTCACCACGAGTTGCCGTCGGGAACGACCGTCGAAGTGTCGGGAGACTTTGCGGAAATCGACGGCGACGAGGTGCTGCTGCGCCAGGTGTTCAGCAACCTCGTGCGCAATGCGGCGGAAGCCTGCGAGTCGGTCGGGCGCCCGCCCGCCATCGTCATCGAGGGGAGCCTCGACCGGCCCCACCGCGCGTGCCGCGTATCGGTGCAGGACAACGGGCCGGGCATTGCGGAGGGCGAGCGCGAGAAAGTGTTCCGCCCGTTTTTCACCTCGAGGACCCGTGGAACCGGGCTCGGACTGGCCATCGTCCAGAAAATCGTGCTCACCCATCACGGCCGCGTCAGCGTCGCGCGATCCCGCCTCGGCGGCGCGGCGGTTGAGCTGACCTTCCGTCTGCCCGCCTAGTCGAGATCGATCACATCTGTTATTTTCGGTCCCATTCCGGAACACGGGGGATTTTCAGGGGTTAGGGGCAGAGCCCCTCTCCGCTGGCCACAAGACTAGTGCTGACAGCAACTTGCGCCGATAAACGTGGCGTTGAGCCCGGCGTGGCAGCGTCGTTGCCCAAACCTGAGCAGCGGATCGCCGACCCCACGGCAAACCGCCAGACCAATATGACCATGTCAAGGATTTACAACCGCGACGGCATCACTCTGATCGACATGATGGTCGGCATCTCCGTGATGGCGATTCTTTCGGCCGCCGCGGTGCCGGCGCTGATGGACGTGTCCGAGTCGATGAAGATCGGCCAGGCGCAGCGCGACATCTATCAGGAGATGCAGTCGGCACGGCTGATTGCCGTCTCCTCCAACCGGCCGATCCGCATCCGGTTCAACTGCCCGTCCGCCGGTCAGTACCGCCTGGTGGAAGTGATCGGCTCGCCGTCGAGGCCGGATATCAACGACAGCGCCAACGACCGGTGCAGTCAGACGAAGTGGAAGTACCCGGCGAACGACAACGATCCGACGAGCCGCCCGAATCACGACGGAGCGGTGCAGACGCTGCCCTCGCGGGTCAGCTTCGGCACCGTCGCCACGCTCGAGTTCTGGCCGGACGGCACGGTGCACAAGCAGCAGGGCAGCGAAAATCCCTGGAAGCAGATTCCGGTGGACACCACCGGGCAGGGCATCACGGTGGTGAAGGGCACGACGGTCAAGCAAATTCTGGTGAACGGCCTTGGCAAAATCCAACTTGTCCAGTAACGCGGAGCGCGCGACGGTGGCGCGCCGCGCGAGCGACGCGAGCGGTTTCTCGCTGCTCGAAGTCATGTTCGCGACGGCGCTGATGGCTGCGGCGCTCGTCTCGCTGGCGCAGCTGTTCGCGCTCTCCACGCGCAGCAACATCATGTCGCGGAACACCACCTACGCGGCGGTGCTCGCGCAGCAGAAGCTCGAAGAGCTCAAGTCGTTGGCCTGGGGCTTCGATCAGAGCGGACTGCCGATCAGCGATATCACCACGGATACGACGAAGACTCCCGAGACGCCGACCGGCGGCACGGGGCTGAGTCCCTCGCCGGCGGCCTCGCTGCAGGAAAACACGACCGGGTGGGTCGATTACGTCGACCAGTTCGGCAACAAGATGGGTTCGGGCACGAGCGCGCCGGAGAACGCCGTCTATCAACGGCGCTGGAGTGTATCGCCGCTGCCGACCAATCCGAATAACACGCTGGTCATCCAGGTGCTCGTGTCGCGGATCGTCGATCGCGGCGCCGCCGACCTCGGCGCCGTCAAGCGCCTGCCGGAAGAGGCGCGGATGGTTACCGTCAAGACGAGGAAGGCAAGCTAATGGCGACGCGTCGCACGGTCAACGCGGGCTTCACGATCATCGAAATGATGATCGCCACCTTTGTGATGGTGGCGGTCACGGGCGCGGTCTTCACCGTGATGAATCCGGCGCAGGGGATGTATCAGGCGCAGCCCGAGCTGTCGGACATGCAGCAGCGGATGCGTGTCGGCGTCGATGCGCTGACCAAGGACATCATGATGGCCGGCGCGGGCGTCTACATGGGCTCGTCGAGCGGCACGCTGAGCAACTATTTCGCTCCGCTGATGCCCTACCGCGTCGGCGACGTGCAGGACGATCCGGCCGCCGGCGTGTTCTATCGCGCCGACACCATCAGCATGATGTACGTGCCGCCGACCAACGCGCAGACCGGCGTCAACAAGGCGATGGGCAACGGCAACAGCCAGGAAATCGACGTCGACGCGCAGAAGAACTGCGGCGCCGACAAGCACACGCAGTTGTGCGGGTTTTACATCGGGCAGCGCGTGCTCATCATGGACGTCGACGGCACGTGGGACTACGTGACGATCACCAACGTGCAGGACGAAGCGCTGCACCTGCAGCACACCGACAAGCTCAGTGGCGGCTATGCGTCCGGCCTCGCGGTCATCACCGAGGTCGCGGCGCACACGTATTACCTGAAGACCGACCTGGCGAACAACACCTTCCAGTTGATGCACTACGACGGCTCGACCAACCCCGACACGCCGATCGTCGACAACGTCGTCAAGCTGCAGTTCTCGTATTACGGCGATGCGCAGCCGCCGCGGCTGCTGCCCTCGCCGCCGATGTCGCTCAGCGACACCGTCGGACCGTGGACGACCTATGGGCCGAAGCCGCCGGCGCTCGGCGTCAACAACGCGGCGGATTCGTGGGGCGCGGGTGAGAACTGCGTGTTCCAGGTCGTCAACGGGCAGACCGTTCCGCGCCTGGCCGCCCTCTCCACCGACGAAACGCAGGTGCTGCTCACGCCGGCGCAGTTGACCGACGGGCCGTGGTGTCCCGATGCGGCGCGCGCCGATCGCTTCGACGCCGATCTGCTCCGTGTCCGCAAGGTGCGCGTCGACCTGCGTGTGCAGGCCGCGCTCAGCGCGCTGCGCGGACCGGCGGGCATCCTCTTCATGCGCGGCGGCACGTCGACGAGCTCGACGCGCTACCTGCCCGACCAGGAGATCCGCTTCGACATCAGCCCGCGCAACCTGAACCTGGGGCGGTAAAACGATATGCAGTCCACTCACTCGACGCGCCCGCTTCGCCTCCGTCTTCGCGATGAAGACGGCATCGCGCTCATCATCTCGCTCATGGCGATGATGATGTTGATGGCGCTCGGCCTCGCGCTCGTCATGACGACGACGACCGAGACGAGGATTGCCGCCAACTACACCGAAGGGACCGAGGCCCTCTATGCGGCCGACGCGGCGGTCGAACGCGTGATGGATGACATCCTCACCGTGCCCGACTGGAACGACATTCTCAACGGCGTGCGCCAGTCCGCCTTCATCGACGGTCCGCCCTCCGGCACGCGCGACCTGCCCAACGGCACGAGGCTCGACTTCGACGAAGCGACCAACATGCTCAATTGCGGCAAGCTGACGACGTGCAGCGACGGCGACCTGAATGCGCTGACCGACGAGCGTCCGTGGGGGCTGAACAACCCGCGCTGGAAGCTCTACGCCTATGGCCGCGTGGACGACATGCTGCCCACCGACACGATCAATTCCCGCGACTACGTGGCCGTCTGGATTGCCGACGATCCGTCGGAGACCGACCAGAACCCGTTGAAGGACGGCGACGCGAATCTCGACCCCTCGTATCCAAACGGGAACCCGGGTAAAGGCGTGCTGGCGATGCACGCGGAAGCGTACGGGCCGTGGGGCGTGAAGCGCGTCATCGAAGTGACGGTGGCCAAGACCAACACCACCGAGATCGAGCGTGGCTACACCGGCCAGCGAGGCCAGGACGAGCAGAACCGCCGCGCGCGCAAGGCCGCGGTGCAGACGCCGGGCAAGGCATTGACCAGGTCACAGATGGACATCTCGACCGGCGGGCTGCAGTGAGAACAAGCATGAGAACCCGAATTGTATTGATGGCCCTCGTTGCGTCCGCGCTGGCGCCGCGTCCCGCGGCGGCCCAGCTCGATCCGCTGCTCTTTCTCAAGAACGTCGAGCCGAACGTCCTCGTGCTGATGGACACGGCCAACCGGATGCAGCGCGACGCCGACGACAACTACTACGACCCGTTCATCTACAGCAAGACGAACGCGGCGTGGGAAGCGGCGATCAACGTCAACGCCGTCACGGTGGCGACCAATTACCGCCGCAAGTACGTCGGCCTGGCGTTCAAGAGCGGCGCCGCCGAGAAGTTCGAAGCGCAGCGCATCGAGACCGTCGGCGACAAGGACGTGCTCGGCTATCTCAACTTCGAGGCGAAAACGCGCCTGTCGGTGGCGCGCGTGGCGCTGACCGAGGCGATTAGCCGCAATATGACCGGCGTCCGCTGGAGCCTGCTGAAAACGCGGCAGAACAATCCCCTCGTCGCGGCGAAGGGGACGTCGGGCCTCGTCAACATCCTGTCCGACGTCGGACAGCAGGCGACGACGGACGGCTCGAGCGTCGGCAAGTGGCAGATCACGCGCACCACCGTCGGCGCACCACCGTATAACTCTCCGTCGGACGGTTCCATCAACACGGTCACCGCGCCGATGGTGAGCGCCACCACCTACCCCGCCTCCAACACGTCGGTGCTCGGCATTCTGGCCAAGGACGTTCGGCAACCCGGGCCGTCGGTGCTCGTGCCAGCCGGTCTCGATGACGTCGGTACCGTCGATGCGCCCATCGACCACCTGCTCGAGGACGCCAAGGTCGAGGCCCTGAAACTGGTCGTCGACATCAAGTGCCGCAACACGGTCGCCATCCTCGTCACCGGCGGAGCGGAGGGCAATACGTCGCCCGGCGCCGATCCGGTGACGCGTGCGGCGGACTTCCTCCTGAACCTGCTCGGCCGGCGCGTGCCGATCTTCGTCATCGCCATCGCGCCGAAAGCGGGTGACGTCGCGCAGCTGCAGTCGATCGCGTCGAAGAGCGGCGGCGTCTACACGGAAATCACCAAGACCATGATCGAGACGGCCGGAGCCGGCAAACCGGTTCCCGAGATCGTCAACGCGGTCAATTACGCGGTATCGAAGACGCTCATCGACAGCTCGAACTACAACATCGCGCCGACTGCCGCGCTGCCGTTCGGACCCGGGCAGGAATACCAGACGGCCAGCCCGATTGTCGGCACCGTCGACTTGAACGGCGCCAAGGACATCACCGGCAACGCGCTGCCGAACACCAACATCTCCAATCCGTCGACGAGCGTGCACATCCCGCAGCGCTCGAACCTGCTGGTGACGAGCGGCTTCACCCTCCCCGGGTTCGCCGGGTCGCTGCGCGGCTTCCGCACCTATAAGCCTGTCGTCGACACGACCAAATCCGTCGGCTACAAGTTCGTGCAGGACGGGACGCGGCTCTGGGAGGCCTGCGCGCCGGGAACGACGACCACCGGTCCATGCGCGTCGCTGGCGCCGGTCAACCGCAACATCTACACCGTGCTGCCGAACGGCTCCGTGGTGTCCTTCGATCCCGGTAACGCCACGGCGCTGCGCCCGTATCTGAACATGGCCGATGATGTCTCGGCCGCCTCGCTCATCACGGCAGTCAGACAGCTTCCCCTCGGCGCGATTGTCGATTCGACACCCGCCATCATGGATCCGCCGTCGCTCGATCCGCCGCCCGACGCCGACTACCCGGGCTTCGCGGACACCAACGAAGGGCGGCGCAGCATCGTCTGGGTCGGCGCCAACGACGGCATGCTGCACGCGATCGACGCGCGCCTCGGCATCGAAGTGTGGGCCTACATCCCGTTCAACCTGCTGCCGAAGCTCTACACGCTGCGCAGCGGACAGCCGTTCACCGACTTCCGCTACTTCGTCGACGGATCGGCAAAGGTCGCCGACGTGAAGATCAACGGCGTGTGGCGAACCTATCTCGTCATGGGCGAAGGGCCGGGCGGCACGTTCTACCAGGCGTTCGACGTGACGCTCGACGGGATGGGCAGCGCCGTCGCCTCCGACAGCAACGACATCTCGTCGGTCCTCGGCTACTTCGCCGACCCGACGCGCATCGCCTTCAAGTGGTCGTTCCCGTCGTTTTCCAACTTCAATCCGTCGATCCGCCTGGCGACGCAGCCAGCCGCCGATCTGCCGTGGGGCGACCTCGCGGCCTCGGCGTCGGCGGTCGAGAAGACCGTCGGCGAGACGTGGTCGGATCCGGCCGTCGGCGAGATTCTGAACAACACGGGCGGCTACGCGGTGCTGATGGGGTCGGGATTCCTCAAGTGGAGCATCCAGCAGCAGCCCAACCGCGCCGGCGCGGTTGCCGGCAATGTGCTCTACGTGCTCGACGCCCGCAGCGGCGCGATCCTGGACAGCAAGAGCGTGGGCAGCGACGGTCTGGCCGAGACCAACGCCGCCGGCGACAGCTGCGCGGCCGTGAACGACTGCACGAAGATGAAGAACGCGTTGCAGGCCGACGTCGTGGCCACCGGTCCGCCGGACTCGCGCTACATCACCAAGGCGTACGTCGGCGATCTCGACGGGCGGCTGTGGCGGTTCGACATCACAATGAGCAATGGCATTCCGAAGATCGTGACCGGCTCACCGACGAAGTTGTACGACGCGACCGCCAGCCAGCCGATGTTCGGATCGATGGCCTCCGTGACCGTGGGCGGCACGCAACAGTATCTGTTCCAGGGAACGGGCAGCGATCTGCTGCCGTCCAACGGCGTCAGCCAGTCCTACGCGCTGCTCGTCATTCTCGACAACGGCGCCACCGGCTCGAAGACGGCGCAAATCGACCTCGCGAAAACCGACGGTTCGGCCGACGACGAGAAGGTCACGGCGTTCCCGGCGGTTGCTGGTGATATCGTCTTCTTCACCACCACGTCGTTCTATCCGACCGTCTATTGCGGCGGCAACATGACCGCCAATCTCTATGCGTTCACCTTCATCGGCGGTCCGGCGTACGACACCAACGGTGACGGGACCATCTCGACGAAGAACGGCGGCGACACCACGAAGGTCAGCTCGACGACCAACGCGCGCGCGACGGCACCGTTTGTCGTCGACCAGCATCTCGGCGTGTCGGTCGGCGGCAAGGTGCAGATGTTCGGCGATCCGAACGACTACAACAACGGTGTGGGACAGGTGGGCGTCCGCATCCTCTCGTGGCGAGAGGTGAGGTAGGTGGCGGGGGCAGTCGTCTGCGCCGCATGCGGCGCGAAAGTCAAAGCCGATCGGGCGAAATGCCCGCGCTGCCAGCAGCCGCTGGTCGCGCGCCGGCAGGCCGCGCCACGGCGGCCGATTCCCTGGCCGACCGTCGCCATCGTCGGCGTGTGTGTGGCCCTGGGTGGCGTCAGCGTCGTGGTGATGCGGCCGGGCTCGGCGCCGCAGGCGCAGTCGGCTGGCGCTGCCGCTCCGGCGCGTCCGCTGACGATGACGCCGACGGCAACCACGGGTGCGGCGCCGGTCGTTGCTGCCGTCGCCTCAAGCCCTGCTCCGGATCCGGCGGCGCATGCGGTTGCCGATCTCGTCGCCGGTCAGAAGGCGTATTTCGCGGGCAATGTCGACGCGGCCATCGAGCACCTGCAGGCCGCGGTCAACGCGAACCCGAACGATCCTCGCGCGCTCAGCGACCTCGGGCAGGCGCTCGTCCGCGCCGGCCGTGCGAAGGAGGCCGTCGAGTATCTCGACAAGGCGGCGCAGCTGCAGCCCGACACCTGGGCCTATCAGTTCAACCGCGCCCGCGCCTACGCGCAGCTGAAGGAATGGGGTCAGGCTGTCGAAGGCTACCGGGCGGCGGCGAACTTGTTTGCCGACGATTACGCGACCCAATACAACTTCGCCAAGGCGCTGCAGGCGTCCGGCAACCTGGATGGCGCGCTGGCGGCCTATGAGAAGGCGATTCAGCTGGCCCCGGGGCAGTCCGATTTCCTTCTCTCCTACGGTCTCGCGCTCGAAGCCGCCAAGCGCCCACAGGATGCGGCGGCGGCCTACAGCCGTTATCTCGAGCAGGAGCCGGCTTCATCCGAATCCGAGAAGGTGAAGGCGCATCTCGCCGAGATCACCAAATCGTAGGCGGGCGACCGTAGAATTCGTCGACTCGCCGGCCGAACCAGTAACATCTCGCCGACTCGCGCCGATATGATGAAAGGGGCCGTCATGAGTCGGCCCCAGCCTTATCCATTCGGGGAATCTGTCATGCGTTTCAGCTGTGTCGTGCACACCCTTGCACTGCTCGTTGCCGCCGGCACCGCCGTCCACGCGCAGTCGCTGGGCGACGTCGCGAAAAAGGAAGAAGTGCGGCGCAAGACCGTGAAGGCGCCGGCGAAGGTCTACACCAACGACGACCTCCATTCCGAGGGGACGGCGCCGCCGCCGGCAGCTGCTCCGGCGCAGCCTGGCGCTGCCGCGGCACCGGCGACCGCGCCACAGGCGCCGGCCGCTCCGGCAACCGACGAACCGAAGAAGGACGAGGCCTACTGGAAGGCGCGCATCGCCAAGGCGCGCGACGACCTCGATCGCGCCAAGACGTTCGCCGATGCGCTGCAGAGCCGCATCAACGCGTTGACGGCCGACTTTTCCGCGCGGTCGGACCCGGCACAGCGCGCCGTCATCGGCACCGACCGGAACAAGGCGCTGGCGGAACTGGATCGTGTGAAGAAGGAAATCGACGACCACACGAAAGAGATCGCCAGCATCCAGGACGAAGCGCGCAAAGCGAACGTTCCCGCCGGCTGGGTGCGTTAACCCGTAGGCCGGGTCCCGCGCCCGAGACCCGCGCAAAATCCGATCGCCTGACCGAGCCTCGAGTGAGCAGAAACTGCTGCTCCTCGAGGCTCCTCGTCTTTTTACCCCAACAAAATCCGCTCGTCTGACTGCGGCAGCGCCCTTGCGGATGCAGGCCTCGGCATGTCGCTCCTCGAAGCGCTCGTCGCGCCAGCCATCCTGGCGACCGCGCTCCTCTCGCTGACGCAGGTGATCGCCATGGCGACCGCTGCCACGGCGGCGGCCGGCCGCGCGACGCATGCGGCGCTGCTCGCCTCACAGAAGATCGAGGAACTTCGTGCCGCGGGCGCGCCGCTCGAAGGCGGCCGCGATGCGCCGGAATCCACAGTCGTCCGCGAATGGCTGGTCGCGCCGCTGTCCGTCGATCCCGATCGCCTCTCACTCATTCACGTGGTCGTGCACGTCGGCGGGATCGACACGCGCATCGTCGCGACGGCGCCGCGGAAGGGGTCATGAGCAGCCGCCGCGAGGGCTTCACGCTCGTCGATCTGCTGATCGCAACGGCCATAACGACAATGGTCGCCGGCGCCGTTCTCGGCGTGATTCTGCCGATGCAGCGGGCGGTGCAGGTCGATGGCGAAGCGGTGGATCTGCATCAACGGCTGCGCGCCGCGGCGGATGCACTGTCCTCGGATGTTCGCGCCGCCTCCGCCGTGCGTCCGTATCGTGTGGGTGCGCTGCGCGACGACAGTGCCGCCGGCATTTTTTATCGCGCCGACACCCTGACCGCCATCGGTGCCGCCGAAACGAAGACGTATTACTTCAGGCCGGAATCATCGCAGCTGATGATCTACGACGGCGCGGTGAGCGATTTTCCGATGATCGAACACGTCACCGCGCTGACCTTCGACTACTTCGGCGGCAGGCCGCTCGTGCGCCTCGACCCCGCCATCTTTCTCGACGGCCCGTGGCTGGAGGATCGCGCCGGTCATAGGTTCGACGAGGACAACGGCCGGATTCGCCTCGTACGCGTGTTCCTCAGGCTGGAAAGCACCGCGCCGGCGTTTCGGCCCCTTGTACGAGACGAGGGCGTCGCCTTCGACATCGCGCGGCGCGCGGCAGGGGAGTAACGATGGCGCTTGCGGTTGCGCTGATGGCATCGCTGCTGCTGCTGGCGCTTGGCGGCGGCCTCGTGCTCACGACCATGACGGAAACGACGATTGCCGCGAATTACCGCGACGGCATGCAGGTCCTCTACGCGGCGGAAGCGGGCCTCGATCTGGCCGTCGATCGGCTCCGTTCGACGGAGGACTGGGGTCCGCTGGTGAATGCGCGCGACGGCACGGCGCTCGTCGCCGGCCCCGTCGCCGGCGTGCTGCAGGCCACGGACGTCGATTCCCGGCTGACCGTGTCGGTGCTCGTCTTACCCGACCCGAAGGGCGATGCGGACGTCCTCGTTGTGCAATCGAGTGCAGCCGGGGGCGCCATCCGCCGCGCCGTTCAGGCAACGGTGCGCCGCACCGCGCCCGATGCGGCCGGCGCGCGCGACCTCGTCATACTCGCCTGGCGTTGATGCGCGGGGCGTTTCCGGCCGACACTATGAACGTCCTCCGGAGATCAGCCGCTGTCCGCCCCACCCGTCCTCCTCGTCGAAGACAAAGACTCGCTGCGCACGATGCTGCGTCACGCGCTCGAGGCGCAGGACCATACCGTCGTCGAAGCGGTGGACGAGCCGTCCGCCATCGAGCAGCTGCAGCAGGCGCGTCCCGTCTGCGTGCTGACCGACCTGAAGCTGCCGCAGGGCGACGGCTTCGGCGTGCTGCGTGCGGCCAAGGAGCTCGATCCCGAGCTGCCGGTGGTGGTGATGACCGCCTACGGCAGCATCCAGGACGCGGTGACGGCGATGAAGGAAGGCGCCATGGACTTCCTCGCCAAGCCGGTCGATCCCTTTCCAGCACATTGGGATCCTAAGCTTAGAATTCCACGTGGACAAGTTGTCGCG
>JADMIO010928567.1_pt1 | contig 70522 bp, 61 predicted proteins | sample 8958161 | NCBI WGS metagenome assembly JADMIO01 (sample SAMN16585339, study PRJNA669376) | soil metagenome | isolation source: Crop rotation soil | place: USA: Cullars Rotation, Alabama | collected 2011 | reverse complement strand
CGCGACAACTTGTCCACGTGGAATTCTAAGCTTAGGATCCCAATGTGCTGGAAAGGTGATCACCGCGACCGGTGGATTCACGTACGCGTAGGTGCCGATGCGCGATGGAGTCTCGTGCATGAGCAGAAACGTGTAGGCCACGAAGCCGAAGGTAGAACTGAAGAGCGCCAGGAACGCGATTGCAGCGAGGCCGGACGGTGACCAGGACCAGCGCGACGCCTCGCCCCCTGCCAGGCCGAGCGCCACCAGCAGCACCCCGCCGCAGAGCAGATAATAGGCGGTGAAGGCCAGCGGATCGCTCGCGGAGTGCGCCTCGCGGATCACGGCGGTGGCGAGTGCCCACGCCAGCGCCGAGCCGAGAATGGCCAGCTGCCAGCCCAAATGAGCCTGGGCGCCGAGTCCCGGGGCCGACAGCAGTACCGCCACGCCGGCAAACCCGACGGCGAGCCCGGCCCAGGTGCGGTTGCTCACCGGGGCGGCGCGGCGGCCGTACATGCCGATCCAGGCGAGCCAGAATGCGCAGCTCGAATTGATCAGCGCCGCCTGATTTGAGGCGATGTGCTGCAGCGCCATGACGCTGAGACCGTTGCTGATGACGATGCCGAGCACGGCCGATACCGCGAGCGAGCGCCATTCTTCCGCGCCCTTCGGCAGCGGCAGCCGGCGCGCACGCGCGAGCGCCGTCAGGAATGCGCCGGCCAGGGCAAAGCGCGCGCCCGCGGCCAGTAGTGGCGGCAACTGCAGCACCATGATGCGGTTGACCGCAGGGGTGACGCCCCACACGACGTAAATGACGGCGAAGGCGAGCTGGATGCGCGAATCGCGCGGCAGCGGGGCGGTTGCGGCGGCGGACGACGCGGTCACGAGTCGCGAAAGTCCGCCGCCACCACTTCGATGAGCGTCGGACCGGGACGATCGAGCGCGGCGCGCAGCTCATCGGTCAGGGCCGCGGCGCTGTGCACACGTGCGCTGCCGGCGTCGTAGGCGCTGGCGAGTGCCACGAAGTCGGGATTGCGCGCCACGACGCCGACGGGCGCGATGCCGGCGGCACGCATGTCGTCACGGATCTGGCCCAGCGCGCCGTTGTTCCACACCACCAGCGCGACGCTGAGATCGAGCTCGACCGCCGTGGCAAGCTCCTGCAGGGTGAACTGCACGCCGAAGTCGCCCGCCAGGGCGACCACCGCGCGCTGCGGCTGGGCGATCTTGGCGCCGATGGCCGCAGGCAGCGCGTAGCCGAGCGCGCCGTAGCCGGAAGGATGGAACCAGACCCCCGGCCGTTCGGCGCCGAAGGCGAAATTGCCGAGATAGGCGATCTGCGTCATGTCGCTGAACACCACGCCGTCGGCGGGCAGTGCGGCGCGCAGCGCGCGCAGTGCCGCCAGCATCGATCTGCCGGGGCCATCAAGCTGCGCCTCGATGCGGCTGCGGTGCGCGGCCGCATCACCCTCGCCGCTGCGCCAGCCGCGGCGGGCGCGCACGTCACCCGCCAGGATCTGCAGGCCCGTGGCCGCATCGCCGCGCACCGCGACGTCGGCCTCGTAGTGGTCGCCGAGTTTCACCGGGTCCGTGTCGAGGCGGATCAGCCGCCCGGGGACCGGCAGGCGCGTGGTGGTGTAGAGGTCGGTCTCGGACAGCTCAGTGCCGGCCGCCAGTACCACGTCCGCCGCGGCGATGCGCTCCTGAGTCGGCCGGTAAGGCAGTGTGGCGCCGAGATTCGCGGGGTGGCTCTCGGCTACGACGCCCTTACCGGCCACGGTTGTGACCAGATACCCGTCTGTGGCCTCGAGCAGCGTGCGCAGCGCGGCCCCCGCGGCACGCGCGCCGCCGCCGGCGATGAAGAGCGGGCGCTGCGCGGTGGCCAGCAGGCCCGCCGCGGCCAGCAGTGCGCCGCCATCGGGAGCGAGCGGCGGCGGTGCCGCCGGCAGGGCCTGCGGTCGCAGCACCGTCGATTCGGCCAGCAGATCTAGGGGGATGTCGAGGTAGGCCGGGCGCGGACGGTGGCCGCGCAGCGCCGCAAATGCGGCGCGCAGCTGGTCGCGCACCTGTTCGGGAGTGCGGGCGCTGCCTGCATAGGCGGTCACGTCGGCGGCCAGCGCGCGCTGATCATGCAGCTCGTGCAGTACGCCCCAGCGCTGACCGAGCGAGCGGCGCACCGGGCTGCTGGCGACCAGGAGCAGCGGTACCGAGTCCGAGTACGCCTGCGCCAGTGCAGTCAGCGCGTTGCTGACGCCGGGGCCGGAGATGACGAAGGCCGCCGCGGGATGGGCGGTGGCGCGCGCATAGCCATCGGCCGCGAAGCCGGCGTTCTGCTCGTGCCGTACCAGCACGTGCCGCAGGCGTGCCAGTTCCAGTCCACGGTACAACTCGAGGTTGTGGACACCCGGAATGCCGAACACCGTATCTATGCCGTTGGCGGCGAGCGTTTCGACGACGTACCGTCCGACCGTCCAGGGAGCCGCGCTCATGTGCTTGAAATGTTAACACCGGCCACGCACAGTAAGTACGTGCAGTTTTCACCACTCGTGCAGCGGATCGGCGGCGACGGCGCCGAGGCGTGGCTGACGCACTACGCGGCGGTCGCGGCGCGGGAGCGCGGCGAGGACGTGATCATTCTCAGTGTCGGCGATCCCGATCTGGCGACGCCGGCGCCGGTCATCGAGCGCGCCATCGAGTGTTTGCGGGCCGGCGACACACACTACACGCCGGCCGCCGGTCGTCCGGCGCTGCGCGCGGCGATCGCGCAGGCTCATGGTGCCCGCAGCGGACAGGCGGTGAGCGCCGACAACGTCGTGTACTTCGCCGGCGCACAGAACGCCCTGTTCGTCACTTCCTTGTGCGTCGCCGCGCCGGGCGACGAGGTCGTGACCTTCGAGCCCCTCTATCCGACCTACCCGGCCACGATCGAAGTGTCCGGGGCGCACCTGGTGCGCGCGCCCTGCACCGCTGACTGGCGCCCGGACCTGGGAGCGCTCGGCGCGGTCATCACACCACGCACGCGCGCGATCCTGTGGGCCTCGCCGAACAATCCGAGTGGTGTGGTGCTCAACGAGGGCGAGCTCGCGGCGATCGCTGAGCTGGCTCGGCGCCATGACCTGTGGCTGATCGCGGACGAGGTGTACGCCGGCCTGGCCTGCGGCGGCAGTGTGCCAAGCCTCGCGGCGGCCCTGCCCGAGCGCGTGGTGACGCTCGGCAGCCTCTCCAAGTCGCACGCCATGACCGGCTGGCGCGCCGGCTGGCTGGTGGGGCCGCCCGCGCTGGCCCGGCACGCCGAGCACCTGGCTATGTGCATGCTCTTCGGGCTCCCGGGGTTTGTGCAGGAGGCGGCCATCGCCGCGCTGGGGGTGGCGGCCGCTGCCGAACTGCGCGCGCGAGAATACTGCGCGGCGCGTCAGCGCCGCTTCGCGGCCGGTATCGCCGGCATCGCACAGCTGCACGCCGCAACTCCCGAAGCCGGCATGTTCATGCTTATCGACGTCGCGGCGAGCGGCCTCAGCGGGGGCGAGTTCGTGCGCGCTCTCTACGACGCGCGGCGGGTCTCGGTCATGGACGGTGCCGCGTTTGGAGCAGCGACCGCAGGGTGCGTGCGTGTCTGCTTCGCCGCAGACGAGGCGACGCTCGATGCCGCGTGTGACCGGCTGCGCCGCTTCTGTGCGCAGGATCTGCCCGCGCTGGTGGGCGCCTCCAAACGAGCCTGAAGAGGGCGGGGCCGCTGCTGCCGCCCCGCCCCAATGCCTGTCGGGCCTAGTGCTCGAGGTCCTCGAAGGAGTCGAGCAGATTGGCTACATCGGGTACGCCGAGTCCGGTGGCCTGGTCGTAGCCGGGTCGGCCACGGTAGAACCAGTTGTCACCCTTTTTGATATCCCGCAGCGGTGCGTGACGGCCGTTGTAGCCGCCGGTCGCCTGAATGAAATACAGCGCCGGGTTCAGCAGGCCGATGCGGCGATGAGCACCGCCCGTGGCCCCAAAACCGATGCCGGCTGGCGGCGGCTGATTTTTGTACTCGTTTCCGCGGCGGAGCCAGGAGCGTGAACGTCAGCGTGTCGGAGTGCGAGCGGGACGTGTCCTCGCGCCCTCGGTGCCGCGCCGGTGGCGCCGCGCCGTGCGCAGGCACGGCGGGCGCGGCCGGGTAGTCATGCGCCCTTGGCCGGAACCTGGCCGGTGGGCGTCAGCTTGTCGATCGCGGTGGGCAGCACCTGCGACAGCTTCTGCGCGAGCTCCTGCGGGGTCAGGCCGACCTTTGCCGCGAGCTGCGTCATCATGTCGTTGCCAAAAGCCTGATGCACCTGACCGGGAGTGATCGTCTGGTTGGGGCCGGTGGCAATCCAGGAGCGGGCCACGCCCCCTAGCCCCTGCTGCTCGAGCTGCGTGAGGATTCCCTGCACGCCGCCATGCTGTTGAATCAGTGTGTTGACGACCGTGGCCATCTCGGCGCCCACGGCGCCGCCCAGTAATCCATCTAACAAGCCCATGATGCCTCCTTATTCTCCGTGCTCAGTGAGAGGTAATGCGCGGACCCGACGCCAGTGATTGTCCTGCAAAAGCCTGCGGCGAGCCAGGGAAGTCGGGCGAGCCGGGCGGCGACCGCCAGGCAATCCAGGCGGATGCACGCACGCGGATCTTATTATATTATTACGACTACATTAAAAAGAGCGCAGGGCGGACAGACGGCATGAGACAGGTAAAAACGCTGGGGCTGCTCGGTACCGGGGTGATCGGCGGTGGCTGGGCGGCGCGCGCGCTGCACTTCGGTATCGACGTGGTCGCGGCCGATGTGAAGCCGGAGATGGAGGAGTGGATCCGTGGCGCCGTCGCCAATGCCGAGGGCGCACTGGCGCGCCTGACATTCGCGCCGCTGCCGCCCAAGGGACGGCTATCGTTCACCACCGACCTGCATGCCATGGCGCGGCAGGCCGACTTCATTCAGGAAAACATCCCCGAGCAGCTCGAGCTGAAGCAGCGGGTGCTGGCCGACGTCAGTCGTCATGCGCCACCTGAGGTTGTGATCGCATCGAGCACCTCGGGCCTTATGCCGAGCGACCTGCAGCGTGACATGAACGCTCCCGAGCGCTTCCTGGTGGCCCATCCGTTCAACCCGGTCTACCTGCTGCCGCTGGTGGAACTGGTCGGCGGTCAGCGTACCGCGGCTGCGACTCTGGAGGCGGCGAGCGAATTCTTCCGCTACATCGGCATGCACCCGCTCAGGGTACGGCGCGAGGTCCCGGGCCACCTGACGGACCGGCTGCAGGAGGCGCTGTGGCGCGAAATCCTGCACATGGTCAACGAGGACGTGGCGACCACCGGCGAACTGGACGACTCCATTGTCTACGGTCCGGGCCTGCGCTGGGCCGCAATGGGGACCAACCTCATCTACCACCTCGCCGGCGGCGAGACCGGCATGCGCCACATGCTGCGGCAGTTCGGGCCGTGCCTGAAGTGGCCGTGGACCAAGCTCGAGGCGCCGGAGCTCACCGAAGGGCTCATCGACAAGATGGTCGCCGGCACTCAGGCGCAGGCGGCCGGCCGCTCGATCCGCGAGCTCGAGCGGCTGCGCGACGACTATCTGGTCGCGATCCAGCAGGTATTGAAGCTGTACAACATCGGCGCCGGTGCCACGCTGCGCGCACTGGAAGAGCGGCTGTACGCGGATGCAGGCGGCGCGGTACGTGCCGCACTCAGTGTCGGCCCCGGCGGTGAGCCGCTGCGCGTGCTCGAGACCCAGGTGCGGCCGGAGTGGATCGACTACAACGGCCACATGACCGACTCGCGCTACCTACAGGTGTTTGGCGATGCCACCGATGCGCTGTTCCGCTACGCCGGCATCGACGACGCCTACCGCAGCTCCGGGCGCGCCATGTATACGATCGAGTCGCACGTGGTGCACAAGGCCGAGGCCCGCGTGCTCGAGGCGCTGTACGTCACGACGCGCATCCTCGAGACCGACGACAAGCGCGTACGGCTGCTGCACGCGCTTCACCGCCAACACGACGAGACACTCGTGGCGACCGCCGAGCAACTGTACCTGCATGTTAGCGCGCCACCCGGCAAGGCTTCGGCAATGGACGCGGCGGTGCGCGCGCGCCTCGCCGCCATCCAGGCGGCCCAAGCGGATGGCGCCACCGCGGCTGTGCCGGGGCGGGCCTGAGCCATGCCCAAGATCGTCGATCACGAGCAGCGGCGCGACGAAATCGCGCTGGTCGCGTGCCGGGTGGTGGCGCAGTACGGCTTCGAGCAGGCGACCGTGGCGCGCATCGCGCGCGAGGCCGGTTACACCACCGGCATGATCGCCCACTACTTCGACACCAAGCAGGACATCGTCATCGCAGCCTTACGGCTCATCCTGCGGCGCATCGAGGAGCGCCTGACTCCGAATGCCGAGAATGCCGATCTGCTGACGCTGCTCGGCGAGGCGCTGCCGGTGGACGATACGCGCTTCACCGAGTGCGCCTTCTGGATCGCCTTCTGGGGACAGATGCCCACCGACAGGCGACTGAAGCGCATCAATGGCTGGCTGCATCGCGAGTATCTGCGCCTTTTCGAGCGTTGCTTGGCGCGCGGCTGGAACGAATGGCGCGACTGGCCGTTGTCGGTGCGCGAGCAGGTGCTGCGCTCGGTCATGACCTTCATCAACGGCATTACCGCCAGCACCGTAGCCAGCCGCAGCGACTGGCCGGCCACCCGGCAAACCGAGCAGCTGCGTTTGCAGCTCGAACTGCTGCGCGCCTGGGCCAGCACCGCCACCGCCGCGGCCGGCGTCGTGCGCCGTGTGCGCCGCGCGTCCGCCTGAGGAGACATCGATGGATTTTGCGCTGAGCGAGGAACAGCAGCTGATCATCGCGACGACGCGGGCGTTCGTGCGCCAAGAGCTGGTGCCGCACGAGCGGGAGGTGGAGGAGAGCGGGGTCTTGCGCGAGGAGCTGCGCGCGCAACTCAAGGCCAAGGCACTCGCCGCGGGGCTGTACGCGGCCAACATGCCGACCGAGGTGGGCGGCGGCGGACTGGATAGCGTCAGCTGGGTGCTGTACGAGAAAGAGCTGGGCTACACCGGCTACGCTTTGCAATACGGCTGTGTCGGGCGGCCGTCCAACATCCTGCTGGCGTGCCGGGGCGAGCAGCGCGAGCGCTACCTGCTGCCGGCCGTGCGGGGCGAGCGTGTCGAGTGCCTGGCCATGACCGAGCCGCAGGCCGGTTCCGATCTGCGCGGCATGAAGGCGAGCGCGGTGCAGCGAGGCGGCGACTTCATCATCAACGGCACCAAGCACTTCATCAGCCACGCCGACCATGCCGACTTCGTCATCCTGTTTGCCGCTTCAGGCGAGGAGCACTTGCCGCGCGGCAATCGCAAGCTCATTACGGCTTTCCTCGTCGACATGGGCACGCCGGGCTTCGAGGTGCGTCCGGGCTATCGCAACGTCTCGCATCGGGGCTATACCAACAGCATTCTGCAGTTCACCGACTGCCGCGTGCCGGCGGCGGCGGTGCTCGGCGAGGTGCATCGCGGCTTCGAAGTCGCCAATACCTGGCTGGGCGCGACGCGCCTGCAGGTCGCGGCCGGGTGCCTGGGGCGCGCCGAACGCGCGCTCGAGTGCGCCAAGCAGTGGGCGGTCGAGCGGGTGCAGTTCGGGCAGCAGATCGGCAAGTTTCAGGGCGTCTCGTTCAAGCTTGCCGACATGGCACTGGAGCTGCGGGCCGCAGAACTGCTCACGCTGGAGGCGGCCTGGAAGCTGGCTCAGAACACCGCCACCGACACCGACATGGCGATGGCCAAACTCAAGGCCACCGAGATGCTGGCGATGGTGGCGGACGAGGCCCTGCAGATCCATGGCGGGATGGGGCTCATGAGCGACCTGCCGCTCGAGCGTATCTGGCGCGATGCGCGCATTGAGCGCATCTGGGATGGCACCAGCGAGGTGCAGCGACACATTATCTCGCGCGCGCTGCTGCGGCCGCTCGGTGGCTGACAGGCGCGCCAGCGCGCGGGCTAGCGGCCCTTCCAGGCGGGCCTGCGCTTTTCGGCGAAGGCACGGGCGCCTTCCTTGAGATCCTCCGAGCGGATGACCCGCTGTACGGCGGCCAGCGCGTCGTGGAGCTCGAAGGCCGGATTTTCCGCGACCACCTCGGTGTGCCGCAGCAGCTGCTTGATGGCGGGAAACAGCAGCGGCGGCCCTTCGGCCAGCTGGCGCGCGATCTCGCGCGCCTTCTTCAGGCCCTCGCCCTTCGGTACGACATGATTGGCCAGCCCCCAGTGCTTGGCCTCGGCCGCATCCATCCAGCGGCCCGTCATCAGGAACTCGACCGCCACGTGGTAGGGAATCCGTCGTCTGAGCTTGATGGTGCCGGCATCGGCCAGCACCCCGACGTTGATCTCCGGCAGGGCAAAACGGGCGTGCTCCTCCATCACGATGATGTCGGTCCCAAGCACGATCTCGAATCCGCCGCCGCAGGCGATGCCGTTGACGGCTGCGATCAGCGGCTTGTCGAGGTTGCGCGGGTGGTTGAGTCCACCGAAGCCGCCTGCGCCCCAGTCCTCATCCGATTCCTCGCCGCCGACGGCGGCCTTCAGGTCCCAGCCCGGCGAGAAAAAGCGGTCGCCGGCGCCGGTCACGATGGCGACCCGCAGTTGTGGGTCGTCGCGAAACCCCGTGAACACCTCGTTGAGGCGCCGGCTGGCCGCCAGGTTGATGGCGTTTGCCTTGGGGCGATCGATCGTCACCTCGAGAATCGTTCCGTCGGTGGTGGTTCTTATGCCATCGGACATGTCATGGTTCCTCCAGGCGGATCAGCGCATCGACGGCCACCGCGCCCAGGCCGCGCGGGCGCACGATGACGGGATTCAGGTCGAGCTCCACGAGGCGCTCGAGGTTGGCGTGAGCGTAGCGCGTGCAGGCGAGCGCCGTCTGCACCAGCGCGGCGACGTCGCCGGCCGGACGCCCGCGGTAGCCGTCGAGCAGCCGCGCCATGCGCAGGCGGCCGAGCGCCGCGGCGATCGCTTCCGCGGTGAAGGGCGGCAACAGCGTGACCGAGTCGCGCAGCACCTCGGTCAGCACGCCCCCGGCACCGAGTACCAATAGCTGGCCGAACTGCGGGTCGACGCTCACCCCGACCAGCACTTCCGCCATGCCGTCGCAGATCATCTCTTCCACCAGCACGCTAGCGGACAGCGAGGCGAGGCGCTGTGCGGCAGCCGCCGCCTCGCCCGCGCTACGCACGTTGAGGACCACGCCGCCGACGTCGGATTTGTGCTCCAGCGCCGCGCCTGCGGCCTTGAGGACCACCGGAAAGCCGAGTTCGACGGCGGCGGCGGCGGCTTCGCTGCTCGGCACGAGCCGCGCGCGTGGCACCGGCACGCCGAAGTCGGCGAGCGCGCGCTTGGCATCGTGCTCGCCGAGCGAGCGTGCGCGGCGCGGCGGCTGGCGCGGAATCGCGAGCGCAACGGACGCGCCTGCCGCCCAGCGCTCGCCCACCGCGCCGGCGAGAGCTAGCGCCTCGAGCGACTCGCGCTGCCCCTGCAGCGGCACGACGCCGCGCGCCAGGCACAGCTCGCGCGTGTCCGCAGACAGAGATTCCGGCAGGGACGAGACCACCACGCCCCGAGTGGGGGCGCCCGGCAGGGCGGCGGCGAACTCCTCGATCACTTTGACGTAGGTGGAGTCGTCGGCGGCCTGCGGCGGCGGACAATCGATCAGGAATCCCACCGCATCAAAGCCGGCGCGTTGCGCGATGTGGAACATCTGGCGCTGACGCGGGTAGTCGAACCACACGTGGGTATGGAAGTCGAACGGGTTGGATACGTGCACGCGCTCGGACAGCAGCTCGCGCAGCTGTGCGGCCGCAGGCTCCGGGATGGGCGCGAATTCGAGCCCGAGGCCGCGCGCGGCGTCCGCCGTCATGGCCATGTCGCCGCCGGAGGCACCCATGGTCAGCACCCGGCGCCCTCGCAGTGGCCCGCCCGCATGAAAGATCTTGAGGGTCTCGCACAGCGTGCTCAGTGACTCGCAGCGGGCGATGCCGGCCTGGGCGCAGAAGGCGTCGAAGGCAGCGTCAGCGCCGGCCAGGGCCCCGGTATGGGTGCGCACCGTGCGCGTGGCGGTCTCGGTGCGCCCCGCCTTGACCAGTGCGATTGGCTTGCCGGCTTCACGGGCACGGGCCGCGGCCTGCGCGAAGCGCTGCGCGTCGCGCACACCCTCGAGATACAGGCCGAAGGCGCTGACCCGTTCATCGGCGCACAGCGATTCGATCAGGTCTTCGGCCGCCAGACGCGTCTGGTTACCGACGGTGAGCACGTAGCCGATGGGAAGCGAGCGGCCGTTGAACAGCAGGTTGAGGGCGATCGTGCCGCTCTGACAGATGAGGGCGACGCCGCGCGCGCGACGGCCGCCCACCACCTGGTCGGGCCACAGCGCCACGCCGTCGAAGAAGTTGATGAAGCCGTAGCAGTTCGGTCCGAGAAAGGGCAACTCGCCTGCGGCCTCCAGCAGCTGCGCCGTCAGCTCGCCGCCCGCGACGGTCGCGGTCTCGGAGAAGCCGGCCGCGAAGCACACGAAGCCGCCCGCGCCACGACGGGCCAGCGCGGCGGCAATGGCGGGTACCTCGCGATTGGGAGCGGCGATGAAAGCGGCATCCGGCGCTGCCGGGAGCTCGTCTACTGAACGGAAGTAGTGCTGCGCGCCGGAGCTCGCGCGGCTCGGGTGCACGCGCCACCGCTCTCCCGGGTAGCCGATCACGCCACTGGCTGCGTACGCCGCATCGGCCCAGGCGCCGCCGATTAGCGCCACGCTGCGCGGGTCCAGCAGGCGCCGCAGCGCGGCAGGGTTCATGGGGCCGGGCGGCCGCCGCGCAGCTCCAGGCGGCGCGAGCCGGGCACGGCAGCCGGTGTGGCGGCGGTGCTGGCCTGCAGCGCGGCGAGCGCCGCGGTGACGGCGGGCGGAAAGGGGGCGCTCATCACGCCCTCGGGCTGCTGGCGCACGTGCAGCAGCATCACTTCGGCGGCCGCGGCGGCCGGGCCCCCGGCGGCGCGGCTCAGTTCAAACGCCGCGTGAATGCGTTTGTGGTCGGCGGCGAGAATGCGCACCCGTACCACCGCGGTGTCCGAGCTCCTGACCTCTTGCAGATAGTGAATGTGCAGCTCCAGGGTGTAGAGGGTGCAGTGCGTGCGCGTACGGTAGGTGGCGTCCAGTCCGAGGTGGTCCATGAGCGCATCGGTGGCCTGGCTCACGATCAGCACATAGTAGGCGTCACGTAGGTGGCCGTTGTAGTCGATCCATTCCGGCGCAACCGCGGTCCGGTAGATCTCTAGGCCGCTCACTTGAGCTTCAGCCGCTCGCGTGTTTCGGCCGGCGTGATAATGCGTGCGCCCATGGCCTCAATGATGGTGCGGGCCTTCTCGACCAGCTGCGCGTTGCTCGCATACACCCCGCGCTTCAGATACAGGTTGTCCTCGAGGCCGACGCGTACGTTACCCCCGAGCAGTATCGACTGCGCGACCCACGGCATCTGCATGCGGCTGATGGCGAATGATGTCCACACGCAGTCCGCCGGCAGGTAGTTCAGCATGGCGAGCAGGTGGCCGACGTCGGCCGGTACGCCGTAAGGGATGCCGGTGCACAGCTGGATCATGGCAGGCGCGGGCACCAACCCCTCCTTTATCATTTGTTTCACGAACCACAGATTGCCGGTATCGAATATCTCGAGCTCTACCTTCACGCCCAGCTCGTGCAGTATGCCGGCGCCCTGGCGGCAGTAGTCGGGTGTGGAAATGTAGGCACGATTGCCGTCGCCGAAGTTGAGGGTGCCGCAGTCGAGGGTGGCAATTTCGGGCCGGTACAGTCCCTCGCCGCACAGCTCAATGACGTGCCGCATGCGCTCTTCCTGGCTGACGAAATCGCTGCCCGCGGCGGGGGTATCCTTGAGGCCGTCCTTGCCGACGCAGATGTAGCCGCCCATGCCGCAGGTGAGGTTGACGAGCACGTCCACCTTGCTCTCGCGTATGCGCTTGACGACCTCACGGTAGTGTCTGGTCGCCATACTGAAGGCGCCGGTCTCGGGGTCGCGCACGTGGATGTGCACGATGGCCGCGCCGGCGCGGGCCGCCTCGATGGCGGAGTTCGCGATCTGCTCGGGGGTGACCGGGCAGTGCGGACTCTTGGTGACTTTGGTGTCGTCGCCGGTGATGGCGCAGGTAATAATGACGTCTGAGTTCATGGACCCCGCCTTGAGGCGTGCGCCGGTTGGTAATATTATTATTGTAATAATATAACGTGCCGGCGCCAGGCGGCAAGCCGCGCGCGGCGAGCCGTACGAGGAGCACAGTCATGCAGACCAAGTTACTGATCGGTGGCCGCCTGGTGCAGGGCGAGGGCGGCGTCGAGTCCGTGCTCGATGCCGCAACCGGCACGGAGATCGCCCGGGTACCCGGTGCGTCGGCCGCCCAGGTGGATGCGGCGGTCGGCGCGGCCCACGCAGCCTTCCCCGCCTGGGCGCGCACGGCACCGAAAGACCGTGCCGCCCTGCTGACCCGGGTCGCCGAGGCGCTGGAGGCTCAGGCCACCGACTACGCGGCGCTCGAGTCGCGAAACACCGGCAAACCCCAGGCCGCGGCCCTCAACGACGAACTGCCGGCGATCGCCGACGTGTTTCGTTTTTTCGCGGGTGCCTGCCGCTCGCCCAGCGGCCTGGCGGCGGGCGAGTACCTGCCCGGGCATACCAGCATCATCCGCCGTGATCCGGTCGGCGTGGTGGGGTCGATCGCGCCGTGGAACTACCCGCTGATGATGGCAGCCTGGAAGATCGCCCCGGCGCTCGCCGCGGGCAACACTCTGGTGATCAAGCCCTCGGAGCAGACGCCCCTCACGGCGCTGCGGCTGGCGGAGCTGCTGGCCGAGGTTTTTCCTCCAGGCGTCGTCAACGTCATCTGTGGCCGAGGTGAGCCCGTCGGGCGGCAGCTGACGACGCACCCGCAGGTGCGCATGGTATCGCTCACCGGCTCCATCGCCACCGGTCAGAAGATCCTGGCTGGGGCGGCCGACTCGCTCAAGCGCACCCACCTGGAACTCGGTGGCAAGGCGCCGGTCATCGTATTTGACGATGCGGACGTTGAGGCGCTGGTGTCGGGGGTACGGACGTTCGGCTACTACAATGCCGGGCAGGACTGCACCGCCGCCTGCCGGCTGTACGTCGGCCAGCGCATCTATGAGCGCGTTGTGGCCGATCTCACCGCCGCGGTGCGCAGCATCAAGCTCGGCAGCCAGCAGGAACCCGGCGTGGAAATGGGGCCGCTCATCTCGGCAGCCCAGCGTGAACGGGTGGCCGGGCTGGTGGAGCGCGCAGCGGCCAGCAAGCACGTCGAGGTCACCACCGGCGGCCGGGCGCGCGCTGGCGGCGGCTTTTTCTACGAACCTACGGTGGTCGCCGGCGCGCGTCAGGACGACGAGATCGTGCAGCGCGAGGTATTCGGGCCGGTCGTGTCGGTCACCCCCTTCAGCGACGCCGCCGAGGCGGTCAGCTGGGCCAACGATTCGGAATACGGCCTGGCGTCCTCGGTGTGGACGCGCGACATCACGCGCGCCATGCAAGTCGCGGCGCAGCTGCAGTACGGCTGCACCTGGATCAACACTCACTTTGCGCTGGTGAGCGAGATGCCGCACGGCGGGTTCAAGCGCTCGGGCTACGGCAAGGATCTGTCGGTGTATGCGTTCGAGGACTACACGGTGGTGCGCCACGTGATGGTGAAGCTATAGACGCCTGGGGCAGCGTGCGCACCGCCGTGACCGCGGGGCTGGCGGCCGTGGCTGCCACGCTGCTGTGCGCGTGCGGCCGTGGGGGTGCGGCCGACGAGGAGCGCGAGCTGCACATCTACAACTGGGCCGACTACATTGGCAAGGACACGATCGCACAATTTGAGGCGCAGACGGGCATTCGCGTCGTCTACGACACCTACGACGCCGACGAGACGCTCGAGGCGAAGATGATGGCGGGGGACTCCGGCTATGACGTCGTCAGCACCTCGACCGACTTCTTCAGCCGCCAGATCAAGGCCGGTATCTACCGGCCGCTCGATCGCGCGCTGCTGCCGAACTGGAAGAATCTCGATCCGCACGCGCTGGCGCGCGAAGCCGGGGCCGATCCCGGCAACCGCTATGCCATGCCGTATCTGCGGCACGTCAACGGCTTTGCCTACAACGTCGACCTGATCCGTGCGCGCATGCCGGCTGCGCCCGTCGACAGCCTGGACCTGATCTTCAAGCCCGACGTTATCAAGCGCTTCGCCGATTGCGGCGTCACCTTCCTCGACTCGGCCGAGGACGTATTACAGCTGGCACTCAACTACCTGCACATCGACCCGAACACCACACGCCCCGAGGACTATAAGCGGGCCGAGCAGCTGATCCTGAGCGTGCGGCCCTACATCCGCGCCTTCGACTCCAGCGAGTACATGAACGGTCTTGCGAATGGCGAGTTCTGCATTTCCATGTCCTGGTCGGGCGACTACGCCACTTCGCAGGCGCGCGCCCAGGCCGCCGGCGTCGACGTCCATCTGGCATTCACCGTGCCGAAAGAGGGCGCTAACGGCTCCTACGACGCGTGGCTCATCCCGGCTGACGCGCCGCACCCGATCGCCGCGCACAAGTTCCTCAATTTCATCCTCGAGCCGCAGGTGATTGCGCAGATCACCAACTACATCCACTACGCCAACAACAACCTGGCGGCCCGCCCCTACGTCGATCCGCAGATCCTCAGCAATTCGGTCGTCTATCCGACCCCGGAGATCGAGGCGCGGCTGTATCAGGCCGGCGAGGCCAATCCGGCCCTGGAACGGCTGCGCACGCGCACCTGGACGCGCATCAAGACCAATCTGTAGGCGGGGCAGCTCCTAATGGGCGGCCAGCTGCGCCTCGAGCGCGCGCCGGCGGTCGCTGCGCGCCATGAGGTAGCCGGCCGCGACGATGCACGCGCCCACGGCGCAGACGATGATGCTGGCGAGGGCATTGATGTCGGGGCTCACGCCGAGCTTTACCTTGGAGTAGATGACCATGGGCAGGGTGCTGGCGCCGGGGCCGGCGACGAAGCTCGAAATGACGAGGTCATCGAGTGACAGCGTGAAGCACAGCAGCCAGCTGGAAATGATGGCCGGTGCGATGATTGGCAGCGTGACCTCGAGGAACGCGCGGGCGGGCGTCGCGCCCAGGTCCTGGGCGGCTTCCTCCAGCGAGCGGTCGGCGGACTGCAGGCGCGACTGCACCGTGATGGTGACGTAGGCGGTGCAGAAGGTGACGTGCGACAGCACGATGGTGGTGAAGCCACGGTGCGGCCAGGAGAACAGCTGCACCATCGACACGAACAGCAGCAGCTGGGTGATGCCGGTGATGATCTCCGGCATAACCAGCGGCGCATTCACCATGCCGGTGAGCAGCAGCCGCCCGGGAAAGCGCACGAAGCGCACCAGCGCCACCGCCGCAAGGGTGCCGAGAAACACCGCAGCGGTCGATGCGGTCACCGCCACCTCGAGCGACAGCAGCGCCGCCTGCAGCAGCTGGCGGTTGTGCAGCAGCTGCCCGTACCACTGGGTCGAGAACCCGCCCCAGATGTTCACCAGCGGCGAGGCGTTGAAGGAGTAGGCGATCAGCACCAGGATTGGCAGATAGAGCAGCGCGATGCCGAAGAACAGCACCGTGAGCAGCGGAGCGGGGGAGCTGCGTTCCATCGCTCAGGACTCGAGTTGCCGGACGTTGTAGTACTGGTAGATGGCGATCGGTCCTACCAGCAGCAGCAGGAAGGCGATCGCCACGGCGGAGGCCACCGGCCAGTCGTGGTTGCCGAAGAATTCGTCCCACAGCACGCGACCGATCATGAGCTGGTTCGGGCCGCCGAGCAGCGACGGGATCACGAACTCACCGACCGCCGGGATGAACACCAGCATCGAGCCGGCGATCATGCCCGGTACCGACAGGGGCAGGGTGATGTCGAGGAAGGCTCGCCGCGGCGTGCTGCCGAGATCCGCGGCGGCCTCCAGCAGCGTCGGGTCGAGCTTCTCGAGCGTGGCAAACAGCGGCAGCACCATGAAAGGCAGGTAGGAGTAGATGATGCCGAGATACACCGCCAGGCTGGTGCGCATGATGCGCAGCGGATGGCTGATGAGGCCGAGCTGCAGCAGCATGGTGTTCAGGAAACCGTTGTCGCGGATGATGCCCTCCAGGGCATAGACGCGCAGCAGGAACGAGGTCCAGAACGGCAGCATGATGATCAGCAGCAGCAACGCCTGCTGGGACTTGGGGCGGCGCGCGATGGCGTAGGCCATCGGGTAGCCAAGCGCCAGGCAGATCAGGGTCGAGAAGAAGGCGGTCCGCAGCGAATACAGATAGGCGACGCCGTAGACCTCGTCCGTCAGCAGGTAGCGGTAGTTGCCGAGGCTGAAAGACAGCTGCAAGCCGTGCTCGGGCGTGAAGGAGAACACGTCCGTGAACGGCGGTACCCGCGGCGCGGCTTCGGCGAAACTGATCTTGAAGGCGAAGGCGAATGGAATCAGGAAGAAAATCAGCAGGAACAGCAGGGGCGGCAGGATGATGAGCCAGCGGCCGGGACGCCAGGTCGTTTTCATGATGTAGTTTGCCACCGTGCCCGCGCGCTATTGTGCGCGCTAGACTTGTGCGCAGTACAGCGAGCGGCAGACCCAGGCGGCCCGCAGACGAGGGTGCGATGAACGAGACACGGGGCCAGCAGCCCACAGCGTCCGCCGCGGAAGCGGCCGGCAGCGGCGGTTCGCGCATTCGGCAGCGGCAGCGGCAGCGGCTGATCGACGCCTGCATCTCCGCGCTGCACATCTACGGTCCGTCGCGCACCACGGTGGAGAAGGTCGTGTCGCTGGCGGACCTGTCGCCGGGCATCGTGCGCTTCTACTTCGAGTCCAAGGCGGCCATGCTGGTTGCCTCGCTCGAGTATCTGGCGGGAGAGTTCGAGCATCGCGTCCTGCTGCCAGTCGCGCGCCTCAAGGACACGCCGGTGCAGGCACTGCGGCTGCTGGTCGAGCTGTATCTGGATGCCGATATCGCCAGTCCGCGCAAGGTCTCGGTGTGGTACTCGTTCTGGGGTGAAGCCAGCTCGCGTCAGGAATATCTGGACATCTGCGGCAAGAAGGACGACGACTTCGCCGTGCTGGTGCGCGAGCTGATCGAGCGCATGATCGCCAGCTGTGGCGCGACCCACCTCGATGCGGACGGTGTGGCGCTCGGGCTCATCGGCGTTCTCGAGGTGCTGTGGCAGGGCTTTGCGTTCCAGAGCGAGGCCAACATCAATCGGGTCGCGGCGGTCGAGCGCTCGCTGCGGTATCTGCGCTCGGTGTTCCCCGGCCACTTCGGCGCGGCTGCCACCCCGGCCGCCCTCACCCTGGTGGGCGCCGCCGCCGACGGCGGGCGGCTGCCGGCGCGCGCCTACGCGGACGAGGCGCTGCTGAGCGCCGAACGTGAGCAGCTGCTGCGGCCCGCCTGGCAGGTCCTCGGGCACGAAGCCGAGTTGCGCACCGCCGGAGACTACGTGAGCGGTGAGCTCGCCACCGAGCGCGCGTTGGTGGTGCGCGCCGAGCGCGGTCGGCTGCACGCCTTCCGCAACACCTGCCGGCGCCGGCCGCACGCACTGGTGACGGCGCGCCGCGGACACCTGAAAAGCGCGATCCACTGCGCGGCGCACGGACTTACGTATACCTTCGACGGAGACCTGGTGGCCGGCACCACCCCCGGTGACCTGGTGCCGCTCGAGCTGCGGCGCGAGGGCCGCCTGGTGCTGGTGCGCGCCGCGGGCGCAGCCGCTGACGCCGCCTTCGATTTTGACCGCGGCCGGCGTGCGGTGTGGGATGCGTTCGTCGCGCTGGCCCCCGGGCCGGTGTCCGACTTCGAAGTCGCGGCCGACTGGAAGGTTGTGGTCGAACTGTGGCTCGAGGCGCCGCAGGCGCATCAACAGTTCGTGGCCCCCAATCAGCTGCTGGAAAGCCGCGCCGAGGGCGCGACCATCCTGCAGGTGCTGCCGACGAGCGCCGGCCGCAGCCGCCTGCGCTGTTTCGAGTTCGGCGTCACCACCGGCGGCGCGCGCGACGGCAGCCGCGGCATCGGCGCCGCGTGGCTGAAGGAGCAGGTTGCACTGGCCGAGTCCACGCAGGCCGGGTTGGTCGCCGCGGACGACCACTCGGCCGAGTCCGGTCCGGTCACCGCAGCGCTGGCCGAGTTCCGCGCGCGGGTGGCCGCGGTACTGCACGCGCTGCAGGAGTCGGCCGGCCGCTGACCTAGGCGAAGCGCGCCGGCGGCTCGGGCAGGGACGCCTCGGGAATGCGCGCCCGCAGCAGCTTGTGGAACTCGAGCATCCAGGTCTCGATCTGCGACAGCGGTCCGGGCCGGTAGGCACTGTCACCCAAGCCGCGCTGCAGGCGCTCGCACAACATCCGATCCTCCTTGTTCACCTGCATGTTGATGCGGTTGCCGAGCCAGCGTACCAGACGCATCTCGCGCCGCTCGTCGCGGCGGCCGAAGGCGGCGCCGCGGATCAGGGCCTTGCCCGGACCACGGGGCAGGACCTGAAAGAAATCGATCTGCTCGGGCATGATGTCGATGCCGAGGTTCGGCAGGCAGCTGTAGAAGCGCCAGCTGCGGCGGTGCGGCTCGGGCAGGTACGGCTCGGTCACCGCGGCCACGTGCTTCTGGTAAACCCGCTCGCTCCAGCGTGAGGAGGGAGCGTCGCGCATCCAGCTGAAACCGCGTGCGATGCCGGGAATGCCGCGCTGGTCTTCGTAGTCCGGTGTGAACAGGCGGTTGAGGCCCGGGTGCCCGATGGGCACGTGATAGGACTCGAGGTAGTTGTCCATCGCGATCTTCCAGTCCACTTCCCACTCTTCCTGGTAGACCGGCTGGGTCGGGACCAGCTCCTCGAAGCGGTATGGCGCCAGCTCCTCCAGCATCGGCGCCCACACCTGCGACGGCGGCGCCGGAGCCTCCGCGGCGAGGCATACCCACACGAAACCCAGCATAATCTCGGTATGCACGGCGTCGAGTCCGTGTTCGCGCAGGTTCAGGTCGGGGAAGCTCTCGCGCGCCGGCGTCGCCAGCAGCGAGCCGTCGTAGCGATAGGTCCAGCCGTGGTAGGGGCAGGTGATGCGCCCGGGACAGTGGCCGCTGCCTTCGAGCAGCCGCGTCCCGCGGTGGCGGCACACGTTGCGCAGCGCGCGGATGCCACCGCCGGCCTCGCGCATAACGATGACGCTGTCGCGCCCCAGCTCGAACGTGACGTAGTCGCCCGCGTTCGGAACCTGGCTCACATGGCAGGCGATCTGCCAGCTCGGACGCAGAATGCGCTCGTACTCGAGGCGCGTCATTTCCGGGTGGTTGTAGACCCAGGCCGGCATCGAGCGGGCAGGGGCAGCCGCGTGCGCGACCGGGCGGACGGCGGGGGAGTTCATGACGGGGCTCTCAGCTGGGGGGTATACGGTTATATAATTCTAGCCGAAAAAATTATATGATCATATAGTTTGCGGGCAGGGGCACAGGGCTTTCGCCCTAACGCCTTTAAATCCAGATACTTAGCGGGTGCAGCCATGGCGAGAACTCTGACCCGGAACCACGAGCACTTCCGGCGCGCCCTCCAGCGCCTGCCCCTCGGGGTGGCCTCGAACTTCCGCTTCTGGGGCGAGGACCGCACCATCTACGTCAAACAGGGGCGCGGCGGGCGCATCACCGACCTCGACGACAACGTCTACGTCGACTACCGCATGGGCTACGGGCCGGCAATCCTCGGCTATGCGGATGCGCGCGTGGACGCGGCGGCCCGGGCCGGGATGGAGGTCGGGGGCGTGTTCGCGCTCTCGACGGAGCGGGAGTACAAGGTCGCCGAACGTATCGCACAGATGGTGCCGGCCGCAGAGCTTGTGCGTTTCTCCAACTCCGGCACCGAGGCGGTGATGGCGGCGCTACGCCTGGCACGCGCATACACCAAGAAGGACAACTACGTCATCCTCGAGGGCAGCTACCACGGCCTGTTCGATGCGGCCATGTGGTTCACGCCCATGGACAAGTGGAAACAGGTAGGCGACCCCGAGGTCTACCCGTACAGCGAGGGGGTGCCGCTGTCGACGCGTAACTTTGCGCATTTCGTGCAGGCGAACGACGCCAACCAGCTCGAGGACGTCCTCAGGCGCCACGGCCACACGATCGCGTGCCTGCTGGTCGAGCCCATCATGGGCAACTGCCTCGGCATCGCCGCCGACCCGTCCTACATGCGCGCGGCGCGCGAGCTGTGCGACCGCTACGGGGTGGTGATGGTCATCGACGAGGTCAAGACCGGCTTCCGCGTGGCGCGCGGTGGTGCGCAGGAGCTGTACGGCGTGCGCGCCGATCTGTGCACCTTCGCCAAGGCCATCGGCAACGGCTACCCCATATCGGTGCTTGCCGGGCGCGAGGACATCATGCGCAAACTGGGCAAGGGCGTGGCCCACGGCGGCACCTACACCGCGCACCCGGTATCGCTGGCGGCCGCGGAAAAGACCTTGGAAATCCTCGCCGAGACCGATGCGCTGGAGAAAATCGCGGCCTACGGCACGCGGCTGCGTCAGGGCAAGAGCGCGATTCTGAAGTCGCGCGGCATTGCGCACAGCTTCGTCGGCCATCCTTCCATGACCGGGCTGTACTTCGCGCACGAGCCGCCGCGCACCTACCGCGACTGGAAGGGCAGCGACTACACCTTCTACGATGCCGCCGCCAAGGTGCTGCACGACGAAGGCGTCCTGTGCGAACCCGACTCGCGCGAGCCATGGTTCGTGTGCGAGGCGCACGATGAGTCGTGCCTCGCCGACACGCTGCGCGGCTTCGAGGTGGCGATCGACCGCACCCTCGACGCGCTGCCCAAGACGCGCCGCGTCCCGGCCTGAGACGGGCGCGGGGGCGGCGGGCCGTGGGCAGCAAGCAACACGACGCCATCGTGGTGGGCGCCGGCCACAACGGGCTGGTGGCGGCCTGCTACCTGGCGCGTGCCGGTCTCAAGGTGCTGGTGCTGGAGCGCAACGCCTACGTCGGCGGGGCGGCCGTCAGCCGCAGCCTGTACGAGGGCTTCACATACTCGAACTGTTCGTACGTGTGCAGCCTGCTGCGCACCGAGATCATCCGCGGCCTCGAACTGCCGCGCCACGGGCTGCAGATCATTCCCTACGAGGGTGGCTGCACCATGATGCGCAGCGGCGAGCACCTTGCGATCTACGACAACCACGACGCCATGCGGCGCGAGCTGGCACGGCATTCGCGCCACGACGCCGAGGCCTACGACCGCTACGTGCGGGACATGCTGCGGCACTGCCGCTTCATCAAGCCGCTGCTGCTGCGCGAGCCGCCCGACCCGACCTCATTCAAGCCGCGCGACATCCGCGAGCTGCTGTTCCTCGGGCGTCACTTCGGCAAGCTCGGCGAGGCGCGCATGTACGACACGCTGCGCTTCTTCACGATGAGCTGCGCGGACATGCTGGATGAGTACTTCGAGAGTGAGATCGTCAAGGCCCATCTGGCGGGCAGCTCCATCATCGGCACCGCGCTCGGGCCGCGCTCGCCGGGCTCGGCGTACGTGCTGCTGCACCACTACATGGGCAGCATCGATGGCGCGGTCGGCGCCTGGGGTTTCGCCCGCGGCGGCATGGGCGCGATCACGCAGGCACTGGCCGCCTCGCTCAGCGCCAGTGGCGGCACTATCCGTGCCAGCGCGCCGGTGGCGCAGATCCTCGTGCGCCACGGCCGTGCGACCGGGGTAGTGCTCGACAGCGGCGAGGAGATCAGCGCGCCGGTGGTGGTGTCGAACCTCGACGTGCGCCGCACTTTTCTCGACACCGTGGCGCCGGAGCACCTGCCGGGCGAATTCCTCGAGCAGGTACGACGCTTCAAGATCCGTGGCTCCTCCGGCAAGCTCAATATCGCGCTCGACGGCCTGCCACAGTTCCCGGCGATTCCGCAGGGGTCTCCAAGCACCCGCGGCGACATGCATATCACCGATACCCTCGAGATGGTGGAGCGCGCCTACGACGACTGGAAAGAGGGCCGCTGGTCGCGTGCGCCGTATGTGGACATGCTGATCCCGACCCAGATCGATCCAACCATGGCTCCCGACGGCAAGCACTACATGTCAGTGTTCGTGCAGTACTGCCCGTATCAGCTGGCCGAAGGGGAGTGGACGCCCGCGCGCCGTCAGGCATTCGGCGACACCGTGATCGATGCGATCGCGCGCCACAGCCCGAACTTCAAGGAGCTCATCCTGCACGCGGAGATCCGCACGCCGCGTGACATCGAGAACGAGGTGGGCTTGACCGAGGGCAATATCTTCCAGGGCGAGCTGACCTTCGATCAGCTGCTATTCAACCGCCCGATCCCCGGCTACGCGCAGTACCGCGCACCGCTCAGGGGCATGTACATGTGCGGCTCGAGCACCCACCCCGGCGGCGGCGTCATGGGCGCGCCCGGCGCCAACGCCGCCAACGCCATTCTGCGCGATCTGGGGCGCCTGCAATGAGCACCGCCCGCAGCGGCACCTACGACTGCATCGTCGTTGGCGGCGGCCACAATGGGCTGGTTTGCGCGACCTACCTGGCGCGCGGCGGCCGGTCGGTACTGCTGCTCGAGGCCGCCGAGCGGCTGGGCGGTGCGGCGGTGACGCGCGAGTTCGCCCCTGGCTTCTCGGTATCGGCCTGCGCGCACCTGCTGCACCTGATGCCGGCGGCGTTGCGGCGTGAGCTCGACCTGGCGCGTCACGGCCTGACGCTGGCCGGTGATGACGTGCCGAGCACGGCGTTGGACGCCGACGGGCGGCATCTGACATTCGGGCCGCGGGCGCTGAGCGGCCTGCACGCGCGCGCGCCGGCCGAGGCCGAACGCTATACCACCTGGCAGGCGCAGCTGCGGCGTCTGGCCGGTGCGCTGCATCCGGTATTGAGAACGACGCCGCCGCGGCTCGGTACCGCGAGCTGGCGGGATCGCGCCGCGCTCCTCGGACTCGGGCTCGGCGTGCGCCGGCTGGGGCGCACCGACATGCGCGAGCTGCTGCGCATCGGGGCCATGTGTGTGCACGATCTGCTGGAAGAGCACTTCGATCTGCCGCTGCTCAAGGGAGCGCTGGCGCACGACGCGGTGCTCGGCACCAACCTCGGGCCCCGCTCGCCCGGCACGGTGATGTCGCTCCTGTATCGGGCCGCGGCCACGCGCGGCGCCGAGGTGCTGCAGCAACCGCGCGGCGGGCTCGGCGCGCTGTCCGCCGCCCTGGCAGCGGCGGCGCGTGCCGCCGGGGTGGAGGTCCGTACCGGCGCGGCGGTGGCACGTATCAGCGTGCGCGAGGATCGCGCCGCGGGCGTCGTGCTGGCCAGTGGCGAGGAAATCGTCGCCGGTACGGTGGTCTCCAACGCTGACCCCAAGACTACCTTCCTCAAGCTCCTCGGCAGCGAACACCTCGATGCCGGCTTCGTGCGGCGCGTCGCGCAGCTGCGCGCGCGCGGGGTGGCGGCGAAGCTGCATCTGGCGCTCGAACGGCTGCCAGAGTTCCCCGGGCTGGACGCGGCGGCGTTCCGCGGCCGCCTGCTGGTGGCGCCGTCGTCGGACTACATCGAACGCGCCTACAACCACTCCAAGTACGGCGAGTTTTCCGCGGCACCGATGCTGGAGGTCACCGTGCCGAGCGTGGCCGACCCGGGCCTGGCACCGCCGGGTGCGCACGTCATGTCGGTGATCGTGCAGTACGCCCCCCACACGATCACGGGCGGCTGGGACACGCAGCGCGAGCGCTTTACCGCCGCGGTCATCGACACGCTCTCGGCCTACGCGCCCGGGCTGCGTGCTGCGCTACGCGCCAGCGAACTGCTCACGCCGGCAGATATCGAGCAGCAATTCCGCATCAGCGGCGGACACTGGCATCACGCCGAGCTGGCGCTGGACCAGTTTTTCATGGTGCGCCCGGTCGCGGGCGCAGCCCAGTATCATGCACCGGTGCGCGGCCTGTTCCTGTGCGGCGCGGGCTGTCACCCCGGCGGCGGCGTAATGGGCCTTGCCGGACGCAACGCGGCGCAACAGGTGCTGCGCGAGGCGGCGTGAGCATGCTTACCGAAAGCGAACCACACTATCGGCAGCCGCTGCGCAAGACGCCGTTTCACGAGCGCGCCCGGGCGCTCAGCCAGCTGGACAGCTTCGTACCGTGGAGTGGCTACACCACGGTGGATGTCTTCACCAGCGTCGAGCAGGAATATTTCGCGATTCGCAACGCCAGCTCGCTCTACGACCTGACCCCGATGGTCAAGTACCGCGTCGCCGGGCCCGACGCACTGCGCTTTCTCAACCGCCTCATGACTCGCGACGTGCGCAAGCTGGCACCAGGCAAGGTCGCCTACACGGTGTGGTGCAACGACGCGGGCCACCTGATCGACGATGGCACCGTGTTCTGCCTGGCGCCGAACGAGTACCGTGTGTGCACCGCCGAGTGGCAGCTCGATTGGTTCCGGGCCTCCGCCATCGGCTTCGACGTCGAGCTTCGTGAGATCACCGAGGAGGTGGCAGCGCTGGCGGTGCAGGGGCCGACGTCCTGCCGGCTGCTGCGTCTGGCAGGAGTTGCCGGGATCGAGCGCCTGAACCCGTTCGAGCACGGCGCGTTCGAGCTGGCAGCGGACCCGGCCGCGGGACGGGCGGGGGCGGTACCGATCATGGTGTCGCGCACGGGCTTCACTGGCGACTTGGGGTATGAGCTGTGGATGCAGCCGCAGGACGCGGAAGCCGTGTGGGATGCGCTCATGGAGGTGGGCCGCAGCCGCGCCCTGCGCCCGATCGGCTCGCGGGCGCTGAATATTGCGCGCATCGAAGCCGGGTTCATCCTGCCGAAGGCTGACTTCGTGTCGGCCGAGCATACCCTCTACCTCGGCACCGAACGTTCGCCGCTCGAGCTCGGCCTTGCGTGGCTCGTCGACTTCCACAAGGGCCACTTCACCGGCCGCCGCGCCCTGCTAGAGGAGCAGCGCCGCGGTCCGCGCCGCCTGCTGGTCGGGCTCGATGTCGAGGGCACCAAGCCGGCGCACAACGCGCTGCTGTATACCGAGCGCTCCGGGCGGCGCGAAGCCGGCAGCGTCACTTCCGCGACCTGGTCGCCGACCTGCAAGCGCAATCTGGCGCTGGCACTGGTGGACGCACCCTGCAGCGCCACCGGCTCGGAAGTCTGGGCCGACATCTATCTGAACCGCGAACTGGTGTGGGAGCGTCGCATGGTGCGGGCGCGTGTGGTCGAGCGCCCGTTCTTCGCCCCGGCAAGGCGCCGCGCCACGCCTCCGGCGGACTACTGAGCGGCGCGCCAACCGGGGGCACATGTGATCGCGACGCAAACGAAACCACTCGCCGACCGGCCCTGGCTCGATCCGAGCGCGAACGCGCAGATCCTCATCGACGGCGTGAGCAAAACGTACGGCACCGCAACCGCGGTCGACAACGTCAGCCTCAGCATCTACAAGGGGGAGATGTTCGCCCTGGTGGGCGCCTCGGGATGCGGCAAGACCACGCTGCTGCGGATGCTCGCCGGTTTCGCCCTGCCGAGCAGCGGCCGTATCTGCATCGACGGCGTGGACATGGGGGCGGTGCCGCCGCACGAGCGTCCGGTCAACATGATGTTCCAGTCCTACGCACTCTTTCCGCACATGACCGTCGAGGCCAACGTCGGCTACGGGCTGCGCCGCCTGCCGCTCGGCGACGGCGAGCGGCGCCAGCGTACCCAGGAGGCGCTCGAGATGGTGCAGCTCGGCGCGCTCGGGGCACGCAAGCCGCACCAGCTGTCCGGCGGCCAGCGCCAGCGCGTGGCGCTGGCACGCGCGCTGATCCGCCGGCCCAAGGTGCTGCTGCTCGATGAGCCGCTGTCGGCGCTCGACAAGAAGCTGCGCGAACAGACGCAGTTCGAGCTCATGGATCTGCAGCAGAAGGTGGGCATCACCTTCATCGTCGTGACCCACGACCAGGACGAGGCGATGGCGCTGGCGACGCGCATCGCCGTCATGGACCGCGGCCAGGTCGCGCAGGTCGGTACGCCGGCGGAAATCTACGAATTCCCGCGCACCCGCTTCGTGGCTGACTTCGTCGGCACCACTAACCTGTTCGAGGGCACGGTGAGCGCCTGCGAGCCGGGCCTGATCACCGTGCACTGTGCCGAGACCGGCTGCGAGCTGCTGGTCGATGACGAAGGGCGCTTCAACGTCGGCCAGCGGGTCTGGGTGGCGCTGCGCCCGGAGAAGGTGCGACTCGGCAAGGAGCCCACGAGCGCGACGCGTACCAATCAGCTGCGTGGCACGGTGTGGGAGTTGGGCTACCTCGGCAATCGCTCGACCTACAGGATCCGCACGTCGAGCGGCAAGCTGGTCACGGTTTTTGCCCAGAACGAGCGCCGTACCTCCCAGGCGGCCATCGACTGGAGCGATGAGGTGTTCGTCAGCTGGAGTGCAGATGCAGCGGTACTGCTGCAATCATGAAGGGGGAAGGATCATGGGGAATTCCACGCGCGCCGCGACGGCGCTGCTAGCCATGTCACTGGGCGCGGCGCGGCTGGCCGCCGCGGCCGATGAGCAGACGGTGCCGGCCGGCAGCGGCGATCAGGCCAGCGTTCCCGGGCTGCAGGAGGTCGTGGTGACCGCGACCCGCCGGGCGGAGGCGCTCAGCAAGGTGCCGATCAGCGCCACGGCGTTGACGCAGGACGACATGGACCTGAAGGGCATCAAGGACTTCCAGGACATCGTGCGCTTCACTCCCGGTGTCAGCATCGATACCTCGGGCACCAATGCGATCTCGATCCGCGGTATCTCATCGTCGGCCGGTGCCGGCACCACCGGCATCTATATGGATGACACTCCCATCCAGATGCGCTCGGTCGGCTTCAATCCCGACGATACGCTGCCGAAGACCTTCGACCTGGCGCGCGTCGAGGTGCTGCGCGGCCCGCAGGGCACGCTGTTCGGTTCGGGATCGGAGGGTGGCACGGTGCGTTACATCCTCACCGAGCCCAGCACCACGCTTAACAGCACCTACGTGCGAGCCGAAACCTCGTACACCCAGTACGGCGAGCCAAGCTACGAGCTCGGCGTGGCGCACGGGCAGCCGATCATCGACGGCACACTCGGCTTTCGCGCCAGTGCCTGGTACCGCTACGACGGCGGCTGGATCAACCGCGTCGACCCGACCACCGGCGCGCAAACCGACGCCAATGCCAACCACGCAGGCACGGTGATGCTGCGCCTGGCGGGCATCTGGCAGCCGGTCAGCTCGTTCACGGTCACGCCGAGCATGATCTACCAGAAAGCCAAGAAGCACGACGAGTCGACCTACTGGCCCGCCTACTCCAACCCCGACCGGGGGCAGTTCAACGATGCGACTCCCGAGCGGATGCCGGTCGACGACGAGTGGTACCTGCCGGCACTCAAGCTGCAGTGGGACCTGGGCAAGAGCCAGATCATCTCCAACACTTCCTACTACCATCGCAAGGAGCTGACCGGCTACCAGGGCACGGTCTACGACCTGGGCTTCTTCCAGCTGCTCGGCTGGCCCAGCAATCCGACCTTCGGCGGTCTCGGCTGTCTCGCCGATACGCCGCCCGACTGCCCCTGGTATCCGTTGATCGACGGCAACGGCATTCACCTGCCGGCCGGCTTCACCAACTTCCAGACGCCGAACACCATCAACAACTCGCAGCAGAGCTATGTGCAGGAGCTGCGCTGGCAGTCCACCGACGACACGTCCCGCTGGCGCTGGACCCTAGGCGCCTTCTGGCAGCTGGCGAAGGAGGGCAGCATCGAGAATCTCGGCGACCCGACCGGTCAGGTCGACAACCTGTTCACCTACCTGTACGGCGACACGGCCACGGACCTGTTTGGGCCGTACTACTCCTGCCCGACCAACGCCGGCTATCCGTACATTCCGGCCTGCAGCATCTACTACAACCGCAACACCACCTTCGACCGCCAGATTGCCGGCTACGGTGAGATGAGCTTCAACTTCACCGACAAGCTGCGCCTCACGGTCGGCGAGCGGGTCGCTCATACGACCTTCGAGATCCGCAACTACGCCGACGGTCTGGAGAACTTCGGGCCGATCGTGCTCGATGCCAACGGCGTGGGCATTCCGCTCGCCGAGCGGGTCGCCTCCACGACTTCGAACCCCAGTACGCCGAAGGCGAGCCTGTCGTACCAGATGAACCCGGCGAATCTGTTCTATGTCAGCTACGCCAAGGGCTTCCGCGTGGGTGGCGGCAACCCTTCGCTGCCTTCGTACTGCGACGATGACCTGCACAATGCCGGCTTCCCGAACGGCGCCCCGCTCACCTACAGTCCGGACTCGACGCAGAACTACGAAATCGGCTCGAAGAACGCGTTCGGCAGCAGCTTCCGCATCGCTACCAGCGTGTACTACATCAAGTGGAAAGGCATCCAGCAGAGCGTCTACATCGCTGGCAGCTGCGGGCTGCAGTTCATCACCAACGTCGGCGATGCCATCTCCAAGGGGTTCGACCTTCAGGCCGAGGCCAACTTCGGGCCGATGTACTTCGACCTGGCGGCCGGCTACAACAGCGCCCGCTTTGACGGCAATTCACGCATCGTGAACGACGCCGGTCAGCCGCTGGTCTCCAACGGCGATGCCATCTCCGGCCAGGCATCGATCGATGGCGCACCGGGTACGAATCCGCCGTGGAACCTGGCGATCGGGGCGGAATACCGCTTCCGGCCATGGCAACACGACGCCTTCGTACGCGTCGACTGGGAGTACCAGAGCCGCAACCCCTGGCTCGCCGCGCTGCAGGACCCGAGCAGCTCGCAGTTCATCCCCAGCCAGGTGCCGGCGACCTACACGTTGCCGTCCACCAGCTTCACCTCGTTGCGCGCCGGGCTCAACCTCGGTGAGTGGCAGGTGTCGGCCTTCGTCGACAACGTGTTCGACTCACACACGGTGATCAACTACGCGCTGGGGCAGGCCGACACGTATGCCGTGGGCATCGTGAATCCGCCCACGGTGCAGCAAAACCAATTTACCTTCCGCCCGCGCACGGTCGGTGTGACGGCCACCTGGCGGATCGGCCCGGGGCACTGATGCCCCGGCGCCCCCCGCCGGTTGGGTCGCCGGCCGCGGCGCGCGTCAGGCGCGCTGCAGCTGCGCGCGCACCCAGTCCTGGAACTGCCGCACCGCGTATTCCTCCGGCATGAGGACGCCGGCGTGGTGCGGCAGGGCGTGCAGGCCCTGCTGATTCACCTCGCAGATGGCGGCGTCCTCGCTCATGACGCCGTCGGTGAACTCGATGGCGCGGGACAGGTCGCCGTCGCCCGCGGTGAGCGTCTCGGGCAAGAATAGGAACTCGATGGCGAGCTCGGTGCGCTCCGGGGCCAGCGGGCGCAGGCGCACGACGCGCACGTAGTCGGCGTGGGCCACGAAGAACATGGAGGGGAGCGAAGTCACGTACAGGTGTCCGAGGCTGCGATCCTCGGCGCTGAGGTTGGGAAACGGTACCCCCACCGGACGGCCGTCTGTCGACCATGACTCGGCGCCGCGGCGCAGCCCGCCGGCGTACTTCGGATCGTCCTCGGCGGCGTGGTCCTGCCAGCGCGGATCATCGCGGCGCTCGAGCAGCGCCCGGCCATAGATCGGCACCAGCTGCGACAGGCGCGGGTGCACGCCCGGGCAGTGCAGGCACTCATTGTAGTTCTCCCAGAACACCTTCCAGTTGCACTCGATGGTCTTGCTCAGGCGGTGTCCCAGCACCAGGCGCGGCAGCTCCCAGGCATCCACGCGGTTCAGCGGCAGGTCGACGCTCGCGGCAAACGGCGCCGGGTCGGGCGTGAGCGCGACGAACACGAAGCCATTCCAGTCCGTCACCGGCAGCGCATACAGCGGGTAGTCGCGGACGTCGAAGCCATCGCCGGCGAGCGCGGAGGATGCCTGCAGCAGCTCGCCGTTCACGCTGTAACGCCAGGCGTGATACGGGCAGACGATGCCGGCGGCCGGAAAGCGCCCGGCAGGGTCACGGCACAGTGCCGCGCCGCGATGCCGGCAGGTGTTGTGGAAGGCCCGCACCGCCCCGTCCTCGCCGCGCACCAGGAACACCGACTGCTCGCCGAGGCTATAGGTGCGGAAGCTGCGCGTCGGGCCCAGCTCGCTCGAGCGACAGACGTACACCCAGTTGCGGTACCAGATCTGCCGCAGCTCGCGCGCGTGGTGTGCCGGGTCGAAGTACCAGGAGGAGGGCAGCGTTTCGACGGGTGTCGTCAGACCGGCATAGCCGGGATCACGTCGGGCGGGGTGACTGGCGCTCATGTTGTTAGGCTCCATCTCGGGCGGCCGGACATGTATGCCGCGCGACCCCGGTTATTGTAGCGAAGCCGTGATGCGCGCCGCGGGCAATCACCGACGAACGATGGTACCGTGGCGGCTACATGTCATCGGGCGATGAAAAGCTCAACACCCGCGCCGCCGGGGTGGTCGGGCTGGCCGTGCTGTGCAGCCGCGTGCTCGGTCTGGCGCGCGAGCAGATCTTCGCCGCCCTGTTCGGCGGTGGACGCATCATGGACGCGTTCACCATCGCATTCCGCATTCCCAACCTGCTGCGCGACCTGTTCGGCGAGGGGGCGCTGTCGACGGCCTTCGTCACCGTGTTCACCCAGACTGCCGCACGCCAGGACGCGGCCGCCGCCTGGCGCCTCGCCAACAAGGCCGCGACGCTTACCACGGTGGTGCTGAGCGGCCTCACGGTGCTCGGCATCGTCACCGCGCCCTGGCTGGTGGCGGCGTTGGCGCCGGGCTTCGACCCGGACAAGGCGGCTCTCACCGTGACCCTGACGCGGGTCATGTACCCCTTTATCCTGCTGGTGTCGCTCGCCGCGCTCGTCATGGGGATGCTCAACGCGCGCAATGTGTTCGGTATCCCGGCGATGGCCTCCAGTTTCTTCAATCTCGGCTCGATCGCCGGCGGGGTGGGGCTCGGCTACTGGCTCGATCCGCACTTCGGCCCCGAGGCGATACTCGGACTGGCCATCGGTACGCTGACTGGTGGCGCGCTGCAGCTGCTGGTGCAGCTGCCGGCGCTCCGCCGCCAGGGCCATGTCTTTCGCGCCGACTTTCGTTGGCGCGATCCCGGGGTGCGCGCCATTTTGCGCCTGATGGGCCCGTCGGTCATCGCCGCGAGCACCACCCAGGTCAATGTGCTGGTGAACTCGATGTTCGCCTCGCAGCTCGGGGACGGGCCGACCTTCTGGCTGACGGTCGCGTTCCGGCTCATGCAGCTGCCACTCGGGGTGGTCGGCGTCGCCCTCGGTACCGTGGCGCTGCCGCTGCTCGCACGCATGGCAGCCTCGGGCAACCACGGTGCCTTTCGCAGCGAGCTGGCGCGCGGCATGCGGCTCACCTTTCTCATGACCATCCCGGCGAGTGTCGGGTTAATGGTGCTGGCCGAGCCGATCATTTCGGTGCTGTATCAACACGGACGCTTCGGCGCCTACGAGACCGCGGAGTCCGCCGGCGCACTGCGCTTCTACGCCATCGGTCTGTGCGGTTACGCCGCTCTCAAGGTGCTCGTCAACGCGTTCTATGCCATCGACCGGCGCAAGACGCCGATGCTGGTGAGCGTTGTGGCCGTGGCGCTCAATCTGGCGCTCAACTGGTACTTTACGGTGCACAGACACTGGGGCCACCGCGGGCTGGCATTTTCGACCGCGTGCGTCGCGACCAGCAACTTCGTCATTCTGTATCTGCTCATGCGTGCGCACCTCGGCCGGCTGGAGTCGCGCGCCATGGCGGTGCTGCTCGGCAAGGTGGCAATGGCCTCGGCGGTGCTGTGTGTCGTGGCCTGGGCTGGCGCGCATCAGCTGCTTGCCGATTGGGCGATGCAGCCGTTCGCCCCAAAGACCGCCAGTCTTCTCTTTGTCATCGCCGCGGGCGCTGCCGCGTTCTTCCTGTGTGCCCACGCGCTCGGGATCGGCGAGGTGCGCGACATCTTCGCCGCGGTCGGCCGGCGCCTGCGTCGCGCCGGCAACAAATAAGCCGCGCGGCGGTCCAAGCCTGGGCAGCCGCCCGGCGCGGGTGTCGCGCCGGAATTCAGCCAAGATTCAGCCTAAGGACGGGATGATGAAACACATGAAGTCATATCTTGCAATTCTGGCGCCGCTCGCGCTGCTCGGTGGCGCCGCCCCGGTGATGGCACAGACCTACGAGTATCAGTACCAGCCCGTGCGCTGGTTCATCGATGCCGGCGGCAGCGTCACACAGAGGGACACGGCCACCTTCTTCGATAACGGCTGGACCATCGGTACGGGACTGAGCTTTACGCCCGACCCGGCCCAGCCCTTCATGCTGCGCGCCGAGATCGACTACAGCCGCTTCGATGCCACCAGCGAGTTCGTCTCCGCCAATCAGTCCCTGAGTTCGATTCCGATCGACAACGGCTCCATGCAGACCCTGACCGGCTTTCTGAATGCGGTGCTGCAGGCGCCGGTCTCGCCGTGGATGCGCTTCTACGTCACCGGCGGTGTCGGTCTCGGCTACCGCCGCCTCGAGCTCACGCAGAACGGGTTCTTCTGCAACGAGTTCTTCTGCGGCCGGGACTTCGATCACAACGCGCTGGTGGCGAGCGAGGACACCACGCGCTTCGCCTGGAATGCGGGCGTGGGGCTGGACTTCGCACTGCCGCGCGGCCAGTCGTGGTTTCTCGAGGCCCGCTATGAGCGCATCGAGACCCAGCAGCCGACGGAATTCATCCCGATCCGCTTCGGCTACCGGTTCTAGGTTTGCGTGGCAAACCTGAGGCACGCCGTCAGGATCCTTTCCAGCACGGCGCGCATCGGGGCGGCGAACCCGGCGTCCCAGGGGCACGGCCAGTTGCCGGGCTCGACCTCGCCGAGCGGCTCGCGTAGATAGCCGCGGCAGGCCAGCTCCATCTGCACGGCGTGCACCCCGTCGTGCGGCCGGCCGTAGTGGCGAGTCGTGTAGCCCCCCTTGAAACGCCCGTTCGTCACGCGCGTGAACTCGGTCGCATCGCACAGCGCCTCGATCTTGGCGGTGAGCGCCGGAGCGCAGCTGGCGCCGGCGAACGTGCCGAGGTTGAAGTGCGGCAGCAGTCCGGTGAAGAGCCGCGGCACCGCCGAGCGGATCGAATGGCAGTCGTATACGACGACGGTGCCGTGCAGCTCGCGCAGCCGCGCGATCTCGCCGGCCACCGCCGCGTGGTAGGGCTCGAAGTAATCGCGGCGGCGCTGCGCGATCTCCGGCTCGGAGGGCGCCCGTCCGGCGCGGTATAACGGCTCGCCATCGAAGGTGGTGGTCGGGCACAGCTCGGTCGTGGCCTGCCCGGGGTAGAGCGAGGCGCCGCTCGGGTTGCGGTTCGGGTCGATGACGGTGCGCGACAGATCGGTGCGCACGATGCTCGCGCCGAGGCGCGGCGCGAAGTCGTACAGGCGTTCGATCCACCAGTCGGTGTCCTTGCGCGACAGCCACGGGGTCACCAGGCCGGCCTCAATCGCCGGGGGAATGCTGGTGCCCGTGTGCGGCATGCACAGCAGCAGCGGTGCGGTGCCGCGCTGCACGTTCAGCCAGGCGGACGTAGAGTTCATCGCGTGCTTTTTCCTTGGGCTGCACCGTGGCGGCCAATCATCAATAATGTACGCCATGACGGGCCTGTGGTTTGAGTCGGCGCTGCTGCCCCAGGGATGGGCCCGGCAGGTGCGCGTATCGGGCAACGGCGGGCTGATCACGCAGGTCGCCGCCGGCGTCGAGCCGCAGCCCGGAGATGAGCGCCACGCCGTCGGCCTGGCGGGCCTGCCGAACGTGCACAGCCATGCCTTCCAGCGAGGGCTGGCCGGCCTCACCGAGCGGCGCGGCGCCGGCGCAGACAGTTTCTGGAGCTGGCGCGAGCTCATGTACCGCTTCGTCGAGCGCATTACTCCGGAGCAGTTCGAGGCGCTCGCCTTGCTGGCCCAGGCCGAGATGCTCGAGGCGGGTTTCACCCACGTCGGCGAATTCCACTACCTGCACCACGATCGCGACGGCGCAGGCTACGGCGACCCGGCGGAGCTGGCCGCGCGCCTGGTGGCCGCCGCGAGCCACACCGGCATCGGGCTTACGCTGCTGCCCACCTTCTATGCCCACGGTGGCTTTGGCGGCACGGCGCCCGGCCCGCGCCAGCGTCGCTTCGTCACCGATCCCGGGTCTTTCGCGCGCATCGTGACCGCCTGCCGGGCTGCGGTGCGGGGGCTCCCGGGGGCAGCGGTGGGCGTGGCGCCGCACAGTCTGCGCGCCGTGACGCCCGCGGAGCTGCAGGCCATCGTGCCGCTGGCGGAGGATGGCCCGGTGCACATCCACATCGCCGAACAGACCCGCGAGGTGGAGGAGTGCGTGGCGTGGTGCGGCCGCCGCCCGGTAGAGTGGCTGCTGGAGAACCAGGCGCTCGATGCGCGCTGGTGCCTGGTGCATGCCACGCATGCGAGCGATACCGAACTCGCCCAGATCAGCGCACGCGACGCCGTCGTCGGGCTGTGCCCGGTTACCGAGGCAAGCCTCGGTGACGGCATCTTTCCGGCCGCCCGGTTTCTCGCTCAGCGGGGCCGCATCGGCATCGGCAGTGACTCCAACGTGCTGATTGACGCGGCTGAGGAGCTGCGCATGCTCGAGTACTCACAGCGGCTCGCACTGCGCGCGCGCAACGTGCTCGCGCACGCCGCCGGTGTCTCGACCGGTCGCAGCCTGTACGACGCTGCGCTGGCCGGCGGTCACCGGGTGCTGCACCCCGAGGGCTGCGCCGCGGGCCTAGTGCCGGGCGCTTCGCTCGATCTGGTCGCGCTCTCGGTCCGGCATCCGGCACTGCTCGAGCGCAGCGGCGATGAGCTCATCGACAGCTGGATTTTTGCGGCCGGCCGAAGCGCCGTCGACTGTGTGTGGCGCGCCGGAGTCAAGGTAGTCGAGGGCGGACGGCACCGCGATCGCGACGCCATCGTGGCGCGCTACGGGCGGGCGTTGCAGCAGCTGCTCGCCTGAGCGCGCTGGAGAAGGCGGCATGAAGAACAAACTGCTGGGCACGCTGCTGGCCGCGGTGGGGGCGTTCGCCGCTGCGGGCATCGCGCTCAACCGGCACGAGCCGATCAACGCCCTCTGGATCGTAACCGCGGCGATCTGCGTGTACCTGCTGGGCTACCGCTTCTATGCCGCCTGGATCGCGGCGCGGGTGCTGGCGATCGACTCCTCGCGCGCCACGCCGGCGGAACGTCTCAATAACGGCCGCGACTTCATTCCGACCCACCGCGTGATCGTCTTCGGTCATCACTTCGCCGCGATCGCCGGCCCGGGGCCGCTGGTGGGCCCGACGCTCGCGGCGCAGTTCGGTTACCTGCCCGCGGTCCTGTGGATCCTGGTGGGTGCCGTGCTCGGCGGCTGCGTGCAGGATATGGTGATCCTGTTGCTGTCGACGCGGCGCGACGGCCGCAGTCTCGGGCAGATGGCGCGCGACGAGCTCGGCCCCTTCGGCGGCTTTGCGGCGCTGCTCGGCACGCTGATCATCATGATCATCCTGAGCGCGGTGCTGGGACTCGTGATCGTCAACGTCATGAGGCACAGTCCGTGGGCCACCGCCACCATCCTCGGCACGGTGCCGGCGGCCCTGATCGTCGGGCTGTACCTGCGCGTGTGGCGGCCAGGGCGGGTGCTCGAGGCCACCCTGCTCGGCGTCGCGCTGGTGCTGCTGGCACTGGTCGCCGGCGGCTGGGTGGACCACCAGCCGGGAATCCGCGCGCTGTTCGACTACTCGGCGGTGCCGCTCGCCGTATTCGTCATCGGCTACGGGTTCTGCGCCGCGATCCTGCCGGTTTGGCTGCTGCTGGCGCCGCGTGACTACCTGTCGACGTTTCTCAAGCTTGGCACGATCGTGCTGCTCGCCGTGGCCATCCTGCTCACGCATCCGCAGATTCGCATGCCGGCACTCACGCAGTTCGTCGACGGCAGCGGGCCGCTGTTTGGCGGCCGGATATTCCCGTTCGTGTTCATCACCATCGCGTGCGGCGCGGTCTCGGGCTTTCATGCCCTGATCGCGAGCGGTACCAGCCCCAAGCTCATCAGCAGCGAGTGCGACGTGCGCCTGGTGGGCTACGGCAGCATGGCGCTGGAGTCGTTCGTGGCAGTGATGGCGCTGATCGCTGCGACGCTGCTGGATCCGGGCGTATTCTTCGCCATCAACGCCGGCGCTGGGGTGGTGGGCGCGACCCCCGCGGCGGCCGTGCACACCATCAGCGGCTGGGGTTTCCCGGTCACCGTGGAGCAGATGAGTGCGCTGGCCGCGGCCATGGGCGAGCAGACGCTGTTCGCCCGCACCGGGGGCGCACCATCGCTGGCGGTCGGCATGGCCAGCATCCTCGGCAGCGGCTTCGGCCGCGGCCTCATGGCGCTGTGGTACCACTTCGCGGTGATGTTCGAGGCGGTGTTCATCATGGCGGTGCTCGATGCCGGCACGCGTGTCGGCCGCTTCATGCTGCAGGACCTGCTGGGACACCTCTGGCGCCCGCTCGGGCGCACCTCCTGGTACCCCTCGGTGCTGTTGGCGAGCGCCGTGATGGTGGGCGCGTGGGGTTACTTCCTCTACATCGGCGTCATCGACCCCAACGGCGGCATCAACATCCTCTGGCCCCTGTTCGGGATTTCCAACCAGATGCTGGCAGGGATCGCCTTGTCGGTGGCGACCGGCATTCTCGTCAAGACCGGCCGCAAGCGCTACGCCCTGGTCACCGCCGTGCCGCTGGCCTGGATCGCGCTCGTCACGACCACCGCGGCGTGGCAGAAGCTCATGAGCCCGGATCCGCGCCTCGGCCTGTTCGCGGCTGCCGATGAGCTTGCCGGCAAGCTCGCGGCGGGACTCTTGCCGCCGGAGCGGGCGCTGGTCGCACCGCAGCTCATCTTCAACCAGCGCCTGGATGGCTGGGTGACCGTCGTCCTCACCGCGCTGCTGTGGTTCGTGATCCTCGACATGCTGCGCGTGTGCGTGCGGCGCGTGCGCGGCCTGCCGCTGCGCGCGGCCTCGGAGGCGCCCTACCAGGCGAGCCGCCTGCACGGTGCGGTCGCCGGGAGCGGTGCATGAGCGGCGCCGCGCACCGCCTGCGCGTCCTGTGGGGCTGGCTGCGGGCGCTCAGCGGCGATGACGCCTATGAGCGTTACCTGACGCGGCACGGGCGTCGGCATCCGGACGTGCCGCCGCTCACGCCGGGCGATTTCTACCTGCAGGAGCAGCGGCGCAAGTGGAGCGGCGTCAGTCGCTGCTGCTGACGGCAGCCCCGGCCGGAAAGGGCCGGAAAATGTTAGCATTACGGGCTTGGTTCAGGCGGCACGGGGCTGGCGGCGGCGCGCGCTCGGGCACGGAAGGTAAGGGTTATGGCACTGAAGATCATGATTCTCGGCGCGAACGGCTTCATCGGCAGCGCGCTTACCAGCGCGATCCTGCGTGACCGCGACTGGGAGGTGTACGGCATCGACCTTGCGGACAACAAGCTGGGCGAGCTGCCGAAGAATCAGCGTTTCCACTTCGTCGAGGGCGACATCACCATCAACAAGGAGTGGGTGGAGTACCACGTCAAGAAGTGCGACGTGGTTGTGCCGCTGGTGGCGATCGCCAATCCGGCGCAGTACGTGACACATCCGCTGCGCGTGTTCGAACTCGACTTCGAAGCCAACATCGACATCGTGCGTCACTGCGTCAAGTACGGCAAGCGACTGATCTTCCCGTCCACGTCCGAGATCTACGGCATGTCCCCGGATCCGGTGCTCGACGAGGAAACCAGCCCGCTGGTCTACGGACCGATCAACAAGCAGCGCTGGATCTACGCCGCCTCCAAGCAGCTGCTCGATCGCGTCATCTACGCCTACGGGGTGCGCGACAATCTCGACTACACCCTGTTCCGGCCCTTCAATTTCATCGGCCCCAATCTCGACAACGTCGAGGAACCGAAGGAGGGCAGCTCGCGCGTGTTCACGCAGTTCCTCTCCAACGTGCTCTACAAGCGCCCGATCAAACTGGTCGACGGCGGCAGCCAGAAGCGCTCCTTCACCTACATCGACGACGCCATCGAGTGCCTGCTGACGATTCTCGAGAACAACGGTGGTCGGGCCAGCCGCCGCATATTCAACATCGGGAACCCCGGCAACTGCATCTCCATCCGTGACCTCGCCGAGCGCACCATTCGCATCGCCCAGGAGTTTGCGGTGCTGCGCGATGCGGCGCGCGCCACGGAAATCGTGGATATCTCGGCAGGCGAGTATTACGGCAAGTACTACCAGGACATCCAGGTGCGCGTGCCGAACATCGAGGCGGCCAAGCGCGATCTGGGCTGGCGGCCGAGCACCGACATGGATACCGCGATCCGCCGTACCATCGATTTCTACGTGAAGCAGGAAGGCTTCGGGACGCGTGCGGCGGCAATATTGGCGGGGATCTAGCGCCCGGCCCGCGCGCGGTCGGCTGGGCGCACAGCGACATGCAACAGGAGCAGCGCTCGGGTGCGCCGGGCTGGCTGGCGTGGCTGCTGCTGGCACTGGTCTGGTTCGCGACCGCGCCGTGGCGTCCGCTGTTCGACCCTGACGAGGGGCGTTACGCGGAGATCCCGCGCGAGATGGCCGTCAGCGGCGACTGGGTGACGCCGCGCTTCAACGACCTCAAGTACTTCGAGAAGCCGCCGCTGCAGTACTGGGCCACCGCCGCCGCCTACGAGGTATTCGGCGTGCACGAGTGGAGTTCGCGGTTGTGGTCGACCGGCCTCGCCTTCGCCTGCCTGCCACTGGTGTTTGCCTGGGTGGCGTGGCTGTTCGACGTGCGCCGCGCGCTCACCGCAGTGCTGGCGCTCGGCGTGAGTCCGTACTTCGCGCTCATCGGCCACATCAATCTGCTCGATGCCGCCTTCAGCTTCTGGCTTACGGCCGCGGTGTTCGCCTTCACGCTGGCTCAGTGCGCGCCGCGGGCGGCACCGGGCGAGCGGCGCTGGATGCTCATCGCCTGGGCGGCGGCCGCGCTTGCGGTGCTATCCAAGGGCATCGTCGTCGGGGTGCTCGCCGGTGGCGCGCTGGTGCTGTACACCCTCATCGAGCGCGACACGCTCACCTGGCGGCGCCTGCACGTGGTGCCGGGGCTGGGCGTGTTCCTGCTGATCGCCGCGCCCTGGTTCGTGCTGGTGACGCTGCGCAACCCGAGCTTTCCGGGTTTCTTTTTCGTTCACGAGCACTTCGCGCGCTTCCTCACCACGGTTCACCAGCGTGTGGAACCGTGGTGGTACTTCCTGCCGCTGCTGCTGGGCGGGGCGCTGCCCTGGCTGCTGCCGGGGGTGCGCGCCTGTCGCGCGGCCTGGGCCGAGCCGGCCGTGGCGCCGGCGGCGTTCCGGGTGCGGCGTTTCCTGCTGGTCTACTGCGCGCTGACGCTCGTGTTCTTCTCGGCCTCCGGCTCCAAGCTCGCGCCCTACATCATGCCCATGATGCCGGTGCTGGCGGCGCTGGTGGGCGCCGCCGGGCCGGACCTGGCGCGCCTCGCGCGCGGGGCGGCGCGCGCGGGCGGGGCGCTGATGCTGGTGGCGGCCGTCGGCCTCCTTATCTACAGCGCGCGCCGCAACAGCTTCGTGCCGCAGGCCGCGTATTGCTGGGCCGGCGCGGCCGCGGTGGGCGCACTGGCCGGGGCTGCCGCCGCGCGCCTCGCGGCGCGGCGCGAGCTGGCACTGGTCGTGGCGAGCACCGCCATCGCCGCGCTCGCCTGGCAGTGCCTGCTGTACGAATACGCCGTAATTCCGCCGGCCCGCTCGGCGCGCGACCTGGTGGCCGCGGTGCGCCCTTACATCGGGCCGGGTACGGCGCTGTACAGCGTCGGGCAATACCGCGAGACGGTCTCGCCCTATCTGGCCCGCACCCTGCAGTTGGCCGGCTACGAAGGCGAGCTGCAGTTTGGCCTGAGCGAAGAGCCGGCGCGGCGCATGAGCACGCCGCAGTTCGCCGCGCGCTGGAGCGCCGGGGGCGATGCCGTGGCATTCTTCGACCCTGGCGTGTGGGACCGGCTGCGGCGCCAGGGCCTCCCCGGGCGCGTGCTGGCCGCGGACAACAACACCGTTGCTGTGAGTCGCCTGTGAAACTGACCGATTTCGGCATCCTGTTCTGCGGCGTGCTGCTGAACGCCCTGGCCCAGTTGGGGCTGAAGGCCGCGACGCGGGTCACCGGACCGCTGGCGGCCGACGCGGCGTTGTGGCGCCGCGGGCTCGAGCTGCTGGTCGTGCCCTCGCTGTGGTACGCGCTGTGCGCCTACGGCCTGTCGGTGATCGTCTGGCTGGTCGGCCTGTCGCGTGTGCCGGTGAGCCAAGCGTACCCATTGCTCTCGCTCGGCTATGTGATCAACATCGGCCTTGCCTGGTGGCTGCTCGGCGAGGTGCCGAACGTGCAGCGCGTCGCCGGCATCGGCGTCATTGTGCTGGGGGTGGTAGTGGTGGCCCGTTCATGAACGATTCAAAGCGGCAAGCCGCGCGCTTCCTGCCGTTCACGCGTCCGACGATCGACGAGGAAACCATTGCCGCCGTCGGCGAGGTACTGCGCTCGGGGTGGCTGGCGAGCGGGCCCAAGGTGGCGCAATTCGAGGCCGAGCTGTCCGCCTACTGCGGCGGCCGGCCGGTGCGCAGCCAGACCTCCGCCACCGCCGGCATGGAGATGGCACTGCTCGCCTGCGGCATCGGCCCCGGCGATGAGGTCATCACCCCGGCGCTGAGCTTCGTGGCCACCGCCAACGTCATCATGCGGGTCGGCGCGCGGCCGGTGTTCGTCGATGTCGGCCTCGACTCGCGCAACATCGACCTGGAGCAGACCGAGGCGGCCATCACCTCGCGCACCCGCGCCATCATGCCGGTGCACTTTGCCGGGCTGCCGGTGGACATGGAGCGCCTGTACGCCATCGCGCAGAAGCACAAGCTGCGCGTCATCGAGGACGCCGCGCATGCCATCGGCTCGCTGTGGCGCGGCCGGCGCATCGGCAGTTTCGGCGACCTGGTGTGCTTCAGCTTCCACCCGAACAAGAACGTCACCACCATCGAGGGCGGGGCCATATCCGGCGGCTCGCCCGAGGAGGTCAAGGCCATCGAGCTGCACCGCTGGCACGGGCAGCTGAAGTCGGGCGTTGACGGCTTCGATACCCTGCTCGCCGGCGGCAAGTGCAACCTGTCCGATGTGGCCGCCGCGGTCGGGATCGGGCAGTTGCGGCATCTGGAGGAGTTCAACGCCAAGCGCCGCCAGCTGGTGGCGCGCTACTTCGAGCTGTGGGGCGGCGAGGCACCGCTGCGTCTGCCCGAGCGCGGCGATGCGGGTCACAGCTGGCACGTGTTCACGCCGCTCCTGCCGCTGCCGGAGCTGAAGCTGACGCGCGCGGAGTTCATCTCCGGCATGCGCGAGCGCGGCATCGGCGTCGGCGTGCACTACCCGGCCATACATCTGTTCACCGCCTACCGCGCGCTCGGTTACCACGAAGGCCAGTTTCCGCACGCCGAGCGTATCGGCCGCGAGACCGTGACGCTGCCGCTGTTCCCGGCGATGGAGCTCGGCGACGTCGAGCGGGTCGTCGCGGCCACCAACGACATCCTGCGCGGAGCGCGCAAGTGAACCCGGAAGTCTCGGTCGTCATTCCGGTATACAACGAAGAGGAGGGCCTGCCGCAGCTGTTCGAGCGGCTGTATCCGGCGCTGGATGCGCTCGGCCGCAGCTACGAGGTGGTGTTCGTCGACGACGGCAGCTCCGACCGCTCGGTGGCTGAGCTGCGCGAGCAGTTTCAGCGCCGCCCCGATGTGACGCGGGTGGTGGTGCTGGCGCGCAATGCCGGGCAGCATCTGGCGATCCTCGCGGCGTTCGCGCAGACGCGCGGTACGTACGTGATCACGCTCGATGCCGACCTGCAAAACCCGCCCGAGGAGATCGCGCGGCTGGTGGCCGCCATGGATGCGGGCGCCGACTACGTCGGCACCATCCGCGTCAGCCGCCAGGACCTGATGTGGCGCCGGGCGGCCTCGCGGCTCATGAACCGGATCCGCGAGGGCACCACCTCGATCCGCATCACTGACCAGGGCTGCATGCTGCGCGGTTACCACCGCAGCGTCGTCGATGCGGTCAACCATTGCACCGAGATGAGCACCTACGTGCCGGCGCTGGCCTACACCTTCGCGCGCCACCCGGTGGAGATCGAAGTCAGCCACGCCGAGCGCACGGTGGGCGAGTCCAAGTACTCGCTCTACCGCCTCATCCGCTTGAACTTCGACCTGATGACCGGCTTCTCGGTGGCGCCGCTGCAGTTCTTCTCCATGGCCGGCGGACTGATCGCGCTGGTCGCGCTGGTGCTCGTGGTGGTGCTGCTGATCCGCCGCTTCACCCTCGGATCCGAGGCGGAGGGCGTGTTCACACTGTTTGCCATTGCGTTCTTCCTGATCGGCGTGACGCTGCTGGGGCTGGGAGTGGTGGGCGAGTACGTCGGCCGCATCTACGAGCAGGTGCGCCAGCGCCCACGCTATACGGTCGCCGCCGTGCTCGAGAACGAGGGCGACACGGTGACGCTGCCCGGACCCACGGCCGCCGCGGTCACCACGCTGCTCGGCGCGGAGCGGGCCCGGGGGGCCGGGGAGTGAGCGCGGCCAAAGCCGTCGTCTTCGCCTATCACGATGTCGGAGTCCGCTGCCTCAAGGCGCTGCTCTCGGCCGGCATTGAGGTGCCGCTGGTGGTCACGGTGCGCGATGATCCCAACGAGCAGCAGTGGTACGCGAGCGTCACCGCGACCGCCGCGGACTACGGCCTGCACGCCATCGCACCGCCCGATGCCGGGGCGCCCGAGCTGGCACGCGCCGTGAGCGAGCTGCAGCCCGATTTCCTCTTCTCCTTCTATTACCGGTCACTGCTCGGGGCGCCGCTGCTGCGCGCCGCGCGCCGCGGCGCGCTCAACATGCACGGCTCGCTGCTGCCGCGCTATCGCGGCCGCGCGCCCGTTAACTGGGCCATCCTGCGGGGCGAGCGCGAGACGGGCGCGACGCTGCACTACATGGTCGAGCGGGCCGATGCCGGCGACATCGTCGACAGCCAGGCGGTGCCGATCCTCGCCGACGACGACGCGCGCGAGGTGTTCGCCAAGGTGACGGTGGCGGCCGAGACGATCCTCGTCCGCTCGCTGCCCGCGCTGATCGCCGGCACCGCGCCGCGCCGGCCACAGCCGATCCTGCCGGGCGAATATTTCGGCCGGCGCACGCCCGCCGACGGCCGCATCGAGTGGCAGCGCCCGGCGCGGGAGATCCATGACCTGGTGCGCGCGGTGGCGCCGCCGTTCCCGGGCGCGTTCGCCCAGGTGGCGGGGGAGCGCTGGAACATCGAGCGCACGCGTCTGAGTACGCGCACGCCGCCGGCGGCGGGACTGTGGTTGTTCGGCGTGGACGGCGAGCTGTGCGCGGCCTGCGGCGATGGCGGCGTGCTGCGGCTGCTGAGTGCGCGCAACGCGAGCGGGGCGCTGGACCTCGATCGCCTGGCGGCGGCCCTCGCGGCGCGACCCGTGCCGCTGAGCTGAGCCGGCCGGTTATGGCGCTGGTGGCTCTCAAGATCGACGTCGACACCTACCGCGGCACGCGTGAGGGCGCGCTGCGCCTTGCGGACCTGCTCGAGCGGCTCGGAGTGCGCGCGACCTTTCTCTTCAGCCTGGGTCCTGATCACACCGGTCGGGCGATCAAGCGCGTGTTCCGGCGCGGCTTTCTCGGCAAGGTGCAGCGCACCTCGGTGCTGCAGCACTACGGGCTCAAGACCCTGCTTTACGGTGTGCTGCTGCCGGGGCCGCACATCGGCCGCACCTGCCGCGCCCAGATGCAGGACATCGCGCGCCGCGGCTTCGAAGTCGGCGTGCACACGTTCGATCACGTGCGCTGGCAGGACGGCGTCAGCCGGGCCGGCGAGCCGTGGACGCGGCGCGAGCTGACGCTGGCCTACGATGAGTTCGCGGACATCTTCGGCCGCAAACCCCAGGTGCACGGCGCGGCCGGCTGGCAGATGAACGCCTACGTGCCGGCCCTGCAGCAGCAGCTCGGTTTCCGCTACGCTTCCGATACGCGCGGCACACGGCCGTTTCTGCCGCTGTCGGAGCAGGGCGGCGGCGTGGTGCCGCAGCTGCCCACCACGCTCCCGACCTTCGATGAGCTGATCGGGCGTGAGGACCTCGGCGCGGCGGATCCGGTGCAGCACCTGCTGTCACTCACCGACGCTGCGCCGGCGCGCGACCAGGTGTTCACCCTGCACGCCGAGCTCGAGGGCGGCGCCTACCTGCCGCAGTTCGAGCGGTTGTTGCGCGGCTGGCAGCAGCGCGGCATGAACCTCGCCGACCTCGCAACCTGTGCCGGGCAGCTGCACTTCAAGAGCCTGCCACGGTGCGCCATCGTGGCCGGTACCGTGGCCGGACGCTCCGGCACGCTGGCGTTGCAGGCGCCCTGAGCCCGCGCGGTTGACGGCCGGGCGCCGCGAATTCAACATCGCTGCCGCATGGCTACTCAGTTGATGTCGGCGGTGGAGATCCGCGAGCCGGGACCGCCGCAGGCCTTGCGGCTCACCCAGCGCCCCATGCCCGTTCCCGCAGCGGGCGAGGTATTGATCAAGGTCGCCGCCGCCGGTGTCAACCGCCCGGACGTGCTGCAGCGGCGCGGCCTGTATGCACCACCGCCCGGCGTCACCGATATCCCGGGACTGGAAGTGGCCGGCGAGGTGGTGGCTGTCGGACCCGGAGTGCGCGAGCCGGCACCCGGTGCGCGCGTGTGCGCGCTGGTCGCCGGCGGCGGCTATGCGCAGTACGTGGCAGCGCCCGCGGTGCAGTGCCTGCCGGTGCCGGCGACGCTCAGCCTCGAGGAGGCGGCGGCCCTGCCGGAGACGTTCTTCACCGTGTGGCTCAACGTCTTCCAGCGTGCGCGGTTGCAGCCGGGCGAGACGCTGCTCGTGCACGGGGGATCGAGCGGCATCGGCACGACCGCGATTCTGCTCGGCAAGGCCTTCGGCGCCCGCGTGCTGGTGACCGCGGGCAGCGCGCAGAAGTGTGCCGCCTGCCGCGAGCTCGGCGCCGATCTTGCGATCAACTATCACGAGGGCGACTTCGTCGAGGCCACTCTGCGGGCCACCGACGGGCGCGGTGCCGACGTCATCCTCGACATGGTGGGCGGGAATTACCTGGCGCGGAACGCCGCCGCGGCCGCGGTCGAGGGGCGCATCACGCTCATCGCCACCCAGGGCGGCGTCAAGGCCGAACTCGATCTGCGTACCTTCATGACCAAGCGCCTCACCCTCACCGCCTCGACGCTGCGGCCGCAGGCGGTCGAGAACAAGGGACGCATCGCGGCGGCGCTGCGCGAGCAGGTGTGGCCGCTGTTCGCCACGCGGGGCCTGAAGCCGGTGATCCACGCCCGCTTTCCGCTGGCAGACGCCGCGCTGGCGCACAAGCTCATGGAGTCCGGGGCGCACATCGGCAAGATCGTGCTGCTCACCTGAACGGGTGCGACACGGCGGCGGTGGGAGCGGCGCCGCCCGCGGCCGTGCAAACTGTGAACTGTGCGTCGCAGAAGGTAAGAAATTAGCCATAACGTCACGGATTTGCCGTACGCTTCGGCGCCAGACTCGCGCAATAACCGACGGAGAACGTGCGGATGAGTCTTTCGCCCTATGGCCTGCTCGAGCTGCCCGTGTGGGGCTATCTCCTGGTCACGTTCCTCACCATCGAGACCATGTTCCTCGGGGTGACGCTGTACCTGCACCGCGACCAGTCCCACGGCGGCCTCATCCTGCATCCTGCCCTGCGCCACGTGTTCCGTTTCTGGCTGTGGTTCAGCTCCGGGGCGGTCACCAAGGAGTGGGTGGCGGTACACCGCCGCCACCATGCACACGCCGACCAGCCGCTCGACCCGCACAGTCCCGTGGTCTACGGCGTGCGGCGCGTGCTGTTCGAGGGCTTCGAGCTGTACCGCGCCGCGACCCGCGACCCGGACACCATCCGCAACTACGGCCGGGGCACGCCCGATGACTGGCTCGAGCGCCACGTGTACAGCGCCCACCCGTTTCTTGGGGTGACGCTGTTCACCCTCGCGCACCTGGTGCTGTTCGGCGTGCCGGCGATCGTCATGCTCGCCGTGCACCTGAGCGCGCAGCCGTTCTTTGCCGGCGGCGTCATCAACGGGCTCGGCCACGCCATCGGTTACCGCAGTTTCGAGATGCCTTCCACCGCCACCAACCTCGTGCCGTGGGCGCTGCTGCTCGGCGGCGAGGAACTGCACAACAACCACCACGCCTTCCCGCGCTCGGCACGCTTCGCCATCCAGCGCTGGGAGCTCGATATCGGCTGGCTGTTCATCCGCCTGTTCCGCGCGCTGGGCCTGGCACGGATACGCTGGGTGGCGCCGCGGCCGCGCTTCGAGCGCCGGCGGCACGAGCTCGACAGCGACACCGTGGACGCCCTGTTCACCAACCGCATGCACGTGCTGCGCGCCTACGCGCGGCGCGTGGTGCTGCCGGTGTGCCGCGACCTGGCGCGGCGCGAGCCGCAGGGATCGGTGCCGGCGAGCGCCTCGAAGCTGTTGATCCGCCATCCGACGCTGCTCGCCGAGGAAGCACGCCGCAAGCTGCGCGATCTCACGGACCGGTACGAGGTGCTGCGGCGCGTAGTCGAGTACCGCGACGGCCTGCAGCAGCTGTGGACCGGAACCTCCCCCAACCCCTCGCGTGCGCTGGCACAGCTGCGCGATTGGTGCCACCAGGCCGAGGCCAGCGGCATCGCCGCGCTGCGCGAGTTTGCGCAGGGCTTGCCTGCCTACGCGCGCCGCTAGCGCGTCGGCAGGCTGGTGGCGCGCGTCACCGTGCGCATGGCAAAGCTCGAGTGCACGCGTGCCACGCTCGGCAGCCGCGTGAGATGCTGGCTGTGCACGCGCTCGAAGTCGGCCATGTCGGCCACCACCAGCCGCAGCAGATAGTCGTGCTCGCCGGTCATGAGATAGCACTCCATGACCTCGGGCACCTTACGGACCGCGCTCTCGAACGCCTCGAGCCCGGCCTGGCTCTGCCGGTCGAGCGTGATGCTGACGAAAACGTTTACCGGAAAGCCGGCGCGCTGCTGGTCGATGAGGGCGGTGTAGCCCTGGATGAGGCCGGACTCCTCGAGCGCCCGTACCCGGCGCAGACACGCCGACTCGGACAGGCTCACCTTGCCGGCGAGCAGGGTGTTGGTGATGCGCGCATCCTGCTGTAGCAGGCGCACGATGGCGCGATCGTAGCGGTCGAGCTCCATTGGCGCAAAAATTCTTCTAAAAACAGGCGTTGGACGGCAGATTCTGCCACAATGCCGGCTCCGCAGTGGTCCATTTCGCAAGCTGTCATCGCCGCTGCGCCCTAATCTTGCGGCCAACTAAGCGGCCCGCAGAGGCCGGAAGGACGAGTCATGCGCATCGGGGTTCCCCGCGAGATCAAGGTTCACGAATATCGAGTCGGCTTGGTGCCCGCAGGCGTGCGCGAACTGGTCGGCGCCGGCCACGAGGTGCTGGTCGAGAGCGGCGCCGGCAACGGCATCGGCGTGGACGATGCGCAGTATCGCGCCGCGGGTGCGGGCATCGCCGCGAATGCCGCGGAGGTGTTCGCGCGCGCGGATATGGTCGTGAAGGTGAAGGAGCCGCAGCCGGTCGAGTGCGAGATGCTGCGCCCGGGACAGGTGCTGTTCACCTACCTGCACCTGGCCGCCGATCCGGCCCAGGCCAAGGGCCTGATGAAGTCCGGCGCCACCGCGATCGCCTATGAGACCGTCACCGGGCGCAACGGCACGCTGCCGCTGCTCACGCCGATGAGCGAGGTCGCCGGCCGCATGTCGATCCAGGTCGGCGCGGCGAGCCTGCAGAAGGCCAACGGCGGCTTCGGCGTGCTGCTCGGCGGCGTCCCGGGCGTGCCGCCGGCGAAGGTGGTGATTCTCGGCGGCGGTGTGGCCGGTACGCACGCCGCGGAAATGGCGGTCGGCCTGCGCGCTGACGTCACGGTGGTCGATCGCTCGGTGGACCGGCTGCGCGAGCTGTCGTCCATGTTCGGCTCGACGCTGCACACCGCCTACTCAACCATCGAGACGGTCGAGCGCCTAGTGCGCGACGCCGACCTGGTGGTCGGGGCGGTGCTGGTGGTCGGCGCCGCTGCGCCGAAGCTCGTGACGCGCGCCATGGTGAAGACCATGAAGCCCGGCGCGGTGCTGGTCGACATCTCCATCGATCAGGGTGGCTGCTTCGAGACCAGTCATGCGACCACGCACGCCGAGCCGACCTTCGTCGTCGACGGCGTGATCCACTATTGCGTCGCCAACATGCCCGGGGCCGTTCCGCGCACCTCCGCGCTGGCCCTGACCAACGCGACGCTGCCGTACGTCCGCGCGCTCGCCGACCTCGGCTGGCAGGCGGCGTTCAAGCGCGACCCGGGGCTTGCGGCCGGCCTGAACGTGCATGCCGGCGAGATCACCCACGAGGTGGTCGCCAAGGCCTTGGGCCTCAAGGCGCGGCCGGCGACCTGAGCCGGCGACGTTCCCGCCACGGCCCCCGCCCCCACAATGGGAGGTGGCCGGGGCGCGTGCGGGCCGCTACGCTACGCCCGCCCAATATCCACCCCAATCCACGTAGCGGAGGTTCCCGTGATGAAGATTGTGCTGCCGGCGGTGACGCTGGCGCTGCTGGCCGGCGCGGCGCTCGCCGGCCCCGTGACCTATCAGGTCGATCCTGCACACACCTATCCGAGCTTTGCCACGGATCACTTCAACGGTATGTCGGTGTGGCGCGGCAAGTTCGACCGGTCCTCCGGGACCATCGTGCTCGACAAGGACAAGGGTACGGGCACGGTCGACATCAGCATCGACACCGCCTCGATCGACTTCGGGATGCCGAAGCTCAATGAGCATACCAAGTCGGCCGAGATGTTCGACGTGGCGAAATACCCGACGGCCACCTTCAAGGGCAAGCTCACCGGCTTCAAGAACGGCGCACCGACCGCGGCAGAGGGGGAGTTCACGCTGCACGGGGTGACGCGTCCGCTGACGCTCACCATCAACACGTTCAAGTGCATGACCTACCCGCAGGACAAGAAGGAGCACTGCGGCGCGGACGCCTCGGCCACCATCAACCGCGCCGACTACGGCATCAACTACGGCGACAAGTACGGCTTCAAGATGGACGTGCAGCTCGCCATCCAGGTCGAGGCCGTGCGCGCCAGCTGAGTCGCGTGCTCAGGCGATGCGGGCGACGGCCTCGCTGGCGAGCGCCAGCGAGGCCGTCAGCCCCGGCGACTCGATGCCGAATAGGTTGAGCACTCCGGGCACGCCGTGGGTGCGCTCGTCGTCGATGCGGAAATCCGCCGCCGTCTCGTGCGGCCCGCTGATCTTCGGCCGCACGCCGGCGTAGGCGGGCTGCAGCGCCCCGTCGCGCAACCCCGGCCAGTAGCGACGGATGGCGGCATAGAAGCGCTCGCCCCGGCGCGGGTCGACGTCGTACTCCGGGCCGTCGATCCACTCCACATCCGGACCGAAGCGCGCGCGCCCGCCGAGGTCGAGCGTCAGGTGGATGCCGAGGCCGCCCGGCTCGGGGATGGGATAGACCAGACGCCGGAACGGTGCCCGACCATCGAGGGTGAAGTAGCTGCCCTTGGCATAGTAGGCCAGCGGCACGTGCGCCGCCGGGAAGCCCTCCATGAGGCGCGCCACCGCAGGCGCGGCCACTCCGGCGCTGTTAACCAGCCGCCGGGTGCGCAGCTCCGGCTCGCCGCCGTTGACCGCGATGCGCGCGGCGCCGTCCTCGAGGACGACGCGCGTGACCGTGCTGCCGCAGGCGAGGATGGCGCCACGGCTCTCGGCGTCCGCCAGCAGCGCCAGCATGTAGGCGTGCGAGTCGATGATGCCGGTGAGCGGTGAGTTCAGCGCCGCGACGCAGGCGAGCTGCGGCTCGAGCGCGCACGCGGCGGCGCCGCTGAGGCTCTCGAGCTCGACACCGTTCGCGGCCGCGGCGGCCGCGACCCGGGCGAGCCCCGGCAGCTGCGCCTCGTCGGCGGCCACGATCAGCTTGCCGCAGCGTTGATGGGCGATGCCGCGCTCGACGCAGAAGCCGTACAGCCGGTCGCGGCCCGCGACGCACAGGCGCGCCTTCCACGAGTCCTGCGGGTAGTAGATGCCGGAGTGGATCACCTCGCTGTTGCGCGAGCTCGCGCCGGTGCCGAAGCGATCGGCGGACTCGAGGATCAGGGTGTCGTGGCCGCGCAGTGCCAGCTCGCGCGCCACCGCCAATCCCACCACGCCGGCGCCGATGACGACTGCTGCGACTTCATCCATCGGCGTGAGTGTAGCCGGTTGCGCGACGCGTCCCTAACCGCGGTGCCCGGCCCTACAATGCAGGCATGAGCGTCGACTATCAGCTGGACGACGGCATCGCGGTGCTCGTCATCGCCCATCCGCCGGGCAACGCCCTGACTCCCGGCGTGCGCCGCGCACTGCAGGCGGCGCTGGCGCGTGCCGCGCACGACCCGGACGTCCGCGCCATCGTGCTCGCCGGCGCGCAGGGGACTTTCTGCGCCGGCACCGACGTGGCCGGGCTCGCTGCGGGCGCGCTGCTGCAGGCGCCCACCAGCAGCGAGCTGCAGGCGCAGCTCGAGGCGAGCGCCAAGCCGGTCGTGGCCGCGCTCGAGGGTGCAGCGCTCGGCGAGGGCTTCGAGCTCGCGCTCGCGGCGCACTGGCGTGTGGCGAGTCGCGAGGCGCGTCTGGGGCTGCCGGACCTGAAACTGGGTCTCACCCCCGGGGCGGGAGGCACGCTGCGCTGCACGCGCCTGGCGGGCGCAGCCGCCGCGCTGGACGTGATCGGCGGGGCCCGGGCGCTGAGTGCGGCACGCGCCCTCGAGCTTGGCCTCGTCGATGCGCTGGCAGATCCCGCGCGGTCGGCGGCGCTCGCACTGGCGCGGCAGGTGCTCGCCGAGCGGCGCCCACTGCGCCTGGCGAGCGCGGTGAAGCGTGTCGGCGCGGTCGATCCCGAGCTGTTCACGGCCGCGCGCCGCAAGCTGCACGCGAAGGCGCACGGGCCGCCCGCCGCGGCGCGCGTCATCGACTGTATCGAGGCGGCCTGTACACGGGCGCCGGCGGAAGCACTGCGCCTCGAGCGCGAGTATTTCCTCGAGTGCCTGGCGAGCCCCGAGCGGCGCGCCCTGGTACACGTGGTCCTCGCCGAACGCGCGGCGCGCACCATGCCGGACGCGCCGCCGGGGCTGCAGCCGCTGCCGATCCGCACCGCCGCCGTGATCGGTGCCGGCACCATGGGCACCGGCATCGCCATGACGTTCGCCAGCGCCGGCATCCCGGTGGTGGTGCTCGAGGCCTCGCCGGCGGCGCTGGAAAAGGGGCTGGCACTGGTGCGCAAGAACTACGCCGCCTCGGTCGCGCGCGGCAGTCTCTCCCAGCAGCGTGCCGACGCTGCCGCCGCCTTGGTCACGGGCAGCAGCGACTACACGGCGCTCGGCGGCGCCGATATCGTGGTCGAGGCGGTGTTCGAGGACTTGAAGGTCAAGCAGGAGGTGTTCGCGCGGCTGGATGCGGTGGCGGCGCCCCACGCCATCCTCGCGACCAACACCTCGACGCTCGACATCGACGCCATCGCCGCCAGCACCGCCCGGCCCGGACAGGTGGTGGGCACGCACTTCTTCAGTCCGGCGCACGTCATGAAGCTGCTCGAGAACGTGCGCGGCCGGGCGACCTCCGCGCAGACGCTCATCACGGTCATGGCGCTCGGCACGCGGCTCGGCAAGGTGCCGGTGCTGGCCGGCAACTGCGACGGCTTCATCGGCAACCGCATGCTCATGTACTACGGGGCGCAGGCCGAGTTCCTGCTGGAGCAGGGCGCGACACCCGAGCAGATCGACCGGGTAATCGAGGGGTTCGGCTTCGCCATGGGTCCGCTCGCGGTGCGCGACCTGGCCGGCAACGACGTCGGCCTGCTAATCCGCAAGGGCCGGCGTCTGCCGCCGGATGAGCGCTGGTCGCCGATCCTGGAGCGCCTGGTGCAGGCCGGTCGTCTCGGCCAGAAGACCGGCCGCGGCTACTACCGCTACGAGGGCCGTACGCGCCTTGCGGACCCCGAGGTCATGGAGCTGATCGAGGGCGTGTCGCGCGAGCTCGGTATCACGCGCCGGCCGATCGCGGACGAGGAGATCCTCGCGAGCCTGCTGCACCCGCTGGTGAACGAGGGCGCACGCCTGCTCGGGGAAGGGATCGCCCAGCGCGCCTCCGACATCGACGTGGTGTACGTCAACGGTTACGGCTTCCCGGCATGGCGCGGCGGCCCGATGTACTGGGCGCAGCATGCAGGTATTTCCAATGTGGTCGACACCATGCGCCGCCTGTCGGCGACCAACGGCGCGCGCTGGCGACCGGCGCCGCTGCTGGAGCGTGTGGCGGCTACGGGGCAGGGCTGGGACAATGTGGCGCGGCAGGAGCAGCGGCATAACCCAACAGACGACGGCGCCTGAGCGGCGGCAGGAGGGGAACGATGCGAGCACTGTTCACGGCATCAGCGAGCGCGCTGCTGCTGCTGGCGGCCGGGGCGCATGCGGCCGCGCCGCCCGCGGCGCACGCCATGGCGCCGTTTCCCGCCACGGTCGCCGACTGGGCACACGGCGCGCGGCTGTTTGAGGGGCTGGGCAGCTTCCATCGCCAAGTGAGCACGAGCTCAGCCGCGGCGCAGCAGTACTTCGACCAGGGTATGCGCTTCCTGTGGGCCTTCAATCACGACGAGTCGACGCGCTCATTCGCCAAGGCAGCGCAGCTCGACCCGGCTTGCGCCGCCTGCTACTGGGGTGTGGCGCTCACCGTCGGACCGAACTATAACGTGCCGGCGATGATCGAGCCGCGCGCCCGCGTCGCCTTCGACGCCGTGCACCGGGCGCAGCAGAACGCCGCGCACGCGTCCGCGGTCGAGCAGGCGCTGATCGAGGCGCTGGCGGCGCGTTACCCGAGCGCCCAGCCACTCGACCCCTCCAACCTCGCCCCGGTGCTCGAGGCCTACGCCACGGCCATGCGCCAGGTCGCCGCGCGCTATCCCGACGATCTCGACGTGCAGACCCTGTGCGCCGAGAGCGAGATGAACGTCCACGCCTGGAAACTTTGGACGCCCGCGGGCGAGCCGGTGGCCGGCACCGCCGAGATCGTCGCGCGGCTCGAAGGGGTGCTGCGCCGTGACCCCAGCCACCCCGGCGCCAACCACTACTACATCCACGTCATGGAGGCCTCTGCGGATCCCGGCAAGGCCGCCGTCGCGGCGCAGCGCCTGACCGGGATGATGCCCGCGGCCGGCCACCTCGAGCACATGCCGGCGCACATCATGCAGCGCATCGGCCGCTACGAGGACGCCGCCGAGGCGAACCGCCGCGGCGTCAAGGCCGACCACGCCTACTTCGCCTCGACCGCGGCGCCGGACTACTACGCGATGTATCTGGCACACAATTACTCGTTCCTCGCGTACTCGGCCGCCATGGAAGGGCGCAAGGCCGAGTCGCTCGAGGCGGTGCAGCAGGTGGTGCAGACGGTACCGCTCGACATGCTGCTCACGATGGGAGACTCGGGCTGGAACCTGTCGCAGCAGTACGCCGCACTCGTGCGCTTCGGGCTGTGGGACGAGCTGATCGCACTGCCGGCACCCGCTGCCCGCGCCCCCGGCCTCACCGGCGCGTGGCTCTACGGCCGGGGCGTGGCGCTGGCCGCGCGCGGGCGCATCGCCGAGGCGCGCACCGCACTCGCGCAGCTGCAGGATCTCGCGGCCGAGACGCCCGAGGGCGCGCTGGCCGGCTTCAACACCCTGAAGGGCGTGCTGGCGGTGGCAGAGCCGGTGGTGGCGGCACGCATCGCCGCCTCCGAGCACCACGACGCGGAGGCGGTGCGGCTGCTGCAGCAGGCGGTGGCCGCCGAGGATGCGCTCGCCTACAACGAGCCCGCGGACTGGTACTTCCCCACGCGCCACCTGCTCGGTGCCCAGCTGCTGATCACCGGCCGTGCCGCCGAGGCGGAGCGCGTCTACCGCGACGACCTCAAGCACAACCCGCACAACGGCTGGGCGCTGCACGGGCTGGCGGCCGCGCTCAAGCGCGAGGGCAAGGCCGCGGAGGCGCGGCGTACGCAGCGCGAGGCGGAGGCAGCCTGGACGCACGCGGACATGCAGCTGCCGGGCTCGGCGTTCTGGTTCGCCGGCGCGGATACCACGACCTGCGAGTGTCAGCGCGAGGCGCTAGCCGACCGGCAGGCGGGTCGTGAACTTCTTGGTGCGCAGCACGAAGCTGGTGTTGACTGAGCGCACCGCGCGCAGCTGCAGCAGCTGCGTCGAGAGGAAGTGCTCGTAGGCTTCCATGCTTGCGGCGACGATGCGCAGCAGATAATCGTTGGCGCCGCTCATGGAGTGGCACTCGAGCACCTCCGGGCGCTCCTTCACCAGCTGATCGAACTGGCGCACCGACTCGGGGTGATGGTTCTCGAGCGACACCAGTGCGTAGGCGAGAATCGGCAGCCCGATCGCCGGGGCGCGCAGCAGCGTTGCGTAGCCGGCGATGAACCCCGCCTGCTCGAGGCGCCGCAGCCGCCGCCAGCACGGTGCGGGCGACAGCCCCACGCGCTTGGCGAGGTCCTGATTGGAGATGCGCGCATCACTCTGCAGCTCCTCGAGAATGCGCCGGTCGACCCGGTCGAGAGTCTTGGGGAGCGGGGTGGAGGGCATTGGCAATAATATTGCCAAGAAGTACGTTTACGGGGCAATAGAGCAAGATAATTTCCATTCTGAGCGCATAAGCTGCGCCATCTGAATCCGCATCCAGGAAGGCCCATGGCGGCGAGTGCCAGCGCGATGTCGAAGCCGTCCCCGCTGACGGGGGCGCAGCCGGACTGGCGCCGCGTGGCCTCGCTCCTGCATGCCTCGCGTGCCCTCGATGACATCGAGGAGACGCGCCTGGTGCCGGAGCGCAAGGTGCTGTACCAGTTCTCGGCGCGCGGCCACGACCTGGCGCAGATCCTGCTCGGCCTGCAGCTCGATGATGCGCACGACGGCGTGACGGTCTACTACCGCTCGCGCCCGCTGATGCTGGCGCTCGGCGAGAGCCTGGAGGACGCCGCCGCCGGGCCGCTGGCGCGCCAGGGCTCCTTCAGCGGCGGCCGCGACATCGGCGTGGTGTTCAACCGCCCCGGGCGCGGCGCCGCCACGGTGCTGCCTGCCTGCGGCGGGGTCGGCGCCCAGTACACCCCGGCCGCCGGCTGGGCGCAGGCGATCCGCTTCCGCCACGAGACGCTCGCCGACCCGAGCTACGCACGCAGCATCGCCGTGGTACTGGGCGGGGACGCCTCGACCGCGACCAACGGCTTCTGGGCGGCACTCAACATCGCCACGACGCTCGCCCTGCCGATGCTGTTCTACATCGAGGACAACGCGTTCGGTATCTCGGTGCCGTCGAGCCTGCAGACCCCGGGCGGCAACATCGTCGCCAACCTGGGCGCGTTCGGCGGCCTGACCCTCCTCGAAGGCAACGGCAGCGATCCGGCGGCGGCCGCCGAGCTGGTGCAGCGCGCCGTGGCGCAGGTGCGCACGCAGCGCAGCCCGGTGCTGCTGCGCCTCACCGTGCCGCGCCTGTCGGGACACTCCGGTCAGGACACGCAGGCCTACAAGTCCGCCGAGACGCTGCGCGAGGAGCGTGCGCGGGACCCGCTGACGCGCCTGCAGCAGTTCCTGGTGCCGCAGGTCATGAGCGCCGCGCAGTGGACGGCACTGGCGCAACAGACGCGCGGTGAGGTGGAAGCGGCGGTGAGCGCGGCGCTGGCGCGCCCGCAGCCCGATCCGCGCGGGCTCACCGAGCACGTGTTCTCCGGCCAGGAGCTGCAGACCCAGGGTGGGCTCAGGCCCGAAGGCTGGCAGCCGCCGGCGAGCGTGACGCACGCGCAGCCGGAAGCGGCGCGTATCAACATGCTGACCGCGATCCGGCGCACCCTGGACGTCGAGCTGGGCGCCAACCCGCGCCTGGTCGTGTTCGGCGAGGACGTCGGCCCTAAGGGCGGTGTGCACGGCGCGACGCTGGGCCTGCAGGACAAATACGGCCCGGCGCGGGTCTTCGATACCAGCCTGTCCGAGGAGGGCATCATCGGGCGTGCGGTCGGCATGGCACTCGCAGGCCTGCTGCCGGTCGCCGAGATCCAGTTCCGCAAGTACGCCGATCCGGCCGCCGAGCAGCTGAACGACTGCGGCACCATGCGCTGGCGCACCCGCAATCGCTTCGCCGCGCCGATCGTGGTGCGCATGCCGGGCGGCTTCTTCAAGTGCGGCGACCCCTGGCACAGCCAGACCAACGAGGTCGCCTGGGTGCACGGCATCGGCTGGCAGGTGGCGGTACCGTCCAACGCGGAGGACGCGGTGGGCCTGTTGCGCGCAGCGCTGCGCGGTAACGATCCGGTGATCTTCTTCGAGCACCGCGCCATGCTCGACGGCGCCTGGGCGCGCCGTCCCTATCCGGGGGACGCCTACGTGGTGCCGTTCGCCCAGGCGCGCACCGTGCGCGCCGGCCGCGAGCTCACGGTAGTGACCTGGGGGGCGATGGTGGAGCGGTGCGAGGCCGCCGCCGCGCGCTCGCAGGTTGACGCGGAGGTGCTCGATCTGCGTACGCTCTCACCCTGGGACAAGGAGAGCGTGCGCGCCTCAGTGAACAAGACCCGCCGCTGCCTGATCGTGCACGAGGACAACCTGACCGCCGGCTTCGGCGCCGAAGTGGCCGCCACGCTCGCGCAGGAGTGTTTCTACAGCCTCGACGCCCCGATCGAACGGCTCGCGATGCCCGACATCCCCAGTCCGCACGCGCCGGTATTGCTCGAGGCGGCGGTACCGGATGCGACCCGCATCTGCCAGGCCATCCAGCGCCTGGCGAGCCTGTGAGTACGGCGATCAGCGGCCGGGTCGAGATCCGGGCACCCGCCGAGGAGTCCGAGGGCACGCGGCTGCAGATCCTGCGCTGGCTGAAGCGCGCCGGTGAGCGCGTGACGCTCAATGAGCCGCTGATCGAGATCGAGACCGACAAGGTGACCGTCGAGGTGCCCTCGCCGGGGGACGGCGTGCTGGGTGAGATCCTGCGCCACGAGCAGGACGAGATCGCCCCGGGCGAGCTGCTCGGCCACATCGAGTCCGCCGGCGCCCCGCAGGCGGCGCAGCCGGCGGCCGCGGCTGCCGCGCCGGCGCGCAAACCCGAACCGCTGGCGCCGAGCGACCCGGCGCCGGCGCGCGCCGTGGCGGCGCTGAGCCCCGCCGTGCGGCGCCTGCTGGCCGAACGCGGCCTGGAGGCGGCGGACGTCGCGGGCAGCGGCCCGGGCGGGCGCATCACCGTCGAGGACGTGCTGCGCGCGGAACCGGCCGGGACGGCCGCGGCGGCGCCGGCTGCGGCCACGGAGCCGGCAGCACCCGAGGGCGTGCGACGCGTGCCGCACACCGCCGTGCGGCGCCGCATCGCCGAACACATGGTGCAGAGCCTGCTGCATACCGCGCCGCACGTCACCACCGTGTTCGAGGCGGATCTGTCGGCGGTGCTGCGCGACCGGGCGCAGCGGCGCGAGGAGTTCGCACGCCGCGGGGCGCCGCTGACGCTCAGCGCCTACTTCGTCCAGGCGATCGTCGCCGCGATCCGCGCCGTGCCCGAGGCCAACAGCCGCTGGACCGACACCGCGCTTGAGATCCACGAGGCCATGCACATCGGCATCGCCACGGCCGTGCAGGGCACCGGGCTCGTCGTGCCGGTGCTGCGCGATGCCCAGGTGCGCGACCTGTTCGACACCGCGCGCGGCCTCGAGGATCTGGTGAGCCGCGCCCGCAGCGGACGCCTGACGCCGGCCGACGTGCGCGGCGGCACCTTCACCATGTCCAATCACGGCGTGAGCGGAAGCCTGTTGGCCGCGCCGATCATCATCAACCAGCCGCAGGCCGCCATCCTCGGTGTCGGCAAGCTGGAGAAGCGCGCGGTGGTATTCGAAGCGGGCGATGAGCAGAAGATCGTGGTACAGCCGCGCTGCTACGTGACCCTGACACTCGATCACCGCGTCATGGACGGCCACCAGGCCAATTACTTCCTGCAGACCTTCGTCGACACGCTTAACCGCTGGCCCGCTTAGTGGGATGATCCGCTGCCGTGTCGCAGCGAACCCCGGAACTTGAGCCGATCGAGCGCGCCAGTCAGGACGAGCTGCGGGCGCTGCAGCTCAAGCGCCTGCAGTGGTCGGTGCGGCACGCGTACCGCAACGTCGCGCCGTACCGTGCCAAGTGCGAGCGCGCCGGCGTGCATCCGGACGAGCTGCGCACGCTCGCCGACCTGGCGCGCTTCCCGTTCACCGTCAAGGACGACCTGCGGCAGGGCTACCCGTTCGGGCTGTTCGCAGTGCCGCGCGAGCGGCTGGTGCGCCTGCATGCCTCGAGCGGCACCACCGGCAAGCCGACCGTCGTGGGCTACACCCGGGGCGACATCGATACCTGGGCCGGCCTCGTGGCGCGCTCGATCCGCGCCGCCGGCGGTCGACCCGGTGACCTCGTGCACATCGCCTACGGCTACGGCCTGTTCACCGGCGGGCTGGGGGCGCACTACGGGGCCGAGCGGCTCGGCTGCACCGTGGTGCCCATGTCCGGCGGCCAGACGCAGAAGCAGGTGCAGCTGATCTGCGACCTGCGCCCCGCCATCATCATGGTGACGCCCTCGTACATGCTGGCCATCGCCGAGGAGTTCCAGCGCCAGGGACTGGATGCGACGGCCAGCTCGCTCCGCACCGGCATCTTCGGGGCCGAGCCGTGGACCGAGGCGATGCGGGCCGAGATCGAGCGGCGCGTCGGCATCGACGCGGTCGACATCTACGGGCTGTCGGAGGTGATGGGGCCCGGAGTGGCGAGCGAGTGCATCGAGACCAAGGACGGGGCGGTCATCTGGGAGGATCATTTCTACCCCGAGATCATCGACCCGCTAAGCGGTGCAGTGCTGCCCGAGGGCACCCCGGGCGAGCTGGTGTTCACCACGCTCAGCAAAGAGGCGCTGCCCATGATCCGCTACCGCACGCGTGATCTGAGCGCGCTGCTGCCGCCCACGGCCCGCTCGATGCGCCGCATGGCGCGCATCGGCGGGCGCTCGGACGACATGCTCATCATCCGCGGCGTCAACGTGTTTCCGAGTCAGATCGAGGAGCTGCTGCTGAAACTGGCGGGGCTTGCGCCGCACTACCAGCTGGAGCTGACGCGCGCCGGGCACCTCGACCGGCTGGCGGTGCGGGTCGAGTGCCTACCGGAGCTGGCAGCCGATGCGCTCGCCCAGCAGCGCCTGCAGCGCGAGCTGCAGGACCGCATCAAGGCCGGCATCGGCATCACCACCGAGGTGCTGATCGGCGCGCCGGGCTCGATCGAGCGCTCGGCCGGCAAGGCGCGCCGCGTCGTCGACCGGCGCGGCGGCGGTTAGGCGACGCCGCCGAAGCGCATCCGCGCCACCGCGCCGGCCGCCGGCAGCGGCCGGTGCAGCCGGTGCGCGCTGGCCGAGAGATACAGCTCGGCCGGCGCGAACACGCGCGCGTACAGCCGCCGGCACAGCGCGTAGGCGGCCGCGCCGACCCACGCCTCCGGCAGCAGCGCCGGCGGCAGCAGCGGGTCCTGCAGGTGCACCTTGCGGTACTCGTGGATGAGGAGCGTGCGCACCAGAAACGCGGTGCGGCCCGGCAGGTCGCGGCCGAGCACCGGCTCGAGCGGCGCGAAGCGTGCCAGGAAACGCTGGTAGCGGCGCCCGAGTGCGTGGAGGTCCCAGCCCTGGGCGGCGAGGCGGCGGTCTTGCGCCAGGTTCCCGCTGCGGCTCGCGAGCAACAGCGCCGCCGGCGCTCCCGGCAGACCCTGCAGGGCGCGGCGCGCAGCGCGCGGACTGTAGCCGGGATGGGCCAGCAGTGCCGGGTCCAGCTGGCCGAATCCGAGCCACTTCAGGGCCTCGCGCAACCCGGTGCGCTGCGGTCCCGGCGGCAGCAGCAGCAGCGTCCAGCGTCCATCCCAATGCCTGGGCGCGGCCCCATAGATGCGGCGCGTCGCCTCGGCGAAGCGCGCGGCGCCGCGGCGCGTCAGGCGGTACTCGCTGCGGCGTCCGGAGCGGCGCGCCGCCAGCCAGCCCTCGCGCGCCAGGCGCGCTACGGAGGTGCGTACCAGACGCTCGGTGAGGCCGAAGGGGGCGGCCAGGCGGATCAGACTCCCGAGCGTCACCGCGCCGCCGCGTGGGGCGATGGCATCGCCGAACAGCGTGATCAGCAGCGAGCCGGCACGCAGCGGTCGCTGCGCACGGAAGTGCCGCAGCAGCGCCCGTACGGGTGCGGGAAGCGGGGCGGGCGGGGCGCTGGCCATGGCCTTGGAATTGTGACACAGGATTTGGCACTCCTGTGTTATTCTTGTGTCACATCTGAGCGCGGCGCGGACCTTCCATGTACACCCAGGCTCTCGATACCCACGGTAAGGAACCGGTACCCGCCACCGAGGCCGGCGCGGTGGCGCAGCGCTTCCAGGCGCGGGTCGACGCGGACGAGAAGATCGAGCCCAAGGACTGGATGCCCGATGCCTACCGCCAGACCCTGATCCGCCAGATCTCGCAGCACGCCCACTCCGAGATCGTCGGCATGCTGCCGGAGGGCAACTGGATCACGCGCGCCCCGACGCTGCGGCGCAAGGCGGTGCTGATCGCCAAGGTGCAGGACGAGGGTGGCCACGGCATGTACCTGTACAGCGCCGCCGAGACTCTCGGTGTGGCGCGCGCCGAGCTGTTCGAGCAGCTGCTGTCGGGCGCCGCCAAGTACTCGAGCATCTTCAACTACCCGACGCTGACGTGGGCGGACGTGGGTGCGATCGGTTGGCTGGTGGACGGCGCCGCGATCATGAACCAGATCCCCATCTGCCGCTGCTCGTACGGCCCGTACGCGCGCGCCATGGTGCGCATCTGCAAGGAAGAGAGCTTCCACCAGCGCCAGGGGTTCGAGATCATGCTGACGCTGGCACGCGGCAGCGCCGCGCAGCGCGCCATGGCCCAGGATGCTCTGAACCGCTGGTGGTGGCCGTCGATCATGATGTTCGGACCGAGCGATGCGGACTCCAAGCACACCGCGCAGTCGATGCGCTGGAAGATCAAGCGCTTCAGCAACGACGAGCTGCGCCAGAAGTTCATCGACATCACCGTGCCGCAGGCGTTCTTCCTCGGACTCGCGATCCCGGACCGGGAGCTGCACTGGAACGAGGCAACGCAGCACTACGACATCGGCCCGATCGACTGGGCAGAATTCCACGCGGTGCTGAAGGGCAACGGCCCGTGCAACCGCGAGCGACTCGAGGCGCGGCGCAGCGCCTACGAGTCCGGGCGCTGGGTGCGCGAGGCGGCCGCCGCGCACGCGGCCAAGGAGCGGGCGCGCAGCGCGCCCGGCGGCGGCAGCACGGCACCGACGGGGCAAACATGAACGAAGAATGGCCGCTGTTCGAAGTCTTCATCCGCTCGCGCTCCGGTCTCGAGCACAAGCACGTCGGCAGTCTGCACGCCGCCGACGCGCGCATGGCCGTCGAGCACGCCCGCGACGTGTATACGCGCCGGCAGGAGGGCGTCAGCATCTGGGTGGTGCGCTCGGCCGACATCATCGCCTCGGACCCGGGTGAGGCGGAGGCGCTGTTCGAGCCGGCGCGCGACAAGGTGTACCGCCACCCGACCTTCTACGTCATCCCGGACGAGGTCAAGAACCTGTGAGCAGCGGCGAGCGCCACGCCGCCGAGTCGGAGCGCGAGCTGCAGGCGGCGCGCTGCCGCTACGTACTGCGCCTCGGCGATACCGCGCTGGTACTCGGCCAGCGGCTCGGTGAGTGGATCGGGCACGCGCCGGCGCTCGAGGAGGACCTGGGGCTCGCCAACCTCGCGCTCGATCTGGTCGGCCAGGCACGGCTGCTGCTGACCTACGCCGGTGAGCTCGAGGGGCGCGGCCGCGACGAGGACGACCTGGCCTTCCTGCGCGACGCGCCCGAGTTCATGAATCTGGCGCTCGCCGAACAGCCGAACGGCGATTTCGCCCTCACCATCGTGCGGCAGTGGCTCATCGATACCTGGCAGCTGCAGGTGTACCGCGCGCTGGCGGCCTCCACCGATACGCGCCTGGCGGCCATCGCCGCCAAGGCTCTCAAGGAAACGCTCTACCACCACCGCTTCAGCAGCGGCTGGCTGGCACGGCTCGGGGATGGCACCGCCGAGAGCCACGGTCGCGCCCAGCGTGCGCTCGAGGAGCTATGGCGCTTCACCGCGGAGTTCTTCGCCCCCGACGAGGTCGATGAGCGCATGCTCGCCGCCGGCATCGCCCCGCCCCTTGCCGGCCTCGCGGCACCCTGGTCCGCGCAGGTGGACGCCGATCTCACCGCCGCCACGCTGCGTCGTCCGGCCGTGGCCAGCTATTCCTGGTACGGCAAGTGCGGGGTGCACACCGAGCACCTCGGCCACCTGCTCGCGGCCATGCAGCACCTGCAACGCACCTATCCCGGGCTGCGCTGGTGAGTGCGGTGATGAGCACGCCGGTCGCCGCCGCCGAGGAAGCCGAGCATGTCCTTGAGCTGCTCGCCGCGGTGCCCGATCCCGAGATTCCGGTACTGAGCGTGGTGGATCTGGGCGTCATCCGCCACGTGCGCCGCGGCGGCGACGGCCGGCTGCGCGTCGGGCTCACGCCGACCTACTCGGGCTGTCCGGCCACCGAAGTGATCCGGGCCGCCGTGCGCAGCACCCTCGACCGGCACGGCTATGCCGATGCCGAGATCGAGGAAGTGCTCTCGCCGCCCTGGAGCAGCGACTGGCTCAGCGCCGCCGGGCGGGAAAAGTTGCGGCAGTTCGGCATCGCGCCACCCGTTGTGGCCGTGTCGAGCCCGCGGCGGCTGTGGCAGGCGACGCCGGTGGCGTGCCCACGCTGCGCCAGCGCCGACACCGAGCGCATCAGCGAGTTCGGCTCCACCCCCTGCAAGGCGCACTACCGCTGTCGCGACTGCGACGAGCCGTTCGACTACTTCAAGTGCCTCTGACATGCTGAAGTTCCACGCCCTCACAGTCGCCGCCGTCACACCGGATGCCGAGGATGCGGTCGCCATCGAGCTCGTGGTGCCGGAGGCGCTGCGTGCGGAGTACCGCGGCGCGCCCGGTCAGCACGTCGTGGTACGGACCGGCATCGATGGCCGGGAGACCCGACGCACCTACTCGCTGGTGAACGCGCCAGGGGAGTGGCCGCTGCGCATCGTGCCGCGGGTGCATGCCCGCGGCCTCATGTCGCGCTTTCTGGCCGAGCAGCTGCGCGCCGGCGACGCCCTCGAGGTGTTGCCGCCCAACGGCAGCTTCACGCCGCGCACCGCAGCGCAGCCGGCGGGCACCTACGTGGCGTTCGCGGCCGGCTGCGGCATCACCCCGGTGCTGTCGGTGGTGCGGAGCCTGCTCGCGCACGAAGCGGCGCGTGTCATCCTGTTCTACGGCAACAGCGGCAGCGCGCGCACCATGTGCCTCGAGGACCTGCTGGCGCTCAAGGATCGGCACCTGGGTCGACTGTCGCTGCACTTCGTCATGAGCCGCGAACCCCAGGAGGCCGAGCTCTACAACGGCCGCATCGATGCGGCGCGGGTGCGGCAGTTCGCCGGCGTGCTGTTCGAGCCGCGCGCCGTGACGGAGTATTTCCTGTGCGGCCCCGGCGACATGATCGAGCAGGTGTCGGTGACGCTGCGCGAGCTGGGCGTCGAGCCCGCGCGGGTGCATGCCGAGCACTTCACCGTCGCCACGGCGACGCCGGCGGTGCCCGTGGCGGCGCGTGCGGCGGCCGCTGCCGCCGCCGACCACGCCGAGGTCACCATACTCATGGACGGACGACGTCGCTCATTCGCCATGAAGCGCAACGACGAGACGGTGCTCGATGCGGCGGCGCGCGCCGGCATCGACCTGCCGTTCTCGTGCCGCGCCGGTGTGTGCTCGACGTGCCGCACCAAGGTGGTCCGCGGCGAGGTAGAGATGGCACAGAACTATGCCCTGGAGGACTGGGAGCTGGAGCAGGGCTACGTGCTCGCCTGTCAGTCGCGCGTCAAGACGGCCGTCCTCGAGCTCGACTACGACGAGAAGTGAAGCCGCGGAGCCTGTCATGAGTTTTGAGCACATCCTGTTCGAGAACGCCGCCGGCATCGCGCGGCTGACGCTCAACCGGCCCGAGCGACTGAACAGCTTCAACACCGCCATGCACGCGGAAGTTGCGCAGGCGCTGGCGAGCCTCGCCGGCTCCGGCGCGCGCGTCCTGGTGCTGACCGGCGCCGGGCGCGGCTTCTGCGCCGGCCAGGACCTCGGCGAGCGCGCGGTGGCACCGGGAGCGGCGCCGCCGGATCTCGCGCAGTCGATCGAGAAGTACTACAAGCCGCTGGTGCTGGCACTGCGCCGCCTGCCGCTGCCGGTCGTCGCCGCCGTGAACGGCGTCGCCGCCGGAGCCGGCGCCAACATCGCGCTCGCCTGCGATGTGGTGATCGCCGCACGCTCGGCGAGCTTCGTGCAGGCCTTCGCCAAGCTGGGCCTGATCCCCGATTCGGGTGGCACCTGGTTCCTGCCGCGCCTGGTCGGCCCGGCGCGGGCCATCGGGCTCGCGTTCCTCGCGGAGAAGCTCCCGGCCGAGCAGGCCGCGGCCTGGGGACTCATCTGGCGCTGCGTGGAGGATGCCGAGCTCGCGCCGACCGTGGACGCCCTGGCGCGGGGCTTTGCCGCCGCGCCGACCCTCGGGCTGGCGCGCACCAAACAGGCGATCTACGAAGGGCTCGGCCGCACGCTCGAGCAGCAGTTGGACGTCGAGCGCGACCTGCAGGGCGAGCTCGGACGCAGTGCCGACTACGCCGAGGGCGTGGCGGCGTTTGCGGCCAAGCGCACGCCGCACTTCAGCGGCCGCTGAGCACGGCGGCAAGCGGCGGGTGACACCATGAGCCAGCAGCAGGACACCGAGGCAGCCCAGCGACGCGCCGAGCAGGCGGCCGCGGCGCTGTACGCGCGCGACCGCGCCTCACAGGCACTCGGCATGCGTATCGATGCGGTGCGCCCGGGCTGGGCACGGGTGGTAATGCGGGTGCGGGCCGACATGGTGAACGGCCACGGCGTCTGCCACGGCGGCATCGTGTTCAGCCTGGGCGATAGTGCCTTCGCCTTCGCCTGCAATTCGCACAACGACGCCACCGTGGGCGCCGCCGCCAGCATCGACTTCCTGGCCGCCGCGCGCGAGGGCGATGAGCTCACGGCCGAGGCCAGCGAGACCTGGCGCACCAAGCGCAACGGCATCTACGAAATCGTGGTCAGCAACCAGCGTGGCGAGCGCATCGCGCTGTTCCGCGGCCGCTCCTACCGGGTCGAGGGGCAGGTCACCGCCTGAAGAGGAGCACCGCTCATGCAGCTTGAGAGTTTCATCGCCGGGCGTTGGCAGGCGGGGGCGGGAGGCGGCAGTGCGCTGCGCGACGCCACCACCGGCAGCGTGATCGCCAACGCCACGGCCGAGGGGCTGGACATGGGCGCGGTGCTGGAGCACGCGCGCCGCGTCGGCGGCCCGAACCTGCGCCATCTGACCTTTCACGAGCGCGCCGCGCAGCTCAAAGCGCTCGCCAAGTTCCTCACCGAGCACAAGGACGAGTTCTACAACCTCTCCTACGCGACCGGCGCCACCAAGGCCGACTCGTGGATCGACATCGACGGCGGCATCGGCACGCTGTTCGTGTACGCGAGCAAGGGCACCCGCGAACTGCCGGACAGCCGCGTGTACATCGACGGCGCTGTGGAGACGCTGTCCAAGGGCGGCACGTTCGTGGCGCAGCACATCTGTGTGCCGCTCGAGGGTGCGGCGGTGCACATCAACGCCTTCAACTTCCCCGTGTGGGGCATGCTGGAGAAGCTGGCCCCGACGCTGCTCGCCGGCGTGCCGGCGATCGTCAAGCCCGCCACCCAGACCAGCTATCTCACCGAGCGGGTATTCCGCCGCATCATCGAATCCGGCCTGCTGCCGGAAGGCGCGGTGCAGCTGATCTGCGGCGGCGTCGGTGACCTGTTCGAGCACCTCACCTGCCAGGACGCAGTGTCCTTCACCGGCTCGGCCTCCACCGCGCTCAGGCTGCGCCAGCACCCGGCGGTCAGCGCGCACGCGGTGCGCTTCACCGCCGAGACCGACTCGCTCAACTCCTCGATCCTGGGACCCGACGCCGGGGCCGGCACCCCGGAGCTCGAGCTGTTCGTGCGCGAGGTGGTGCGCGAGATGACGGTCAAGGCGGGACAGAAGTGCACCGCCATCCGCCGCGCCCTGGTGCCGGCGGCCCGCAGCGGCGAGGTGCTCGAGGCGCTGCGCGCGGCGCTCGGGCGGGTGGTCATCGGCGATCCGCGCCTCGAGAAGGTGCGCATGGGCCCGGTGGCCTCGCTGGCGCAGCGTCGTGAGGTGCTGGAGCAGCTCGGGCGACTCAAACTCGAGGCCGAGGTGGTGTACGGCGATGGCGCGCGGCCGCAGCTCGAGGGCGCCGATGCCGAGCGCGGTGCGTTCGTCGCGCCGACGCTGCTGTACTGCCGCGATGCGGGCCGCGCACGCGCGGTGCACTCGGTGGAGGCCTTCGGGCCGGTGTGCACCCTGCTGCCCTACGAGGGGCTCGACGACGCCATCGCGCTCGCGCGCCGGGGCGGCGGGAGCCTGGCCGGCTCCATCTTCAGCGCCGACGACGGCGTCGCCTCGTGCCTGGTGCTGGGCCTGGCGCCCTTCCACGGCCGTGTGCCGGTGATCAATCGCGACTGCGCCAAGGAGTCGACCGGGCACGGCTCGCCGCTGCCGCATCTGGTGCACGGCGGCCCGGGACGTGCCGGCGGCGGTGAGGAAATGGGTGGCATCCGCGGAGTGCTGCACTACATGCAGCGCACCGCCGTGCAGGGCACGCCCGATCTCCTCACCGCGGTGTCCGGCCGCTGGGCGAAGGGGGCGCGCGAGCTCGATCCCGGCACGCACCCGTTCCGCAAGCCCTTCGGGCAGCTGCTCATCGGTGACACCTTCAACTCCGCCGAGCGCACCGTCACCGTGGAGGACATCGAGCGCTTCGCGGCGCTGTCGGGCGACCGCTTCTACGCCCACACTGATGAGGCGCAGGCGGCGCGCAACCCGCTCTTCAAGGGCCGCGTGGCGCACGGGTATTTCCTGGTTTCGGCCGCGGCGGGACTGTTCGTCGATCCGCCCTACGGGCCGGTGCTCGCCAACTATGGGCTCGATGCCCTGCGCTTCACCAAGCCGGTCAAGCCCGGCGATCGCATCAAGGTACGGCTCACCTGCAAGGAAAAGTCGCGGCGCAGCGGTGCCGACTATGGCGAGGTGCGCTGGGACGCCGCCATCACCAACCAGGACGGCGAGACGGTCGCGAGCTATGACGTGCTCACCATGGTGAGCGAGAAGGCGGTACCGGACGAGGCTTGAGGCCTTCGGAGCGCAGCTGCGCTCCACGCCTCAGAAAAAAGACGGAGCAGACATGAAAGCGCTCGGCATCATCGTTTCATTGGTCCTTATCAGTGCATGCGCGAGTGCGCCGCCCGCCGCGCCGCGTGCCTCCGCGCCGCCGCCCGCGGAGTCCACCGGCTTGCACTGGTACCGCGACGCGGCCGAGCAGCGGGCGATCTACCTCGAGGTGTATCGAATGGCGAGCGCTGCCGTGCGTGCCCAGTCCCAGGAGCTGGCGCCGGGAACCTGGGGCGTGATTCTCGATGTCGACGAGACCGTGCTGGACAACTCCGACTATCAAAAGAGCTCGGATGAGTCCTTCAGCGCACCCACCTGGAACGCCTGGGTCAGGCAGAAACGTGCCAGGCTGTTGCCGGGAGCGAGAGACTTTGCAGATTTTGTCGCCGGCCAGGGCGGCCGTGTCGTGCTGGTGACCAACCGCAGCCAGGACCAGTGTGCCGACACCGAGGAGAATCTGCGCGCCGTGGGCGTGCGCTACGATCTCATCCTGTGCGACCGGGTGGGAGATCAGGACAAGAACGCGCGCTTCCAGGCCGTACTGGTGGGCCAGGCGGGCGCATTACCGCCGCTCAAGGTGCTCGCATGGATGGGCGACAACATCAAAGACTTCCCGCAGCTTACGCAGCAGGACTCGGGCAGCGCCGACAATTTCGGCGTGCGCTACTTCGTTCTGCCGAACCCCATGTACGGATCCTGGGTCACCAACCCGCAGCGGTGAGCCGCGCCAGGCTGCGCCGCGCTACAGCTCGCGGCGGTACACGATGAAGCCCGAGTGCCGCGCGACCCGGTCGTAGAGCAGCCGCGCGGTGGCGTTTGATTCGTGCGTGAGCCAGTACAGACGCGGGGCTCCGGCGGCTCGGGCGCGCGCCGCCACCGCCTCGATGAGCGCACGGCCTACTCCCTGCGCGCGCGTCTGCGCCTGCGTGAACAGGTCCTGCAGGTAGCACACCGGTTCGATGTGGGTGGTGCTGCGGTGGAGCAGGTAGTGGGCAAGACCCACGAGCCGCCCGCTCCGCTCCGCCACCAGGGCGTGCACCGGTTCGGAGGGGTCGAAAAAGCGCGCCCAGGTGCGCTCGGTGACGGGCGCGGGCAGGGCGGTGGCGTCGGCGCGGCCGTAGAATGCGTTGTAGCCGTCCCACAGCGGTTGCCACTGCGCGCGGTCGGCGGCCACGACGCTGCGGATGGCGAGTGGCGCGGCAGGCATTTCAGCTCCGCGGCGCGAGCGGGTAGGTGTGGCCGCGAGTCGAGGCGGCCTTGACCAAAGTCCACACGGCATCGCCGGGACGCAGGTGCAGGGCGCGACGCGCGGCCTGGGTGATGCGCGCCAGCACGGTCGCGCCTCCGACGTCGAGCCGCACGAGTATCCCGCCGTAGTCGTCGGCGTCGACCGCCAGCACCGTGCTCGCCAGCGCGTTGCGTACCGACAGGCCCTGCACCGGCTGCACCGCGAGGATGATGTCGCGCGCCAGCAGTTGCAGACGGACCCGCGTGCCTACCGGGACTTGTCGCAGGCTGATCTGCAGCGTACCGGTGCCGACCGCCAGCTCCGCGGTCCCGTCCGCCTCATCCAGACGCGTCACCACGCCATCGACGACCGCGCCCACGTGTTCGGGGCCGACCATGCTCTGCAGCTCGGCGCGCAGGCTCATCTCATTGATCGGGCCATGCGCCAAGACGCGCCCCGCCTCGAGCAGTACCACGTGCGTGGCGAGGCGCAGCACCTCGTCGAACTGATGACTGACATACACCATGGGGATCGACACCCGGTCACGCAGCGCCACGAGGTACGGCAGCAGCTCCTCGCGCCGCGCGGCATCGAGGGAGGCGAACGGCTCATCGAGCAGCAGCAGCCGCGGCTGCGCCAGCAGCGCGCGGCCGAGTGACACGCGCTGGCGCTCGCCGCCCGAGAGCTGGTGCGGCCGGCGCTGCAGGAGCGGTGCCAGTGCCAGGAGCGCGATCACCTCGTCCGGGGCGACCACCCGCGGCCGCCGGCGCGCGCGGCGTGCGCCGTAGTTGAGGTTGCCGCTCACGGTGAGGTGCGGGAACAGGCGCGGCTCCTGGAAGACATAGCCGATGCGGCGCCGCTCGGGCGGCTGGTGGATGCCCGCCTGCGTGTCGGTGAGCACCTCGTCGTCGAGCTGCACCCGGGCGGCATCGGCCCGCAGCAGGCCGGAGATGACGTTGACGAGGGTGGTCTTGCCGCTGCCGGAGCTGCCGAACAGCGCGGTCACGCCCGGGGTGGGGGCGTCGAACTGCGCCTGCAGCGCGAAATCACCGTAGCGCTTGCTGGCGGCGACCTGCAGCATCAGCGGCCCAGGAACACCCGCACGCGCCGCACCAGCAGCTCGCTCGCCAGCAGCCCCGCGAGCGCCAGTCCGAGCGACAGCAGGGCGAGACGCAGTGCCAGCCCTTCCCCGTGCGGGGACTGCATCGCGGTATAGAGCGCGAGCGGCAGGGTGCGCGTCACGCCGGGAATGTTGGCGGCGAAGGTGATCACCGCGCCGAACTCGCCCAGTCCCGCGGCGAAGGCGGTCACGGCACCGGCCAGGATCCCCGGCAGCATGAGTGGCAGGGTGACGGTCACGAAGCGATCGAGCGCGCCGGCGCCGAGTGTGTGCGCGGCCTGCTCCAGGCCCCGGTCGACGTTCTCGAGCGACAGGCGGATGGCGCGCACCATGAGCGGAAAGGTCACCACTGCCGTGGCCAGCGCCGCGCCAGCGGTGGTGAACGGCAGCACGATGCCGAGGTGGTCGCGCAGCCAGCCGCCGAGCACGCCGCGCGTGCCGAACAGCACCAGCAGCAGATAGCCGACTGCCACCGGGGGCAGCACCAGCGGCAGGTGCACGAATGCATCGAACAGCAGCCGACCCGGGAAGCGGGCGCGCGTCAGCAGCCACTTTCCAGCACAGTGGGATCCGAAGCTTGGAATTCACGTGACTTGAAGTCGCGGC
>JADMIO011101902.1_pt1 | contig 70523 bp, 53 predicted proteins | sample 8958161 | NCBI WGS metagenome assembly JADMIO01 (sample SAMN16585339, study PRJNA669376) | soil metagenome | isolation source: Crop rotation soil | place: USA: Cullars Rotation, Alabama | collected 2011 | reverse complement strand
GATCTACGCGGGCGCGGCCGTGCTCGGCGACGAGGCGGCGCAGCGTCTCGGCGCCGTGATGGTTGGCGGCCATCGCGGCGGCGAGGTCGGCCAGGTTCTCGGCGACGGCGCGGCTCGGCCACGGTCTCGCTTCGAGCAAGGCAGTGACTTCGTCCCAGCACGGCACGCCCGCGCGCACGAGGTGCCGCGGCGCGATGACCACGCCTTCTTCCGCCAGCGTGCGCGCGTCGGGCGGCATCGAGCCGGGCCGCGTGCCGCCCAGCTCGGCGTGATGCGCGCGGCTGGCGACGTATCCAAGCAGGGTCGCTTTCGCCCCCTCGGTGAACACCGGCGTGATGACCGTGACGTCCGGCAGGTGCGAGCCGCCGAACGCCGGATGGTTGGTGACCGCCACGTCGCCGGGCCGCATCGGCAAGGCCTTGGCGACCGCGCGCACGCAGAGGCCGAGGGCGCCCAGGTGTACCGGAATGTGCGGCGCATTGACCACCAGCCGCCCTTGCGGGTCGAGCAATGCGCACGAGAAGTCGAGCCGCTCTTTCACGTTCGTCGACACCGCGGTGCGCCGCAGCAGCTCGCCCATGCCGCGCGCGAGCGCCGTGAAGCGGTGCGTGAAGAGCTCGAGCTCGATCGCCTTCATCGCTTCGGCCTCGCCGCACGTTGCAGGATCAGCGCCGCCGCCCCGTCGACGAACAGCTTCCACTCCCGATCGACGAACGTGGCGCTGTGCCGCTCGAGCACCAATGCCGGTCCGGCGACCGCCGTGCCGGGCGGCAGCGCATCGCGGTCGTACACCGGCACGCGGCGCCAGCGGCCGCCGAGCCACACGCGTCGCCGAGCTGCGGGAAGTGGCGGCCGCCGCCGCGCGGGCACCGGCGGTACCGCCTCCAATGCCGGCCGCGCCGCCGCCGCGGCGCGCAACGCGACCACCTCGACCGGCCGCGCCTCGGGCAGGTAACCGAACAGGTCGCGGTAACGCGCCGCGAAGTCCTCGGCGAGCGAGCGGCCCTCTTGCCAAGCCACCTCGACCACACTCTCCTGACCGGCGAAGCGCAGCTCGGCGAGCCGGCGCTCGACGCTCACCTCGTCGAGCGCCGCGCCCTGAGCCACCACCGCGGCGCTTGCCTGCTCGCCAAGCTCGGCGAACGTTCGCGGCAGCTCATCGCCGATCTCGGCGAGCAGCCGCAGCACCTGCCGCGACGCGACCCGCTCGAGCCGCGCCACGCCGAGCCCGAGCGCCGACAACAAGCCGGCGTCCGGCGGCACCACGACCGCACGCATGCCGAGCAGCTCGGCCACCGCGCAGGCGTGCTGGCCACCGGCGCCGCCGAAGGCGAGCAGAGCGTAGCCGGAGGGGTCGTAGCCCTGCCGCACGGAGATCTCGCGGATCGCCTCGGCCATGCGCTCGTCGGCGATGCGCAGCAGGCCGGCGAGGAGCCGCTCGCGCGGCAGCGACTCGCCGGCGGCGGTGAGGCTGGCCTCGAGCGTCGCGCAAGCGCGCTCAGCGGCGGCGACGTCGAGCGGGATCTCGAAGCGCGACGGGTCGATGCGGCCGAGCAGCAGGTTCACGTCGGTGAGGCAGAGTGGGCCGCCGGCCCCGTAACAGGCCGGCCCCGGCAACGCCCCGCCGCTCTCCGGCCCGACCCGCAGCCGATGGCCGTCGAAGGAGCAGATCGAGCCGCCGCCGGCGGCCACCGTCTCCACCGCGACAGCCGGCGACAGCAGCCGCGCGTCGCCGACGCGATGCTCGAACACCCAGGGAAGCGCACCCTCCCAGCGGGCGACATCGGTGGAAGTGCCGCCCATGTCGAAGGTGAGCACGCGCTCGAAGCCGCTGCGCCGTGCCGCTTCGGCGGCGCCGACGACGCCCGCTGCCGGGCCGGACAGCAAGCCTTCGTGGGCGCGAAATCGCTCGGCCGCCACCAGTCCGCCCCCGCTGGTCATCACCAACAGCGGCGCGCGCTCGCCTTCTCGCGCGAGAACGCCGGCGATGCGTCCGAGGTAGCGCTCGAAGATCGGTGCCAGGTAAGCATCGACCAGCGCGGTCTCCGCCCGCGCCAGGTAGCCCTGCGCCGGCGCCAGCTCGGCCGAGGCCGACACGTGCGCGAAGCCGTGCTCGCGCAGCAGCACGGCGACGCGGCGCTCGACCTCGGGAAAGCGAAAGCTGTGCATCAGCGCCACCGCCGCCGACGCGGCGCCGGCCTCAAGCGCGCGCTGGGCCGCGGCCGCGAGCGCCGCCTCGTCGAGCTCGGCCAGCACTTCGCCGCCCGCGCTCTGCCGCTCCTCCACCTCCGCCGTCAGCGCGTAGAGCGGCGCCGGCTTCTCCACGTGCAACGCGAAGAGCTCGGGCCGCTGCTGCGTGCCGATCTCGAGCAGGTCGCCGAAGCCGCGCGTCAGGAAGAGCGCCGTCGGCGCGCCGCGTCGCTCGAGCAGCGCATTGGTGCCGAGCGTCGTCGCGAGCCGCAGCCGCAGCGGCGGCAGCGGTGCGTGCGGCGGCGTGCCGGTGACGAGGCGACAGGCGAGCACCGGCGCCTCCTCGGGGCTCGACAGCTCGCAGACGACGCCGCGCGCGAACGACCGCGGCGCCGCGCCCGCCAGCTCCACCGTCCCTCCGTCCCACCCGATCGCCGACAGCCGCTCACCGCCGGCGAGAGTCGAGAACCGCCAGCCGTGCAGCGTGCCCGGCGGCAGCTCGTCGAGACCCGCGAGCAGCAGCTGCCGCTTGCCGCGCCGCTCCACCACCGTCGCGCGCAAGCTGGCGCTCGACAGCACCTTCACCCGCCGCAGCGCGCCGCTCGGATCGCGCGCCAGACAGTCGGTGAAGGTGCCGCCAGTGTCGACCCAGATCTGCCAGGGTGGCGGCGTGGCGCCATTCGCAGTGCTCACGGGCCGCGCATGATACGGCCGTCCGCCGCCGCGGCGCTCGGTCCAGTCCGCGCGGCACGCAACGCGCCGCTCCACCTCCAGCGACGCTGTGTTAGCTTGCGCGTCGACGCTCGCCGCGAATCCACCGTCGACTCGGAGGGAGGGACCATGTCGCCACGCCCGCCGCTCGCGCGTCTCGCCGCCGTCCTCTTCGCCGTCGTCCTGCTCGCCGCCGGCTGCAAGCCGCCGGGGTCCGTCGAGGCGCCCGCGGCGACGCCGACGCCGATCGAGCCGCCGAAGTTCACCAGCAACCCCTACTGCACGAGCGGGGTGCTCTGCTCGACGTTCCCCGCCGACGAGATCAAGACGCCGGACGGCTGCCTCTCCTCCGACCAGCAATGCTCGCGCGACTTCTACTCGTGGCAGAGCTTCGTGTCGCTCAACTGGCCCGGCATCGTCGGCGCCGACAAGACGGTGCAGCCCGACTCCGGCAAGTCGGTCGGCGACGCCGGCAACCGTGTCTGGGAGCTGTGGATGGACCCCGACTCGGTCTTCCTCCCCGGCGCCAAGGTGCCGACGTGGAACCCGGGGCAGTCGCCGCCGCTGCCGTGCACGGCGGCCGCCCCCGGCAAGGCGATCGTCGGCCGCCTCGCCAAGGCGAGCGTCGCGTTCGGCGACTCCATCGACCCCAACGACTTCTTCGAGGCGACGATCCAGCAGCCGCTCATCGACCAGAACCTCGAGTTCGTCCTCTTCGAGATCCGCATGAGCGAGAGCGAGGTCGGCTGGGTGGTCACCAACAAGCTCTACCAGCAGGAGACCGTCGACGGCCTGAAGCAGGAGGTGGTCTTCCCCAACGACTCGATCGAGGCGAAGGCCGCCTGGCGCATTCTCCCCGCGGCGATGACGCAGGCGCAGAAGGACCGCTACTACCACTCGCCCGCCACCATCGTGCTCGACCCGTCGCACGTCGAAGGCGGCGGCACGCAGCCGATTTGCGTCACGCGCGATCTCGGCCTCGTCGGCCTGCACATCCGCCACAACGGTCTGTGGTCGACGTTCGAGCAGGTGGACAACGTGACGGCGCACGCCGGCTACCAGCCGACGTTCAACAACCCCGCCTGCACCACCTGCGCGGTGAACCTGCCGCCCACCGACAAGCAGGGCAAGCCGATCCCCAGCGACGCCTACAAGTGGTCGCTCAACGGCCCCTCGGCTTCGCTCTACCAGGGCTACCCCAACGTGCCGTCGCAGATCACCCGCGCCGCCGGCGAGGACAAGATCATCGACCAGCGCCTCAACGACTGGTGGCAGCAGAGCGTCGTGCAGGGCACGGTGTGGGCGAACTACATGCTCATCACCACCAACTGGATCGAGTTCCCCACCTCCTCGCAGCCGATCCCGGCCCTCAACACCGCGCTCGAGCCCTACATCCCGAACCCGACGCCGGCGCCTTCGCCGACGCCGGAGTACCCGCAGGCGTGCATCGAGTGCCACAAGCTGGCTACCAACGGCAACGGCGCGCTGATCGGCCAGAGCTTCCTGCCCTTCCGCGCCTGCCCGACGAACCCGAAGCCGGGGCAGAAGCTGCCGCCGAACTGCGTGCCGCAGAACGTGGACACGCTCGCCTCGCACCACTGAGCGCCGCCGCGTTCTTCGCAGCGCCCGCGGTTTCGCAAGCCGCGGGCGCCTGCTCGCTACTCGCCTAGCACCTTGACCAGCACGCGCTTCGGCCGGCGGCCGTCGAATTCGCCGTAGAAGATCTGCTCCCAGGGGCCGAAGTCGAGCTTGCCGGCGGTGATGGCGACCACCACCTCGCGGCCCATCACCTGTCGCTTCATGTGCGCGTCGGCGTTGTCCTCGCCGGTGCGGTTGTGGCGGTAGCGCTGCGGCGAGGCGTCGAAGGGCGCCAGCTGCTCGAGCCAGGCCGCGTAGTCGTGGTGCAGTCCCGGTTCGTCGTCGTTGATGAAGACGCTCGCCGTGATGTGCATGGCGTTGACGAGGACGATGCCTTCCTGCACGCCGCTCCGCCGCACGGCCGCCTCGACCTCGCGGGTGATGTTCTGGAAGGCCATGCGGGCGGCGACCTCGAAGGTCAGGTACTCGGTGTGCGATTTCATGACCGGTGCAGCCAGGTCTTGAGCTCCGGGAATCGCAATGCGGCGGCGCCGGCGAGGTAGGCGACGCCGAAGGTGCCGAGCACGACCGCGGCGACGACGTAGAGCGGAAGATGGACATGTTCGAGCAGGCGCCAGATGCCCCCGGCCAGCAGCGCCGCGGCGCCGGCGACCGCGACCATGCGGAGCATCGCGCCCCAAGGCAGGTGCAGCTCGGGCACGCGTCGCCGCGCGCCGCGCGCGAGGAGAAGCAGCTCCACCCAGGCGCCCAGCGAGGTGCCGAGCCCCAGCCCCACGGCGCCCAGGTGCAGCTCGTGGTCGCCGAACGGCGCGGTGATGAACTGCGAGACGCCGTAGCGGTCGAGCCAGAACATCAGCGCGCCGCCGGCGGCGACCGACACCACGACGCGGATCACCGCCAGCCGCGCCGGGTAGCGCGTCTCGTGCAGCGCGTAGAAGAGGTTCTGCAGCAGCCGCGAGTTGGTCGCCGGCAGCAGGCCGATGGTGAAGCTCGCCAGCACCATCGTCACCAGGAACTGCTCTTGGTGGCGGAAGGCGCCGCGCACGAAGGCCAACCCGACCACCAGCGAGCCGAAAGCGAGGAAGCCGACGATCGCCGGCAGGCTGAGGAACGAGATCTGCCGCCACGCCCACTCGACGCGCCGCGCCCGCTCCTCGTCGGTGCGCAGGCGCGACACCTCGGGAAGCTCCGTCACCGCCACGGACGTTGCGAAGAGCCCCACCGGCAGCAGGAAGAGCGCGTAGGCGTAGCGGAACGCCGAGGCGGCGCCGGCGGCCGCCATCGAAGCCAGCACGTAGTCGAGGTAGCCCGAGAGCTGCAGCGCGCCGCGGCCGGCCACCACCGGCGCGAAGGCGCGCAGCGCCTCGCGCACGCCGCTGGCGCGCGTGCTGAACGACAGCCGCAGCCCGCCGAGCAACCGCATCACCGTCGGCAGCTGGATCCCGAGCTGCAGCGCACCGCCGAGCAGCGCGCCCCAGGCCGCGGCGTACAGCAGCTCGCTCTTCGCCAATGGCCCGAGATGCGCGCCGCCCAGCCGCCGCCCCACGATCACGAAGGTGGCGATGATCGACAGGTTCCACAACACCGGCGCCACGTAGGGCAGGAAGAACCGCCGGTGGCTGTTGAGCACCGCCAGCGCCCACGCCGAGAGCACCAGCAGCCCCGCCATCGGGAAGAGCACGCGCACCTGCTGGATGGTGAGCGCGTAGCGGTCGACGGCCAGCGCGTGCGCCGCCACCTTCTCCGCATCGTGCACGAAGCCGGGCGCCGTCACCGCCACGATCGGCCGCGCGAAGACGACGCCGAGGAGGGCCAGCCCGCCGGCCGCCATCAGCAGCAGGCCGAGGATGGCGCCGGCGAAGCGCCGCGCGTCCTCCTCGCGCTTCTCGGCCAGCATCTTCGAGTAGAACGGGATGAACGACGCCGACAGCGCCTGGTCGCCGAGCAGGTTCTGCAGCAGGTTCGGCATCCGCATCGCCGTCGAATACACGTCGGCCCAGGCGCTGACGCCGAAGAAGTAGCCGCTGATCGCCTCGCGCGCGAAGCCGGCGAGGCGCGACAGCAGGATGGCGGCTGCCACCCGCACGGCGTGGCTGCCCCCGCCTCCGCGCCGTTCCGCCGGCGCCGCAGGTGCCGCCGCGAGCCCGGCGTCGAGCTCGGGCTCGCCCACCGGATCGCCGGCGCTCGGCTCCGGCTCCACTCCCCGCCCTACCCCACCAGGGCGCGGCCGCCGTTACGTTGACGGCCCATGCGGCGGGCGATCAGCATCGCCATCTCGAGCGCCTGCTCGTAGTTGAGGCGCGGGTCGACGAAGCTGCGGTAGTCGCGGTGGAGGTCCGCCTCCGCCAAGCCGCGCGCGCCGCCGACGCACTCGGTGACGTCCTCGCCGGTGAGCTCGAAGTGGACGCCGCCGAGGTAGCTGCCCATCTCGGCGTGGACGTCGAACGACTGCTCGAGCTCGCCGAGGATGTCCTCGAAGCGCCGCGTCTTCAGCCCCTCGTGCGTGTCGCGCGTGTTGGCGTGCATCGGGTCGCAGCACCAGAGCACGGGCTTGCCGGTGAGCCGCGCCGCCTCGACGAGCGGCGGCAGGTAGCGCGCCACCTTGTCGACGCCGAAGCGGGTGATGAGCGTGATGCGCCCCGCTTCGCCGGCGGGGTCGAGCACCTGCAGCAGCTCGCGCAGCTGCTCCGGCGTCGTCGTCGGCCCGACCTTGACGCCGATCGGGTTGCGGATGCCGCGGAAGTACTCGACATGGGCGCCGGCCGGGTCGGAGGTGCGCACGCCGATCCACGGGAAGTGCGTCGACAGGTTGTACCAGCCGGTACGGTGCGGCACGCGGCGCGTCTGCGCCTGCTCGTAGGGCAGCAGCAGCCCCTCGTGGCTGGTGAAGAAGTCGACGCGGCGCAGCTCCGCCACCGAGCCGCCGGCGAGCGTGTCCATGAAGCGCAGCGACTCGCCGATCGACTCCACCATGCGCTGGTACTCGGCGCCGTGCGGCGAGTGCGCGACGAAGGCGAGGTCCCAGTACTCGGGATGGTGGAGGTCGGCGAAGCCGCCGTCGATCAGGCTGCGGATGAAGTTCAGCGTGAGAGCGGCGCGCTCGTAGCCGCGCAGCATGAGCTCGGGGCGCGGCAGCCGGTCCTCGGCCGAGAACGGCGCGCGGTTGACGACGTCGCCGCGGTAGCTGGGCAGCGCGACGCCCGCGCGCTCCTCGAAGTCGGCCGAGCGCGGCTTGGCATACTGGCCGGCGAAGCGGCCGACGCGGGTGACGCGCTTGCGGCTGCCGTGCACCAGCACCAGGCTCATCTGCAGCAGGATCTTGAGCTTGCTGGTGACCAGGTCGGCCGAGCAGTCGGCGAACATCTCGGCGCAGTCGCCGCCCTGGAGCAGGAAGCGCTCGCCGCGTTGCGCCTCGGCGAGCTGCGCCTTGAGGCCTTCGACCTCCCACGAGGTGACGAGCGGCGGCAGGCAGGACAGCTCCGCGACGACGCGGTCGACGGCCGCCGGGTCCGGGTAGAGCGGCTGTTGCAGAGCCGGCCGCCGCTGCCAGGAATCCGGCTGCCAGCCGCCTGGCGAGTCCTGGCGGGCGAGCTCGAGCGAAGTCGTGGGCGCCATGAGCGTTGGAAGGATAGCCGATGGTGCCTTCCGGAATCGTGGGCGCCGCGCGGCGGGACGATGGCGACGCGAAGGCGATCCGTGATGGCGGTCTAACATCGCTGCGTGGAGAGTGACACGCAGACGCGCGCCGTCGCCGGCGTCGGCGAGCCGCTGCTCGCGGCGCTGCGCGGTCTCGGCGAGGGCGGCCTGCTCGTCGTCACCGGCGCCGGCGTCAGCGTCGCCTCCGGCATCCCCACCTTCCGCGGCAACGACCCCGGCGCCATCTGGAAGCGCGACGTCACCGAGCTCGGCACGCGGCGCTACTTCGAAGAGGACCCGGTGGGCTCGTGGCGCTGGTACCTGGAGCGCTTCGACCGCGTCGCCGACGCGCGTCCCAATCCGGCGCACGAGGCGATCGTCGGCCTCGAGCGCTGGCAGACCGGCGGCGGCGCGCCCTTCCTGCTGGTGACGCAGAACGTCGACACCCTGCACGAGCAGGCGGGCAGCACGGCGATGGTGAAGGTGCACGGCAGCGCCGACCGCGTGCGCTGCTCGCGCGACGGCTGCGCGCTCGGCGCGCCGCGCGGCTCGCTGCCGCGCGCGGCGGTCGACCTCGCCGCCTTCCGCCGCGAGCCCACCCTCGGCCACCTGCCGCGCTGTCCCACCTGCGGCGCGCTGCTGCGCCAGCACGTGCTGTGGTTCGACGAGACCTACGACGAGCATGCCGACTACCAGATCCACCGCGTCGTCGACGCCGCCGAGGCCGCCGAGCTGGTGCTGTTCGTCGGCACTTCGTTCTCGGTCGGGATCACCGATCTGCTGCTCAACGTCGCCTGGCGCAACGGCGCCGAGGCCTTCGCGGTCGACCCGGCGCCGCCGCCGCGCCCCACGCCGGGCGTGCGCTTCCTGCGTGCCGCCGCCGAGGAGCTGCTGCCAACTACAGTGAAGCGCTTGGCTTGACGCCTCGCCTTCGGTTCCTTACCCTGCAACGGAACCGAGAGGAGGCGTCCGCATCATGGCTAACCAACCAGGCGGGCCGAGCCCCGGCCGCCGCGCCGTCGTCGGCCCGGCGTCGGCGTTGCGCGGCCAGCTCTCCGCGCGCGAAGACGTCTGGATCGAGGGTCAGCTCGAAGGCGAGGTGCAGGCGCCCGCGCACCAGGTGACGGTGAGCGCCGGCGGCCGCGTGCGCGCCGAGGTGAAGGCGAAGAGCGTGGTCGTCGAGGGCGAGCTCGTCGGCAACGTGGTGGCGAGCCAGATGGTCACCGTGCGCGCCGGCGGCCGCATGCAGGGCGACATCCGCGCGCCGCGGGTCGGGCTCGAGGAAGGTTGCCAGTTCCAGGGCAACGTCGACATGGACGGCAGCCAGGTCGCGCCGGCGGCAGCGGATGCGGGCGCCGCAGCCGAAGAGCCCAAGCCCACCGCCGGCGCGGAGAGCGCGCCGACACCGGCGCTGGTCGGCGAAGGGAGCGGCTGAGTGCGCCTCTGGCGCGCCCCCGCGAGGACGCCGACCCGCGCCGCCGCGCCGACGCGCCCGCTCCCCGAGCCGGCGCCGGCGCCCGCCTTCCGTTCGTGGGCCCTCGCCGACCTGCTGCGGCGGCGCGAGGCCGACCGCCGCTGGCGCGTCCTCGACCTGGGCAGCGCCAACCACAACAACATGACCTTCTTCGTCGGGCGCGGCGCCACCTACGTCGTCGAGGCGCTCTACTCCACGACGGCGCCGTGCCGCACCGGCGGCCGCTTCGACGCCGCCTGCATGCGCGCCCTCCCGGACCTGCTGCGCTTCACCCCCGAGACGCGCTTCGACGCCATCCTCGCCTGGGACCTGCTCGACTACCTGGGCGCGGCTGGCCTCGGCGTGCTCGGCGAGCGGCTGGCGCCGCACTGCCACGGCCGTACGCTGCTTCACGCGATGGTGGCGCGCGAGGGCAAGCTGCCGGCGCAGCCGGCGCGCTGGGAGATCGTCGACGAGCACACCATCCGCCAGTGGGCGCAGGCCGGCCCGCTGCTCGACGCGGTGCGGCTCACCGACGCCAGCCTGCAGCGCGCGCTCGGCAGCTTCCGCGTCGACCGCAGCTACCTGCTGCAGAACGGGCTGCAGGAGTTCCTGCTCGAGCCCGGCTCGCCGTCGCTGCCGCCGAGCGTCGCCGGCCCGGTGCGCCGGCGGCTGCCGATGGGCAAGTCGTAGCGGCCCGCCGCCGTCAGTCGAGCCCGGGATCCACGCACCGCTCGCCGCGGCGGTAGCGCTCGAGCTGGCGCGCCAGACGGTCGCGCTGGCGTGCCGCGGCGGTGGGAGACAGCGCCGCGATCGCCGCCTGCTGCCGCGCGACGGCGGCGGCGAAGTCGCCGCTGGCGGCGGCGGCCATGGCGACCGTCTCGATCGCGTCGGCGCCCGCACCCATCGCGGCGAGCTGCTGAGACAGCGCCAGGACCTGGCGGTCCTTCGCCGCGTCGCGCGCGGTGCCGCACGCGGTGAGCCGAGCCGCCGCCCGCAGCAGGCCGCGGTCGCCGGGCGTGGCGACGAGGCCGCTGCGCACGCGCGCCATCGCGTCGGCGGCGCGGTCGAGGCGGGCGAGGCAGACCGCCTGCCCAACCCAGGCGCCCGCGCGGCCCGGCTCCTCCTGCCCCACTCGCTCGTACTCGGCGAGCGCGTCCGCGAACCGTCCCAGGCGGCGCAGCCCGTTGGCGAGATTGAGCCGCGCGTCGTGGGCGCCGGCGTCGACGGCGAGAGCCGCCCGGTATTCCGTCACCGCCTCCTCGTCGCGGCGGGTCGCGGCGAGCACGACGCCGAGGTTGAAGTGCGCCAGCAGCGACCTGGGGTCGAGGCGCAGGGCCTCGCGGTACTCGCGCTCCGCCTCCGCCTCGCGGCCCAAGCGGTGCAGTGCCGAGCCGAGGTTGACGTGCGCCAGCGCGTCGTCGGGCCGCCGGGAGACGACGGCGGCGAAGCCCCTGGCGGCGGCGGCGAAGTCGCCGAGCTCGAAGGCGCGCGAGGCGGAGTCGTTGAGCGCGCCGGCGTCGCGGCGCTCGGCAGCCACCTCGGCCAGCCAGGGATCGTCGATGAGGATGGTGCCCGAGCCGCGCTGCCGCTCGTGCTCGCGCGCCTCCTCACCGCGGCCGGCGCGCTGCAGCTCCACCGCCAGCGGACCGTGCAGCTTGGTGGCGAAGGGCTGCAGGCGCAGGGCAGCCTCGTAGCCGCGCACGGCGCCGAGGTGATCGCCGAGGGCGGCGGCCGCCTCTGCCGAGGCGACCCACGCCGCCGCCAGGTCGGCGCGCTTGCCCAGCGCCCGCTCGGCGGCCGTGCGGCTGGCGGCGAAGCGGCCCTCCCGGGCGTGCGCTTGCGCCAGCGCGAGATCGACCACCGCCGACTCCGGCGCCAGCTTCGCGGCGCGCTCGAGCGAGCTCATCGCTTCCTTCGTCCGTCCTCGCCCCGACTCCACGGCGGCGAGCAGGTACGGCCAGCGCGGATCGCCGGGCGCGACGAGCTCGGCGTCGCGATAGGCGACCGCGGCGGCGTCGAGGCGCTCGTAGGCATGGAGGATCTTCCCCGCGCCGCCGCACGCCGCCGCCACCTCCGTATCGGGCACCGCGCGGTCGAGGCGCGCCTTTTCGCACTTGGCGATGCGGGCGGCGATCTCGCGAGCGGCCGTCTCTTCGAGCCCGCTCAACGGCACCTGGGGCAGCGGCTCCGTCGCGTCGCGGCCGCCGCGCCGGCAAGCCGCGAGGGCGCCGGCCAGCAGCAACGCAACCGCCGCCGCGGAGGCCACGCGCGTCACGTGGTGATGGGCAACGCCGCGCGGCGCGCGCATCATGGCCGCACCCTGCGGCCGCGGCCCTCGACGAGGGTGGTGTACCTGTCCAACGGCGGCGGATCGTACTCCTCCTCGCCGCCCGCCGGCCACCGCACGCGGACGGCGCCGACGTGCGTACGGTCGCCGAGCCCGAAGAGGACGCGCGGATCGCGCGCCGAGGCGTAGCTGCCGTCGGTGTGCGCGTGGCGCAACAGCGGGGGCTCGCCGGGCCGCTGCAGCACGACGCGCGCGCCGAGCCGGTCGCTGCCGCGCCCGTCCACCAGCCTCAGTCCCACCCAGTGGCCCTCGTCGGCCGCCTCGTCGATCAGCACCCGCGCCGGCCCCGCGTCGTTGAGCAGCACCAGGTCGGGGTCGCCGTCGTTGTCGAGATCGCCGACGAGCAGACCGCGCCCGACCTCGGGCCGCGCGAACGCCTCGCCGGCCTGCGCCGGCGCCACCTCGACGAGGCGGCCGCCGCCGGCTCCGCGCCACAGCTGCGGCCGTTGCCGCAACGGCAATGGATCGCCCGCCGCGACTTCCGGCGCCAGCGCGTGCACGGCGCCGTCGACGGTGGCGAGGTCGAGCCAGCCGTCGCGGTCGTAGTCGAGCCAGGCGGCGCCGAAGCCGGTGCTGCCGAAGCTCGCCGCTCCCAGACCGTTCTCGACCGCGCGGTCCTCGAAGGTGCCGGCGTCGGCGAGCCACAGCGAGTGCATCTCGCCGGCGATGTGGGTGGAGACGAGGTCGAGGTCCGCGTCGCCGTCGACGTCGCCGAAGTCGACGCCCATGTCTCCCGTCCGCGCGCCGCGCGCGTTGAGGGCGACGCCGCGCAGCAGGGCCTGGTCCGCGAAGCGCCGCCCGCCCTGGTTCATCCAGAGCTGGTTGTCGAGCGCGTCGCTGGCGACGAACAGATCGGTCCAGCCGTCGGCGTCGACGTCGGCGGCGATCGCGCCGAGCACGCTGCCGGTCCTCTCCGCCATGCCGGCCTCCGCGGTCGCATCGGTGAACCGCCCCTTCCCGGCGTTGCGGAAGAAGCGCCCCGCCTGCGGCGCGTAGGCCAGCGGGCCGCAGTAGTCCTCGGTGCTCACCGCCGACGGACAGGGACGGTGGAGGGCGATCGTGAAGCGCACGTAGCGGCCGACGTAGAGGTCGAGGTCGCCGTCACGGTCGGCGTCGAAGAAGGTGGCGGCCACGTCGAGGTTGTCGTCGCCCGTGCCGCTCGCCGCGGTGACGTCGGCGAAGCGGCCGCCGCCGAGGTTGCGCAGCAGCCGGTTGGGGCCGAAGTTGGTGAGGTAGACGTCCGGCAGTCCGTCGCCGTCGACGTCGCCGACCGCCGCGCCCAGCCCGTAGGCGGGAACGTCGAAACCGCTGCCGCGGGTGACGTCCACGAAACGGGGCCGGAGGCGTCCGTCGGCGCCGCGCATGAGGTCGTTGCGGTAGAGGCGGTCGGTCCGACGTGTCGGCTTGCCGTCGAGCGGACGTCCCTGCCGGATCAGGAGGTCGAGGTCGCCGTCGCCGTCCATGTCGAGCAGCGCGCCGCCGGGTCCGAGGATCTCGACGAGGTAGCGCTGCCCCACCGCGCCGCTCGTGTGCACGAAGTCGAGCCCGGACTCGCGCGTGCGCTCCACGAAGGCGGTGGCCGGATGCCGAGCGCAAGCCGCCAGGAGCACCCCGGCGAGGGCGCAGGCGAGGCCCGCCAGTGCGTGACGTCGGCGCGAAGCCGGGTGCCGCGCGAGCTTCATCGGCGGACGGGTACCTCCCGGATTGGGGCCTCCAACTCGCGGGCCCGGCGCAGCTCGCGCGCCGCTTCCTGCCCGCGGCCGAGCTGCTGCAACGCCAGGCCGTGCTGGCGGGCCGCCTCGGCATCGCCGGGAGCCAGTGCCGTCGCGCTCACGAGATGCGGCAGCGCCTCGGCGGCGCGGCCGAGGACGAGCTCGAGGTTGCCCAGGTCGAGATGGGCCTCGAACAGGTCGGGCTCGACCGTCAGGGCGCGGCGGTAGCTCGCCTCCGCTTCGTCGAAGCGGCCCTGCATCGCCCAGGAGACGCCGACGTTCACCCACGACAGACCCTGAGGCCCGCGCGGCGGTTGCGAGTTGGCGAGCAGCGCCGCCGCGACGCCGGCGGTCATCGCGGCGGCGAGACGCGCGAGACGGCGCTCGCGCACCGCACGCGGCAGCGCGACGAGGCCGCTCCCCGCGAGCATCGCGAGCGGCGGCAGGAGCAGGAAGCGGTAGCGGCCGAGGACGTAGAAGGCGACCGTCGAAGCCGCGGCGGCGAGCAGCCAGACGACGAGCAGCGAACGCACGCGAGGCGGCAGCTCGCCGAGCACGAGCCCGACCATGGCGAGTGGAAAGAGCACGCCGAAGTGGCCGAAGACGGCGAGCGCGCGCAGCGTGCTCGATGCCTCGCGATAGACGGCGAAGTCCTCGGCATCGGGCACCTCGTAGGCACCGAGCAGCCGCAGCGTCTTGCGGCCGAGCAGTCCCAGCGCGGCGGCGGGCGAGCGGCGCCAGAAGTCGAAACCCTGCCGCCACCAGAACCGCGACACCTCGCTCGGCGAGAGCGCACGCCCGACGCTGCGCTCGGCGATGGCGACGGCGTCGGCGCGCTCGAAGGCGGGGTCGCCGCGTCCGGTGACGAGCGGGGCGTAAGAGCCGGTGGCGCCCGCATGGTTGCCGATGTAGAAGTTGGGACCGGACTGAAAGGTGGTCGGCGTGGCGCTGCCGCCGACGGCCAGGTTGCGCGCCGTGACGACGAGCAGCGGCACCGCGACACCCGCCGCGAAGAGGGCAACTCGACGCCAGCGTCGCGCCCAGCCGGTGTCGTCGCCGAAGACGAGCCACCACGCGGCGACCGCCGGCGCGAGCACGAGCGCGTTCTCGCGCAGCAGCGCCACCAGGCCGAGGACGAAGCCCGCGAGAAGCAGCCGCGGCGCGGTCGCGCGCTGTGCCGCGCCCAGCAGCAGCACCAGCAGCACCACCGACAGCGCGAGCCCGAGGCTCTCCTTCGCGATGAGCTGATCGGTGAAGATCGCCGGCGCGTAGAGGGCCAGCAGGACGGCCGCGGCGAGCCCAATCCCGGAGCGCCGCTCGTCCGACACCCTCCCCAGAGCGAACAGGGCGAGCGTAGCGGCGCCGATCTGCACGGCGCGAATGACGGCGAGCGCGGCGTCCCGCGACCAGAGGACCCGCAGCGGCGCGATCGCGTACGGGTAGAGCGGCGCCTGGTAGAAGACACCCGCGCCGCGCAGCAGCCAGTCGCCTGCCGCGATGCGTCCGGCGAGCTCGAAGTAGATCCGGGCGTCGGAGATCGGCTGGTCGAAGAAGGGCAGCCGGCGTGACTCCACCATCACCGCGAGCCGCAGCCCGAGCGCCAGGGCCGCCACGAGAATGGCGCCGAGGGGCGTGGCGCCGAACGCGCGAGGCCACCGCTCCTTGGCGGTGGCCTCGTTCTCTGCCGACGTCGCGGGAGAGCTAATCGCCGACGGTGAAGTCTTGCAGCTCGACCGGCGTGCTGCCGGTGAAGGTGAGCGACCAGCTCGACAGCGTCCCGGTGTCGCCGGCCGCCGAGTCCGCGACGCACAACGTCCACACGCCGTTGGAGGCCTGGCCGGTGAACTGCGCCAGGTTCGTGCCTACGCCGGGGATGGAGTCCGCGGCGTCGGGCGCCGGGATGTAGTTGTTCGGGCAGCCAGCCGTCACGCCGATGATGCCCGCGCACCCGGCACCCATGCTCTCGGCGGAAGTGCCGCTGGGCGCCGAGTCGTTGTAGAGGATCGGGGTGGCGGTCTGCAGGTCGTCCGACTGGCCGTTTCCCGTCCCGGTGCGCCCAGGACGGTTGACCAGCGTGAGCTGCGACCCGCCCGGGGCTTGCAGGCGGAACGTCAGGTCGCCGATCCAGCTGTGGCTGGAGGCGATCGACACGTCGACGTCACCGACGACGTCGCTGCCGCCGGCGGGCACCGTGATGGTCTGGCAGGTGGCGAGCGTCCCGGTGTTGTCCGGGATCGCGATCGGAGAGTTGGCGGTGGTGAACGTTCCGTCGTTGGCCAGCAGCGGCACGATACCGACGGCGGCGATCAAGAGCATGAAGGCCAGGCGCGCTCGCGACATGGAGTCCTCCGAAAACTATGAACCGATCGAAATCGAAAGCTATGTTGCGTGGAAGCTACGCGGTTCGTCATCGCGAGTCAAGGCCTCTTGCGCTCGAGAGACCTCGCATCGCGCAGCATCGCGGCAAGGACGCGGTCTTCCGGGTGCCGTGCCGCCGCCGCGGCGAGGAAGCTCACCAGCCGTTCGGTTTCCCCCCGCTGGCGCAGCAGCACGGCGGCGTTGCGCGCCGCCGGCGCTGCCTGTGGTCCACCCCTGTCGGCCTCGGCCAGGAACACGCGCAATGCCGCGTCCGTGGCCCCGGCCTGGGCGAGCGCGCCACCGTAGTTGAGCCGGCAGGCGGCGAAGCGCCCGGCGTCGAGACCAGGATGCGCTGCGAACGCGGCAAGAGAACGACGGTAGAGCAGCAGTGCCTCGGCGGCGCGGCCGCGAGCGGAGTGGAGGAACGCGGCCAGGTTGCAGAGTCCCTGGGGCCCCGTGGGGTCGGCGGCGAGCGAGCGCCTGAAGAGCGCCTCGGCCTCGTCGAGCTCGCCGGCCTTCCAGGCGCGCGTGCCCAGCCAATCGAAGGCGGCCGCGTTGCCGGGATCGACCTCGGAGATCCGTGTCCAGAGCGCCGCGTCGCTCGCCCAAGCCGGGTCTGCACGCAAGCTCGCCGCCGCGAACACCACCAGGATCGCCGCTGCTCCGCTCCACCGCCACGCCGGCGCGAGACGCGGGCTGGCCAGAGCGCGGGCGACGAGCAGGCAGAACCCGAACACCGCCAGGTAGAGGTACCGCTGGTGGACGAGATAGGCCGGCCGAAACGAGCGGACGTTGAGTGCCGGCGCGAGGCACAGCAGGGTCCACGCGGCGGCGAAAGTCCACCACGGCCGGCGCCGCGCCCACCACAGGAGGGCGACGAGGAGCGCCGCGCACACCGCGAGCCCAGCGAGCACCGCGGGAGCTGACCAGCCGGCTTGCAGACGCAACGGGTAGCTCGGCGCGAGGCCGAACGGCCACACCACGCGGCGCAGGTACCAGGCGACGAGCACCGGCAGGGTCGGCAGCACTTCACTCCACGGGCTCACCCCTTCGTAGCGCCCGGCGACAGTCCCGAGCGCGGCGAAGCGTGCCGCGAGGTAGAGCGCGAAGGCGGCGGCGTAGACCGACCAGCCGAGCGCTCGACGCCGGCCCGCGGCGTCGGGCACCGCGATCCATTCGACGAGCGGCACGAGGGCGAGGAACGCCACCGCCGACTCCTTGAAACCGAGCGCCGCGAGGAACGACAACGCCGCCGCCGCGAGCGCCGCGGCGCGGCCCTCACGCAGCCACGCCAAGTGCGCGGCGAGACCGAGCGCGAGGAGCGCCGCCGCCGGCGGGTCGTTGAACGCGGCGGCCAGCCACGACACCGATTCGCCGTGGACGGGGTGAACCGCGAAGAGCGCCGCGGCGACTGCCGCGATCCGCTCGTCAACGGTAAGTCGGCGCGCGAGCAACAGGACCGCGAGGCAGGCCAGCGCATGACTCAGCAGCGCCGCCGCGTGCCAGGCGCGCGGCGCGGCATCGAACGCACGGTACAGCGCCGCGTACGTGAGATTGAACAGCGGACGGTAGTAGTTCGAGCTCACGCCCTGGCGGCCGGAGAAGGCGAGGACGTCCATGCGCAACAGCTCGCCGAGCGGCGTGTGCTGCCGCAGGTGCGGGTTGTCGACGATCTGCTCGTGGTCGTCCCACACGAAGCCGTAGCGCAGCGTCGGCAGGAACACGACCACGACGAGGAGGACGATCGCGAGCGGCGCCAACAAGCGGCCGGCGCCGGCTCCCCCGGCTCGTGGGCCGGTGTCCCGCGCGGGTGCCGCTGCCGGCACGGGCTCGATGGGCGGCAAGATGCGCGAGTCTAGCGCCGGCCGCCGGCGCTCCTCCGCCGCGGCTTCGTGGTAGAACGCCGGCCGTGGATCCTCCGCCGGCGGGCCCGTCGCGAAGGCTGCAGGCCGACGCGCTCGCCGCGCTCGCGATCGTCGCGGTGACGGTCCTCGCGTACGCCGCCTCGGTGCGCGGCGCCTTCGTCTACGACGACGTCAAGCAGGTGCTGGAGAACCGGCTGATCCAGCGCCCGGAGCTGCTGCCGCGGGCACTGCTCTCCGACGTCTGGGCCTTCAAGGGAGAGCGACCGGAGGCCTGGAGCCCGTACTGGCGGCCGGTCTTCGTGCTCTGGCTGGCGGTTCACTGGCGGCTCTTCGGGGCCGACCCGTTGCCCTGGCACTGGAGCGTCATCGGCCTGCACGCGCTCGCCGCGCTGCTCGTCTTCGTCCTCGCTCGGCGGCTGCGCCTGGGGCGCGGCGCCGCGATCTTCGCCGCCCTGCTCTTCGCGCTCCATCCCGCCCACGTGGAGTCGGTGGCCTGGATCTCCGGCGCCACCGACCCGCTCCTCGCCTGCTTCGCGCTGCCGGCGCTGCTCTGCGAGCTCGCCGCGCGCCGCCGGCCGGCGTGGCGCGCCGCCGCGCTCGCCTCCACCGCGCTCGCTCTGCTCGCCAAGGAGAGCGCCGTGGTGCTCCCGCTGCTCGTCGCGTCGCTGCCCGGCGACGGCGATTCGCCGAGCGCGCGGTCGCGCTTACGCGCCTTCGCCGCTCACGCCGCCGTGGTGGCCGGCTATCTCCTGGCGCGCACGGTGGTGCTCGGCGGCCTCGCTCCCGCCGGCACGACCGGCAGGCTCGACACCGCGAGCTGGCTGGTGACGCTGCCGTCGGTACTCGTTTTCTATATCCGCCAGGCGCTGTGGCCGGCATCCGTCGCGCCGACCTATCCGCTGCGCGCGCTCCATCCGGCGACGGTCGCGCCGCTCGGGCTGCTTCTCGACGTCGCGATCGTGGCGGCGGCGGTCGCGGCGGTCCTCTGGCTCGGCCGCCGCGACGCCCGCATCCGCTTCGCCGCGGCGCTCTTCGCGCTGCCGCTGCTGCCCGCCCTGCGCTTCGACTGGTTCCACCCCGAGCAGCTCGTGCACGACCGTTATCTCTACCTGCCCATCGCCGGCCTGGCTCTCCTGCTCGCGACGGTGGGCGAAGATCTCTCGCGAAATCGCGCGCCCGTCGCCGATGCGCGGGTGAGCTGGCGAACGGCCACCGTCGCCGCGCTGGGAACGAGCGCCCTCCTCCTGGCGGCCTGGTCGACGGTGCGTGCCGTGCCGGTCTTCCGTTCCGAGCTCGCGCTCTTCGGCCGTGCCGTCGAGTCGGATCCCGGCTCGGCCTTCCACTGGGCGCAACTCTCCCGGGCGCGTCTCGTCGCCGGCGACCGCGCCGGCGCGCGCGAGGCGGCGACCCGCGCGCTGCTGCTCCATCCGTCGCCCACGGCCTTGCTGGTCAGCGCGGAGCTCGACCTCGCCGCCGGCCGCTGGCCCGCCGCCGAGCGCCAGCTCCTCGCGCTCCAGCGCTCCGACCCGACGTGGGTCCGCACCTACGAGCTGCTGGCGCTCGGCTACCAGGCGCAGGGCCGTCTCGACGAAGCGGCGCGCGTGTTGGCGCTCGGCCGCGAGCGGGCGCCCCACCGGCGCTGCTCGCTCACCGGCAACCGCGCCGTCGTCCTCTACCTGGCGGGTCGACGGGACGAGGCGCGACGCGAGCTGGAATCCGTCGCCGACGGCGATCCGCTCGACCTCTCACCGGCCTGCGAGCTGGTGCTCTTCCGCCTCGGGCTGCTCGACCGAGAGCTGAACGACCAAACCGCCGCGCGCGCGGCCCTCACGCGTTACCTCGAGCGCAGCGCGCGCTGGGACGCGTCGGTCCACGCGCCCTTCCGGCGACAGGCACGAGCGGAGCTCGCGAAGCTTTCGGCCGCCGACTAGAAGCCGAGCGCGCCGCCGCTGCCTTCGACCCGCTGCAACAGCTCGAGCTCGGAGATCTTCCACTCGCCATCGTCCTCGATCCACAGCGAGCGCACGCGCCAGCTCTCGCGGCCGCTGCCGGCGCCGCGGTCGAGCGATACGCCGGCGAGAAAGACCAGCTCGCCGCTGCGCTCGTCCGGCCCGAGGGTGAGGTGACGGTCCGAGACGTCGACGGCGATCTGCTGCGCGCCGCCGCGGAAGCGCATCACGGCGCCCATCAGCACGTCCGGGTCGCGCAGCTCGTCCTCGTAGGGCCGGGCGCGGACGATGAAGCCGGGCGCGAAGAAGTCGAGCACGCCGTGCGCGGTGGCGGCGCCGGCGAGCGCCGACTCGCTGCCGTGCTTCTCCAGCCGGCTGGTCAGCGCGTCGAGCCGGCGGTAGATCCGCCGCTCGGTCGAGCTCCACCAGCGCCAGCCGAGGAAGACGGCGAGGACGAGGACGGCGAGCACCGCCAACCGCACCGAGCGCTGCGACATGGGCCGGACGCTACCAGCTTTGCGGCCGGCCCCAACGGAAACGCCTCGCCGTGCGTCTTCATCGGTGTGCATGCCGCGACCCTCCTGCAAGACCTTTCTACGGAGCTGCCCCTGAGCGGCGCCGGCGCCGCGGCGGGATCGCGTGACGATGCCGCGGCGCGGCTGGGGCTGCTCTTCGACGCCCACCACCGGCGCCTGCACCGCCTCGGCCTGCGGCTGCTGGGAGACATGGAGGAGGCGCGCGACCTCGTGCAGGAGACCTTCCTGCGCGCCGCCGGCGCGCTGGCGCGGGTGCCGTCGGAGGAGCCGGCGGCGGAGGCGTGGCTGGTGCGGGTGGCGGTGAACCTCTGCCGCGACCGCCACCGGCGGCGCTCCGTGCGGCGGGCACACGCGGCACCGATGCCGCGCGAGGTGGCGGCGGGCGACGACGAGGCGGCGCGGCTGGCGCGCTGGTCGGTGCGAGCGGCGCTGCTCGCGCTGCCGCCGCGGAGGCGCGCCATCGTCGTGCTGCACGAGATCGAAGGACGCTCGGCGGCCGAGGTCGCGGCGCTGCTCGGCATGCAGGCAGTGACCGTGCGCTGGCACCTGTCTAGGGCGCGGCGCGAGCTGGCCAAGGCGCTGCTGCCGGCCGGCGGGCGCGGCGAGGAGGCGCCATGAACGAACAGAATGGACGCCTGCGGCACCTGCTGCGCGACGCGGATCCGGCGCGCGACGCGCCGGAGCTCGTGACGGCCGAGGCCGCGCGCCTACGGCGAACGGTGCTCGGCGCTCTGGAGCGCGAGCCGCGAGCTTGGCCGTCGCGGCCGGCGATCGCTTGGGCGCTGGCGGCGGCATTGGCTGCTGCCGTCACCGGTCTCGCGCTCTGGCGCTTCGACGCGACGCGGAAGGCGGCACCGCGCGAGGACCGCGCGGCGACGTCGGTGCCGATGCGGACGCCGAAGACTCGACACGATGGGCCGCCGCCGGCGGCGCGCGAAGCTTCACGAGCTTCGGAAGGGACTGCGATCGCCGCGACCACGACGTCCGGCAGGCCCTCGCTTCCCACCACGGCTGCAACGCCCGCGCGTGCCGAGGTCGCAGCCGTTCCTCGCCACCGCGCGCATGAGGGCCCGCGTACCGGGCCGCGATCGTCGCCGCCGGCGATCCAATCGCCGGCACCGCCGGGCGAGACCGCGCCGACGGAGACCTTGGCCGCGGCGCAGCCGGCGAGCGAGCCGCGACAGCCTTACCAACTCCAGCTCACCGCGCCCGGCGGGACGAGGATCGTCTGGCTCCTCACCTCGTCGAGCGGCCGTTGATCCGCAGAGTCGATCTGCAAGGAGACGAACCCATGTCCGTGATCCCAGTGATCCCAGCGATCCCCGCCATCACTCGTCATCGCAGCGCCGGCCTGCGGCGCGCGTTCGCCGCCGCAGGTCTGCTCGGCGCGCTGGCGCTCGCCCTAGCGCCGGCGGCGTCGGCGCAGGCAACCGAGCACGTCGTCGAGCGGCGCTACAAGCTCCGCTTCCTCCCCGCCGCCGACGCGGTCACCGTCGTTCAGGACCTCTGCCCCGCCGACGGCCGCTGCGACCTGGTCCCGATCAGCGGCCTCGAGCTGCGAGTGGTCGCCGACGCGGCGACGCAGACCGCCATCGCCAAGGGACTGCAGGCCGCCGACCTGCCGCCGGCGGCGCAGGCCTTCCAGCTCGTGCTGCTCGACGCGCACCGCACCGGCACCGGCATGCCGGATGGGCTGCCCGCCTCGGCGCGCAAGGCGCTCGCCGACGTCGCCGACTTCCTGCCCTACGGCCGCTTCGACCTGCTGGCGCCGGTGGCCTTCGTGCGCACGACGCACGACGCCCGCCTGACGGTGGCGAGCGACGACCAGCTGTCGTACGAGCTCGAGCTCGCCTTCCGCGGCGACGCCCGCAAGCCCGGAGCCGAGCTGCTCGTCGAGGGCTTCCGCCTCCGCCTCGTTCCGGCCGAGCCGATCCTGGTGGCGCTTGCCGCGCAGCCCGGCTTCTCCGCCGGCGCCACGCTGCCGCGCCGGACGCCGGCCGGCGTCACCAGCACGCCGACTCCGGCCGCGGCGGCCGCCCCGCGCGCGGCAACGCCGTTGCCCGGCGGCACCGCTCCCGGCGCCGGCGAGGCACGCGGCGACGGTCCCGCTCCTCCGGCAGCCGTCACGCCGCCGCCGACGGTCGCCGAGAACCTCCTCTCCACCTCGTTCTCGATCCGCAAGGGCGAGACGGTGGTCGTCGGCACCTCGAAGCTCGACGGCAACGACCGCGCGCTGGTCGTCCTGCTCACCGCGCTGCCGTAGCGCGCGGTTTCACGCGCACGGAGCGCACAAACGAAAGCGGGGGGCCCGCGCCCGCCGCCGTTCCGCGCCGCGAACCGCTTCGCGTCAGCTCTTCTTCTCGCTGTACACGCCGGCGACGCGCGTCTTGCCCGACTCGGCGCCGATGGTGAAGGTGACGGTGCGCTTGCCGTCGTTGCTCTCGCCCACCACCATGCCGCCGTCGCCGCCGGTGCCCGAGTACTTGCTCTCGGTGACCTTGAAGCCGGCACCGTCGAGCTGCGACTTGTAGAAGTCGAAGACCTGGGTGACGCTGTCGCCGGTCGTCAAGCCGAAGGTGCCGCCGCGCTGCGCGTTGTCCTCCGCCGCGTAAACGCCCTCGGCCGCCGAGCCGGGGTACGCCGGCACCCAGCTCGGTAGCTGCGCGGAAGCGCCGAACGAAGCCGTCTCGCCGTTGGCGCCCTTCACCTCGAGCTTGCCGGCGTTCTGGTCGAAGCTCATGCTCGAGTGGCCCTGCGCCGTGTCGAAGCTGATCGTGCCGTTCTTCTGGATGTCGGCCATGTTGAGGGTGACCACTTCGCCCGTCTTCTTGTTCTTGATGGTCACCTTGCCGGCCGCATCGTCGCTGCTCACCAGCTCGAGGTCGGGGTTCGCGGCGGTGATCATCTTCACCGCGGCGAGCTCCGGGTGGTCCTTGTACTCGGCAACCACCGACTTCGCCTTGTGGATGCCCCACCAGGTGAGGGCACCGAAGCCGACGCCGCCGAGGACGAGGATGCCCACGCACCCGATCGCCACCCACGCCCAAACGCTCATTCCCTTCTTCTGCGGCGGCACGGACTGGGGCTGGACCATGGACACGGTCTCCTTGCTGAGTCTGTTGTGGGGAGCGATGCCTGATGTGCGGGCGGTTAGGTTAGCACGCTCGTCTCAGCCCGCTGCGGTAGCATCGCGGCAGGGATGGCGGAGAGCGAGATCGACTACGGCGCGCTGCTGCAGCGCGCGTTGCGCTCGGTGGTGCGGGTGGTGCTCGAGCGCACCGTGCGCGAGGGGCTGCCGGGCGAGCACCACTTCTACTTGAGCCTGCGCACCGACCACCCGGGGACGCAGGTGCCGCCCTTCCTCCGCCAGCGCTTCCCCGAGGAGATCACCGTCGTCCTCCAGCACCAGTTCCGCGACCTCTCCGTCGACGACGACGGCTTCGCGGTGACGCTGCGTTTCGACGGCATGCCGGCGCGCCTAGTGGTGCCGTGGGAAGCGGTCGTCGCCTTCTTCGATCCCACCGCGGAGTTCGGGCTGCGCTTCGACATGCCGGCGCTCGCCGGCGTGGCGGCGCAACGGAACGGATTGAGCGCGGTGCCGCCGCCGGGCGCGCCGCCGGCAGCTGCCGAGGCACCGCGGGCCGAGCACGAGCCGACCGAAGGCGCTGCGCCCGATGCCGAGGCAGCTGAGGCGGACGACGACGCGGACGGCGCGAAGGTCCTCTCCTTCGGCCGGCCGCGCGATCGCCGCGGCGGCGAGTAGTGGCGACTCGCGCCGACGAGCTGGGCCGCACGCTGGAGAGCCGGGTGCGCTACGAGGGTCGCACGGTGTCGGTGCGCAGCGACCGCGTCGTGCTGCCCAACGGCCACGAGGTCGAGCTCGACGTCGTGCGCCATCCGGGCGCCGCCGCAGTGGTGCCGCTCGACGCCGACGGCTCGCTGCTCATGGTGCGCCAGTATCGCCACACCGTCGGCGGCTGGCTGCTGGAAGTGCCCGCCGGCAAGCTCTCGCCCGGCGAGGACCCGGCCGCGTGCGCGCGCCGCGAGCTGGAGGAGGAAGCCGGCGTGCGCGCGGCGACGCTGCGCGAGCTGGGCTCGATCTTCGTCTCGCCCGGCTTCTGCGACGAGCGCATCTGGCTCTTCCTCGCCACCGACCTCGCGCCGAGCGAGCAGCGGCTCGAAGCCGACGAGGTGTTGGCCGTCGAGCGTGTGCCGCTTGCGGAGGCGGAATGCCGCGCGCTCGACGGCGAGCTCGTCGACGCGAAGTCGACCGTCGCAATCCTCCGAGCCGTCGCGCTCTTGCGTAGGGCAGGGTCGGCGCCCGCCGATTGACGGAATCCCCCTACCGATGGCGGGCGCGGAGCCCGCCGGTCCGACCGACCGGGCGACAATGGTGTTTCAGGGCGCCGGCAGCCCGGTGGCGCGGGTGTACGCCTCGCGCACGGTGGCGATGGTGTCGGCGTCCTCCGGCCGCTTGTCGTGCCGGTAGCCCTTGACGCGCGCGAAGCGGAGCGCGAGCCCGGCCGGGTACTGCGGGCTCTCCTGCAGGTCGTTGTAGGCGATCTCGACGACGACCTCAGGCTTGACGTAGACGACGTGGCGATCGCGGCGCGTCGCCAGCGCGAGCAAACGTTCGGTCTGCCAGGCGAGCATCTCGTCGGTCAGGCCCTTGAAGGTCTTGCCGAGCATCACCCAGCCCGGCGCCTCGGTGTAGGTCGGATCGACGATCGCGCCGTCCGGATCGCGCGCGCCGAGGTGGAGGTTGGAGAGCCAGCCGTGCCGCCGGCCGCTGCCCCACTCGACCGCGAGGATGACGAGGTCGAGCGTCTTCGCCTGCTTGATCTTGAGCCAGCTCGCGCCGCGGCTGCCCGCCTCGTACGGCGAGTCGAGGCCCTTCGCCATCACGCCCTCGTGGCCGCGCGCCAGCGTCGCGCGCAGGAACTCCTCGGCCGCCGCGCGATCGGCGGTCACCAGCCGCTCGACGCGCTGCTCCGGCGGCAGCATCGCGGCGAGCATCGTTGCCCGCTCGCGCTGCGGCGCGCCGAGCAGGCTCTGACCGTCGAGCCACAGCACGTCGAAGAAGAACGGCGACAGCGGCAGCTCGCCGCGCAGACCGTCGACGTCGAGCTTCCTGCCGAAGCGCCGCATCGTCACCTGGAAGGGATGAGGCGTGCCGTCGGGGCGCAGCGCGATCACCTCGCCGTCGAGGATCAGCTCGCGCGCCGGCAGCGCCGACACCGCTTCGACGACTTCCGGCACCGCGACGGTGACGTCGTTGAGGCGGCGCGAGAAGACGCGCACGTCGCCGCCGTTCTTGTGCGCCTGCACGCGGGCGCCGTCGAGCTTCGCCTCCAGGCTCGCCTCGCCGAGCAGCTCCAACGCTTCCGCGACGGTCGACGCCGTCTGCGCCAGCATCGGCTGCAGCGGGCGGAACAGCTCGACGCCGAGCGCGCTCAGCGCCGCCTCGCCGCCGTGGAGCGCGGCGGCCGCCACTTCGCCGAGGCTGCCCGAGACCATCAACGCGCGCCGCACCGCCGCCGATGGGAGCCCCGCGGCCTTCGCCACCGCTTCGGCGACGACACCTTCGAGCGCGCCCTGCCGCAGCTCGCCGAAGAGCAGCCGGCGCAGGAAGTCCTGCTCCGGCGCCGTCGCCCGCGCGAGCAGCGCCTCGAGCATCTCGGCGCGCGCGGCACCGGAGCCGCTGCCGCTCACCGCGGCGATGGCACCGAGAGAAGCGTCGACTTCTTCCAGCGACAGCGACGGCGCAGCAGCGGCGACGGGCCGCACCTGGTGCAGCAGCGCCGGTCCGATCCCGATCTTTTTCTGCCGCGGACTGCCGGTGAGGAACGCACCCGCGATCACCGCCTCTTGCGGCGACGAGCGCGCCAGCAGCTCGCCGAGGATGCCGATCTTCTGCAGCCGCTTCGACGTCGCGGCGACACGATCGGCGGCGTCGACGAGCTCGGCCAGCAGCACGCGCGGATCATAGGCCGCGCCATCGCGGCTCGCCGCTCGCGCTTACTCCGCGATCAGCTCGCGCACGGCCGCGAAGATCTCCTCGCGGCTGGGCTTGGCGAAGTAGTCGCCGTCCGAGCCGTAGGGAGGCCGGTGGTCCTTCGCCGTCAGCGTGCGCGCCGGCGCATCGAGCCACCAGAACGCGCCGCCATTCTCGAGCACCTTTTGCAAGATGTACGCGGAGGCGCCGCCCGGCACGTCCTCGTCCACCACCAGCAGGCGATGCGTCTTCTGCAGCGACTCGCCGATGATGCCGGGCCGGTCGAACGGCAAGAGCGTCTGCACGTCGATCACCTCGACGTCGACGCCCACCTGCGCCAGCTGCTCCGCCGCGTCGAGCACGATGCGCAGCGTCGCGCCGTAGCTCACCACCGTGGCGTCGGTGCCCGCGCGCAGCACCTCGGGGATGCCGAGCGGCACCGTGAAGTCGGCGACGTTGCCCGGCAGCCGCTCCTTGACGCGGTAGCCGTTCAACACCTCGACGACGATCGCCGGGTCTTCGCTGCGCAGCAGCGTGTTGTACATGCCGGCGGCGCGCGTCATGTCGCGCGGCACGCAGAGCCAGAGCCCGCGCACGAGGTGGAGGATGCCGCCCATCGGCGAGCCGGAGTGCCACACCCCTTCGAGCCGGTGTCCGCGCGTGCGCACGATCACCGGCGCGCGCTGCGTGCCGGCGCTGCGGAACGACAGCGTCGCCAGATCGTCGGAGAGGATCTGCAGCGCGTAGAGCAGGTAGTCGAGGTACTGGATCTCGGCGATCGGCCGCAGACCGCGCATCGCCAGGCCGATCGCCTGGCCGATGATCGTCGTCTCGCGGATGCCGGTGTCGCCGACTCGCAGCAGTCCGTGCTTCTCCTGCAGGCCGGCGAAGCCCTGGTTGACGTCCCCGAGCCGGCCGACGTCCTCGCCGAACGCCAGCAGCCGCGGCTCGCGCCGCAGGTGGGCGTCGAAGCAGGCGTTCAACACCTCGAAGCCGTTGAGCGTCGGCGCGTCGTCGGCGTAGCTCGGAGCCACCGCTTCGACGCGAAGCGCCGAGCTCGAGCCCTCGCTATATAAGTGCGAGGCGTAGCGCTGCAGGTTGACGCGCTCCTGCTCGGCGCGCCACGCCTCCAGCCGCTCCGCCGGCGGCAGCTTCTCGTCGCGCACCAGCAACAGCGCGTCGTGCGCCGCGACCATGAAGTGGCGCCGCAGCAGCGTGCCTTGGCGCTCGAGACCACGCACGACGTCGCGCAGCGCGTCGCCCTGCTTCGACGCCGCGGCCAATTCCTCGATCAGCGCGAACAGCTCGCGCGCCTCGGCGCGGATGGGCGACTGGAACGCGTCCCAGGCCTTGCGCTGCGCCTCGCGCACGAGCCGCAGCTCTTCGGCCTCGATGGCGTCCAGCTCCTCGCGGCTCGCCAGCCCCTCGGCCAGCATCCACGCCCGCAGGCGCGTGACCGGGTCGTTCTCCTCCTCCCAGCGCAGCCGCTCGGGCGACTTGTACCGTTCGTGGCTGCCGGAGGTCGAGTGACCTTGCGGCTGCGTCATCTCGACGACGTGCACGATCGCCGGCACGTGCTCGCGGCGCGCCGTCTCGGCGGCGACGCGGAAGGTTTCGACGAGCGCCGGGTAGTCCCAGCCGCGCACTGTGTAGACGTCGTACCCGCCGGGCTGGCCGGGCTGGCGCTGGAAGCCCGACAGCAGCGCCGACAGGTCGCCCTTCGCCACCTGGAACTCGTTGGGCACCGAGATGCCGTAGCCGTCGTCCCAGATCGCGATGACCGCCGGCCCCTGGATGACGCCGATGGCGTTGACCGACTCCCAGAACATCCCTTCGGCGCAGCTGGCGTTGCCGATGGTGCCCCACGCCACCTCGTTGCCGTTGCGCGTGAAGCGCGGGTCGGCGGCGCTCGGCAGCTCGCGGTACACCTTCGACGCCTGCGCCAGGCCGACGAGGCGCGGCATCTGCGAGCCGGTGGGCGAGAGGTCGGCCGAGGTGTTGAAGCGCTCCGCCGCCGCCAGCCACTCGCCGTCGGGCGACACCAGCGCCGTCGCGAAGTGGGCGTTCATCTGCCGTCCGGCAGAGTGCGGATCGTGCGCGGGATCGGGATCGGCGTAGAGCTGCGCGAAGTACTGCTCGACGGTGAGCAGCTCGAGCGCGAACATCAGCGTCTGGTCGCGGTAGTAGCCGGAGCGGAAGTCGCCCGGCCGCCAGGCGCGCGCCATCGCCAGCTGCGCCACCTCCTTGCCGTCGCCGAAGATGCCGAACTTGGCCTTGCCGGTGAGCACCTCGCGGCGCCCGAGCAGGCTCACCTGCCGGCTGCGCACGGCGATGCGGTAGTCGCGCAGGATGCCTTCGCGTCCCGGCTCCGCGCCGGCGCCGGCGGCACGGCCGGAAGGGCTCTCGTGGAGCAGCACCGGGCGATGCTAGCGCGGGTCGGCGCCGCCGTCGAGGACGCTGCTGAAGCCGGCGCCCACCGCGTGACGCGGATCGGCGGCAGCCTCGACGCGCGGCAGGAAGATCTCGAACTTGGCGCCCTTCCCCGGCTCGCTGGTGACCCAGATGTAACCGCCGCTCTGCTTGACGACGCCGTAGACCATCGACAGTCCGAGGCCGGTGCCCTTGCCGCGCTCCTTGGTGGTGAAGAAGGGCTCGAAGACGCGGCTCCGCACCGACTCGTCCATGCCGGTGCCGGTGTCGGTCACCGCGATCATCACGTAGGCGCCCGTCCGCGCGCCGGGGTGAGTTTGCGCGTACGCGGTGTCGAGCGCGTGGTTCTTCGTCTCGACGATCAGCTCGCCGCCGTCGGGCATCGCGTCGCGCGCGTTGACGAGCAGGTTGACGAGCACCTGGTGGAGCTGGTCGCGGTCCACCAGCACGCGGCCGGCGTCGTGAGCGAGCGCCGTGCGCAGCTGGACGTTCTCGCCAAGCAAGCGGCGCAGCATCTGCTCGAGCTCGCGCACCTCGTCGTTGGGCGACACCACCTGCGGCTGCAGCACCTGCTTGCGCGAGAAGGCGAGGAGCTGACGCGTCAACACGGCGGCGCGGGCGGCGGCGCGGCGGATCTCGCCCAGCTCGTCGCGCACGCCGGCCGTCTCCGCCACCCGCAGCTCGGCCAGCTCGCAGTAGCCGAGGATGATGCTCAACAAGTTGTTGAAGTCGTGCGCCACGCCGCCGGCGAGCTGCCCCACCGCCTCGATCTTCTGCGCCTGCAGGAGCTGCTCCTCGAGCCGCTGCTGCACGCTGACGTCGCGCACCACGCAGAGCGCGCCGCCGATCGCGCCGCCGGGCTCGAGCACCGGCGCGTAGTGCCCCTCGAGCGTCGGCTCGCCGCCGTGGCCGCGCGGCAGCCGTCGCCGCGGCGCCGCCACCCTCTCGCCGGCGAGCGCGCGGCGGAAGTACGGCAGCTGGTCGGCCGCGCCGAGCTCGTCGAGCACGCGCTCGATCGGGGAGCCGACGCACCTCGCCGCCGGCAGCCCGGTGAGCTGCTCCATCGCCGGGTTCCACACCTGCACCTGGCCGCAGCGGTCGATGCTGATGATGCCGTCGAGGCTGCTGCGCACCAACGCCTCCGCCACCTCGCCCCGCTCCCCTATCGCTTCGGCGGCGCCCATCGCTCCACCGCTTAGACGGCCGCGAAGTCGCAAATTCCACCGCCCCCGGGGCGACAATTTTTCGCGTACAATCGCCGCTCACGCTTCGAATCGTCCGTTCGGATGGCGAACGGACTCCAGGGACCCGGGAAATGGGAGCCTCGTCGTCGGACTTGAGCCCGCGCGAGCTGCTGCTCGCCAACCTGTCGCTGCTGCGCGACCTGGTGGGCTTCCTCGCGCGCCGCTACCGGCTCAACGCCGAGCAGACCGAGGATCTCGAGTCCTTCGTCCGACTGCGCCTCGTCGAAGACGACTACGAGATCCTCCGCCGCTGGCGGCAGCACAGCACGCTGCGTACGTATCTCACCGTAGTCGTGCAGCGGCTCTTCCACGACTACTGCAACCAGCTCTGGGGCAAGTGGCGCGCCTCGGCGGCGGCGCTGCGGCTCGGCCCGCTGGCCGAAGCGCTCGAGGAGCTGCTCTACCGCGAAGGGCTCACCTTCGCCGAGGCCTGCCAGGTGCTCGGCGCCCGCGGCAACGTCGGCCCCGGCGAGCTGACCCGCCTGCACGCGCAGCTGCCGCCGCGCCCGGGCCGCCCGCGCACGCAGCCGATCGGCGCCGACGAGGTGGCCGAGCCGACGCCGGCGCTCGGCCCCGAGGAGGCGGCGCTGCAGCAGGCCGCCGAGGAGGAGGTCACCCGCGCGGTGGCCGCCAGCCTCCGCCGCCTGCGCGCGCAGGACCGCCTGCTCCTTCGCCTCCACTTCGGCGACGGCTTGACCGTGGCCGAGGCGGCGCGCGGCATGGGCGTGCCGCAAAAGGCGCTCTACAAGCGGCTCGGCAGCATCCTCAAGGCCATCAAGCGCGACCTGCGCGAGGCGGGCGTGGAAGGCCACGACGTGGCCCGGCTCCTCCAAAGGGGCCCGACTTTGGACTTCGGCCTGGCGACGGAGGGGGAAACTGACCTGCCGCGTCCGTCTAAGCAGGCCGATGACGACGACGATCGCCAGCACGGGCGCTAAGCCGGACGCTGCCCACGGGCCGCTCCAGAGAGGGGCCGTTGCCCCCCTGTCCTGAGCCCGAGCGCCTGGCCGCCTATCTCGACGGCCAGCTCTTCCCGGAACAGCGCGAACGCCTCGAGGAACACCTCGCCCGGTGCGGCCGCTGCACGAACGCGCTGGCGGACTCGGTGCGGTTTCAGACGCGGCACGGGCTGCCGCTGGAACGGACGCAAATGCGGTGGCTGGCCGCCGCGGCGATGGTCGCCATGGTCGCGGTGCCGGCGGTGGTCTGGCTGGCGACGCGAGCCGAGGGGCCGCCGTGGCGAAGAGATCCGCGTGCACCGCTGATCGCGGCGACCCGAGACGAGCGGCCGCTGGTGCCGCGGTTGACGGGCGGGTTCCATTGGGCGCCGCTTCGCGAGACGGTGCGAAGCGCGACGGCAGTGCCGTCCACTCCGGTCGCATGGGCGACCTACGCCGCGGCCGATCTCGTCAGGAAGCAAGCGACTGCGCGGCCATCCGCCGATCATCTCGGCGCCCTCGCGGACGCTCACCTGTTGGCGGGCGAGACCGATCAGGCACTGATGACTCTCACTCGCGCAACCGTCACCGATCCCGGTGACGCGCGACTCCAGAGCGATCTCGCGGCCGTCTATCTGGCGCGCGGCCAGCAACGAGGCGACGCTGCAGATATTGCCGCTGCGGTCGAGTTGTCCTCCGCTGCTATGAATGCCGAGCCGGCGCTGCTCGAGGCGCGCTTCAACCAGGCGCTAGCGCTCGAAGCGCTGCACTTGGATGTCGAAGCGCGACAGGCGTGGAAGAACTACCTCGACGCGGAAAACGAGCGGACGTGGGCCGGCGAGGCTCGCCAACACCTGGAGGCTCTTGCGTCGGAGCCCACGTCGCAACAGTCGTCGGCAGTGGAGCTGCGCCGGGCTGCCGAGGTTGGCGATCCCGAGCTGGCCGCGCTCGTCGCCGGCCATCGCTACTCGGCGCGTCGGCTGGTCGAGCGTGAGCTGCTTCCTCAATGGGGCGCCCTCCTCGCTCACGACTCGCCTCGGGCGGCGCGGACTCTCGCAACCGCTCAATCCATCGCTCGCCTCTACGCCGCACAGACCGGCGACTCGCGGATCGAGAAGGAACTCGCCGAGGCACTCGCTGTCTCGGGCTTCCCCGCAGAGCGTCTCGGCCACGCACATCATGCGATCGCGAGAGGCGAAACCGCACTCGAGGCCTTCGACATAGCCGCGGCGAGACGTGAGCTCGAGCGCGCAGCCTCGCTGTTCCCCGCGGGCAGCGTCGGCCGGCGGCGGGCGACGGTCGAGCTGCTCGTCTGTGACTATGCGACTGCGGGTTCCAGCCCGGCGCTCGTCGCAGCCTTGGCGCAGGTCGACGACGGCCATGGTGAGGACCTGGCGACGCGCGCTCGAGTGCTGTGGCTGCGCGGCCTTAGCGAGGTCCATCTCGGCGACGAAGCAGCCGCCATCGGCCACTACACCGCCGCCCTCACCGCGCTCGACAGACTGGGTGAAACGGAACCCACGGCCTGGCTGCACTACCTTCTCGGCGAGGTGCTCGCTCTCGCCGGCAACGATCGGGCAGCGTGGACCCATCGCGCCGCGGCCATTGCCGCGATTCCGCGCTTGGAGGATTCGAACCGCAGCTACGGCATCTTGGCCGGTTCCGCAACGTCCGCTCTGCAGGCTGGCCAGCCGCGGCTCGCCAAGGCATTGCTCGAAGAGCTGTCGGCGCGCGGCTATGCCGACACACCGATTCGCGAGGCGGAGCTGCGCCTCCGCCTGGCGCGAGTCGAACTGCGTCTTGGCAATCGTCCGGTGGCCCTCGCGCACCTCGCGCGAGCCGGATCGGCGGTTCACGGCATTGGCGATGCCGCGATGCAGCGGCGGCTGGCGGCTGATTTCGACGCCACGCGTGGAACGATCACTCCGTCACCACAGGTCGCGGTGACCGCGCTGTCGCGGGCGCTCACCACCTTCGGCGAGCTCCATGCCACGGAGCGCCTGCCGGGGCTCCTCCTCGAGCGCGCGCGGGCCTATCGCCGGGCCGGCGGCGATGCTCTCGCCGAGCGCGACCTGAACCAGGCCATCGCGCTGCTCGAAACGCATCCCGCGCTCGACCTGCGCGAGGACCTCTGGCTGAACGGAACCGATCTCGCCGACTTCCTGTATGACGAGATGGCGTCGCTCGCGCTGTCGCGCGACGACTCCATCCGGGCATTCTCGTGGGTCGAGCGCGCCGGCAATCGCGACCTTGCGACGGTCAACGGCGAGGCGACGGCCATTTCGAGACCCTCGCCTGCGCTGCCGGCGCAGCTCGAAGCCGGAACCACGGTGCTCGCCTACCGACTGCTCGGCGGCCGCGCGCTGCTGTGGCGAATCGATCGCGGCGGTCTACGCCTGATTCCGCTGCATGCTTCGCCAGACGAGCTCAAGCGCCTGGCCGCGAACCTCGACGCCGATCTCGTTGCCGGCAGCTGGACGCGCGGCGATACGGAGACCGCTGCTCGTCTCTACCGCGAGCTCGTCGCGCCCGCGGCGCTCGATGCCGACGTCCGCAAGCTCGTAGTAGTACCCGATCCACGACTCGCCGCGCTGCCCTTTGCCGCCTTGGTCGACGGCCGCGGACGCTTCCTCATCGAAACGAGCGCTCTGACGGTGAGCCCGAGCGTGGGCTACTACCTCCATGCACGGCGCCGTTGGCGCTCGCTCGCCGCCGAGACTGCGTCGGCGATGGTCGTCGGCGACCCGCGTACCGACGGGCGCGTCTTCCCCGGTCTCGAATCCCTCCCCGGGGCCGCCGACGAGGCACGCCGAGTCGCTCGCCTCTACCCCGATGCGACGTTGGCGCTCGGAGAGGCCGCGACGCGCACCGCATTGGTCGCGTCAATGGGCAGCCGGGCTATCGTGCACGTGGCAGCTCACGCGATGGTAGACGACTCGTTGCCGTCGCGGTCGGCGCTGGCTCTGGCTCCCGGGAACGACTCCGGCGGCGGCAGCCTGTACGCGGAGGAGATCCGCGATCTCAGCCTGCCGCTGACCCGTACCGTCGTGCTGGCCGTCTGTGGCAGCACGAGCAGCCCGCGTCCCGGCGACACCGCTGGCCGTCTCGGATTGGCGAGCGCCTTCCTCGCCGCCGACGTACCCACCGTAGTGGCAACGCTATGGCCGGTGAAAGACCAGCGCACCGTCGCTCTCGTCACGGCGCTCCATACGCGGCTTCGCGCAGGCGACGATCCGGCGACCGCCCTCCGCTTCGCTCAACTTCAGCAGCTCACCAGCTCCGACGGCGCTCTGCGCTCTCCCGCCACCTGGGCGTTGTTCCAAGCCCTGGGAGGCTGAGCACGGCCACCGCCGCGGCCGCGCGTACCTGCGCGCCGGCGTGTCGAGCGATCCACGAAGCGTTTCCCATGGTGTCCAAGTCGGCTCGGGGACCGCCCCGCGGCAGCTGGTGAACGCCGCTTGCCGCCGAGCTCACCTATCACCAATAAGGGAGACCAAGTCATGGGCTTTAACACGCATTGTTGCTTTCTCGGCTTCTCCGTCACGTACAGCAACACGTTCAGTGAGCAGCTGGAACGCCGCAGCCGCGAGCTCGAGCGGCACCATCGCGAGGGCAACGTCGACTTCATGCTCGGGATGAAGGTCCTGCACGACGCCGTCGACGCCGCGCTGGCGCGTGACAGCGCGAGCGCGGACGGCGCGCTCGACCACGGCCTGCAGCTTCTCGACTCGTGCAACGACCACCTCACCGCCATCGGCGAGGCGCTGGTGCGCACCCGCGCCGAGCTGTTCGAGCGCGAAGGGATCGACCGCCACGATCCGCTGATCGCCCGCGAACGCTGGTTCGCCGCCATCGACATCGACGCGATGTACCGCGAGCTGGCCGCGCACGGTGCCGCGCTGCCGCAGCGCGTGTTCTGGGACGACGTCGCTGCCCGGGTGCGCGACGGCGGCGCGCGCGCCGGCCTCCGCGTGCTCGACCGCAATCTGCGCGAGCTGCAGAGCGACCTGCGGACTTTCGTTGGCGAGGTGGCGGCCTTGCGGCGCCTTCCTCTCGCCGAGATGGCGCCGGCGCTTCATGGAGCTTCGCGCTCGGTGGCGACGATGACCATGGGCTTCACCCGCCTGCTCACGACCTTCTCGTACTTCAGCCTGCTCTGCGAGCGCGCCTCGGAGCTGTGGGAACGCGCGATCGAGGAGCCCGCAGAGGCGGTGGCTATCGCGGGGTGATCTTCGCTCCACTTCGACGCGCCATCGGCGGGCGCGGCGACATCCATGGGCCGGGCGAGAGGCCGACTCGCCCGGCCGTCCACTCCGCAGCCGGTGAACGAGCCGCGTGCTACGGTCGCGCGTCATGCCGACGGGCGCGCAGCCGTGGCCGACCACGTTCTTTCTCGACGGCACGCGCGGCGAGCTCGCGGATCCGGTGGCGATCGAGGATCCGCTCGAGATCCAAGTCGCTTTCGGTGCGTCGCCGGCGGCGCAGCTCGCCGTCACGTTGCGCACGCCAGGCCACGATCGCGAGCTCGCGGCGGGGTTGCTCTATGCCGAAGGGATCGTCGAGCGTGCCGATGAGATCGTGGCGCTCGACGAGGTTGCCGCAGGCGAAGCCCCGGGCAGCCGCGTCGTCGCGCGACTGAAGGATCGCTCCACTGCCACGCGCGCGGTCGCGGCGCGGCCGTTCCTCTCCACCGCGGCTTGCGGGCTGTGCGGCAAAGCCTCGGTCGACTCCGTGTTCGCCTCCGGCTTTCCGGTGTTGCCATCGGGGCCCCGCCTGGCGCTGCCGCTGCTGCTCGATCTGCCGCAACGAATGGCGCCCGCCCAGGAGCTGTTCGCGCAGACCGGCGGCATCCACGCCGCGGCGCTCTTCGCGGCCGGCGGCGAGCTGCTGCTCTCGCGCGAGGACGTCGGGCGACACAACGCGGTCGACAAGGTCGTCGGCGCAATGCTGCTCGACGGTCGGCTGCCTGCCGGCGAGACGATCCTCGCCGTGTCGGGCCGCATCGGTTTCGAGATCGTGCAGAAGGCTTTGCGCGCCGGCGTGCCGGTGCTCGCGGCGGTCGGCGCGCCGTCGACGCTCGCGCTTCGACTCGCGGCGCGCGCCGGCATGACGGTCGTCGGCTTCGTGCGGCCCGGCCGCTGCAACGTCTACGGCGGCGTCGAACGCATCGTCGATTGACGCCTAACCCGCCGCCGCTTCCGCCGCGATCCGCTCGAGCGCCGACTGCGGACCCTGCACCGCCGTGCGCTGCATGAAGTGGTGGAGGCCGCGGATGCCGCCCAGCTCTTCGCCACTGCCGGCACGGCCGGGACCGCCGTGCACGAGGCCCGGCAGCACCGTGCCCGGCCCCAGCGACTCGGCCGCCACTTCGCCGGTGCCGACGTGCACGCGGCCGTTGTACGGCGCCATCGCCAGCACCGCGGCGGCCACGAAGCCCGCGTCGTCGGAATAGACGCTCGACACCAGCGAGCCCTCGCCGAGACCGACGAGCTCGCCCGCTTCCTCCGCGCTGCCGTCGTAGGGCATCAGCGTGGCGACGGGACCGAACACCTCGCGCCGGTGCACTTCCATGGCCGCGCGCGGTTCGTCCGCCACCAACAACCGCGGCGCCACGAACCCGTGCCCGCTCGGCGCTTCGCCTTTCCACGCCACGGTAGCGCCGCGCGCGATCGTCGACACGCCTTCTTCGACGTCGCGCGCCTGGCCAGCGCTCACCACCGGCCCCATGCCGACGCCCTCGGCAAGGGGATCGCCGACGCGCACTTGCGACAGCCGTTCGACCAGCGCCTCGCGCACGGCGTCGAGGCGCGCGCGCGGCACGAACACGCGCCGCGTCGCCGTGCACTTCTGCCCCGCCTTGTGCGTCACCTCGTGCACGACTTCCTTGACGAACAGCTCCCACGTCGGCGAGCCGGGCTCGACGTCGGGTCCGAGCACGGCGGCGTTCAGCGAGTCGGCCTCGACGTTGACGCGCACCCCTTTCTCGAGCACGCGCGGATGCGAGCGCATCTTGGCGCCGGTCGCCGCCGAGCCGGTGAACGCCAGCACGTCCTGCGCCTCGAGGTGGTCGAGGAGGTCGCCGGCGGGTCCGGCGAGGAATGTCCAGCTGCCGGCCGGCAGGGCGCCCGAGGCGACGAAGAGCTGCGCGATGCGCCAGGCGACGAGCGCCGTCTGCGTCGCCGGCTTGACCACCACCGGCATGCCGGCGAGCAGCGCGCACGCCACCTTCTCGGCGAATCCCCACGCCGGAAAGTTGTAGGCGTTGACGAGCACCGCCGCACCGCGCCGCGGCACCCACAGGTGACGGCCGGCGAACGGCGTCGCGCGGCCGAGCGGCACCGGCTCGCCGTCGACGAGGTAGCGGCCCTCGCCGAGCCCGCGGCCGAGGTTGGCGTAGAAGGCCAGCGTGCCGCCCGCGCCGTCGACGTCGAACTTGGCGTCGGCCTTGGTGTTGCCGCCGTTGCGCATCGCCAGGTCGTACAGCTCGTCGCGGTGCTCGCGGATGATGCCGGCGAGCGACTTGAGGATGCCGGCGCGTTGCGCGAAGGTGAGCGCCCGCAGCGCCGGCCCGCCGACTTCGCGCGCATGCCGCAACGCCGCGCCGAGGTCGATGCCGCCGGTGGACGCCGTCGCCAGCGCCTCGCCGGTCGCCGGGTTGACCAGCGTGCTCCCTTCCCCTTCGCCGGGCACCCAGCGGTCCTCGACGTAGCTCTCGATCCGCACCAGCTCTGCCATGCGCGCTGTCTCCAGATATATCGAGTGGAAGTGGTCAGTAAGGATCGCGGCCAAACAGGAGCTCGACGCCGAGCCCGATCATCGCCGAGCCCTCGCGCGCCTGGTCGCGCCGCTCCTTCGGCCAGGTGTAGCCGACGATGAGGTCGCCGAAGAAGTACTGCGCGCGCAGCGGCTGGCGGTAGACGGCGCGGGCGCCGAGCTCGCGGAAGCTCACCTCGGCGTCGGTGGCGCCGCGCGCGAAGAGCTCGCCCGCCACCGCGCGCAGGCCGCTCAGGTTCTTGTAGAGCACGAGGGCGGAACGCCACTCGAGCCCGCTGGACGCTTCGGAGATGGTGCCGACGTTGCCCCAGCGTAGGAGCAGGTCGGGGCGCAGCACGCGGTCCCAGTCCATGCTGGTCGTCGAGCCGAAGCCGTCGCGGTTCTCCCAGAACACCGTCTCGCGGAAACGCCACACGTCGTTGCGGCCGAGGAAGAAGTTGCGCCGGTAGCGGGTCTGCGCGAACACCTCGGGCGAGGTCTTCAGGCGCGCACCGACGCCGAAGTCGACGCGCTGCAGGAAGCGGCCGGGCGGGCGGTAGCCGAGCCCCGCCAGCCACTCGTCGCGGTCCTCGAGGCCGAACACCGAGGAACGGATGGCGAAACCCTCCTGGCGGTCGCGGGCGAAGCTGCGCTCGTCGCGGCCGAGGAAGAGCCGGAATCGCCGCTGGAGGTTCGGCAGGTCGTAGTTGAGATGCACGCGAGCGTTGCCGTCGAACCCTGCGAAGTCGGTGTGCAGCGCCGACAGCTCGACGCGGCCCGACACGGCGCGCGCGTTGCGCACGTCGGGCGTGCCGCCGAAGAGCCCGTCGAACCAGAGCGTGGCGCCGCAGAAGGTCTCGGCGAGCATGCGCCGGCTCTCGTCGATGATGTCCTCGTCTCTGCGATCCTGGCGACAGAGGTCGTGCAGCGAAGGCTCGGCGCGCGGCGCCGCCGCCGGGGTCGCCGCCGGCATCGCCGGTGTCGTCGCTTCGGTCGTGGACTCGACGGGCGCCGGCTCCGGCGCCGGAGCGGCCGTCGCGCCGGTTCCTTCCGGCGGCACGGCAGTGATGCCGGCATCCACCACCACCGGCTGGCGCCGGCCGGCGCACCCGAAAGTCAGCACCGCGATCGTCAGCGAGACCGCGAGGACCGAAGGGCGGCGCCACATGGAGATCATGGTAGTCGAGATCGCGGAACCGCGCGTTGCAAATGGCAACTGCCTGAATCCGCGGGCCACCGTAGGGCCCCGGACTCCTGCCACTTACAAATCGCGCCGTCGATCTGCTAGGGTACGTACCCGGATCACAACAGAGCTCGCATCCCTTCGGGCAGCCAACCGGGGCCGCTCAGGCTCCCCGAGCGCGCCGGCAGGGATGCGAGATGGGCGCCCCAACCTCGGATAGATGACAGGTCTTGGCCAGCGGACCTGGAGGGTGATCGATGCGACGCATCCACTTCGTCCCCGCCCTGCTCGCCGCCACGCTGATCGCCGTCGGCATCGCCGCTCCGGCGGCGGCGGTGCAGTCGAACTTGACGGTCTTCATCGACCTCGACAACGACGCGTCGACCGGCTGCAACGACCCGGTGTCGGGCTTCAACGGCTACGACCAGAAGGTCGTCACCACCGTGAACACCACCGGCGCGAGCTCCGCGCAGGTGACGCAGATCGAGGGACGCAACTGCGCCAACGCGGTGGTCTTCTCCGACAGCACCACGCATCCGGTGGGCTTCCACAACGGCGACAACGGCCTCAACGTCATCGAGACGTACTGGCCGATCGTGCCGGCCTCGCCGCCTCCCCTCCACCCCTGCCTCGGCATGAACGGCGTCAACTGCCTCCGCCTCGGGGTCTACGCCGAGAACGCCAACGGCGGCAGCGACACCCTCTTCACCAACAACGGCGCGCCGACCGGCCCGCCCATCCTCCTCATCCTCGGCGAGGGCGTCGAGATCCCGACGCTGTCGCAGTGGGGCCTGCTCATTCTCATCGTCCTCCTCGCCTGCGCGGCGGCGCTGAAGCTGCGGCGCCGGCCGCTGCGCGCGCTGCTCACGGTGCAGCTCGTGCTCTGCGCCGGCGGCATCGCCTACGCGGTGCTCGGCGACCTCGACGGCAACACGCTTTCGGAGTGGACGCCCGGCTCCCGCGTCGCCTATGACCCCAGCGCCGTCGACGACGGCGACGACATCGCCTCGCTCTACGCCCGCACCGCGCCGCCCCAGGGCCGCGTCTTCTTTCGCATCGATGCCTCGCTCGTCTTCAACACGCCGCCGGTGGTGACGCCGACGCCGGGCGCGACGACGTTCACCGAGGACGGCCCCGCCGTCGTCGTCGACTCCGGCATCACCGTCACCGACGCCGACAGCCCGAACCTCGCCTCCGCCACCGTCACCATCACCAACCCGCAGGACGGCGCGCTCGAGACCCTCGCCGCCTCCTCCTGCGCCGGCCTCACCGTGACGCCGGGCCTCAACAGCTTGAGCATCACCGGCAGCGCGACGCCCACCGTCTACCAGACCTGCTTCCGTTCCGTCACCTACAACGACACCTCGAACACGCCGGGCACGACGCCGCGCACGGTCGCCTTCGTCGCCAACGACGGCATCGCCAACAGCGCGCCGGGCAACAAGACGGTCAACGTGGTGCCCAACGACGACGCGCCGGTGGTGACGACGACCGCCGGCAGCACCGCGTTCACCGAGGACGGCGGCCCGGTGGTGGTCGACAACGGCGTCAGCGTCAGCGACGTCGACTCGCCGAACCTCGCCTCGGCGACGGTGACGATCACCAATCCGCAGGACGGCGCCGCCGAGCTGCTCGCCGCCACCGCCTGCGCCGGTCTCACCGTGACGCCCGGCCTCAACACGCTGTCGATCACCGGCAGCCAGCCGCTCGCCAGCTACCAGACCTGCCTGCGCTCGGTGACCTTCGACGACACCTCGAACAACCCCAACACCACGAACCGCATCGTCCGCTTCGTCGTCAACGACGGCACCCTCAACAGCAACAACGGCGACAAGACGATCACGGTGACCCCCAGCCCCGACGCGCCGGTGGTGACGACCACCGCCGGCTCCACCACCTTCACCGAGGACGGCGGCGCGGTCGTCGTCGACGCCGGCGTGACGGTGACCGATCCCGACGACACCAACCTCGCCTCGGCGACGGTGACGATCACCAACGTGCAGGACGTCGGGTTCGAGGCGCTGGCGGCCACCTCCTGCGCCGGCCTCACCGTCGGCGGCTCCGGGACTCCCACGCTCAGCATCAGCGGCACGCAGCCGCTCGCCACCTACCAGACCTGCCTGCAGTCGGTCACCTACGACAACACCGATCAAGACCCCAGCAACACGCCGCGCGTCATCTCCTTCGTCGCCAACGACGGCGGCAACAGCAGCGCGCCGGCGAACAAGACGGTGACGGTGACGCCGGTCAACGATGCGCCGGTGGTGACCACGACCGGCGGCACCACCGCCTTCACCGAGGCCGGCGGCCCGGTCGTCGTCGACGGCGGCGTGACGGTGACCGACGTCGACAACGCCAACCTCGCTTCGGCGACGGTGACCATCACCAACGTGCTCGACGCCGGCTCGGAGCAGCTCGCCGCCACCGCGTGCGGCGGCTTGACGGTGGGCGGCAGCGGCACGGCGACTCTCAACATCAGCGGCAGCGCGACGCTGGCCGCGTACCAGACCTGCCTGCGCTCGGTCACCTACGACAACAGCGACCAGGACCCCGACACCACGAACCGCGTGATCTCGTTCGTCGCCAACGACGGCACCGCCAGCAGCGCGCCCGCCAACAAGACGGTGAGCGTGGCCGCGGTCAACAACGCGCCGGTGGTGACGACGACCGGCGGCAGCACCGCCTTCACCGAGGACGGCGGCGCGGTGACGATCGACAGCGGCCTCACCGTCACCGACGCCGACAACGCCAACCTCGCCTCGGCGACGGTGACGATCACCAACGTGCAGGACGTCGGCTTCGAGGCGCTCGCCGCCACGTCGTGCGGCGGCCTCACCGTCGGCGGCTCCGGCACGCCGACGCTCAACATCAGCGGCAGCGCGACGCTGGCCGCCTACCAGACCTGCCTCCGCTCGGTGACCTACAACAACACCGACCAGGACCCCAACAACACGGCGCGGGTGATCTCGTTCGTCGCCAACGACGGCACCAACAGCAGCTCGCCGGCCAACAAGACGGTGACCGTCGCGCCGGTCAACGACGCCCCGGTGGTCACCACCACCGGCGGCACCACCGCTTTCACCGAGGACGGCGGAGCGGTCGTCGTCGACTCCGGCCTCACGGTCACCGACGTCGACAACGCCAACCTCGCCTCAGCGACGGTGACGATCACCAACGTGCTCGACGTCGGCTTCGAGCAGCTCGCCGCCACCTCCTGCGCCGGTCTCACGGTCGGCGGCAGCGGCACGGCGACGCTCACCATCAGCGGCAGCCAGCCGCTCGCCACCTACCAGACCTGCCTGCGCTCGGTGACCTACAACGACACCGATCAGGACCCGAACACCACGAACCGAGTGATCTCCTTCGTCGCCAACGACGGCACCGCCAGCAGCGCGCCGGCCAACAAGACCGTCTCGGTCGCGGCCGTCAACGACGCGCCGGTCGTCACCACGACCGGCGGCACCACCTCGTTCACCGAAGGCGCCGGCGCGGTCGTCGTCGATGCCGGCGTGACGGTGACCGACGTCGACTCGCCCAACCTCGCCTCGGCGACGGTGACGATCACCAACGTGCTCGACGTCGGCTTCGAGTCTCTCGCGGCCTCGTCCTGCGCCGGCTTGACGGTGGGCGGCAGCGGCACGCCGACGTTGACCATCAGCGGCAGCCAGCCGCCGGCGACGTATCAGACCTGCCTGCAGTCGGTGACCTACAACAACACCGACCTCGATCCCGACACCACGAACCGGGTGATCTCGTTCGTCGCCAACGACGGCGCGCTGCCGAGCAACACCGCCAACAAGACGGTCACGGTGACCGCGGTCAACAGCGCCCCGGTGGTGACCACCACCGCCGGTACCACGGCCTTCGTCGAGGACGCCGGCCCGGTGGTCGTCGACGGCGGCCTCACCGTGACCGACGTCGACTCCGCCAACCTCGCTTCGGCGACGGCGACCATCACCAACCCGCAGGACGGCGCGCTCGAGACGATGAACGCCACCGCCTGCGCCGGCCTCACCGTGACGCCGGGCCTCAACTCGGTGAGCATCACCGGCAGCCAGCCGCCGGCCAACTACCAGACCTGCCTGCGCTCGGTGACCTACAACGACGCGTCGAACACCCCGAACACCACCACGCGCGTGATCTCGTTCGTCGCCAGCGACGGCGCCGCCAGCAGCACGCCGGCGACCAAGAACGTCAGCGTGACGCCCGCCAACGACGCGCCGATCGTCGCCACCACCGCCGGCAACACCGCCTTCACCGAGGACGGCGGCGCCGTGGTGATCGACTCCGGCGTCACCGTAGTCGACCCCGACAGCGCCAACCTCGCCTCGGCGACGGTGACGATCACCAACGTGCAGAACGTCGGCCTCGAGGCGCTCGCCGCCACCGCGTGCGGTGCCTTTACGGTCGGCGGCAGCGGCACGCCCACCCTCACCATCACCGGCAGCCAGCCGGTCGCGACCTACCAGACCTGCCTGCAGTCGGTGACCTACAACAACACCTCGCAGAACCCCAACACCACGACGCGGGTGATCTCCTTCGTCGCCAACGACGGCGCCCTCTCCAGCGCGCCGGCCAACAAGAACGTCACCGTGGCGGCAGTCAACGACGCGCCGGTGGTCACCACCACCGCCGGCACCACCGCCTTCGTCGAGGACGCCGGCGCGGTGGTGATCGACTCCGGCGTCACCGTCACCGACGTCGACTCCGCCAACCTGGCCTCGGCGACGGTGACCATCACCAACGTCCAGGACAGCGGCGCCGAGGCGCTCACCGCCACGGCTTGCGGCGCCATGACCGTCGGCGGCAGCGGCACGGCCACCCTCACCATCACCGGCAGCCAGCCGCTCGCCACCTACCAGAGCTGCCTGCAGTCGGTGCGTTACAACAACAGCTCGAACAACCCCAACACGACGACGCGGGTCGTCTCGTTCGTCGCCAACGACGGCGCGCTGTCGAGCGCGCCGGCCAACAAGAACGTGTCGGTGACCGGTGTCAACGACGCGCCGGTCGTCACCACCACCGCCGGCAACACCAGCTTCACCGAGGACGGCGGCGCGGTCGTCGTCGACTCGGGCGTCACCGTCAGCGACGTCGACAACGCGAACCTCGCCTCGGCGACGGTGACCATCACCAACGTCCAGGACGTCGGCTTCGAGGGGCTCGCCGCCACGGCCTGCGGCGCGCTGACGATCGGCGGCAGCGGCACGCCCACGCTCACCCTCACGGGGAGCCAGCCGCTCGCCACCTACCAGACCTGCCTGCAGTCGGTGACCTACAACAACACCGACCAGGACCCCGCCGGCGCGCCCAACCGCGTGGTCCGCTTCGTCGTCAACGACGGCACCAGCAACAGCAACAACGGCGACAAGACGGTCACGGTGACACCGGTCAACGACGCGCCGGTGGTGACGCCCAGCGCCGGCGTCACGCCCTTCACGGAGGACGGCGGTGCGGTGGTCGTCGACAACGGCCTCACCGTCACGGACGTCGACAACGCCAACCTCGCCTCGGCGACGGTGACCATCACCAACGTGCTGGACCCCACCTTCGAGAGCCTCGCCGCCACCTCCTGCGCCGGGCTCACGGTCACTGGCGGAGGTACCACCAGCCTCAGCATCACCGGCAGCCAGCCCAAGGCCACCTACCAGACCTGCCTGCGGTCGGTGACCTACAACAACCTCGACCAGGATCCCAACGCCACCACCCGCGTCATCCGCTTCGTCGTCAACGACGGCGCCCTCAACAGCAACAACGGCGACAAGCAGGTGTCGGTGACGCCGGTCAACGACCTGCCGGTCTGCCAGAACACCGTCAACTACACGACGCCGGGCAACACCCAGCTTCACGTCAACGCGACCACGCCGGGCGTCGCCAACTGGACGGACGCCACGAGCCTGCTCGCCAAGTGCAACCCGACCGATCCCGACGGCCCGTCGGCGACGACGATCGTCACCGTCTCCGGTTCGTCAGCGAACAGCGGCAGCTTCACGATCAGCAACTCCGCGGCGGGCGACTTCTTCTACGTGCCCGCGGCGGGCTTCACCGGCGCCGACAGCTTCAGCTTCTCGCTCAACGACGGCGCCGGCACGAATCCGCAGACCGCCAACGTCTCCGTCGGCCAGCGCGTGTGGTACATCCGCGACGTCGTCGACGCCAACAACGCCGCCGGCGGCGACGGCCGTTCCACCAACGCCTTCGACACCATCACGCAGTTCAACGCCGCGACCACCAACGACAACGACATCATCTTCGTCTTCGCGGGCAACACCGCGACGACGCCGCTTGCCGGCAGCATCAGCCTGCGCAACGGTCAGAAGCTGTGGGGCCAGGGCATCGCGCTCGACCTGACGAGCAACGGCTTCGGCGTGCTGGTATCCGCCACCACCCAGCCGCACCTCCAGGCCACCACGGCCAGCACCAACACGGTCAATGTCCCGGCCACCGCCGGCAACCGCCAGAACGTCGAGATCCGAGGCCTCGACCTCGAGGCCACGGGCGCCACCTCCAACGCCATCGACGTCACTTCGAGCGGCGCCAACCAGGTCGGCGTGACGATCAGCAGCAACAACGTCCGCGGCGCCACCGCCGAAGGCATCGACCTCAACAACGGCAGCACCGGCGCCTTCACGGCGACGGTGGGCGCCGCCGGTGCCGCCAACACCATCACCTCGGCCGGCAATGGCATCGACGCCAAGACCACGGCCGCAGGCACGATGACGGTCAACGCCGCCAACGACACCGTCACCACGAGCGGCGGCAACTCCATCGACCTCCGCACCCAGGCCGGCGGCTCGGCGCTGAACGTGGCCGTCGACAACGTCAACGTGACGGCCAGCGGCACCGGCATCCTCGTCGACGGCTCCGCCGCCGGCACCGCCACCGTCACCAGCTTCTCCAACCCCAACGTCAACGGCAACACCGGCGGCAACGGCATCGTCATCACCTCGGCGACCTTCGACTCCAACCTGGGCCTGGCCGCCTTCCAGGCCGTCAACGCCGGCAACCTCGTCGTCGGCGCCTCGGGCAACGGCGTCGGCGCCGCGGGCGTGCAGCTGGCCAACTGCGCCGGCGACCTCTCCTTCGCCGATTTCGACGTCTTCGCCGACGGCGGCGCCGGCCTCTTCGCCAGCGGCACCACCCTCTACACCGGCTCCGCCGGCCTGCGGGTCACCATGCCCGGCGCCGGCGCCAACGTCACCGCCATCGGTGGGCCGGCGGTGAGCGTCAGCACCGTCACCGGCACGCTCACCTTCTCGGGGATCACCAGCACCAACACCGCCACCACCGGCGTGTCGCTGACCAACCTCGCCGACGGCGGCGGCACCAACTCCACGTTCAGCGCGCCGTCGGGCAGCGCCATCACCACCACCGCCGGTGCAACGGGCCCGATCTTCAACGTCAGCGGCGGCAACGCTGCCATCACCTACGGCGGCACCCTCACCAACAGCTCGGCCGCGGCGCGCGCCGTCTCCGTCAGCACCTGGGCGGGCGACGACGCCGGCGACGACATCAGCTTCTCCGGCGCCATCACCGAGAACGGCGCCGGCATCCTGCTCAACAACAACGCCGGCTCCGCCGGCCGGTCGATGAACTTCAGCGGCGGCCTCACCATCAACACCACGACCGGCGAGGGCTTCGCCGCCACCAGCAACACCACGCCCGCCGGCCTCAACATCACCGGCAGCACGAACGACATCACCTCGACGAGCGCCACGGCGCTGCGGGTGACCAGCACCACCATCGGCAGCTCCGACCTCAACTTCCGCAAGGTCTCATCGGGCAACAACACCGCGGCCGCCGATCCGGTCAACGGCATCGTGCTCAACACCACGGGCGCGCTGGGCGGCCTCAAGATCACCGGCACCGGCTCCCCCGGCCAGGGCGGCAACGACACCGGCGGCATCATCCAGCACACCAGCGGCGCCGGCATCGTCCTGCTCAGCACCCGCGAGCCGGCCTTCGCCAACGTCAAGATCGACACCACCGGCAACAGCGGCGTCTCCGGCGAGGGGATCGTCGACTTCACCTACGATCACGGCACCATCCTCGACTCCGGCAACACCAACCAGGAAGCCAACATCGAGCTCAACGGCTGCGCCGACGGCTCCGGCTGCCTGGCCAGCCCCAACGTCGTCACCGGCGTGGTGACGATCACCAACAACGTGCTCAGCCGGGCCTTCGACCGCGGCGTCGACATCCAGCAGACCGACGGCACGATCAGCAACCTGACGATCTCGAACAACCTGATCACCAGCACGACGTCGACCGCCACCTCGAAGGGCGCCGGCATCACGGTCGACATGACGGGCACCTCCTCGACCGCCGGCAACGTCACCCAGGCGACGGTCGCCGGCAACACGATCAACAACTTCCCCAGCCTCGCCGGCATCCAGTTCATCGGCGGCAACAGCAACGCCACCGGTCCCTCGGGCATGGTCGGCGACCCCGCCTCGCTCACCAACGTCATCAACATCACCGGCAACTCCATCTCCGGCCAGAACAACGTCAACCGGATGGGCACCAATGCCGTCGAGGTGAGCGTCAACGGCGGCAACTCCGGCGCCCGCTCGAAGGGCAACTTCAACGTCTCCAACAACCCGACGATGACCAACCTGGCGGGCTCCGGCATCCTGGTCGGCAACAACGGCTGGGTCGACGGTACTTACGCGTTCAACAACAACGTCATGGCCCCCGGCAACATCAACGCGTCGCCGGGCATCAGCGGCGGCAACGGCATCGTCCTCAGCACCAGCGAGACGCCGCTGATGAACGCCACCGTCACCGGCAACAACATCAGCCAGACCGACGGCAACGGCATCCTGCTGGTGTCGCGCGGCGTCAGCGGCCAGCTCAACGTCGGCATCCGCAACAACACGGTGGCGGCGCCGCTCACCGGCGTCCGCCCCGGCATCCGCGTCGACGCCGGCAACGGCACCTCGGTCGACGACGCGGTCTGCGTCGACATCTCCAACAACGTCAGCGGCGGCAGCGGCGGCAGCGCCGGCATCGGCATCCGCAAACAGGGCAGCAACGCCACCGTCAACGACTTCGGCATCGAAGGCTTGGCGCCGAGCCCGGCGAGCTGCGACCAGGCAGAGGGCCGCGTCAACTCGGTGAACCCAGGCGCAGTGGCAACGGGCACCAACTGCTTGGGCGCCGGCGGATCGAAGACCCTGGCCATCTCGGGCAGCAACTTCGTGGTGTGCAACACGGCACCATGAGCTGTTTCCTTTAACCGGCGATCGCAAAGGAGGGAGGACGGCGGATGGCGGAACCATTCCTGTCGGAGATCCGATTGATGAGCTTCGTGTTTGCGCCCAAAGGCTGGGCGCTGTGCAACGGACAGTTGCTGCCGATCAACCAGAACCAGGGGCTCTTCTCGCTGCTGGGGACCACGTTCGGCGGCGACGGGCGGGTGAACTTCGGGCTTCCCGACCTGCGCGGGCGCACGCCGATACACGTCGGCAGCGGCCACACGCTGGGCGAGAAGGGGGGCGAGCCGGCGCACACGCTGTCGATCGCCGAGATCCCGACGCACACCCACCAGCTCCAGGCCACCACCGCCACGTCGACGACCAACACCCCGACCACCGCCCTGGTGCTGTCGCAGAGCACGTCGCAGTCGCTCTACAAGGGCCCCACCAACCTGCAGGCGATGTCGCCGGCGGCGATCACCAACGTCGGCGGCTCGCAGGCCCACCTGAACATGCAGCCCTTCCTCACCCTCAGCTACTGCATCGCCCTCCAGGGCATCTTCCCCAGCGCGACATAAGGAGACCGCCATGGCACAACCCTACGTTGGCGAGATCCGCATGTTCGCTGGCAACTTCGCACCCGCCGGGTGGATGTTCTGCGAAGGTCAGCTGCTGCCGATCTCGGAGTACGAGACGCTGTTCAACCTCATCGGCACCACCTACGGCGGCGACGGGCAGAGCACCTTCGCCCTTCCCGACCTGCGTGGACGCATCCCCATCCACCAGGGCAACGGCTTCATCCTCGCCGAGACCGGCGGCGCCGAGGAGATCACCCTGACGGTGAGCCAGATCCCGGCGCACAGTCATCCGTGTCTGGCCAGCATCGACGTCGCCACCGACACGGCGCCCTCCGTGAACGTCCTGCTCGCCAAGGGCTTCGCCTCGACGGTCACGCCCTACGGCTCGGACAACCCCAAGACGACGCTCAACGGCCAATCGGTGACGTCGGTGGGCGGCTCGCAGCCGCACACCAACTTCCAGCCGTACCTGTGCGTGAACTTCATCATCTCGCTCTTCGGCATCTTCCCGTCGCCTACCTGAGGAGGGCACCATGGATCCATTTGTCGCAGAGATCCGCATCTTCCCCTTCAACTTCGCGCCCAAGGGGTGGGCGTGGTGCGACGGCCAGCTGCTGCCGCTGTCGCAGAACACCGCCCTCTTCTCGCTCCTCGGCACCACCTACGGCGGCAACGGCAAGAGCAACTTCGCCCTCCCCGACTTGCAGGGCCGCGCGCCGATGCACCCCGGGCAGGGGCCCGGGCTGTCGCTGCACGACCTCGGCGAGACCGGCGGCTCGGAGACGGTCTCCCTGCTCGAGTCCGAGATCCCGTCTCACACCCACGCCGTCAGCGCGTCGCAGGCCGACGGCACCAACCAGACGCCGGCCGGCGAGCAGCTGGCGACGGGCATCGGCATCGGCCAGTACGCCGCTCCCGGGGCGATGACCGGGCTCAACGGCAACGCCCTGGCTCCCGCCGGCGGCGACCAGCCGCACAACAACCTGCAGCCGTATCTGACCTTCTATTTCTGCATCGCGCTCCAAGGCGTCTACCCGCCGCGGACGTAGCTCGATCTCTTGATTTCCAGCTGGGGCGAGCGGGGGGAGGAGATGGGATCCGATGTCAGCAAGGAGCGAACGCCGGCAGCCTCTAGGCGATGAGGGAAACGAGGAGGACGGCGGCAGGCCGCAGGGCCAACGCCGTCCGGCACCGCGCGGCACCAGCGCGCGGCGCGAAGTGAGCAGCGGAGCGCTCACCGGCATCGACGACGTGCGCGCGCCGCTCGGCAACCCGCCGGGCGGCGCCGCCCTTCGCCTGCGCCGCCGCGATCTGCTGTTCTGGAGCGGCGCGGCGGCGCTGCTGCCCGCGCTGGCGCGGCCGGCGCGCGCGCAGGCGGCCGCCGAGGCCGCGGCGAGCGAGGCCATCCAGCCGATGTCGGTCGGCTTCGTCGACGGCAGCGACGGCTGGCGATCGTTGCGCGTAGCCGCGGGGGCCCTCAACCGCGGCATCCGGCGCGAGGCGGGCCGCCCGCCCGAGCCGGCGAGGGTGGTGCCCGCCGCTTCGCTCATCGCCGGCGCTCAGGAGCTCGCCAACGAGCGGGTGCGGGTGCGCATCCACGGCCTCTACCCGATCTCCAACCCGACCAACGTCCGCAACGCCTACGTGACGGTCTACTTCCCCACCGACGATCCGGCGCGGCGCCGCCAGCCGCTGCCGTTCACCGCCTGGGGCTACCACAGCCGCCCGGCTCCCGATCCGGCGGCGCCGGTCCGCTTCACCGCGCCGCTCGGCGCCGACGGCGCGCTCGACTTCCTGCTCGAGTCGGTGCCGGCGCCGAACAGCCCGCTCACCCGGCGGCCGTCGCTCTTCTCGCCGGCGGTGGCGCCGGCCGGCGGCCGCTTCGCCACCAGCTTCACCGTCGACTGGTTCGCCGGCCGACCCAAGCTGCAGCGCGGCGTCTATCTCCTCGGCCTGGCCGCCGACACCTGGTCCACCGAGCGCGAGCTGCCGATGCCGAAAGCCGGGCAGGCGCGTCCGGTCGAGCTGCTGTCGCTGATGGTGAGCTTCGAGCCGTTGCCCCTGGAACGGTGAGCGCGACGGAGGAAGGCCCCGCCGCGCCGCTCGCGTTGCCGGCCGGCTTGGCGCTGCGGCCGGCGGCCGACGACGACTTGCCCTTTCTCCTCCGTGTCTACGCCGGCACGCGCGCCGAGGAGCTCGCCGGCGCCGACTGGCCGGCGGAGCAGAAGGAGGCCTTCGTGCGCCAGCAGTTCGAGGCGCAGCACGCCTGGTACCGCGAGAACTACAGCGGCGCGAGCTGGGACGTCGTCGAGGTCGACGGCGTGCCGGCAGGGCGGCTCTACGTCGCCCGCTGGCCCGACGAAGTGCGCATCGTCGACATCAGCCTGCTCCCCGAGCACCGCGGCAAGGGGCACGGCGCCGCGCTGCTGCGCGCGGTGTTCGCCGACGCCGACGCGGCGGGCAAGCCGGTGAGCATCCACGTCGAGCGCTTCAACCCGGCGCTGCGGCTCTACGCGCGGCTGGGCTTCGCGCTGCGCGAGGACAAGGGCGTCTACCTGCTGCTGGAGCGGCCGGCCGGCGGCGCGGCGGCCGCGGGCTGATCCGATCATCAGCCGCACGGTCGCGCGGCGATCGCGGCTCGCGCGGAACTCGCATGGAGCGCGGGAGCTAAGCTGGGCGCTGGAGGTGCCGCATGGCCGCCGAGATCGTCCACGACGCCGCGCATCAGCGCTTCACCCACGAACGCGACGGCCAGACCTCGTACCTCGCCTACCGGCGCGTGAACGAGAAGACGGTCGACTTCGTCAGCACCTACACGCCGCCGGCGCTGCGCGGCCGCGGCATCGCCGCGCGCGTCGTCAAGCGGGCGCTGGAGTGGGCGGAGTCGGAGGGCCTCCAGGTGGTGCCCAGCTGCTGGTTCGTCCGCGAGTACGTCGAACGCGACCCGAGCTGGCAGCGGGTGATCGCTTCGCGCTGAGAGTGGGCCAGCGTGACGCGCGTCACCTCCGCCCCGCGGCGGCTCTGGTAGCTTGAGCGCTTGCGCCAGAGCGCCCTCGTTTCGGCCGTCCTGGCCGTGCTGGCAGCCTGCCCGGTGGCGGCGCGCGCCATCGACCAGCGCAAGCCGGCGCTGCCCGGACGCGTCTGGTACGTCGACAACACCGCGACGCCCGACGGCGACGGCTCGATGGTGGCGCCGTTCGACCGCCTCGCCCGCGCCGAACGGGCCGCCGATTCCGGCGACACCATCTACGTCTTCCGCGGCGACGGCACCTCGCGCGGCCTCGACGCCGGCATCCGCCTGCGGCCGTTCCAGCGGCTGATCGGCAGCGGCGCGCGCTTCGACGCCGGCGGCGAGGCGCCGCTCCCGGCCGGCGAGCGGCCGCTGCTCGCCGCGGCGAGCGGGCCGGTGGTGGTGCTCGCCGACGCGGTGCGCGTCGAAGGGCTGGCGATCGCCGGCCCCGAGCCGGTGGCGATCGCCGGCGACGGCATCCACGACGCCTACCTCGGCAGCCTGCACGTCGACGGCGCGCTGCGGCTGCGCGATCCGCGCGGCGTCGTGCACCTCGAGTCGACCGAGCTCCGCGCCGGCGGCGGCGCCGCGCTCGCCGTCGAGAGCGCGAGCGGCGAGGCGCGCGTCGAGCTCGACGGCGTGACGCTCCTCGGCGGCGACGCGGCCAGCGAAGGCCTCTCGCTGCACGCCGGCGGCGACGCCGTTCTGACCGTGGCCGCCGAGTCGACGGTGCTCGACGGCATCGCCGGCAACGCCGTCGCGCTGAGCGCCGGCGGCCACGGCAGGCTGCGCTTCGAGCTCGCCGGCAGCGGCCTCGTCGGCGAGCTGCCCGCCGGCACGGCGGCCGCGCTCGCCGCCGTGGTGCGCGACGACGCGACGCTGGAGATCGCCGCCCGCGGCAACGACTTGCCGGCGCGCGAGACGGCGCTGCTGCTCGCCGCCAACGGCCGCGGCCGCCTGCGCGCCGAGCTCGCCGCCAACGTGATCGGCGGCGCCGGCAGCGCGCGCGGCGTCGTCGTGCTGCTCGGAGACGACGGCGACGCGGCGCTGAGTCTCGCCGGCAACCGCATCGCCGGTCAGCGCGCCGAGGCCGTCTACGCCGTCGCCGGCGCGCAGAGCCATCTCGGCCTCGCCGCGCGCGACAACGACCTCGGCGCCGGCGCCGCCGTCGGCACCGCTTCCTACCCTGCCCTGCTGGTGGAGAGCAACCGCGACGGCCGCGCCTGCGTCACGCTGGCCGAGAACCGCTTCGCCGAGAAGAGCGACGGTGCGCCGGCAGTGACGCTGCGCCAGCGCGACACGGGCATCTTGGCGCTCGGCGGCTATGTGCCGGCATCAACCGGCGACCTGACGCAACGGCTCGCCGCCACCAACAAGCTCTCGCGCGCCACGGTCGAAGGCGATCGCCCGCTTGCCGATCCGGCCGGCGCGCCCTGCCTCGACCTGCCGCCGCCGCGCCCTGCAGTCGTCGTAGCTACCCCGCCGCCGTAGCACCGCTTCTCCCCTCCGGGCCCCTCTCGCCCCGGCGAGGGGAGAGAGGGGTTGGGGTGAGAGGGGTGGCAGACGAATACAGTCTTTTCTTGGGTGGGGGTTCTTCCTAATTGAAGACAGCCTCGTATTCGATGCCGGTTGGGCCGCCCTGCACCGGCACCAGGAAGATCACCAGCTGCCCGAGCTCGCCGTGCGCCAGGGTGTAGATCCGCTGCGGCAGCACCGGCTGCTGCGGCCCGCGGAAGAGCAGCACGAACGGCTGCCCCGAGCGCCGCGAGTGCGCCGGCAGCTCGCGCACGTTGACCAGCTCGAGCGCGAGGTCGCCCTCGTTCCACACCACCGTGAAGCGCTGCCCGACGCGCGCCTGAAAGTCGCTCGGCCCGAGCGCCTCGACCGTCTTCGTGTCGGCGCTCATTCCAGGCTCCCGGTGCCCTGGCGCACGATGTTGCCGTCGGCCTCGACCCGCCACACTTCGCCGGAGTACAGCAAGCCTTCCAAGGTACCCGTCCCCTTCTTGTCCTGCTGGGCCTGGATCTGCCCGATGACGCGCTGCTCGTAGGTCGGCCGCGAGACGGCGCGGTAGACGCCGACCGGCGTCGGGAAGGCCGGCGGCTCGAGCTGCGCCAGCATGAAAGCGATCGCCGGGTCGCTGCGCGTCTCGTCCCACACCACGAGGTCGGCGGGCAGCACGCCGTCCGCGATCGGCACGATCTCGAGCTTCAAGGTGTGCGGGTCGAGGCGGATGCCCTTGTCCTTCTTGGCGCCATAGACGAGCGGCTTGCCGTGCTCGAGGTACAGCGTCGTCTCCTCGCGCGTCTCCTTCTCCGTCATCCCCGCGAAGGCGCCGTCGTTGAAGATGTTGCAGTTCTGGTAGATCTCGACGAAGGCGGTGCCCTGGTGCTCGGCGGCGCGCTTGAGCGTCTGCTTGAGGTGCTGCTGGAAGACGTCGACGCTTCTTGCAACGAAAGTCGCACCCGCGCCGAGTGCCACCGACAGCGGGTTGAACGGGTAGTCGACCGAGCCGTAGGGCGTCGACTTGGTCTTCTTCCCCATCTCGCTGGTCGGCGAATACTGCCCCTTGGTCAACCCGTAGATGCGGTTGTTGAAGAGCAGGATCTTCAGGCCGACGTTCCGGCGGATGGTGTGGATCAGGTGGTTGCCGCCGATCGACAGCGCGTCGCCGTCGCCGGTCACCACCCAGACGTCGAGGTCGGGGCGCGAGGTCTTGAGCCCGGTGGCGATCGCCGGCGCGCGGCCGTGGATGGTGTGGAAGCCGTAGACGTTCATGTAGTACGGGAAGCGGCTGCTGCAGCCGATGCCCGAGACGATGACCATGCGCTCCTTGGGGATGCCCAGCTCGGGGAAGACGCCCTGCACCGCCGAGAGGATGGCGTAGTCGCCGCACCCCGGGCACCAGCGGACCTCCTGGTCGCTCTGGAAGTCCTTCTTCGTGAGCGTTGCGCTAGTGGCGGCCATTCGAGCCTCCGAGCACTTCCACGATCTTGTCGAACACCTGCTGGCGGAAGAACGGCCGCCCCTGCACCTTGGTGTAGCTGATGACGTCCTTCAGGAAGCGCGCGCGCAGCAGCAGCGCCAGCTGGCCCATGTTCATCTCCGGCAGCAGCACCTTCTCGAAGCGCGACAGCACCTCGCCGGTGTTGGCGGGCAGCGGATTGAGCCAGCGGAAGTGCGCGCGCGAGACGCGCATCCCGGCCTTCCGCGCCGCGTTGACGCCGCCGATGATGGCGCCGCGGGTGCTCCCCCAGCCCACCACCAGCAGCTCGCCCTCGGGGTCGCCGTCGACCTCGAGCGGCGGCAGCTCCCGCGCCACGCGCGCCACCTTCTCCGCGCGCAGGTGCACCATGCGCTCGTGGTTCTGCGGCTCGTAGTTGACGTTGCCGGTGCCCTCCTGCTTCTCGATGCCGCCGATCCGGTGCTCGAGGCCGGGCGTGCCCGGGATCGCCCACGGCCGCGCCAGCGTCTCGGGGTCGCGCAGGTACGGCGTGAATCCCTGCGGGTCGGTGCGGAACTCCACCGCCAGGTCGGGCAGCTCGGCGAGCGCCGGCAGCTTCCACGGCTCGGCGCCGTTGGCGAGGTAGCCGTCGGAGAGCAGGATCACCGGCACCATGTGGCGGGTGGCGACGGCGCACGCCTCGAGCGCGGCGTCGAAGCAGTCGGCCGGCGAGGCGGGCGCCACGATCGGCACCGGCGACTCGCCGTGGCGGCCGAACATCGCCTGCAGCAGGTCGGCCTGCTCGGTCTTGGTCGGCATCCCCGTCGACGGGCCGGCGCGCTGGATGTCGCAGACGACGAGCGGCAATTCCACCATCACCGCCAGGCTGATCGCCTCCTGCTTGAGCGCCAGGCCGGGGCCGGAGGTAGCGGTGACGCCGAGCGCGCCGCCGAACGAGGCGCCGATCGCCGAGCAGACGGCGGCGATCTCGTCCTCGGCCTGGAAGGTGGTGACGCCGTAGCTCTTGAGCGGCGCGAGGTGGTGCAGGATGTCGCTCGCCGGCGTGATCGGGTACGAGCCGCAGAAGAGCGGCAGCCCGCTGCGCCGGCTCGCCGTCACCAGCCCCAGCGCCAGCGCCAGGTTGCCGTTCATGTTGCGATAGGTGCCGGGCTCGAGCTTCGCCGGCAGCACTTCGTAGCGCACCTGGAAGAGGCCGGTGATGTCGCAGTAGTTATAGCCCGCCCTCATCACCTTGACGTTGGCGGCGGCGAGCTCGGGCTTGGCGGCGAAGCGCTTCTCCAGCCACTCCACCGTCGGCTCCATCGGCCGGCTGAACAGCCAGTAGCACATGCCGAGGGCGAAGAAGTTCTTGCAGCGCTCCTGCGAGCGCGCGTCGAGCCCGCTGTCCTCGAGCGCCCGCTTGGTGAGGGTGGCGATGTCGGCCTTGAAGACGCGGAAGCCGTCGAGGGTGCCGTCCTCGAGCGGGCTCTTCTCGATGCCCACCTTCTTGAAGTTGCGCGGCACGAACTCGTCGGTGTTGACGATCACCACGCCGTTGGCCTTCAGGTCGCGCAGGTTGGCCTTGAGCGCCGCCGGGTTCATCGCCACCAGCACGTCGGGCGCGTCGCCCGGGGTGTGGATGTCGTAGTCGGCGATGCGCACCTGGAACGCCGAGACGCCGGGAAGCGTTCCGGCGGGGGCGCGGATCTCGGCCGGGAAGTCGGGCAGCGTCGAGAGGTCGTTGCCGACGAGGGCCGAGGTCGAGGTGAACTGGCCGCCGGTGACCTGCATGCCGTCGCCCGAGTCGCCGGCGAAGCGGATGACCACTTCGTGCAGCGGCTCCTGCGCCGTCGGCGGCTGGTGTGCGTCCTGGCTCTCGGCGTCGGCGATCACGGGCAGCGTCATCGGCGGTTCCTTCCGTCGGACCGTGGCGGGATCCTTCCGATTGTAGGTCACCGGCGGAGATCCGTCGAAACGCCCCACCCCGGCGCGCGTCGGCGCCCGCCCGTGGCCGCGAGGCGCTATCATCACGGCAGTCCCACAGCACCGCGGCGCCCACTCGGCCGCGCCCTCCAGGAGAGTCGCATGCAGAAGCTCGTCAAGCCAGCCGCCGTTGCTTGTCTCGCCCTTCTCGGCTTCGCCGCCGCCGCCGCTCACAGCGCGCAGGCGGGCGCCGGCTCGGCCGCCGGGCCGCTGGAGCTGCGCGTCACCGCCCGCACCTCCGGCAAGTTCGTCTCCCCCGCCGGCACCGAGCCGCCCGGCTTCGACGTCGACCTCCTCCGCCGCTTCGCCGCCTGGCACAAGGTGAGGACCGGCCAGGAGGCGCGCCTCGCCTTCAGCTACTCCTCCACCGTGGCCCCGGTGCTCGAGGCGGTGCAGAAGGGCGCCTCGGATCTCGGCGTCGGCGGCATCACCGCCACCGCCGAACGCGCGAAGCTGGTCGACTTCTCCGCCGCCACGCTGCCGGTGCGCAGCGTGCTCGTGGCGCCGCCCGGGATCCTCGACGCCAAGCGCTGGCGCGAGCAGCTCAAGGGCGGGCTACGCCTCGGCGCCACCGTCGGCAGCACCAACGCCGCGGAGGTCGACAAGCTGGCCGCTTCGCTCGCCGGCGTCAAGACCAACAACAGCTTCTCCAGCAACGAGGCGGTCTTCGCCGCGCTCGACGGCAACCCGCGCACCCTCGACGCCGCCCTCGTCGACCTGCCGCAGTACTGGACGACCGGCAAGCAGAAGGGCCTGGTGCTCGTCGACAGCGTCGGCGCACCGCAGAGCATGGCGATCGTGCTGCGCAGGGGCTCGCCGCTGAAGGCCGAGGTCGACCAGTTCCTCGAGGGATTCACCCACTCCAGCGACTACTTCCAGCTCATCCGCCGCTACTTCGGCGGCGACGCCGAGCAGATGGTGCGGCTCTCGCGGGGCCAGAGCTAGCGCTAGCGGGGCGTCGTCTCCAGCACCGGATAGCGGGCCTGGCGAAAGCGCCAGTGGAAGAGCGCGAAGAGGACGACTGCCATCGCGAGAGTGAAGACGCTCGCCTCCGCGCCGGTGACGCCGCCCGTCAACCAGTCCGGACCCGAGAAGCCGCCGTCGAGAAGGTGACCGGGCAGCGGCTTGCCACCCTCGTTGCCGGTGTTGGGGGAGCCACAGATCCCCATCGAGACGAAGTTGAACGTGAAGTGCCAGCCGACGGCGAACCAGATGTTGCCGGTGCGCCGCACGCTGAAGCAGAAGAAGAGGCCGATGAGCGCGACGTTCAGGAAATCGAGCCAGGTCTCGTTGTCCTTCTGGAAGAAGTGGAGGGCGCCGAAGCCCAGCGAGAGCAGCAGCGCCGCCGGCCAGAAGCCGAGCCCGCGCGACACGGTGAAGAGCTGGAAGCCGCGGTACGCGACCTCCTCGTAGAGGCCGGCGACGAGGAAGGCGAGCGCCCAGAGGAGCGGCCACAGAAGCGCATCGGTTCCCTGCAGCGCTAGACCGCGGACGGTGTAGCCGCCGAACCCGGCCAGGAGCGCGTAGACGAGCGCGGCGGACCCCACCCCCCATATCGCGCCTTCCCAGAACCGGCCGCGGAAAGCCTCGCGCGGCGCCAGCCCGTAAGTGGTGAGCGACCGCCGCTCGATGCGGGCCATCATCAACGTCACTCCGAGCGCGATGGCGAGCTGGACGAGCTCGCCGAAGATGAGGAGCTGCGGCGTCCACGGCGGGTGGTCGGGCAGCTTCCGAAACAGCGTGATGGTGAAGAACAGCCCAGCCGCGATGCCGTTCGTCGCCACCACGTAGATGAGGAACGACCAACCGGCGCGCAGCCCGTGAGGGCCGAAGAAGACGCGGCGCCAAGCCCCACCGCTGCGACTCGCCGCCGGCTGCAACACCGCTTCGCTCATCGCCGCCCTCCTCGGGCTATGCCGTGCCCTGCTGCGAATTACGAAGCGGACATCGGCAGGGTTTCGCGCCCGGCCCGGCCGCGCCGCCGGCCTACCCTTCGCCGCGCGCCGCGCTCACCAGGTCGAAGGCCTCGCGCCGCATCTGCGCGCGCTGGCGGTCCTCTTCCGGGTAGTACGGCCGGTAGCCGAGCCGCTGCACGTCGACGGTGAACGGCTTCATCAGCTGCGCCTTGCCGACTATCGACTGCTCGCGGGTGAAGTACGCCATGTCGGTGTTGCGGCTCATGATGATCGCCTCCTCGGGGCAGGCGTCGACGCAGTAGCCGCAGAAGACGCAGCGCAGCATGTCGATCTCGTAGACGACGGGATACTTCTCGATGTTGACGTCGGGCTGCTCGGCGGCCTCGATGTGGATGCACTCGGCCGGGCAGTTGGTGGCGCAGAGGAAGCAGGCGACGCAGCGCACCGAGCCGTCGGGCCGCGTGGTGAGGATGTGGTGGCCGCGGTAGCGGCCGCTGTACTCCCGCCGCTCCTCGGGGTAGCTGATCGTGTACTTGCTCTTGACCAGGTTCTTGAAGAAGTGGCGCGCGGTGACGACGAGCCCCTGCAGCAGCGGCAGGTAGAGGCGGTCGGCCCAGGTGTAGCGGTAGGGCTTCGGCTCGCGCGGGTGCTCCGCCACCGGCGGCGCACCCGGCTGCGGCGGCTGCGCGGCCGCGGTGAGCAGCGGTTCGCTCATCGCTCCAGCTCCCCGGCGATGACATTGAGGCCGCCGAGCGAGATCACCGCGTCGGACACCGTGTGCCCCAAGATCAGCTGGTTGAAGGTCGAGAAGATCGGGAAGCAGGGCGGCCGCACCCGCACGCGGTAGGGCTTCGCCGAGCCGTCGCTGACGCAGTAGAAGCCGAGCTCGCCGTTGCCGCCTTCCACCATCCCGTAGCGCTCTCCCGCCGGCACCTGCACGCCGTCCATGATCAGCTTGAAGTGGTAGATCATGGCTTCCATCTGGTTGTAGGCCTTGTCCTTGGGCGGCAGCGCCACGTGCGGGTCGTCGACGATGTAGGGGCCCTCCGGGATGCCGCGGTCGAGGAGCTGCTCGATGATACGCAGCGACTGGCGGATCTCTGCCATGCGCACGCGGTAGCGGTCGTGCACGTCGCCGCCGTAGAAGACCGGCACGTCGAAGTCGACGGTGTCGTAGAGGTCGTAGGGGAAGGCCTTGCGCACGTCATAGGCGACGCCCGAGGCGCGCAGGCAGGGGCCGGTCCAGCCCCAGTTCACCGCGTCCTCGCCGGAGATGGCGGCGATGCCCACCGAGCGGTCGAGCCAGATGCGGTTGTGGTCGACGAGCTTCTCCATGTCGTCGACGAAGGCGGGGATGATCTGCAGCAGGCGCCGCGCGCGCTCCATGAAGTCGGGGGGCAGGTCTGCGAGCAGGCCGCCGATGCGGCAGCCCGACACCGTGAGCCGGCCGCCGAAGCACGCTTCGAGGAGCCCGTAGATCTCCTCGCGCGGCTGGAACATGTACCAGAAGTTGGTGATGCCGCCGGTGTCCACCAGCGTCGTGCCGTTGCAGACGCAGTGGTCCATGATGCGCGAGAACTCGCTGAGGATGGTGCGCGCCCACACCGCCTTGGGCGGCGCCTCGACGCCGAGCATCGTCTCCACCACCCGGCAGTAGCCGACGTTGTTGATGATCGCCGAGCAGTAGTTGAGGCGGTCGGTGTACGGGATCACCTGGTTCCAGGTGTGGGTCTCCGACATCTTGTCGAAGCAGCGGTGCAGGTAGCCGATCTCGACGTCGGAGGCGACGATCACCTCGCCGTCGAGCACCGCGGTCAAGCGGAAGGTGCCGTGCATCGCCGGGTGCGACGGGCCGATGTTGATCGTCATGCGCTCGAACATGTCGTCCTGCTGCGGCGGCGGCTCGAGCTTGGGCTTGTAGATGTCCTTCTCGGTGCAGATCCAGCGCCGCGCCGGGTCGTAGTCCTTGCGCAGCGGATGGCCCTGGAAGGCCTCGTGGCAGAGGATGCGGCGCAGGTCGGGGTGCCCTTCGGCCTTGAAGCCGAAGTGGTCCCACATCTCGCGCTCGAACCAGTCGGCGGCCTTCCACACCGGGTAGACCGACGGCACCGTCGGATCGCTCTCCGGCAGCGGCACCTTGAGGCGCAGCCGCTTGCCGTTGGGGATCGAGTAGAGGTGGTAGACCGCCTCGAAGCGCGGCTCGCGCTCCGGGTAGTCCATGCCGAAGCACTCGAGCAGCAGGTCGAAGCGCGTCTCGGGGTTGGTCTTGAGGTCGGCGCAGACCTCGCGCAGCACCGAGCGGTCGACGATCCAGCAGGGCTGGTCGAGACCCTCCTGCGGCGTCACCTTGCCGGCGTGCTTCTCGAGCAGCGGCTCAGGCGGCGCCAGCGTGGGCATGCTCCTCCTCGGCCGCGGTCTGCTTCTCCTTGGCGCCGCCGTGCTTGCCCTTCTCGCGCATCACCCGCTCCTTGAGCTGGAGGATGCCGTAGATCAGCCCCTCGGGCGACGGCGGGCAGCCGGGCACGTAGACGTCGACGGGGATGATCTCGTCGATCCCCTGCATCACGTGGTAGGCGCGGTAGAAGCCGCCCGAGCAGGCGCAGGCGCCCATCGAGATCACCCACTTGGGGTCGGGCATCTGGTCGTAGATCTTCTTGAGCACCGGCCCCATCTTGTCGGTGATGGTGCCGGCGACGATGAGGACGTCGCTCTGCCGCGGCGAGAAGCGCACGACCTCGTAGCCGAAGCGCGCCACGTCGTAATGCGACGAGACGACGCCCATGAACTCGATGGCGCAGCAGGCGGTGCCGAACGGGAGCGGCCAGAACGAGCGCGTCTGGGCCCACTCCTCGAGCCTGTCGAAGGTGGTGGTGAGCCAGGATTCGCCGGTCATGAGGGCAGTCTAGCGCCTAGTGCGTGAGGGTCACAAGCTCGCGCGGAGCGCCGCGGCGAGCACCCCGTGCCAGAATCGCGCCCTCTCATGCCGATGCTCGATCTGCTGGGCGCGGTGCTCACCGCGATCACGCTGTTCTTCCTCGCCCTGAGCGGCTATCTGCTGGCGAGGAAAGCGCTTGGCGGCGGGGCGTCGGACCTGCTGGCGCTGGCGATCGCGACGCTGCTTGGCGCGATCTTCGAGGCCGAGATGATCGCCATCGTGCTCGGCAAGCTGGGGCTGCTGCGCATCGAGCTGGCGCTGCTGGTGCTGATCGTCGTGACCTTAGTGCTGGTGCTCGACGGGCGGCGGCATTCGGGAGATGCGGCGGGCGAAGCACGGCTGTTGCTGCGGCGAGCGTGGGCACGCGCGGCCGAGCATCCGGCGATGAGCCTCATCGCCGTGCATGCGCTGGCGGCCGAGGCGCTGCGCGGGCTGCTGCGGCCGCCGCTGTCGTGGGACAGCGTCATGTACCACCTGCCGATCGCCGCGACGTGGCTGCAGGAGCGGCGCATCGCCCCGGTCTTCGGCATGCGGCCGATGAGCTTCTACGGGCTGCAGCCGGCCGGCGGGCCGGTGTGGCTCTGGTGGTGGCTGGCGCCGTCGCACGGCGAGCTCTACGTCAACCTGGCGGCGTTCCCGCATCTCGCGCTGCTAGCGCTGGCCGCCGGAGGCGTGGCGCGCGAGCTTGGGGCGCGGCGCCACTGGCCGCTCGCCGGTTTCCTGGCGCTGATGGCGCCGGTGATGCTGCGCGCGGCGGCGACGCAGTACGTCGATCTGCTCGTAGCCGCGACGATCGTCGCCGGCTGCTTCTTCGCGCTGCGGTGGTTGCGCAACGCGTGGCTCTGCGAAGCGCTGTTCCTCGGCGCGGCGTGCGGTGTCGCGGCGGGCGCGAAGGTGTTGGGGCTCGGCTATGCGCTGGCGCTTGCCGGCGCGGCGGCACTGCTGGCGCGCGGCGAGTGGCTGCGGCGTGTCGGTCAGTTGCTCGCCGCGGCGGCGGTGGCGGCGATACCGGCGGGCGTGTTCTACCTGCAGGCGTGGCAGGCCGGCGCCGGGCCGTTCGCCGCCGCGTGCGAAGGGATGAACGTCGTGCGCGCGGGCTCGCGCTTCCCGGGCCCGTTCAGCGTCGTCGTCCTCTGGCGGGAGCTGCTCCACGACGGCAACCTGATCACCGCGTTTCTCGGCAGCAGCAGACCGAAGTCGCTGGAGCTGGGGATCGGGCCGCAGGCGCTGCTGATACTCGCCGCGCTGCTGCTGCCGCTGCTCCTCCGTCGCGGCGAGTGGCGGCCCGCGACGCTGGTGTGGAGTCAGATCGCGGCGCAGGTCTTCATCTTCGTCACTATCCCGCACGCCAACGGCCAGCAGTTCCTCGCCAACCCGCGCTATCTCGACGGCGCGTTTGCACTGGCGCTTGCCGGCTTGCTGGCGGTGGCGGAGCGCCACGCGGTTCGCGACGCGTGGCTTGGCGCCTTCGCCTTCGCGCTGCTCGCGCAGGACCTCGTCCTGCTGCACGCGGAGATGCCATTCGGCGTCCGCATCGCGCTGGCGGTCGTCGACATCGCCGCCGTGGCGCTGGCGATCTCGCCGGCGTTGCGTACGCTGGCCCGGCGGCGCGCGGTGCCCATCGCCGTTGCCGCCGCGGCGGCGCTGCTGCTGATCGGCGCGCCGCTCCTCGGCCGCTGGCGCGTCGCCGACCGCGACCGTGCCTTCGCCGAGGAGAGCACCTTCCACGAGACGACCATGCGCGCCTTTGCCGGCGCCTGGGCCTGGCTCGACGCGCACGGCGGCAACGGTACGGTCGCGGTCGTCGAATCGCCGGCGGGCATCTTCACCTACCCGGCGATGGGGCCGCACCTGGAGCGGCGCGTCGTCTACGTCAACACCGACCGCGCCGACGTGCGCGACGCCGTCGTCTACCCCGGCTGCGACCCGCGCCAGGAGCTCGACCCGCAGGCGTGGCTCGCCAACCTCCACCGTGCCGGCGTGCGCTGGGTGCACCTCGGCCGCTTCCCCGGCTACCCGTTCCCGTCCGAGCTCGAGTGGGCGGCAGCGCGGCCCGACCTCTTCGCGCTGCGCTACCAGGACCCCGGCAACGCGGTGCTGGAGCTGCTGCACTAGCGATGGCAATCGTCGACCTCCTCGGCGCGCTGCTGACGCTGCTGGCGCTCCTCTTCCTCGCCCTCGGCGGCTACCTCGCCGCGCTGCGCCTGCTCGGCGAGGAGGCGGAGCGCGATCCGCTGACGCTCGCGGTCGCGACGGTGCTGCTCGCCACCGCGGAGGCGATCGGCATCGCGCTGCTGCTCGGCGCGCTCGGCGTGCTGCGCATCGACCTCGCGCTGGGGTTCCAGGTGCTGTTCGTGCTGGCGCTGCTGTTGCGCGTGCGGCGACAGCCGCCCGCCGGCGGTCTCGCAGCCCCCCTCCTGCTCATCGCGCGCCGCACGTGGCAGATCGCGCGGGAGTTCTGGGCGCCTACGCTGCTCGTCCTCCACGGCGCCGGCAGCGAAGCGCTGCGCGGGCTGCTGGTGCCGCCGCTGTCGTGGGACGCGCTGATGTACCACCTGCTGCTCGCCGGCACCTGGCTGCGCGATCAGAACCTGGCGCCGGTGTTCGGCGCCAATCCGGTCAACTACTACGGCTACGTGCCGGCCAACGGCTCGCTCTGGTTCTGGTGGTGGATGGCGCCGTCGCACAGCGAGCTGTACGTGAACCTCGCCACGGTGCCGCACTGGCTGCTGGTGACGCTGGCCACGGGCGCCATAGCGCGCCAGCTGGGCGCGCGGCGCTGGTGGCCGCTCGCTTCATTCCTCGTCGCCCTGACGCCGATCGTCGTCCGCTCGGCGGCCACCGAGTACGTCGACCTCTTCATGGCGGGCGCGCTGCTCGCCGGCTTCTACTTCGGCCTGCGCTGGCTGCGCTCGGCGAGCTGGAGCGACGCGCTCCTGCTCGGCGCCGGACTCGGGCTCGCCGCCGGCGCCAAGGTGGTCGGCGTCGCCTTCGGGCTGGCGGCCGGCGGTGCGCTGACGTTGCTGGCGCGCGGGCAGTGGCGCCGGCGCACGGCGAAGCTCGCGGCAGTAGTCGCCGTCACCGCGCTCCTCGGCGGGTACTTCTACGCTCGCAACGCCGCGCTCGGCGTCGAGCCGCTCGCCGCCTCCTGCGAGCGCGACGTCGCCGGCCCCGAGGCCGCGGCGCCGATCGCCTTCCCGCGCCGCAACTCGCCGGTCGAGGCGTGGGGCGAGATGGTGCGCGACGGTCGCATCGTCGAGGCCTTCCTCGGCACCACGCATCGCACCTCGCTCGAGGTGGGCGCCGGGCCGCAGGCGGTGTTGCTGCTGCTCGCCGCGCTCGCGCTGCCGTGGCTGGTGCCGCGCGAGCGCCGGCGCGAGGGCTGGACGGCGGCGCTGCTCGTCTGGGCGGAGATCGTCTTCTGGCTCACGGTGCCGTTCGCGCGCCTTCGCCACGTCTACAACAACGTGCGCTATCTCATCTCGGCCTTCGGCGTCACCTTCGCGGCGGCCGCAGCCGGCGCCGAGAAACGCGCGATCCCCGACCGCTGGCTCGAGGGCATCGCCATCGCACTGCTCGTGCAAGACCTGCTGCAACTCCACGCCGACATGCCGCTGCTGGCGCGCGTCGCCGTCGCGCTCGTCGACGCCGGCGCCGCGGCTCTGCTGTTCAGCGAAGCAGCGCGCGCCTTCGTCGTGCGCCGCCGCCGCGAGCTCGCGATCGCCGCCGTCGCCATGGCGCTCGCCGGCGTTCCCCTCCTCGCCCGCTTCCGCATCGCCGACCGGCCGCGCGCGCTCGCCGAGGACCTCACCTTCCACAGCACCTCGTCGCGCCTCTTCGCCGCCGGCTGGGCGTGGCTCGACGCGCACGCCGCCGACGGCGCCGTCGACGTCGTCTACGCGCCCAACAACTACCTCACCTACCCGGTCATGGGACCGCGCCTCGAGCGCGACGTGCGCTACGTCAACGTCAACGCCGCCGACCTGCCGCTCGCCATCCGCTACCCGGGTTGCGAGCTGCGCGTCGCACCGTCGGCCGAGGCGTGGCTGCGCAACCTGGCGCGGCACGACATCCGCTGGCTGCACCTCGGGCGCTATCCGAACTTCGACTTCCCGCTCGAGCGCGGCTGGGCAGACGCCATGCCGCAATGGTTCACGCTGCGCTACGCCGACGCCACCAATCGCGTCTACGAAGTGCGCCTCCCGCGGGCGCCGTCGGCCCTTACTCCAAGCGGAACGGAACGCTGATCGTCAGGTACGCGTCCACCGGCTCGCCGCGCCGCTTGGCCGGCTCGAACCTCCACTGCAGCACCGCGAACTTGGCGGCCGCGTCGAGGCCCATCGGCAGGCCTTTGAGCACGCGGACCTCGCTGACGTAGCCCTCCCAGTCGACGGTCGCCTCGACGATGACCACGCCCTGGATGCGCGCGCGGCGAGCCGCTTCCGTGTACTTCGGCTCCACGCGCGAGATGACGACGGGCGCCGTCACCTCGCCGCCGACCCGGTAGACCTCGCGGCCCCCGTGCCGCGCGTTCTCCAGCGCAGCCTCCATCTCACGGATTTTCTTCTGCATCTGCGCGTCGACGCTCTCGTACGACACGTCGGCCACGACCGGGGTGGGCTCGGGTGTCGGCTCGGGAGCGTCGACCGTCGCGGGAGCCTCGATGGTCGGAGTCGGCCCGGCCGCGACCGGACGACGGTCGAGCGTCGGCAGCTGCAGCCGTCCGGAGCGGATCAGCCAGAAGCTGACGCCGCTGGCCGCCACCACCGCGAGCAGCAGCGCGCAACCCGCCGCCGCGGGTACGCTGAGGCCCGGCTTGTCCCATCGCGGCTCTCTCGGCTGCATCGGGGGGCCTTCTGTTTCCATGCGTCCCTCCTCAGCCCGATCGGCCCTCTTCGAGCACTACGCGCCGCCCTTCGAGGAAAGTCCCCACCGCGCGGCCCTGCAGGGTCCACGCCGCGAATGGCGTGCTGCGGCCCTTGCTCCGGAAGCCCTTGGGCTCGACGGTGTAGCGCTCCTCCAACGACAACAACGTCACGTCCGCCGGCGAGCCGACGCGCAGCGTTCCGGTGGGCAGGTTCATCACCCGCGCCGGCCCGCAGGCGAGCAGCTCGACGAGCCGCGACAGCGAGACGACGCCCGGCCGCACCAGACGATCGAGACAGAGCGGCACCGTCGTCTCCAGCCCGACGATGCCGAACGGCGCGTTGTGGAAGCTCTCGTCTTTCTCGTCGACGTGGTGCGGCGCGTGGTCGGAGGCGATGGCGTCGACGGTGCCGTCGGCGAGGCCGGCGAGCATCGCCTCCTTGTCGGCCGCGCTGCGCAGCGGCGGCTTCATCTTGCACGCCGTCGAGAAGCCGGTCTTCGCCACCTCGTCGTCGGTGAGCAGCAGGTGGTGCGGCGTCACCTCGCAGGTCGCCGGCAGCCCGCGCTGCTTCGCCGCCCGCACCAGCTCGAGGCTGCGCGCCGTCGAGATGTGCGCCACGTGGTAGCGGCCGCCGCAGTCCTCGAGCAGGATCAAGTCGCGCGCCACCATCACGTCCTCGGCCGAGCCGGGGATGCCGGGCAGCCCGAGGCGCGCCGAGATCTCGCCTTCGTGCATGACGCCGCCGCCCGAGAGGCTCAGGTCCTCGGCGTGCTGCACCACCGGCAGGCCATCTGGAAGACCATAGTGCTGCGCGTAGAGCAGCGCGCGGCGCATCAGCTCGGCGTCCATCACCGGCTTGCCGTCGTCGGAGATCGCCACCGCGCCGGCGGCCGCCATCTCGCCGATCTCGGCGAGCTGCTTGCCCTCGAGCCCCTTCGACACGGCGCCGATCGGGTGCACGCGCGCGAAGCCGTGTCGCTCCGCCTCGCCGCGGATGTGCTCGGTGATCGAGCGGTGGTCGTTCGGCGGCACCGTGTTGGCCATGCAGCAGACGGCGGTGAAGCCGCCCGCCGCCGCCGCCATCGTCCCGGTGCGCACCGTCTCCTTGTACTCCTGCCCCGGCTCGCGCAAGTGGACGTGGATGTCGATGAAGCCGGGCGCGACGATGAGGCCTGCGGCATCGACCACGTCGCAATGCTCCGGCGCCTTCAGTTTCTCGCCGAGCCGCGATACCTCGCCGTCCTCGATCAGCAGGTCGACGAACGAGTCGAGCGACTGCGACGGATCGACGACGCGGCCGCCGCGGATCAGCGTCCTCACGCCGCCTCCCCCGCGCCCGAGCACAGGTAGAGCACGGCCATGCGCACCGCGACGCCGTTGGTCACCTGCTCGAGGATCACCGACCGCTCGCCGTCGGCGACGTCGCTGGCGATCTCGACGCCGCGGTTCATCGGCCCCGGGTGCATCACCAGGCAGTCGGGCTTGGCGAGCTTCAACCTTTCACGAGTCAGCGCGAAGAGCTTGAAGTACTCCTTGACCGTCGGGAAGAGCGGCCGCGCCATGCGCTCGAGCTGGGCGCGCAGCATCATCACCACGTCGGCGCCGGCGAGCGCCTCCTCGATCGAGTAGAACCAGGGCACGCCGAACGCCGCGATGCCCACCGGCATCATCGTGCGCGGCCCGGCGAGCACCACCTCGGCGCCGAGCTTCTTCAGCAGGTGCAGGTTGCTGCGCACGACGCGGCTGTGCTCGAGGTCGCCGACGATCGCCACCTTGAGCCCTTCGATGCGGCCCCTGCGGTCGCGGATCGTGTAGGCGTCGAGCAGCGCCTGCGTCGGGTGCTCGTGGGCGCCGTCCCCGGCGTTGATGACGCCGGCCTTCAACCGCTTCGCCAGCATGTGCGGCACGCCGGGGTGCGCGTGGCGGATGACGATGAGGTCGGGCGCCATCGCCTGCAGGTTCATCGCGGTGTCGACGAGACTCTCGCCCTTCTCCAGCGCCGAGCCCGAGCTGCTGAAGTTGAGGTTGTCGGCCGAGAGCCGCTTCTCGGCGATCTCGAAGCTCGACCGCGTGCGCGTCGACGCTTCGAAGAAGAGGTTGAGCACCGTCTTGCCGCGCAGCGTCGGCACCTTCTTGATCGGCCGCGCACCCACCTCGGCGAACGACGTCGCGGTGTCGAGCACGAGCTCGATCTCCCCCCGCGACAGCTCGGCGATGCCGAGCAGGTCCTTGCGCTGCCAGCGAGTCTCGGTCACTTGGGAGCCCGATACTCGTGGAGCAGCATGACCTCCTGCCGCCCGTCCGTCGCCTCGAACGCCACCTTCACCACGTCGTCGTCGAGCGTCTCCACCGTCTTGCCGATGAAGTCGGCCTGCACGGGCAGCTCGCGGTGGCCGCGGTCGACGAGCACGGCGAGGCGCACCGCCTTCGGCCGCCCGTAGTCGATGAGCGCGTCGAGCGCGGCGCGCACGGTGCGGCCGGTGAACAGCACGTCGTCGCAGAGCACCACCACCTTGTCGTCGATGGGCTCCTGCAGCGACGTCGGGCGCACGATGGGCTGCGGCCCGATCACCGACAGGTCGTCGCGGTAGAGGGTGATGTCGAGGATGCCGCGCGGCACCTCGACGCCTTCGAGGCGGCCGATCTCGTCGGCCAGCGCCTCGGCCAGCGGCACGCCGCGGGTGCGGATGCCGACGAGGATCAGGTCGGCCGCGCCGTGGTTGCGCTCGATGATCTCGCCCGCCATGCGGCGCATCACGCGGTCCATCTGGCGGGCGTCGAGAAGCCGGCGCGAGCGCTGGGCCTGGGAGTCTGGCAAAGGTTGCCTCCGCGAGTCCGCGGCATGGTATGGCAACGACCGGGACGCGGCAAGGCTCGGCGGCCGTCGCGCAAGCCGACCCCGACGGCGGGCGCGGAGCCCGCCCTACGACCATCACAACGTAGGGCGGGCTCCGCGCCCGCCATCCGGCGAAAGGCCCCGATCAGGCCAGCGCAGTCGTAGGGCGGGCTCCGCGCCCGCCATCCGGCTCAGCCGTTCGGCGTCGGCATCGCGTAGCGCCCGTAGTAGATCTGCCCGGTCGTCAGGTCGAAGGCGACGAGCCCCCAGACGAGCGCCGGCTTGGCCGCCACCGACGCTTCGATCGGGTCGTGCATCGGCGTCGGACTGAACATCCGCTTCTCCAGGCTGACGAGCTGCGGCGGCTCGCCGGGCGCGACGACGACAGAGAACAGCTCCATGCCGCGCAGCGCCATCTCGGTGCTCCAGTCGCCGGGAACGAAGCGCAGGTGCATCGCCTCGCCCGTGCGGTCGAAGTGCGGCGTGCCGGCGAAACCTTCGAGGGCGGGCGTCACCAGGTTGCGCAGCGCCGTGCGCGGGTCCTTGGCCATGGTCATCTGCACGGCCAGGAACGCGCGCTCGGGCGGCTGCAGCTCCTTCGGCGAGCGCGGCGGCTGCAGCCAGCGGGCCGTCCACGCGTGGACCCCCGGCCGCTTGACGCGGATCTCGGCCTGGAGCGGCTTGCCGAGCTGCTCCGCCGTCACGTAGACGCCCAGCTCGTAGCGCGACTGCAGCCAGCCGTCGAGCTTGTCCTGCAGCGTCACGACGTTGGGATCGGTCAACACCATGCCGCCGCTCGTCTCGCTCATCAGCTGCAGCGTGCCGCCGCCGGTGGGCGCCTCCTCGACCCAGTGAGCCTCGGCGTCGGGCTCGACGCCTTCGACGCGGTCGCCCGGCTCGAAGCCGACGACCGGGTCGACGAAGAAGAGCGCGGCACCGGTCTGCGAGAGCGCCTCGAGCGCGGGGTCGAAGACGCCGCGCAGGTTGCCGCGGCGGGTGGCGTTGTGCCCCGCCATGTTCACGCCGGCCGAGAGGCCGCCGTAGACGTCGCTGTCGATGCCCTGCGTGAAGTAGAGGACCGCCTTCGGCCCCGGCACCTGGCGCAGGAAGGCCGAGAAGCTCTGCAGCGACTTGGCGAGCGCGGCGCCCTCGGCGGCGTAGGCGTCGAGCTCGTTGTCGTGCGCCGCGGTGTAGGTGTCGGCCATCAGGCCGGCGTCGCTGATCTTGCCCAGGCCGTGATAGTTCGGCAGGTCGACGCGGCGGTGGATGCGCTCGACGTTGGGCGTCATCGCGTCGATGCGCTGCTTTCCAGCACAGTGGGATCCGAAGCTTGGAATTCACGTGACTTGAAGTCG